>MCNF01000002.1_pt1 | contig 147000 bp, 142 predicted proteins | sample 778221 | NCBI WGS metagenome assembly MCNF01 (sample SAMN04296814, study PRJNA304217) | bioreactor metagenome | isolation source: arboretum soil enriched with benzalkonium chloride | place: Turkey | reverse complement strand
TTGCCCTACCACATCGGCAACGGCTGGTTCGGCGGCTTCCTGCCCACCGTGTCCTTCGCCCTGGTGGTGTACACCGGCGACATCTTCTATGGCCTGTGGTACCCGGTGGCGATCACCGGGGCCAGCCTGCTGGTGGGCCTGCTGTGCCTGAAGGAAACCCGTGAGGTGGACATCAACCACAACTGATGACCACGGCCGCCGGCCAGGGCACGGCCCTGGCAGGCGGCCGGTTCACTCAGGTGTTGTTGCAACCCTTGGCGATGGAGTCCTCATTGGAGGTATAGGGGCGCGAGGGCTCCAGGTTCCACTGCGGCTTGTCCCGGGCGATGTTGAAGTGGCAGACCAGTTGGCGGCGCATGCTGCCCACCGTGCTGTCGCGGTTGTCCGGGTTGTTTTTCCACTGGGCGTCCAGGTAATGATCGCTGGCCAACTCGTTGAAGAAGTTGTTGGTCTGGTTGTCCTGGACCTTGCGCCCGCAGTCGGTGGGGGTGACTTCCAGGGTCATGACCTTCTTGCCGAACCCCGGGTCATCCCGCTCGATCCAGGTGGCACTCTGCACATAGCGTTCGCAGCTGTTCTTCTCGGTGATGGGGTAGATCACCTGCTTCTTGTTGTCGTAGACGAAGTTCGCCTCCTGCTGGGGTGTCTGCGGCAGCTTCATGTTGATCACCGGCAGGTACTGCTGGACCGCCTTGTACCACTGGATCTGGTTCAGGCGCGCGCCCTCCAGGCCGCCCTCCTCGGTGTAGAACAGCGCCAGGATCGACGGCGACTGCGGCGGCTTCTCTTCCCACTTGGCCAGGCGCAGCTCGTTCTGGGTACCGAAGGATTCGGCGGCGATCTGCGCCATGGAGCGGATGCTCTGGTAAAACGCCGGGCCAGCTGCGGCATTGCGCTCGTCGCGTACGTCGAAGGAGCACTGGCGCGAATGATCACCCCGATTCTGCCGGTAGTTGGCGCCCCATTGCTCCGCGGTGGTCACGCCGATCTCGTGGCAGTACTTCTCGACGCTGCCCGGGGTGCGCCGCGAGTCGGTGCAGCCTTGCTGCTGGCGGTCGTCGGTGGCGGCATCGATGGGGAAGGAGCACAGCACGGCGTAGTCCTGGTGATCCTTGGGGTTGCCGAAGATAGTGTCGAAGATGAAGCCGCTCTGCAGGCCGTAGGCCAACTTGCGGAACTTGGAGTCCTTGCGCAGGTAGGACGCCGAGACGCCGCCGCTGGCCTGGCTTTTCGGGCTGATGCTGTAGAACTGGTAGTCGGTGGAGGGCCAGGTGGCGCGAAACAGCACCCCAGAGCAGAGGAACGCCGGCTTGGACGGGCCGCCGCAATCCTGGCGGGTGTCGTTATACAACTGGTTGAGACGGGCCACGGTATCGCTGCCCTGGTCGGCTTGCGCGCTAGACAGCAGGCACAGGCCAGCCAGGCCCATGGCCAGGGGGATGGAGGTACTGAGTTTCATGAGATGGCTTCCGTGTGGGGTGAAATCCATGGTCGGCCACAGGCACGGCCGATACCGCCAGAGGATAGAAGCGTCCCCTGGCGCCATCCGGTTTTTTCCCCGGGGTGTCCCGGATCGCCGCTGCCCGGGCCCGGCACCGCGCGGCTTGAATTAACCGCGGCTTTACGCCACTGTCTCGGCACTTTTGCGGCGGAGACCCTGGCATGCTGTTCATCCTTCCCACAGTGGCGGCCCTGGCCTTGGCGCTGTTGTTCTGGCGGCGCCAGAAAGCCCTGGCGGCCTTGCGCCGCGAGGCCTTCATCCGCAGTTTCAGCCTGCCGCCCGGGCTCTTTACGCCCCTGCGCACCCGGCACCCCCACCTGACGCTCAAGGACTGCCAACTGGTCGCCCAGGGCCTGCGCCAGTTCTTCCTGGCCTACTTGAAAAGCGGCCAGCGCTACGTGTCGATGCCGTCCCAGGTAGTGGATGACCTGTGGCACGAATTCATCCTCCATACCCGTGATTACCAGGCGTTCTGCCACCAGGCCTTCGGCCAGTTCCTGCACCACACCCCGGCGGCGGTCCTCGGCCAGAATGCCGAGCGCCAGAGCGACAACGGCCTGCGCCGGGTCTGGCGCCAGGCGTGCCTCGAAGAAAACATCCACCCCGCCCAACCCAGCCGCTTGCCGCTGCTGTTCGCCCTGGATGCCAAGCTGAAGATCGCCCAGGGCTTTCACTACGTCGCCGATTGCCAGTCGCTGCGGCGCCTGACCGATAACGGCGCCGGCAGCACGGTGATCCATTGCGGCAGCGAGCTGCACAGCAGCTCTGCAGACAGCGACTCGTCCCCCAGCAGCTCCGACAGCGACAGCTCGCGCTTCGGCGGCGATGGCGGCAGCAGCGACGGCGGCGGTGACAGCAGTGGTTGCGGAGGCGGCGGTTGTGGCGGTGGGGGCGGCGACTGAGCGCCGGGGAAACCTGTGGCGGCCGCGCTGCTACCGAAAAGGTGGCGGGCCCTGGCCGACAGAGTGGAAGCGGCGCATCGCGCGCCGCTCCACTGGACCTGATTGATCAGGCGATGATGTCGGCCGCTACCGCCTGGCCAACGATACCCACGGCGAAGTCCGCCGTGCCGTGACCGGCGAGGTCAACCAGCAGACTGCTCTGGTTGGTGCCGGCGTTGTAGCTGAGGATCGCGTCGCCCGCATGGCCACTGAAGGCCTTGACGAAGTTCAGGGTTGCGCCGCCGGTGGCGAACTGCGCGATACCGGTGAGGTCGATCTTGTCCTGGCCGCTGGTGAAATCCATGATCCAGTCCGGCGCGTTGACGGTGGAATCCGACGCCGCGCCGAAGACGAAGGTGTCCGCCCCGCTTCCGCCCCACAGGGTATCGGCGCCGCCGCCACCGTAGATGATGTCGTTGCCGGCACCACCCTTGAGGACGTTGGCCACTGCGTTACCGATCAGCAGGTCGTTGCCGGAACCGCCAATGGCGTTCTCCACGGTCACGCCATAGGCGATGGAGACGTTGCCCACCAGGCCGCCAACGTCGGAGAAGGCACCGGCGTTGAGGTTGATCTTCTGGTTATGGCTGAAGCCGGAGAAGTCCAGGGTGTCGTTGCCGCCACCGTCCCAGACCGCGAACACCAGCTTGTCGCTGTTGGAGTGGGCGCTGTAGAAGTCCCGCCCGGTGTTGGAGTTGAAGCCGTACACGGTGTCGTCGGCACGGGTCTGGTAGTTGGCGCCGTAGAGCTTCTGCACCGCGACGATGTCGTCTACCAGCGGCGCCGAGGCATAGGCGCCACTGCCGTCCTTGCTGAAGTTCTGCCCGGTGTTGCTCTCACTCCAGTAACTCATCAGGCTGTAGCCACGGGTGTCCTGGGCGTAGCTGGCGTCCTTGTAGGTGGGGTTGCCATTGCCGGCGTTGTAGGTACCAGGATGGGACAGGCCCAGGGTATGGCCGATCTCGTGGGTCAGGGTCTGGCGCCCGTAGTTGCCGGTGCCGGGAGTCTCGTTGACCCGGTACTGGCTGTTGATCAGGTACCAGGACTGGCCGTCGTAGCTACCACCGGATGGCAGATAGGCGAAGGCCGCGCCGCCGGTGCTGACGTTGTAGTTGCCGAAGGTCATGTGCCCGTCGCCACCCTTGGCCGCCTCGGTGAAGCTGACCTTGGCCACATCCGCCCAGGACTGCATCGACAGCACGGCCTGGGCCTTCTGCAAGGCGCTGAACTGGCTGAAGGTACCCAGGGACGGGTTGTAGTTGGCGGGTTTCTCGGTGAGGAAGGTGTAGGTCAGGTCGATCTTGCCGTCACCGTTCTTGTCGTGCCAGGACAGGTTCTTGCGCAGGATCGCATCCGCGGCCTGGTCGGCGGTGAACGACGGCTTGCCGTTCACCGGATCGCTGCCACCCCGGTCATAGCGGTGGCTGAAAGCCTGTACCTGTTGGTAGGCATTACTGGCTTGTGCGGCCTGGTCGGCCCAATTCCAGGTAATTTCCGACAGTGCTTTTGACAGTGTCTTTGACATTGTTACGTCCTTGTTCCAGACAGAAAATGTTCGATAGAACACAAACGACCCCGCCTGCGAGATCGTCCTATCACTCGCCCAAAGAGGCGCTCCGAAGCTGACACACTCGTCGACGGCCAGTCCATGGTTTTTTTCGCCCGCTCAGAACCCGCCGGAGCCGCGTTTCGGGGGCCATATTCCACTCGCGCAAGCGTTGGGCAGGCGATAGGCTAGGCACTGACCCGGGGTGCCAGGGAGGCCGCAACGGCCGTCCCTACCCCTTCTCGCCAGGAGTCCGTAATGCGCAAGACATTGTTGCTGGGCACTTTTATGATCATCACCGGCACCGCCCAGGCCGAAGGCATTCCCCTGTTCAACGTCGCCTGCCCCGGCAACCTGGCGGTCAGCGCCGACCAGGGCGGCCCGGTGTACATCAATGGCAAGGAGGTCAAGAGCACGGCCGTGGATGACCGGCATTTCCAGGTCAAGGCAGGCGAAGCCAACCTGCCCATCAGCGTTGAAGCAGACGATTCGGTCACCGTGAACTACACCGACAAGCACGGTGCCAGCCACTTGTGCGAAGCCGTGGACGACTGACTCGCCCAGCGGCCCAGCGGCCCGTCATGACAGCCCGGCCGCTGCTCAGCCTTAGAACAACCCCATCTGCCCACCCACCAGGGTCGAGAAGTCATCCTGCACGAACGGCAGGATGGCATCCGCCACTGGCTGCAACTGGCGCGTCAGGTAGTGTTCGTAGTCGATGGTGGCACGGCGGATCTCCAGAGGCTCGGGACCCGCCAGGGTCATCACATAGCTGATCCAGCCACCACGCTGGTATTGCAGCGGCCGGCCCTGTTCACGGTTGTAGTCGTCGGCCAGGCGCGCCGCGCGGACATGGGGCGGGACATTGCGCTCGTACTCATCCAGGGGTCGGCGCAGACGCTTGCGGTAGATCAGCAGATCGTCCTGCTGGCCGGCCAGGGTGCGCTGCACGTAGTCGCGCACATAGTCCTGGTAGGGCTGGCGGTGGAAGATCCGCCGATACAGTTCCTGCTGGAACTCCCGGGCCAGCGGCGACCAATCGGTACGTACGGTCTCCAGGCCCTTGTAGACCATCTCCTGGCTGCCATCGGCGCGCTGGACCAGGCCAGCGTAGCGCTTCTTGCTGCCCTCCTCGGCGCCGCGGATGGTGGGCATCAGAAAGCGTTTGTAGTGGGTTTCGAACTGCAACTCCAAGGCGCTTTCCAGGCCGTACTGCTCGCGCAGGTGATCGCGCCACCACTGGTTGACGTGGTCCACCAGGGCCCGGCCGATCTGCCCGGCGCGCTCCTCGTCGTGAGCGCTGCCGAGCCAGACGAAGGTGGAGTCGGTATCGCCATAGATCACCTGGTGACCCTGGGCCTCGATCAACTGCCGGGTGCGGGCCATGATCTCGTGCCCGCGCAGGGTGATGGACGAGGCCAGGCGCGGATCGAAGAAGCGGCAGCCACTGGAGCCCAGCACGCCGTAGAAGGCGTTCATGATGATCTTCAGGGCCTGGGACAGCGGCGCGTTGTGCTCGCGCTTGGCCACTTCCCGGCCCTCGGCCACCCGCTGGACGATCGCCGGCAGGCAATGCCGGGTACGGGAGAAACGCGCCCCGCGAAAACCCGCCACCGAATGCTCTTCGTCACTCTGGCGCAGGCCTTCCACCAGGCCCACCGGGTCGATCAGGAAGCTGCGGATGATCGAGGGGTACAGGCTCTTGTAGTCCAGCACCAGCACCGATTCATAGAGCCCGGGCCGCGAATCCATGACGAACCCGCCGGGGCTGGCCTGGGGCGGCAGCTCGCCGAGATTGGGGGCGACGAAACCCTGGCGGTGCATCAGCGGCATGTACAGGTGGGTGAAGGCCGCCACCGAGCCGCCACTACGATCGGCCGGCAAGCCGGTGACGCTGGCCCGCTCCAGGAGGAAGGTCAGCAGTTGGGTCTTGGCGAAGATCCGCGTCACCAACTCGCAGTCCTTGAGGTTGTAGCGGGCCAGGGCCGGCTTGTCCTCGGCGAACATGCGGTTGATCTCGTCCATGCGCTGGTAGGGATTGTCGATCGACTTGCCCTCGCCCAGCAGGGTCTGGGCGACGTTTTCCAGGCTGAAGGACGGGAAACTCCAGGTGGCCGAGCGCAGGGCCTCGATGCCATCGATGATCAAGCGCCCCGCCGCCGAGGCGAAGTAATGGTTGTGGGTGGCGTGTTCGCGCCAGTGCATCTCCTGCCCTCCACGGCCCAGGCGCAGCGGTACCGCCAGGCGCCGGGCATGCTCATGCAGCACTCGCAGGTCGAACTGCACCAGGTTCCAGCCGATGATCGCGTCGGGGTCGTGCTCGGCCAACCACTGGTTGAGCTTCTCCAGCAATTGCTCGCGACTGGCGCAGAACTCCAGGTCGAAGTCCACCGCACTGTCGTCGGCGCGGGCCTTGCCTAGCATGTACACCTGGCGCTGGCCACAGCCCTCCAGGGCAATGGAATACAACTCGCCACGCTCGCTGGTCTCGATATCCAGGGACACCAGGCGCAGTTGCGGGCGGTAGTCGAGGGCGGGTTTCATCTGCGCGTCCAGCAGCAGCCCATCCGGTCCCGGTTGGCCATTGAACTCCACCGGCGCGGTGATGAAGCGCTCCATCAGGTAGCGCTCCGGCGGGCGGATATCGGCTTCGAACACGTCGACCCCGGCCCGGCGCAGTGTCTTGTCCAGGCGGATCAACTGGTTGTGCTGCGGGCAATACAAACCCAGTACCGGACGCTGGTGAAAATCACGCAGTTGCAGGGGGCGCAGCTCGACATCCGGATCGTCAGCCAGCAGGCGCTCGGCCTGGGGCCGCTGCACGGCCGGGACAAAAGCCACGGAGGTCTGCAACGGCAGGCGCAGGTGCCGTGGCCCCTGGTCGGTGGCCAGCCAGAATTCGACTTCAGTGCCTGCTGGCGTATCGCGCCAGTGTCGCGTCAGGACGAAGCCTTGTTGTACATCCACCGCTGCAACCTCAGAACCATTTCCAGGCGCCGATTCTACCTGCCCCAGCCCTGCTTGGGGGCTCGAATGAGGGCTTTGCGGCTTTTGTCAGACAATATGTAGTGCCTGAAAATTTTCACTACAAAACCGTTGACGAGCGGATTGCGCCCTTGCATGATGCAGGCGTCCCCCCGATCGGGGGACAAGGCAAAGGTGTTATGAGCAAGCTCGTCTGACCGCCGAGCTGTTGACCCGGATGTGTACTGCCCACAAGGCAGATTGATGAAACTGACCTGGCATTGACCGTTCGCGATTCGACGGGAAAGCCGGCGAGAACTCTTCAAGATGCTTGTGGCCGATGGTGGGAATGTCGGCAGCTTCATCCAGGTTCATGCTGCTTTCTATCGTTGTGGCGCTCTGTGCGTAGCAGTTAATCAAGGTAACTACACACATCAGGCTCTGGGCCTTATCTGTATCCGACAGACACCCTCTGTCGCCCTGTTTCCGGTATCAGGGTTCAACTTACCGATGTAGCAAGATGAATTAGCTAAACAACTTAGATAGATCGATGAATGGTCAAGGGGGCTACAAATGAATCTTAATAACCATCCCACTATTGATGAATTGGCACGTATGTTCGCCGCACGCAAAGACAGCCACGACAGCCATATCCTGTGGATTGCCAAGTCGGGCCAAGTGCATATCGACTGCCTGTCGCCCCATAGCCATGAAGCAGAATTCGACCGCAACAACCAGGATCTGGCAGCCCGCCTGAAGATGTACCGCCGCGGCCAGGGTTATGTCGGCAAGAAAGCCGCCGCCGACAAGGACTTCATCGGTCGGGTACTGGAGACCCTGAAGAACGAATGGCAGTCGCTGCGCGGCAATCCGGAAGTTCGAGTCATCGATCGGTTTTGTTGAGACAAGTTTAATCTCAATATAAAACAACAGGGGCGCTGAACTTTCAGCGCCCCTTTTTATTGCCCGCAATTAATCCGAACAACATCTTCCAGCTCACTCATCGCGATTCATGAACACGATCACCTGGCAACTGGACAGCCTGACGGCCAATTAGTAGCATCGCCCCGCTCAAACCGGCCAGGCGGTTGGCAAAGAGGGCTGCAGTATTCACTGACGCCTCGATGTCACCACCAGGCACGATATTCGAAAGCCAAGTCGAACCTTAAAAAAGGACTTTGTGTGACTGATCGCAGCGGTGTCTTGCGTTACATCATTGAGCGGTACTACTCGGACGATCTGGAAGACGCCGAAGCCCGTACCGGATACAGCGTCAAGCAGATCCAGGAGTGGTGCTCAGGCCATTGCCAGCCCCAGCACATCACCGTCGAGTACTTCATTCACCGCGCCTTCACGCCTGAATTCCAGTCGGTGATCGAATTCGCCGAGTTCCAGCCGGATCAACCGGTGATGAAGCAGTTGAAGGTCCTGTTCAAAGGACACGAAGACCGGGCCGGCATCTATGCGTTCTATGACTCGATGGCCAACCTCATCTACCTCGGCAAAGCCACCAACCTGCTCAAGGAAGCCTATTCGGCCATACGCCGGGATGTGCATATCCAGTTCCCCGCGGGAATCAAGAAGAAACCCGAGAAACGCTATGAACTGGTGCGCTACATTTCTGCCTACGATGTCGGCAGCTCAGAATGGCGAGACTTTCCAAAGCATGTCGAGTCCCTGATCCTGCGTATTTCCAAGCCAATCCTGAACAAGAACATTGGTCACATCGAACAGGCGTATGCCGCGCCTGGTGAAGACTGAGACACTTGCCTGTCGCGAATACCCAGCCAGCAGGCGACAGCACGCCGCAGCGTCCTGTCGCCCTTTTATCGGCTGGGTTCAAAAGGCAAAGCACGAGCAGCCAAACGCGCCCCAGAAGCCCTGGAAATCGCTGACCGGCACCTTGGCCAGGCGAGCCCGCTCGTGCCCGTGGGCATGCACCGCGCAAGGACCGCTGCACTGGTGCAACTGAGCCGACAACGGCGCGGCAGGCTTCCAGTGCCCTGGCACCTTGGCCACCGGCGACCAGTCCGGCGTCACGGGCAAGCTGGGCGGTGCCAGCGAGTGGAAGTCGCCGGCGGCATGCACCACCTTGCCATCCACCACCGTCAACAGCGACTCGATCCACTTGATCGCCTCTTCCTCGACGCTGAAGTAGTCCGCCGACAGGGCCACCAGATCCGCCAGTTGCCCGACCTTGAGCTGGCCTTTCTTGCCCTGTTCCGAGGAGAACCAGGCGCTGCCGTGGGTATAGAGCTCCAGTGCGGTATCGCGATCCAGGCCCTGGGGATACAGAGCCAGGCCACCGACGGTCTTGCCACTGACCATCCAGTACAACGAGGTCCAGGGGTTGTAGCTCGAGACCCGGGTGGCATCGGTACCGGCGCCCACTGGAATGCCTTCGGCGAGCATGCGCTGGATCGGCGGGGTCATCTCGGCCGCCTTGGCGCCATAGCGGTCGACGAAGTACTCGCCCTGGAAGGCCATGCGGTCCTGGATCGCGATGCCACCGCCCAGGGCCCGGACCCGCTCGATATTGCGCGGGCTGATGGTCTCGGCATGGTCGAAGAACCAGGGCAAGCCGTTGAAGGGGATATCGCGGTCGACCTTTTCGAAAACATCGAGCATGCGCGAAATGGATTCGTCATAGGTCGCATGCAGGCGGAACGGCCAGCGCTGCTCCACCAGATGGCGGACCACCGGCTCCAACTCCTGCTCCATGTCCTGAGGCAGATCGGGGCGCGGCTCGAGGAAGTCCTCGAAATCGGCGGCGGAGAACACCAGCATCTCCCCTGCCCCGTTGTGCCGCAGGAAGTCATCGCCCTGGCCGTAGCGCACGCTGCTGGTCCAGTTCTTGATGTCCGCCAGTTCTTGCTTGGGTTTCTGGGTGAACAGGTTGTAGGCGATGCGCACCGTCAATTGCTGCTGGGCCGCCAGTTGCTCGATCACCTGGTAGTCGTCCGGGTAGTTCTGGAAGCCGCCACCCGCATCGATGGCACTGGTGACCCCAAGGCGATTGAGCTCACGCATGAACTGGCGGGTGGAGTTGACCTGGTACTCCAGCGGCAACTTGGGCCCCTTGGCCAGGGTGGCGTAGAGGATCATCGCGTTGGGCCGGGCGATCAGCATGCCGGTGGGATTGCCGTTGCCATCGCGGACGATCTCGCCGCCCGGCGGGTTCGGGGTATGGCGATCGTAGCCCACCACCCGCAGCGCGGCGCGGTTGAGCAGCGCCCGGTCGTAGAGGTGCAGGACAAATACCGGGGTATCCGGTGCCGCCTGGTTCAACTCTTCCAGGGTTGGCATGCGTTTTTCGGCGAACTGGAATTCGTTCCAGCCGCCGACCACCCGCACCCACTGCGGTGCCGGGGTGCGCTGGGCCTGTTCCTTGAGCAGGCGCAGGGCATCGGCCAGCGACGGCACGCCTTCCCAGCGCAGCTCCAGGTTGTAGTTGAGGCCACCGCGGATCAGGTGCAGGTGCGAGTCGTTGAGCCCGGGGATCACCGTACGCCCCTTGAGGTCGATGACCTGGGTGGTGCTGCCGCGCAAGGCCATGGCCTGGGCATCGTCGCCCACGGCGATGAAGCGCCCCTCCTTGATCGCCACGGCCGTGGCTCGAGGATTGGCCCGGTCCACGGTATGCAGGCGGCCGTTGAACAGGATCAGATCGGCAATTGCGTTGTGGTTCATGGCATGGCTCCGATTGAGGCGAAAAGGTTCAGGCCGCGCCGCGCGGTTGCAGCCAGCGGCTGAACAGGCGGGTGACCCGAGGCATGAAAACGTAGACCACCAGCAGCACGATGCTCAGGGTGATCAGCACATTGGCCTGCACGTAACCGCCAAGCCAGGGCAGCCAGGCGAACAGCGGCTTCCATAACTGCGGCACGAGGAAGGTCAGCGGCAGGATCACCAGGAAGGTCACGCAGGCTTGCTTCCAGCGCGGCGGCGGGGCCGGCGCGGCGCTGTCCTGGGGGGTGAACCAGAACTCGCGCTCGACATTGACCTCGGTCTGGTCGCCATCGGCCAGCAGGTGCTGGGCCTGTTGCACCAGTTGCCGACGGTCGTCGGAGTCCAGCCAGTCTTGCAACTGCTCGGTGCTAGCAAAGCGCAGCACGCTGGTGAAGAGGCCGAGGCCGCCGCTGTGGCCGCGCACCACATCGATCCCCAGGTGCCCCGGATAACTGCGGGCCTTGGCGATGATCTGGCGCAGCCAGGTCTCGTAGGCCTGCTCCTGCCCCTTCTTGATGCGGTGGCGCACCAGCAGGGTGACCACGCCATCGGTAAGTTCAATATTCATCTGCGACTCCGCACTGCCAGCACATTGAGCGACCAGCAGGGGCGCGCCCTGCTGCACGATATCCAGCGAGTGCCCGGGGGCACCGCCTGGCGAGCCATCACAGCCGGCGCTGCCCGGCCTTGTGCACCATGCTGTAGGCATAGTCGACACCCATGCCGTAGGCACCGCTGTGCTCCAGCACCAGGGCCATGACTGCGTCGTAGGTATCCTTGCGGGCCCAGTCGCGCTGGTACTCGAGCAGCACCTGCTGCCAGGTCACCGGCACCGCGCCGGCCTGGACCATGCGCTGCACCGCCATGTCGTGGGCTTCCTGGCTGGTGCCGCCGGAGGCATCGGTGACGATGTACACCTCATAGCCCTCGGCCAACGCCTCCAGGGCCGGGAAGGTCAGGCAGACCTCGGTCCACAGCGCCGCCATCACCAGTTTCTTGCGCCCGGTGGCCTGCACGGCCGCCACCAGGTGGCGATCCTCCCAGGAATTCATCGAGGTCCGTTCGATGGGCTGTTGCTCAGGAAACACCGCCAGCAGCTCCGGCCAGATGTAGCCGCTGAAACTCTCGGTCTCCACCGAGGTGAGGATGCTCGGTACGTTGAAGATCCTGGCGGCCTTGGCCAGGGCCACGGTGTTGTTCTTCAGGGCCTGGCGGTCGATCGATTGCACGCCGAAAGCCATCTGCGGCTGGTGGTCGATCAGGATCAGGGCCGAGTTGTTCGGGGTGAGCAATTCACGAATGGACATGGCGCGTTCCTTTTGCAGTCAGAGTGAGGGGCGAACATGACCGGCTGATGGCGCTGAAGGCGCCCTGTGGGGCCGGCTTGGTGGTTAATCTAGGTTCTGGCTGAAACAGGAACAATTCCCTAAAATCGAGAATCATTGATTCCAAAACAGGGACAATCATGGATCGTATCGAATGCATGCGCGCCTTCGTCGCCACCGTCGACGAAAGCGGTTTTGCCGCTGCGGCGCGGGCCATGGACGTGCCCCGCTCCAAGGTCAGCAAACAGATCCAGGCCCTGGAGGAAAGCCTCGGTGTGCAACTGCTGCAACGCACCACCCGCAGCCTGCACTTGACCGAGACCGGCGCCGAATACTACGAGTCCGCTCGCGAAGTGCTGGCAGCGGTGGACGAAGCCGAGCAGCGGGCCCGGGACGGTAGCGCCGAGCTGCGCGGAGTCTTGCGGGTCAATGCACCGATGTCTTTCGGCCTGCGCCGGCTCGGGCCGCTGGTGCCGCTGTTCCATGAACTGCATCCGCTGATCGAGTTGCAACTGGTGCTCAGCGACCAGCAAGTGGACCCGGTGCGCGGCGGCTTCGACGTGACGCTGCGGATCGCCAGCCTGGCGGATTCCTCCCTGGTAGCCCGGCAACTGGCGCCGGTGCCACGGATCATGGTGGCCTCCCCCGCCTACCTGGAACGCACCGGCCTGCCGCTCCAGCCCAAGGATCTGGGCAGCCACCGGTTTCTCGGCTACGGCTACCTGCAAAGTGGCGTCAGCCTGCAGTTGAGCCATGGCAGCGATACCCAGCGGGTGCATGTGACCGGCCCCCTGCACGCCAACAATGGCGACCTGCTGGCCCAGGCGGCGGAGGCTGGAATGGGGATCGCCCTGCTGCCGGACTTCATCGTCGAAGAGGCCCTGGAGGCAGGACGCCTGGTGCCGGTGCTGTGCCAGTGGCAGGCGCCGTCGATCAGCATCAACGTGGTCTACCCTTCGGCCCGGCGAGTACCGCAGAAGACCCGGGCCTTCATCGACTTCCTGGTGAGCCGGCTGGCCCAGCGCAGCGCCTGAACCGGACCAACGTACACCTGGCCGAACCGGCGCGCTCCTACACTCAAGAGAGGTTCCTGATGCTAGTGCGGTCATCATGAAAATCTCTCCTCGACTGGCCATCTCCAGCCTGCTGGGCGCCCTGGCCTACCTTGGCCTGGCGATCTGGGGACGCGGCGGCTTCGCGGCGTTCTTCGCCCACCCGGCGCTGACCTTGATCGCCATTGCCACCTTGCTCATGGTGCTGGCCTCGCTGTACAGCGAGGTCAACCTCAGCAGCGGCGAACAGGAAGACCGGGACAATCGCTGGGTGCTGCCGGTGTTCGGCCTGATCGGCCTGGCGAGCGGCTTCCTGCCGGCCTATTGCGATCGCCTGGAGTTCTGGACCTTCGGCGGCGAGGCCCTGCGCTGGCTCGGCGCGCTGTTGTTCATCGCCGGTGGCGCCTTGCGCCTGTGGCCGGTGTTCATCCTCGGCCGGCGCTTCAGCGGCTTGGTGGCCATCCAGCCCGATCACCGCCTGGTGACCGACGGCCTGTATCGCCACTTGCGCAACCCCAGCTACCTCGGCTTGCTGGTCAACGCAGTGGGTTGGGCCCTGGCCTTCCGTTCCGGGCTGGGGCTGTTGCTGGCGGTGCTGACCCTGGTGCCGTTGATTGCCCGGATCCACGCCGAGGAGGCGCTGCTCCGCGAGCATTTCGGCCAGCCCTACGAGGACTACTGCGCCCGCAGCTGGCGCTTGTTGCCCGGCCTCTACTGAAATGCCGTAAAAAAAATTAGACACCCTCGCCAAGGCCAACGCCCCGCTCTAGCCCGGGACTTGGCACCGACTCCATGGAAGCCTTCCGGGGCTGACTGACTCCACCACCCCCTTACATTGGCCAAAGGATTCTTGCAGTATGGGTTCGCCTCGGGGCTTGCTGCCCCTGAGACACCCGGAAGAATAAGCACAACGAACTCGACAGCGAGATCACCGGCCGATGTCCCTCACGAACCCGTACCACGGATTCGCCCGCCCCGCTCCCACGGCTTGCAGCCAGGGTCGCACGGGCATGGCCGTCGCACAGGGTTCGCTGCCTGCTCGCCACCTTCGCCACTTCGCCCATCCCCCTCATGAGGTCCATGAGGGTCGCGCCGCCGTCATCGGTTATTACCTGCTGGACAGGTCCTGCCCATGAAGCTCCTGGTCAACCTGCCCATGGCCCTGTGCCGTTCCCGCCTGCGCCACTCCTCACGTCCTCCGGATCACTCGCTCCTGGCCTGATCGCGCAACGTTGCGCATCACCCCTCCAGACCTGTTTTGCGTCCCTGCGAACGCCCCGTGCGTGGTGTCGTCGCAGGACCTGAAAACCTCTGCGCCCTGAAGGCGCAAGCGAGAACGACAATGAATTTTGCCGCCCCCGAAGAGGCCCGTGATTTCCTGGCCGCCAACCCCGACATCGACATGATCGAGCTGTTCATCCTCGACGCCAACGGCGTACCCCGAGGCAAGCTGCTGCACCGCGAGGAACTGCTGGCGGTGTATGAAAGCGGCCGCCCCCTGCCCAGCACCATCCTCGGCCTGACCCTCAATGGCGACGACGTGGAGAACTCCGGACTGGTGTGGGATGTGGGCGATATCGACTGCCGCGCCTATCCGCTGGCGGGCAGCCTGGTACGCCTGCCCTGGCGGCAGATCCCCACCGCTGCGGTGCAGGTCAGCATGCACCCGCAGGAAGGCCAGCCAGCCAACATCGCCGGTCCGCGTCACCTGTTGATCAAGGTCATCGACCGGCTCAAGGCCGACGGCTACTACCCGGTGATGGCCTGCGAACTGGAGTTCTACCTGCTGGATGCCAGGCGCGACGGCAATGGCCGCCCTCAACCGGCGCTGGATGCCGATGGCGGCCGACCGCGTACCACCCAGGTCTATGGCCTGCGGGAACTGGAACAGATCGAACCCTTCCTCGCCGACCTCTATGCCGCCTGCAAGCTGCTGGGCATTCCGGCGCGCACGGCGATTTCCGAGTACGCCCCAGGCCAGGTGGAGATCACCCTGGAGCATGGCGACGCCCTCGCCGCCATGGACCAAGCCGTGCGCTACAAGCGCCTGGTCAAGGCCGTGGCCCACCAGCATGGAATGCAGGCCACCTTCATGGCCAAGCCCTTCGACCACCTGGCCGGCACCGGCATGCACATGCACGTGAGCATCGCCGATGCCGCCGGCAACAACCTGTTCGCCGCCCAGGACCCGGCCGGCACCCCGCTGCTGCGCCAAGCGGTGGGCGGCATGCTCGCCTCGCTGCTGGACTCGTTGCTGCTGTTCTGCCCCAACGCCAACTCCTACCGGCGCTTCCAGGCCAACAGCTATGCGCCGCTGGCCCCCACCTGGGGCGTCGACAACCGTACCGTGAGCCTGCGGGTTCCCGGCGGCCCGGCCAATAGCCGGCACATCGAACATCGCATTTGCGGCGCCGATGCCAACCCCTACCTGGCCGCCGCGGCGATCCTCGCCGCAGTCCATCGCGGCCTGGATGAACAACTCGACCCGGGGGATCCGGTGCAGGGCAACGGTTATGCCCAGGCCAAGGAACTGCTGCCCACCGACTGGCTGACCTCGCTCACCGCCCTGGAACGCTCGACCTGGGCCCGCGAGGCCCTGGGCAGCGAATTCCTCGGGGTGTACCTGGCGGTCAAGCGCGCCGAGTACCGCCAGTTCATGGCCGAGGTCGGCGAGCAGGACTGGCGCTGGTACCTGACCCAGGCCTGAGCCCCCTGCTGGCAACCCGACTTGCTGGCCGCTGCCTACCGGCAGCGGCCCGGTTCATTCTTTTGCGAGGAGTTCCCCCATGAGCGCCGCCTTCGATCCGCGGACCCCGGCAGCCGAGCGCTGCCCCAGCTACTACAGCGCCACCCTCAACCAGGAAACCCAGTACCCGACCCTGCAAGGCAGCCAGCAGGTGGACGTGGTGATCATCGGTGGCGGCTTCACCGGCGTTGCCAGCGCCGTGGAGCTGGCCGAGCGCGGCCTGAAGGTGGCCATCGTCGAGAGCCACAAGATCGGCTGGGGCGCCAGCGGGCGCAACGGCGGCCAGGTCACCGGCAGCCTGTCCGGCGATGCCGCCATGCGCAAGCAGATGCGCCGCAGCCTGGGCGACGAAGTGGATGACTTCATCTGGCACCTGCGCTGGCGCGGGCACCAGATCATCCGCCAGCGGGTAGAAAAATACGCCATTGCCTGCGACCTCAAGCACGGCCACCTGCATGCCGCCTACAAGCCCGGGCACCTGGCCGAGTTGCGCGCCGCCTACGACGAAGCGGTGGAACGTGGCATGGGCGACGAGGTCAGCCTGCTGGACCGCGAGCAGGTCCGCGGCCTGCTGGAAAGCGATCTCTACCACGGCGCGATCAAGAACACCCGCAACCTGCACCTGCACCCGCTGAACCTGTGCATCGGCGAGGCCCGCGCCGCCGAAAGCCTCGGCGCGCTGATCTTCGAACACAGCCCGGTGCTGGAGATCGTCCATGGCCCGCAGCCGGCGGTGATCACCGCCCAGGGGCGCATCGAGGCCCGCCAGGTGCTGCTGGCCGGCGACGTCTACCACAAGCTCGAGCCCGGGCAACTCAAGGGCAAGATCTTCCCGGCCATGGGCGGCATCGTCACCACCGAACCCCTGGGTGACCTGGCCCGGCGCCTGAACCCCGAGGACCTGGCGGTGTACGACTGCCGCTTCGTCCTCGACTACTACCGGATGACCGCCGATGGCCGCCTGCTGTTCGGCGGTGGCGCCAACTACAGCGGCAAGGATTCGCGGGATATCGCTGGTGAGCTGCGGCCGTGCATCGAGCACACCTTCCCGGCGCTCAAGGGCGTGGCCATCGACTTCCAGTGGAGCTGCGCCATGGGCATCGTGATCAACCGCATCCCGCAACTGGGCAAGCTCTCGGACAACGTCTGGTACTGCCAGGGTTACTCCGGACATGGCGTGGCCACCAGCCACATCATGGGCGAGATCATGGCCGAGGCCCTGACCGGCCACCTGGGCCGCTATGACACCTTCGCCGCCTGCCAGCACATCCGCGTGCCGTTCGGCGACCAACTGGGCAACCCGATGCTGGCCGCTGGCATGTGGTATTACCAGATGCTGGAAAAACTGCGCTGAAGCCGGTCGGAGGGCATGCTAGATTCGCCCTCCAGCCACTACGGCACACCCTGGAGGAGGACCAGCATGAGCGCAGAGATGTACCAGGGCGGCTGCCTGTGCGGGCAGATTCGCTTCGAGGCCCGGGGGCCTGCCGCCAATCCCCATACCTGCTCGTGCAAGCTGTGCCAGCGCCATAGCGGCGCCCTGACCCTGGCCTGGGTCGAGTTCCCCCGCGAGCGGGTGCGTTGGACTGGCCCGGGCGGCGCGCCGAGCACGTTCAGGTCGTCGGACTATTCCAGCCGGGCGTTCTGTGCCCAGTGTGGCAGCTCCCTGGGCGCCATCGACGACGCACCCACGGTCGCCCTGCTGCTGGGGACGTTCGACAGCAACAACCGCAAGGCCCTGATGCCCACCCACCACTCCTACAAGAGCCAGCGACCGCGCTGGTGGCACGCCGGAGAAACGCCATGAGCCAAGGCAGTGGCCACGAAAAACTGGCGACGAATATCTGGACCTGGTACGGCCAGGACCAGTACCGCTGGCTCATCCTCCTGGGCGAACTGGGACCGGCCCTGGAGTTCCTGGCCATGGATGCGGACCAGCAACGGGTGGAGATCGGTTGCTGCGCGGAATGCAACCTGTGGTCCGATCAGCTGGATTACCTGGAGCGTTTCGTGCGGGATTTCCCGGCGCGGCTGGACCCGGCCCTGCACCAGCACCTGCAAGCCTTGTTGACGGCCTGTGAAGGGCTGAGCCCAGAAGCCTACGGCATGACCCTGGAGGACAACGGTTTCGAACACCGGCAATGGCAGCCATTGCGCCAGGCGGCCCAGCAAGCGCTGGAGGACCTGGGCTGGCCCGAGGCACGGGAGCATATGCCCGAGTTGGTCGCCGATTGCCGTGCGGCCCTGGACAAATGGCGCGATGGTTGAAACTGCGTGTAGCCGCTGGCGCAGACTCGGCACGAGCCACATCTGGATATCCGAAATTTGCCTGATGTACCCCTCCGCCAGGTTTGGCGGGCGCTGCGCACCCGATCGCAGCCTCGCCCGCTCGGCAGCGATTAAAGGGACCGGGTATGTGGCGCCGGAGTGCGGGGCAAGGCGCGCTTGTGGGCGGTGCGCTGGTAGGCGTTTTCGATCAGTTGGCGCACGGTGTCGGGTACCGGCTGGCCCATCAGGTAAGCGTCGATTTCCTCGTAGCTGCACCCATAGGCGTCCTCGTCCAGCTTGCCCGGCGCCAGTTCCTCCAGGTCCGCAGTGGGCGCCTTGCGCACCAGGTGCCCAGGCGCGCCAAGGGCATCGGCCAGCAGCCGCACCTGGGTCTTGGTCAGGCTCGACAACGGCGCCAGGTCGCAAGCGCCGTCGCCGTACTTGGTGAAGAAGCCCATCAACGCCTCGGCGCCATGATCGGTGCCCACCACCAGGCCATTGCTCAGGTTGGCCAGCGCGTACTGGGCCAGCATTCGGGCCCGGGCCTTGACATTGCCCTTGGTGAAATCCGTGAGTGCCGCCGAAGGTTCCAGGCCGTCGAGCTGCACCTCACGCATCAAGCCATCGACGCTGTCGGCGATATTGCAGGTGCTGATCTCATCGGGGCGGATGAATTCCAGGGACGCCTGGGCGTCGTGTTCATCCGCCTGGTGGCGATACGGCAGGCGCATGGCAATGAAACGCACCCCATGGCCGGCCTCGCGCATCTGCTCCACCGCCAGCTGGCACAGGCGCCCGGCCACCAGAGAATCGACGCCGCCGCTGATGCCCAGCACCAGGCTGTGGCAACCGGAATCACCCAGGACCTGCTGGATGAATGCCACGCGGCGGGCAATCTCGGCAGGCTCGCCGCCAGCGACCAGTTGCCGGTCGATGCCCAGTTCCCGGGCGATACGTTCTTGGGTCGGATGGGTCATGTCAGGCCTCCAGGGGCGAGTTGGCAAGATCGACGTTGAATACCTGTGCCGCATAGCGAAGGAAGGATGGGTCTTCGCAGACGTTCTTCACCGGGTCGTCGGAGAACTTCACCACCGGCTCGCCATGTACCCGCACCAGCTTCATCACGATGCTCAGCGGCTCCACACCCTCCACATCGCAGGCCAGGCTGGTGCCCATGCCGAAACCGAAGCGAGCCTGGCCGCGCACATGACGCAGGATCGGCAGGCATTTCTCGAAGTTCAGGCCGTCGGAGAACATCAGGTCCTTGCTCCGCGGGTCGATGCCCAGTTCCCGATAGCGGGCCAGGACCTTGTCGGCCCAGACCAGCGGGTCCCCGGAATCCTGGCGCAGGCCGTCATACAGCTTGGCGAAGTACAGGTCGAAGTCCTTGAGGAAGAAGTCGGTGCTAATGCAGTCGGTCAAGGCGATGCCCAGGCGCCCGCGATACTCGCGAACCCAGTTCTCCAGCGCGGCATTCTGGCTTTCCCGCAGCCGCCCCAGTTGCTGGTGCACCATCAGCCACTGGTGGGCCATGGTGCCGATCAGCGGCAGGTCGAACTCGTAGGCCAGGTGCGCATTGCTGGTGCCGACGAACACCCCGGGAAAATCACTGTGCATGATCTTCACCACTTCGCGCTGGGCCTTGAACGACAAGCGCCGGCGGGTGGAGAAGTCCGAGACCCGCAATTCGGCGAGTTCATCGCGGCTGGCATTCTTCTCCAGCCATTCGAACTTCTGGTAGAGCCGGCGAGTGACGTCCGCCAGTTCGACATCCGGGTACTTGTCGCGATTGCGCAGCTCGCTGACCATGGCCAGCACCGGTTGCTCGAACATGATGCAGTGCAGCATCGGGCCACGGACGCGGATGCTCAACTGACCCTCGACGGCGGCCACATGGATGTAGCGCAGGTTGAAGCGGAACAGCCCGAGGAATTGCTCGAAATCAGGGGTCAGGTATTCGCGAAAACGCTTGCTGAACAAAAAGCGCTGCTCGCCTTCGCGCATCTGCAGGTCGGCCAGTTTCTCCAGCTCCTGGCGGATCTCGGGGATCAGGTGCACCAGGGACTCTTTGGAGCGAACGATGAACTGGTACTCGACCTCGACATTGGGGTGCTGGTGCAGCACCGCCTGCATCATGGTGAAGGTGTAGTAGTCGGTGTCCAGCAGGCTCTGGATCACGCCGTTGTCGCGGTCAAATGCACTTTCCATGGTGACTCCTCAAACGCTGGCCAGGCTGGCGGCTTCTTCGCGGGTCGCGGCTATCGCGATACCGGCTTGCTGCATGTCGGCGATGGCCTGGGTGGCGCCCTCGGCGCTGATGGCCCGGCACGCCGGCAGGTGGATGATCACCTTGAAACCGGCGGCGGCCAGTTGCAGGGCGGTGGTCTTGACGCAGAAGTCCAGGGCCAGGCCACCAACGATGACCCGCTGCACGCCCTGGCTCTTGAGGTACTCGATGACCCCGGTGGAGAGCTTGCCGTGCAGGTCGTGGTAGCAGGCGCCGTAGGGGTGCAGGTCCGGCTCCACGCCCTTCCACACGAAATAGTCGTAGTCATAGGGGCTGGGCAATTCGTCCAGCAGGGTGAAGCCCTCGGTGCCTGGAACGCAGTGGCTGACCCAGGTCAGGTCGGCGTGTGCCAGGCCGGTGGGCTGGAGCATCTGCTCGTGCCCGGCCACCACCCAGGGAGCCTGGGGACTGTGGGCGTCCTTGCTGCCAACACGCAGGCTGGCCAGGGTCGCCATGAAGTTCAGCTCGCCACCGATGCGGTCGCCCTCGGCCACCGGCAACTCGTCCGGGCACAGCGGGGTGAAGCTCTTTTGCGCATCGACATCGAAAGAAGCGGTCTTCATCGTTTGGCTGTTCATGCTGGGTCTCTCCTCTGCATGGAGCACAAAGTACACGTCATGTACTTTTGTGGCAATCCCCCCTACTTCAGTTTTTTCAGTGTCGCCAAATCGATCACAAATTTAATGACAGCCTCAAACAGCAGTTGCAGCAGGACAAAGCGGTGATAAAGTACACGTCATGTACCAACATAGGATAAGCCGATGTTCGAACTGGCCCTGTATGGCGGCGCTTTCAATCCGCCCCACGCCGGACACGCCCAAGTGATGCTCGAGGCCGCTCGCCATGCCCGGCGCGTCCTGGTGGTGCCCAGCTTCCGCCACCCCGACGGCAAGCGCATGGCCGATTTCGAACAACGGGCACTCTGGTTGCAGGCCATCACCGGACACCTGCAAGCACAATGCCCGACCGAGCTGGCGGTGAGCCGCCTGGAGCAGACACTGGCGCTGGCCGATCCCGGCCCGGTATACAGCATCACCCTGCTCGAACGCCTGGCCGACGACCTGGCCCTGGAGGGCAAACGCATCGCCCTGGTGGTCGGTGAGGATGTCGCGCGGCAGCTGCCCAGGTTCCATCGCGGCCAGGAGTTGCTGCAGCGTTTTTCCATCCTGTGCATCGAGGAACAGCCTGGGGTGCGCAGCACGGTCTTGCGTCAATGCCTGGCTCGTGGCGAAACACCGCCCAGCCAGTGGCTGGCTCCGGGGATGAATCCGCTAAACTACGGCCTCTACGCCGCCCACGGAAGTTGATATGCACGACCGCCCCACCCTCGCCAACGCCTACCTGCACACCATCGACCTGTGCCTGTTGCGCTACAACCGTGACAGCGGCGAACTGGACATCCTCCTGCACCAGCGTGACAGCGAACCCTTCGCCGGACACTGGGCGCTGCCCGGGATCGTGGTCAACGGCGATGTCGAGGACCGCAGCCTGAACGACGCGGTGGAACGCCTGCGCCGCTCGAGCAAGGTGGACATGCCCCTGGCCTGGCTGGAACAGGTGGGCACGGTGGGCGATGCCTTCCGCGATCCGCGCTGCTGGTCGTCCTCGACCTTCTACCTGGGGATCGCCAGCGAACCCGTGCAGCCTGGCCCGCAGCAAGGTTTCTTCAGCTTGCGGGAAGTGGCCAGCGGCACCTTCAAGCTGCCCTTCGACCACAACAGCCTGGTGGCCCAGGCCCATGAACGGCTGCTGTCCAAATCCCTGTACAGCAGCCTGCCGCTGATGTTCCTCGGCAACGAGTTCAGTGCCCCCGAGGCCGTGGCGATCTTCTCTATCGTGCTGCAGCGCCCGGTGCTCAAGACCAGCATCCGCCAACGCCTGCTGAAGATGAGCGAAGCCGGCTACCTGCGCGACACCGGGCGCAAGAAGAGCGGCGACGGCGGCCGCCCCCAGGCGACCCTGGACAACCTCAAACCCGAGCAGGTGTACCTGTTCGATCGCTGCTTCCTGGAGTAACCCACATGAGTTCGACCCCCGATAACCAGTGCCTGCTGGAAACCCCCTATTTCAGGGTGGTCCGTGAGCAGGGCTACTTCATCATCAAGGAGGCCCAGGCAGTGAACGGCGTAGTCGCCATACCGACCCTGGCCGATGGCCGGCTGATGCTGGCCGACCTCAGGCGCCGGGCCATCGGCGGCCAGTCCATCGAGTTTCCACGAGGGGCCATCGACGCCGGCGAAAGCCCCTGCGATGCCGCCGCCCGTGAACTGCTGGAGGAAACCGGCTGGCAGGCATCGCAGGTGCGCCAGCTGGGATTGCTGCACAGCAACACCTCGCTGATCGCCAGTGCCGTTGCCGTGTGCCAGGTGGAAATCACCGAGCAGCAGGCCGGCGCCACCGATGGCGAAGTGGACAAGGTGCTGTGGGTCAGCCGCCAGGAACTGCTGGCGATGATCGCCGCCGGGCGCATCACCGACGGCCATACCCTGTCGGCGGCGATGATGCTGCTGGCCCACGAAGCGAGCTAGGGGCGCCCCCACTTCTCCAGGGCGAACTCGACGAAACTGCGCAGCTTGGGCAGCCGGTAGCGGTCCTGGGCATAGAGCAGGTGCATCGCCCGCAAAGGCAGCTGGTAGTCCTGCAACACGGCCACCAGCCGCCCCTGGCGCAGGTCTTCCTCCACCAGCGCATCGGGCATCATCACGATCCCCAACCCGCCCCGCGCCGCGCGATGCAGGCCGGAGGACGTATTGGCCAGCAATGAGCCGGACACCGGTATCAGCACATCTCCCTCGGGCCCGTGCAAGGGCCACTGGGTCGCGGTGGAACTCCACTCGTCTCCCGCCGGAAAGGCAAAGGCCAGGCAGTTGTGCTGCGCCAGGTCCTCGGGCACCTGCGGCGTGCCATGGTGCTCCAGGTATTGCGGCGCGGCGCAGATGGTCAGGGTGTAGTCCTGCAATGGCCGGGCAATCAGTGCATTGGTGTCCAGGTTGCCCAGGCGGATGGCCACGTCGAAGGTGCCATCGGTGAGGTCGAAGCGCTGGTTGGCCAGGTTCAGCTCGACCTTGACCTCGGGGCAACGCTGACGGAATTCACTCAGGGCCGGCGCCAGGCGTTCGGTGCCGAACGTCACCGGTGCGGTGATGCGCAAGGTCCCGGACGGCGTGCCCTGGGCCTGCTCCGCCAAGTGCTCGGAGTCGGCCACCAGGCCCAGCACCGCCAGGCAACGCTGGTAGTACTCGGTGCCGAACTCGGTCAGGCGCTGGCGGCGGGTGGTGCGATTGAGCAGGCGCACCCCCAGGCGTTGCTCTAGGGCCCGCAGGTGATTGCCCACCATGGTGGTGGAAAGGCCGCATTCCCGGGCGGCGGCGGTCATGTTCCCCGCCTCCACCACCTTGACGTACACCGACATGGCCTGGAACAGATCCATTATCAACTCCTACTTCAAGATGATTAAAGATCTTCCGAGTTTATCTAGCCTGGCTGGCTAACGATACTGGCGACCCCCCCACCCGTGATGGAAGTGAACCGCCATGAGCGCCGCCCTGATGAGTACCTACCAGCCTTTGTCCCTGAACTTCAGCAAAGGCCTGGGCACCCGCCTCTGGGACCAGGCCGGCCGCGAATACCTGGATGCCATCGCCGGCGTGGCCGTGACCGGTGTCGGCCATTCCCACCCGCGCCTGGTCAGCGCCATCAGCGAGCAGGCCGGACTGCTGCTGCACACCTCCAACCTGTACAGCATCGACTGGCAGCAACAACTGGCGGGCCGGCTGACGGCGCTGGCCGGCATGGACCGGGCGTTCTTCAACAACTCCGGGGCCGAGGCCAACGAAACCGCACTGAAACTGGCGCGCCTGCATGGCTGGTACAAGGGCATCGAGCAACCGCTGGTGGTGGTGATGGAGAACGCCTTCCACGGCCGCACCCTGGGCACCCTGTCGGCCAGCGACGGGCCGGCGGTCCGCCTGGGCTACGGGTCATTACCCGGGGATTTCCTCAAGGTACCCTTCGGTGACCTGGCGGCCCTGGAGCAGGCCGCCAGCCGCCATGGCGCGCGCATCTGCGCGGTACTGCTGGAACCGATCCAGGGCGAGAGCGGCATCCAGCTGGCACCAGCAGGTTATCTGAAGGCGCTGCGCGAGCTGTGTTCCCGGCGCAACTGGCTGCTGATGCTCGACGAAATCCAGAGCGGTATCGGTCGCACCGGCCGCTGGTTCGCCTGCCAGCACGAAGGCGTGGTGCCGGACGTGATGACCCTGGCCAAGGGCCTGGGCAACGGCATTCCCATCGGCGCTTGCCTGGCCCGGGGCAAGGCCGCGCAGCTGTTCACCCCCGGCAGCCATGGCAGTACCTTCGGCGGCAACCCCCTGGCCTGCCGGGTGGCCTGCACGGTGCTGGAGATCATCGAGGAACAGGGCCTGCTGGCCAACGCCGAACACCAGGGAGCGTTGCTGCTCAAGCTGTTGCGCGAGGAACTGTCGGGGCATCCGCAGGTGCTGGAGGTTCGTGGCCTGGGCTTGATGATTGGCATCGAACTGCGGCATCCGGCTCCGGACCTGGTGCAAGCTGCCGCCCGGGATCATGGGCTGCTGATCAATGTCACCCGGGGCAAGACCATCCGCCTGCTGCCACCGCTGGTGATCGATGAGGGCGAGGTGCGGACGATCGTCCAGGCGTTGCGCCAGTTGCTGGATCGCCCTTGAGCGCAACCGGGAAATACCTCGGGGTGCGGAGCAATGCCGGGGGCTAATGCAGCCTGCTCCCGGCAGGTCCTGAAACCAGGCTCAGTCGTCCAGGGCCTGGGGCGCCGACGCAGGCTTGGCTTGCTTACCGGCCTTGGCATTCTTGGCCTGGGGTTCCGGCGCCGGGGCCGGGGCGGCCGCCTGCTTCTCGGCCGCCGGCAATTGATCGATGGCGCTGAACACGTCCTTGAGTTCGATCGCCCCGGAATGCTCCAGCTTCTTCTCACCATCCTTACCCACCAGGATCACCTTGGTCTGGGCCCCCGCACCCAACTTGAGGCTACGAATCAGGGCCATGGTGGATTGCGGATCGATGTCCTTGCCATCGCGCTGGCCGATGGTATTGAGCACCGTGTACAGGACCATGTTGCGTTCGTTGAAGGCCTGGCGATTGGCGGGCTCTTCCAGGGACTTCTTCAAGCTCACCAGGGTCGGGTCGACGCTGCTGGGGGCGATCACGATCAATGGCCGTGATTTGCCCAGGTCCTGGGTCAGTGGGCCATCGTTGTCGGCAGCCAGGACGGGGCCTGCGACAGCGAGCAGAGTTGCGAGGGTCAATGACCGAATGAACATGCGTCTCTCCTTATATTTTCCACGCAGTAATGATTGCGCATTGCGGGAAAAGGTCCAGGCCGCTACTCAAAATCTGACATTTTTTTGGCCGCTCGCCCACGCTTGCCCCAGGCTCCCTACAGGCAGCGCAAATCAAGGGACCCAGTGATCAGGCAAGCCCCTGGGGCAGGCTGCGCGGTAAGTTCTTGTTGCATATTGGCAGGCTGGTTGTGGCAGGTGGGCAACTCGACCCATTAACTTTCATCCCCCGCGCCTGACCGACCGTTCATTCGAACACTGACTCGTTCCACACCAACCTATACGAACACGAAGTCACCACAAATAATAAGAAGTTATTTAACGATCAATTAAAAGTTATTTACAACGCGTCATTTTTCAAACGCCAGAAAACAGTCGCAAGACACCTTGAAAACTGACCAGACCCCCGTATTTACTGACTCTCATAACACGCCCCGGCAAACCAAGTGCCCACCCATTGAAAGTTGAACCCGCATCTTAAGTTGCCATTCCAGGTACTGGAAATTCATTGAACAATGATCTGGAACAAACAACTCGATTACCCGCTGCTTGTTCTTTCATTATCTGCCGCTCTATAGTTCGGCGCGGCACGGACAGCCTGTAACAAACACAATACAAACGGCAACTCGTTACATTCCCGAACACTATCCACCTGCGGATTTTTTCGAATGAGCGTCCGACCCCGATGATTCCCCTCCTCGTCTGCGATGACTCGAGCATGGCCAGGAAGCAGGTGCTGCAGACCCTGCCTGGCGAATGGCGAGTGTCCGTGACCCAGGCCTGCAATGGCCGCGAAGGACTGGAAGCCCTGCGCCGGGGCCTGGGCAAAGTGGCGCTGCTGGACCTGACGATGCCGGTGATGGATGGCTACCAGGTACTGAGTGCCGTGCAGGAAGAAGGCATCGACACGCAGATCATCGTCATCTCCGGCGACATCCAGGAAGAAGCCGTACGTCGTACCCGCGAGCTGGGCGCCCGGGCCTTTCTCAAGAAACCTTTCGACCCCCAGCAATTGCGCAGCCTGCTCAATGAACTGCAACTCTTGGATAACGGACGCTGCAAGCCGGTGCCCAATCCGTCCCCGGCACCGGTGGTGACCTTTCGCGATGCCTTTCGCGAGACCGTGAACGTCTCCATGGGCTACGCCGCGGCGCTGATCGCCAAGGTCCTGGATGTGTTCGTGCACCTGCCGATTCCCCACGTCAACGTCCTGGAGGCCGGCGAGCTGCAAATGCTCCTGGCGGACGCCAATCGCTCGCGACAGTTGACGGCCATCTGCCAGAGCTACATCGGCAGCGGCATCGCCGGCGAGGCCCTGCTGATGTTCTACGACTCTTCGGTGGCCGACATTGCGCAGTTGATGGAACAGGGCACCGACCCCTACCAGGAAATGGAAGTGCTGATCGACCTGTCCAGCGTGCTGATCGGCGCCTGCCTGAGCAGCATCGCCGACCAGCTGGACATGTTTTTTTCCGTGGGCCACCCCCAGGTGCTCGGCGAGCAGACCAGCATCGACGAATTGATCGTGCTCAATCAGCAGCGCTGGAAAAACACCCAGGCAGTGGAGATCAGCTACAGCCTGGAAGAGCAGAACATCCACTTCGACCTGCTGCTGTTGTTCACCGAAGGCTCGCTGGCCTTGCTGGAACAGAAGCTGGCCTACCTGATGAGTTGAACCATGCCCAGACAAATGAATTTCAGCGAGCTGCACTGGCTGCTGGCGGTGGTCCAGAGCATCGACGTGGGAATCGTCGTGCTGGACCTCGAATGCCGGGTCCAGGTGTGGAACAGCTTCATGGAGAACCGTTCCGGGGTGGCCTCCAAACAGGCCATCGATCGCTCGTTCTTCGAGCTGTTCCCGGAAGTCGAGAAACCCTGGTTCACCCGCAAAGTGGGGCGAGTGGTGGCCCTTGGCACCCCCGCCTTCACCATCTGGAAACAGCGTCCGTACCTGGTGCACTTCAAGAACTACCAGCCGATCACCGGCCAGGGCGAGTTCATGTACCAGAACACCACGCTGCTGCCGTTGCGCTCGGCCAACAGTGAGATCGATCACGTGTGCCTGGTGATCTACGACCTGACCGATGTGGCGATCAACAGCCTTGCCTTGCAGAAGGCCAATAATCAAATGCAACAACTGTCGCGTACCGACCACCTGACCCAACTCTACAACCGTGGGCACTGGGAGCAGCGCCTGCAATTCGAATACGCACACCATGACAACGCCATCGCCCTGCTGATGCTGGATATCGACCATTTCAAGTCGATCAACGATCGCTACGGCCACCAGGCGGGCGATGCCGTGATCAAGTGTCTTTCGCAATTGATCCACCAGCACCTGCGCGACAGCGACGTGGCCGGACGCTATGGCGGCGAGGAGTTTGCCATTGTCTTGCCACGCACCGACCTGGGAGGCGCCCGCACCCTGGCCGAACGCCTGCGTCAATCCGTGCAGAACCAGCAGGTGCTGCACAACGGCCAAACCATTGCCTTCACCATCAGCCTGGGCATCGCCTGCCTCGATCACACGGCCCGCGACCATCGCTGCCTGATCGAGCGGGCCGACCAGGCGCTGTATGCCTCCAAGCGTGCCGGACGCAACCGGGTCAGCACCTACGCGGCCTGAATGATCACCGCACCAGGAAAATCCTCGAGCCGCGGATAAACCACTGGTTTTCAAGGTCCATTCCAGGGTCAACTTGCCTACCCCGCGCCACAAGGAGTCCACGCGCATGTTCCGCCCCCCGCCCCAACAGAACGCCCAGGAGCAATGGCACCTCGCCGTGCACCGTTATGCCCAGGACATCAACCGCTATGTCGAGACCGGCATGCGCGAAGGCTGGGATAACCTGAAGGAGCCCAGCCTGCCAGCCACCAAGCACCTGCTGCCCGCCTGGCAGGCGGCCCTGGAAGCGAGCAATGCCGGCCCCCATGATCCCGTCGCACGCGAAGCCTTTCGCCAGGCCTGGCCGCCGGCGCACTTCCCCCTGACGCCACACCTGGAGAACCGGGGCCAGATGATCCCGGCCCTGGCCCTGCTGGCCGACGGCAGTCTGCTGGCGCGAATCGGCGCGCCCTACGAGGCGGGCTCGGTGGTGCACATCGATAACGATCGTGTCCGGCCCCTGGACCAGGTGGAGTACTTCGGCGCCTGTCCGCAGCGGCGCTACTTCGCCTGGGCCCGGGCCGCAGGCATCCAGGTCACCGACGGTTGGGACGGCCCACAGGTGGCGAGCTTCGCCTGGCCCGAGCGGCTCGCCGGATTGCCCGCAAACCTGGAACTGCGCGAGCGCGCCACGCCCAGCCAACTGATCCCCTTCCCCGACGGCCAGAGGGTGCTGCTGGTCAGTGCCGATGGCATCTTCGTCCTCCACGCCGGTGGCGCCACCCGCCTGCTGCGCAGCCTGGAAGAGCTGCGCCAGGACTTGGCCAAGGGAGTCGCCGCCGAGGACCTGAACCTGGACCTGAGCATGGAGCACGGGGCGATTTCGGCGGACGGCCAGTGGATCGCCGTGGGCGAGCAAAGCAGTTCGCACCTGGTGTTCGATGCCCAATTGCAGCCAGTGGCCGAGATCGGCCCCGGCAGCGAGTACCCGCACTTCGCCTGCTTCAACCAGCGCGGCGACCGCCTGCTGCTCAATGCCTGCCACTTCTACAGCGGCGCCAGCCTGGGCGTCGCGGTGGCCGACCTGCCGGGGCTGGCCACCGATTTCTACAGCGACGATCCACGCACCCCAGTACTGCAGGATGGCGCCCGGGTATACGCCGCAACCTCGCGAGGCGACGAGTTCATCATCGGCGATGCCTACGGTTACCTGCGGGCCTTCAGCGAGACTGGCCAAGAGCGTTGGCAGCACTACGTCGGCTCGACCCTGTGCGCCATGGACATCAGCCCCGATGGCAAGACCCTGGTGGCCGCCACCTTCGCCGGGATCATCGTGCGCATCGAGCTGGACCGTGGGCGCCCGGACTGGCAGATCGGCACCGGCGCGCACCATGAAGTACAGCGCTGGCTGTTCTGGAAGGACCTGGCCAAGCCGCTTCTATGGTGAAAAAGTCCAGCCCGGCTAACGCGAGAACTCAACCTGCATCTGCAAGTGGAGCGGATCGTCGATGGCCCGCAGGTACTGCTCCAGGCTGACCTCGCCGATGCAGGCGCGGGCTCCCGGGAGCAGCGCCTGACCATCGAGCACCTTGAGGATCACCGCCACCGCCGCACAACTGGGAATCTCCGGGCCATGATCATGGGTGGCCGTCAGTTGCGCGGCCATCGACAGCGGCTGGCCATCCTGGCCCAGGCCATGCACGTCGACATACATGGCACTCAAGCCATCGCCCAGCCACTCGAACCAGGTCCCGCAGCGATGCAACCGTACGGCCCAGGGCGCCGGATCGCGCACCAGACCCAGCTTCACCGCCTGGGCCAGCAAGGCGTTGGCCAGCCCGGCGACCTTGAGCCCGGCACCCGCCTTGAACGACAGGGTATGGGCGCCATAACGGGCGGCGAACAGGTCCAGGTCCGGCACATCGACATTGGCCACCAAGCGTGTGCCCAGCCTTGGCAACGTGCGCAAGGCCAGCCCCTGCCAGCCGATCACCGGGTGCGGCTGGCCGTCCTTGAGCTGCTGGATCGGCCGGCCGGCATAGGCCAGCACCCCGAGGATGGTGGACACCCCGGGCATCTTCGCCGAGGAAGAAATACCGTGCTCGATGCGATCGATACGGGAGAAGCGCTGGCGATGCTCGTCGATGATCGCCGACGACAGGGTCGGCACCGAACTGCAACCACTGAGCAACGTCACTCCGGCCGCTCGGGCCTGGGTATCGAGGCCGCCGATACCCCCCACGAATTGCCGGCAGTCGGCCAGGTCGCAGTAGTTCACCCCGGCCTCGATGCATCCCTGGGCCACGGCATAGGACTGCCCCTGGAACGGTCCGCCGGTGTGGATCACCCAATCGATGCCCAGGGTCTTGAGCGCCGGTGCCCACTCCTCGCCCATGGCATCCCCACACCACCCCTCGCAGGGCTGCCCGCCCTCGGCGCGCAGGGCCTCGACCTTGGCCGCCAGGCGGGCCGGGTCGCGTCCTGAGATCAGCAGGTGCACGCCGGGGCGGTGGATCAGGTAGCGGCAGATGATGCTGCCGAAATTGCCATAACCACCGACCACCAACACTCTGAGCGTCATTACCTGCATCCCTGAAATAAGTACGTTGCACCGCTGGATGAGCGGACCTTGCGGCGCGGCAGCTTCCGCGATTTGCCCTGGACCGACAAGCCCCTGGAGCCGCCCGGTACCTTACGGCCACAGTCCATCGGCACCCTGCGGAACACTTGTAACATTAAGTTGCTAAAAAATTGCCAATGCCAGTCCGGCATAATGCTATGCAAATTCCTCATCCTCTACGGCCTGGGAGCGTGTTAGCCTCGTCCTGCTATGTCGGCCTCGCATAACAAACCCGCCGTTTCATCCAATCAAGCGGGATAAAGACGCCTTGCTACCCCCCTGCTTCACCTTCATCTGCCCAACTAACGTTTCGCTGCGAGCCTTTCGATCATCGGCTCGCCAAGGGAACTGATTGCAAAATTCGATTCGACCCGAAGGTCGATCTCTCGATCCTATCTCGGAGCTGTTATGTCCAGGCTTTCCCATCAAGATTTGCGCCGCGGTTTCCGTGAACTGATCGCCTCATCTTCCTGCTATCACACCGCTTCTGTATTTGATCCGATGTCCGCCCGGATCGCCGCCGACCTGGGTTTTGAAGTGGGCATCCTCGGTGGTTCCGTAGCCTCGCTGCAGGTCCTGGCGGCCCCCGACTTCGCCCTGATCACCCTGAGTGAGTTCGCCGAACAGGCCACCCGCATCGGCCGCGTGGCCCAGTTGCCGGTGATCGCCGACGCCGACCATGGCTACGGCAACGCCCTCAACGTGATGCGCACCGTGGTCGAGCTGGAGCGCGCCGGCATCGCTGCGCTGACCATCGAGGACACCCTGCTGCCGGCGCAATTCGGCCGCAAGTCCACTGACCTGATATCCGTTGCCGAAGGCGTGGGCAAGATCCGCGCGGCCCTGGAAGCCCGGGTCGATCCTGAACTGGCGATCATCGCCCGGACCAACGCCGGGATCCTGCCGGTGCAGGAAATCATCAGCCGTACCCAGCAGTACGAGCGCGCCGGCGCCGATGCCATCTGCATGGTCGGCATCCGCGATTTCGAACAACTGGAGCAGATCTCCGAGCACCTGAGCGTGCCGCTGATGCTGGTGACCTACGGCAACCCGGCGCTGCGCGACGACGCACGTTTGGCCCAGCTGGGCGTGAAGATCGCAGTGGACGGCCACGCCGCCTATTTTGCGGCGATCAAGGCCACCTACGATTGCCTGCGCGAGCAGCGGCAGATCTTCACCCAGGCCTCGGACCTGAGCGCCACCGAACTGGCGCACACCTACACCCAGCCCGAGGAGTACATCGTCTGGGCGCGGGAGTTCATGAGCGTCAAGGAGTAACACCGGCAATTGGCCGGGGTGAGGCGCAACGCCTCAACCCTGGGCCGATTTCAACGCGCCTTCCACGCAATCCAGGACCTGCCCGATGGTCCAGGGCTTGCGGATGAACGACACCGGATAGCGCACCCCGGAACTCTCGGGAGTCTCGTACCCCGACATCACCACGATCGGCATTCCCGGCCAGTGTTCGCCGCACAGGTTGCTCAGGCTTGCACCATTGAGCCGGCCAGGCATGGTGATATCGGTCAGCAGCAGCGCCACATCCGCGGCCCGTTCATGGAGGAATTCCCAGGCCTGGTCGGCACTGTCCAGGGCTTGGGTGGCGTAGCCCTCGTCCTCGAGGATCTCGCACAGGAACTCCAGCACCGTCGGCTCGTCCTCCACCACCAGGATCAAGCGCCTGCAGGCGTCGCTATCGATGGGCGAAGCTGAATACATGGATGACACTCCCTGGCAGGTTGGATGGGCGAGCCAAGCCGCCGACACACTTATGAGCGAAGGCGCGAAGATAAATTCACTTGCCGCGACCGTCGGCGGATAATGCCAGCCCCGCACGCGCCACCCAAGTGGCGCCGTGGTTGAAAACGGAGGTGGTTCTTTCCATGGAGTTCGATCCCAAGCGACTGGCCCAGGCCAGGCACCTGGTGGTATTCAGCGGCGCCGGAGTCTCGGCGGAAAGTGGCATCCCGACCTTTCGCGATGCCCTGACCGGCCTCTGGGAACACTTCGATCCGGCGCGCCTGGCCACGGTCCAGGCCTTTCGCGACGACCCGGCGCTGGTCTGGGGCTGGTACGAATGGCGGCGCCAGAAGGTGCTCGCGGCCCAACCCAATCCGGCCCACCTGGCGATCGCCGAACTGGGCCGGCGCCTGCCGCGCCTGACCCTGATCACCCAGAACGTCGATGACCTGCACGAACGCGCCGGCAGCGTCGATGTGCTGCATCTGCACGGCAGCCTGCACACGCCCAAGTGCTTTGCCTGCAACCGGCCCTTCACCGGCGAACTGCCCATGCCCTCGGTGCCGGAGACGGGCGCTTGCCTGGAGCCACCACGCTGCACCGGCTGCAACGGCAAGATCCGCCCTGGCGTGGTGTGGTTCGGCGAAGCACTACCCGAAGCGGCCCTCAAGCGCGCCTTCCAGGCGGCCCGCGAGTGCGACCTGCTGCTGTCGGTGGGCACCTCCGGGCTGGTGCAGCCGGCGGCGCAGATTCCCCAGCTGGCCCTGCAGCAAGGCGCCTGCGTGGTGCATATCAACCCGCAGCCGCAACCCGGCAGCGCCCCAGGGGAATACCACCTGGTGGGCAAGGCCGGGCAAGTGTTGCCACACCTGCTACAGCAGGCCTTTACCTGATTTCCGGGTGGCCCACAGTGGGCCGCCCTCTGCTTTCAAGGACGTTTCAAGATGTCGGATACTCAAGACTTTTCATGGTTCGAAGCGGCCTGGGAACAGCGCGAAGAACAGGTCTACCGGAGTTTGTTCGGTGACCTCGGCCCCGGGATCTACCCCCTGGACCCGAGCCTGTTCCGCGACGCCGAAGTCGACCCGCGCTGGCTGACCCATGGGGTCTTCGAGTCGCCCCCCAATGCCCAGCGCGACAGCTGGCTGTACGTCACCTCGGGCCTGTCCAATGCCTGGCACGCGGAGCAGCCCGAGCCGGACGGCTGGTCCGGCATGGGCCGCGAGCTGCTGCTGGAAACCCGCGAACAATCGCCATGGGCGCTGTACCTGCTGCGCCACTTCTGCGCCTACCAACTGCTGCTATCTGCCGGCCACTTCGGCGAGCGGCCACTGCTGGACGAGTGGGACCGCATGCGCCTGGGCAACCCCATCGACGGTGCCGGCAGCCTGGTCGAGAGCGTGCTGTTCATCGCCGCGCCGGGTTTTCCCGGGACCCAGCAACTACTCTCCGGGCGTTTCGACTTCCTGCAACTGGTGGGCCTGACCGCAGCGGAACACACCTGGGCCCAGGCCGAAGGCTACCCCGAGCTGCTGCAGCGCCTGGCCCAGGCCGGCGCCTCGCCGGTGATCGATCCACGGCGCGCCAGCGTCCTGTGATGCGCCCAAAACCTGCAGGCAAGCGCGCGTCTCATCATTTTTCCCGCCACGGCGGTTCGTCATGAGGTAGATTCAAGCAGCGAACACCCGTGCAGCGAGTGGCGCTGTCTTGTCCAGCCGTTGCCAACCAGGCCGCCCGAACCGGGCGATCCTGCTCACTGCCCCGCTCTTGTGCGCCACCTGCGACCGCAGGTCCGGTGGCGCCGCTTTCAGGAAATGGATGAATGCCGCAAAGACATGTGATCAATGCTTCGGTCAGCCCGAAAGGCAGCCTGGAGACCCTCTCGCAACGTGAAGTGCAGCAATTGAGCGCTGCCAGTTCCGGCAGCATCTACACGCTGTTCCGCCAGTGCGCCCTGGCCATCCTCAATACCGGCGCCCACGTCGACAACGCCAAGACCATCCTCGACGCCTACCACGATTTCGAAGTACGCATTCACCAGCAGGATCGCGGCGTGCGCCTGGAGCTGCTGAACGCCCCGGCCGATGCCTTCGTCGATGGCGAGATGATCGCCAGCACCCGGGAAATGCTGTTCAGCGCCCTGCGCGACATCGTCTACACCGCCAATGAGCTGGACAGCCAGCGCATCGACCTGGAAAGCTCCCAGGGCATCACCGACTACGTCTTCCACCTGCTGCGCAATGCCCGCACCCTGCGTCCCGGCGTAGAGCCGAAGATGGTGGTGTGCTGGGGCGGCCACTCGATCAACACCGACGAATACAAGTACACCAAGAAAGTCGGCCACGAGCTGGGCCTGCGCAAGCTGGACATCTGCACCGGTTGTGGCCCCGGCGTGATGAAGGGCCCCATGAAGGGCGCCACCATCGCCCACGCCAAGCAGCGCATGAGCAGCAGCCGCTACCTGGGGCTGACCGAGCCGGGCATCATCGCCGCCGAGGCGCCGAACCCCATCGTCAATGAACTGGTGATCCTGCCGGACATCGAGAAGCGCCTGGAGGCCTTCGTCCGGGTCGGCCACGGCATCATCATCTTCCCCGGTGGCGCCGGCACTGCCGAAGAGTTCCTGTACCTGCTGGGCATCCTGATGCACCCGGACAACCGCGACCTGCCGTTCCCGGTGATCCTCACCGGCCCCAAGAGCGCCGCTCCGTACCTGGAGCAACTCAATGCGTTCGTCCTGGCGACCCTGGGCGAGGCGGCCAGCCAGCACTACCAGGTCATCATCGACAACCCGGCCGAAGTGGCGCGGCAGATGACCGAGGGCCTGAAGACCGTCAAGCAGTTCCGCCGCGAGCGCAACGACGCCTTCCATTTCAACTGGCTGCTGAAGATCGACGAAGGCTTCCAGCATCCGTTCGATCCAACCCACGAGAACATGGCCAACCTGCAGCTCAGCCATGCCCTGCCTCCCCACGAACTGGCGGCCAACCTGCGCCGGGCGTTCTCCGGCATCGTCGCCGGTAACGTCAAGGACCAGGGCATCCGCCTGATCGAGCAGAAAGGCCCCTACAGCATCCATGGCGACCCGACGATCATGCAGCCGCTGGACCAACTGCTCAAAGCCTTCGTCGAGCAGCACCGCATGAAGCTGCCTGGCGGCGCCGCCTACGTGCCCTGCTATCGCGTGGTGAGCTGAACCCTCTGTGGTGAGGGAGCCTGCTCTCTCACCACTCGACCCGCCTGGCGGCTAATGCCGATCAGTTAAGGAAACGGTAGGAGCGAGGCTTGCTCCTACCGGGGGATCGCCTCGCTTAACTGACGGGTATCAAGCCTGGCGCCCCCTTGCCGCCGGCTGGTGCTTCACCTTTGGCTATAGGCATAAGAATTTCTTAGAAGGCAGGACGCCGAAAGCTCCCTACCATGCCACGGACCCCGTTTAACGGGGCCCTCAAGGACCACGACCGGTCTCCTGCGACAGTGTTCGCAGGTACCGGCCGTCTAGGTGGAGAGCAGCATGGTGCAAATAAGAAAACCGGGGACCATGTATCCCCAGCCTCTGAAACCTCATCATTTAAAACCCCGTCACCTGACCGTTGCCCTGGCCCTGGCTTGGGCCCTGCCGGCCCAGGCCGAAGATTTCCGGCTGGGAGAAATCAGTGGTCGCTTCGACTCATCCCTGTCGATCGGTGCCAGCTGGGGCCTGCGCGATGCCGACAACGCGTTCATCGGCGTGGCAAATGGTGGCAGCGCTTCCACCCGTACCGGTGACGATGGGCGCCTGAACTTTCGCAAGGGCGAAACCTTCTCGAAGATCTTCAAGGGAATCCACGACCTGGAGTTGAGCTACGGCGACAGCGGAGTCTTTGTCCGAGGCAAGTACTGGTACGACTTCGAACTCAAGGACGAGCACCAGCACCTCTACGATATCGATGACCACGGTCGAGACCGTGCCGCCCGAGCCTCGGGAGCAGAGTTTCTCGATGCCTTTCTCTATCACAACTACAGCATCGCCGATCTGCCGGGCAGTATCCGGGTCGGCAAGCAGGTGGTGAGTTGGGGCGAAAGCACCTTCATCGGCAACTCAATCAACGCCATCAACCCTGCTGACGTCGCCGCCCTGCGCCGTCCTGGCTCTGAGCTCAAGGAAGGCCTGATTCCGGTCAGCATGCTCTACATCAACCAGGGCCTGAGCGACAACCTGTCGATAGAGGCCTTCTACCAGTTGAGCTGGCAGAAGACCGTGCTGGACAACTGTGGTACCTATTTCGGCAGCGACGTGGTGGCCAAGGGTTGCGACCTGGGCATGACCATCAACGGCACGGACCTGGAGCGCACCGCTCCCAGCTATGGTTACGTACCGCGCCTGGGCGACCGCGATGCACGGGACGGTGGCCAGTTCGGCGTGGCCTTGCGCTGGACAGTGCCGGAGCTCAACGAGACCGAGTTCGGCTTCTATGCCCTCAACTACCACAGCCGCACCCCGGAAAGCGCCTGGCTGGTAGGTAAGGGAGCCTTTCTCGACCCGGTCGGCGGGCTCATCGGCCAAGGAGGCGTCAGCACCGCACGCTATTACCTGGAATACCCCGAAGACATCCGCCTGTATGGCCTGAGCTTTGCCACCAACCTGGGCAGCACCGCGGTATCCGGCGAAATCAGCTACCGACCGAACATGCCCATGTCCCTCAACAGTACCGACGTGTCCACAGCGGCCACCCTCGGAGCGGCCGCGGTCCACCCGGCGATCAATGCCGGCCTGCCGATCTTCGACAGCGGTTGGGCCAGCTCGGTCTACGGCTCGCGAATCCAAGGCTACAAGCGCCTGCCCTATACCCAGGCACAGCTCACCGCGGTCCAGATCTTCGACCAGGTATTGGGGGGTGATCGCCTGACCCTGGTGGGCGAAGCCGGCATCGCCCACATCGGCGGCCTGGACAGCAGCGATGGCTCAGGCCTGCGCTTCGGTCGCAACAGTGCCTACGGCAATGGCGAACTGGCCAACGCTGGCAATGCTGCATTGCTCGGGGTCTCTGGCAATGACATTTGTCGCGCCCTGAATTCGGCCAATCCGCGCCAGTGTACCGACAAGGGTTTTTACACTCGTAGTTCCTGGGGCTATCGCCTGCGCGCGGTACTGGAGTTCAACGATGCCATCGCCGGGGCCAACCTCAAGCCCAACCTGTCGTTCGCCCATGATGTCGAGGGTTACGGCCCGACCTTCAACGAGGGCAGCAAGGCCCTGAGCATCGGCCTGGATGCCGACTTCATGTCCAAGTACACAGCCAGCCTGAGCTACACCGACTTTTTTGGCGGCGATTACAACACCAATACCGACCGAGATTTTCTCGCCCTGAGCCTGGGTGTGAGTTTCTAGGCCCTGCCTTCAAGAGGTTAACCATGGAACATCCACAACTGTTGCAGATTGGCTGCCTGATTCTGAGCCTGTTAACGGGCTCGGTAATGGCGGCGGTACCCAACGACCAGGCCGCACGCCTGGACAAGGACCTGACGCCTGTAGGAGCCGAGCGCGCCGGCAATGCCGACGGCAGTATTCCGGCCTGGACCGGCGGACTGCCTACCAGCACCGGCAAGATGGACGCCGACGGCTTCCTTAAAGACCCGTACGAGACAGAAAAGCCGCTGTTCACCATCACACCCCAGAACCTGGAGCAGTACAGAACCAAGCTCAGCCCCGGCCAACTGGCCCTGTTCAAGCGCTACCCACAGACCTACCGGATGCCGGTCTATCCCAGCCACCGCAGCGTCAGCCTGCCGCAGAAAAGCCTTGAGGCCACCCGGCTCAACGCCATGCATACCAGCTTGGTCGAAGGTGGCAACGGCCTGGAGAACTACAGCCCGGGCGCGGTGCCCTTCCCGATTCCCAAGGATGGCCTGGAAGTGATCTGGAACCACATCGGCCGCTACCGCGGGGAAAGCCTCAAGCGCATCGTCATGCAGGCTTCACCCCAGGCCAACGGCAGCTTCACCCCCAGCGTGGTCAAGCAGGAGTTGGCCTACCCCAGCGGCCTGACGGATTATCAGCCCACCGAGATGGCCAACATACTCAACTACTACCGCGAAGAGTTCCTCTCGCCTGCACGACTGGCCGGGGGCGTGCTGCTGGTCCACGAAACCGTCAACCAGGTCAAGGAGCCACGCATGGCCTGGCAGTACAACGCCGGCCAACGCCGAGTACGCCGGGCGCCGCAGATCGCCTACGACAGCCCGGCTGCCGAGGGCATGCGCACACTCGACGATTTCGACCTGTTCAATGGTGCGCCGGACCGTTTCGACTGGAAGCTGGTAGGCAAGCAGGAGATGTACATTCCCTACAACAGCTATCGCCTGGAATCTCCCAGGCTCAGGTACAGCGACATCGTCCAGGCCGGCCACCTGAACCCCGAGCACACCCGCTATGAACTGCACCGAGTCTGGCACCTGCAGGCAACCCTCAAGCCGGGCCAGCGCCATGTCTACTCCAGGCGCGACATCTATATCGACGAAGACAGCTGGCAAGCAGCGATCACCGACGCCTACGACGGCCGAGGTGCCTTGTGGCGCGTGGCCGAAGGGCATGCCAGCTTCTTCTACGACGTCAAGGTGCCTTCCTTCGCCGCCGAAGCCCACTACGACGTGCTCTCCGGACGCTATGCCGTGAACTCCCTGCGCAACGAGGAAAAGAACAGCTACCAGTTCAACCTGCCCTTCAGTCGCAAGGAGTTCACGCCATCGGCTTTACGCGCCACGGGCATTCGTTGACACCCAGCCGCCCGGCCTGCGGTTGCTTGGCAACCGTACGCTGCCTTGCAGGCTCGGCAGCGGCTACAGCACCAGGCTCGCTCCGTGTAGCCGCTGCCACCCGCTGCGCACGACCGCGCAGCGGGCGCCAGACTCAGGTTTGCGACTGCCGCGCCCAGGCGCCGCTTCGTAGGCACGAATACGGAGATTGGCTGCTCTCCCATCCCCTATGACAGGGTTTATGGCTTAGATTCAAGCTCCCATCCCTCGCCGGAATCTCGCCATGAAACTGCATCAGTTGCGCGCCCTGGTTTCTATCTGCGAAAGCGGCAGCATTCAGGAGGCCTCACGCCTGCTGCATATCTCGCAACCTGCGCTGTCCAAAAGCATCAAGGAGCTGGAAGCGGAACTTGGAGTACCTCTGCTGCTGCGCTCCAATCGCGGCATTACTGCCACTGAATACGGTGAACGCCTGGTACGCCGGGCACGACTGATACTGGAGGAGGTACGCCGCGCGACCGAGGAGATCGATACCCTCAAGGGGCGCATGGACGGCAGGCTCTCCATCGGGGTCTCACCGGTTACCCCCAGTCCGCAGTTCGTCAGCAGCCTCAATCGCTATCGCCAGCGCTACCCCAAGGTCCAGGTACAGATCCATGAGCTGCGGCCCTCAAAACTCATGGAGGGCTTGCGCGAGGGACTGCTGGACATGGTCCTCACCTCCTTGCCTGCAGCACGCAACATAGATGGTTTCCATTGGGAAGAACTCTATGCCCAGTCGACGATGCTGGCCGTACGCAAGGACCATCCCCTGCGTAACGCCCGGCACTTGAGCGAACTACGGGAGCAGGAATGGCTACTGCAAGACTCCCTGGAGCAGTCCATGGCCGGGGTCATGTTCAAGGAGCACGGCATCCAGCCCCCGGAAAAGATCATCGAATGTGCATCGGTGGTACTCCTGGCCGAACTGGCGATCACCAGCGATGCGGTCAGCTACTGGTCGCAGCGACTGCTGGAAAGCGCCCCCATGTTGATGCAGAAGCTGGAAATCCTGCAGATTGCCGAACCTGTACCGCCAATGAACATCTCCCTGGTGTGCCGCGACCCGGAGCTGATGACCCGCGAAGCCAAGGCCCTGGCCGATGAGTTGATCTACGTCTACAAGGGGCCGGTGGCCCCACCGCCGAACCGCATCCCGGCATTTGCCTGAACAGCTCGCCCAGCCACCTTGATAACCGCAGCCGATAAGCATGCACAGAGGTGATTATTCAGTGCTGTGACGCTGGGCCATGCTGCAGGTCTCCGTCAGTCATCCGGTATGCATTTCATGACCGCACCCTGCCCTTCCCTGATTCCGCAGATTCTCGCCTGGCAGGACGAATTCGTCCGGCTGCGCCAGGATTTCCACCAGCACCCCGAGTTGGGGTTTTCCGAGCACCGTACCAGCGAGCGGGTCGCCCAGTGCCTGGAACAATGGGGCATCGAAGTCCATCGTGGCGTCGGCGGCACCGGTGTGGTCGGTGTGCTGCGCAATGGCGGCAGTCCTCGCAGCCTGGGCATCCGTGCCGACATGGACGCACTGCCGATCAACGAAACCAGCGGCATGCCCTGGCAAAGCCGGCAGCCGGGAACCATGCATGCCTGCGGCCATGACGGCCACACGGCAATCCTGCTCTGCGCCGCCCGCTACCTGGCCCAGACCCGCCGCTTCCTGGGCACGGTCAACCTGATCTTCCAGCCCGCCGAGGAAACCCTCGATGGAGCCCGGCGCATGATCGAAGACGGATTGTTCGAACGCTTTCCCTGTGACGCCGTATACGCCCTGCACAACATGCCCGGCTTGCCGGTGGGGGTGTTCCTGACCCGACCGGGGGCCATGAGCGCCTCCTCGGACAATGTGCATATTCGTCTCAAGGGCATCGGGGGCCACGGCGCCATGCCACACAAGGCCCGCGACCCGGTAGTGGCCGCCGCTGAGCTGGTCCTGGCCCTGCAATCGATCGTTGCGCGCAACGTGCCGGCCGGCGAAGTGGCGGTCATCACCGTCGGCTCGCTACACGCCGGACAGGCCGCCAACGTTATCCCCGACTACGCGACCCTGGAGCTGAGCGTGCGCACCACCGACCCCAAGGTCCGCGCCCTGCTCAAGCAACGTATAGGCGAAGTGACCCAGGGCATTACAGCCGCTCATGCCCTGGAACTGGACTACCAGTACGATGAGCGTATCGGGGTCCTGCTCAATACCGCCCCGCAAACCGCCTTGTTGCAACAGGTAGCCCAGGAGCTGCTGGGCCCCGAAAGCCTGCTGACCGATATTCCCTCGGGCTTTCTTGGCAGTGAGGATTTTGCCTCGATGCTGGAACAACGCCCGGGATGCTACATCGTCATGGGCAACGGCACCGAAGGCGCCCACGGCTGCATGGTGCACAACCCAAACTACGACTTCAACGACGCGGCGCTGCCCTATGGCGCCAGCCTCTGGGCACGACTAGTGGAAACCGCCTTGCAACACCCCGATAACAACAACCAAGGGTAACTCGCCCCATGTCGATAGCTACCGCAAGACCCCGAGCCTTGATCATGGCGCTGCTGATGGCGGTGATGGTCATCAGTGTGCTGGACAAGACCATCTTCGCCTTCGCCGGTGTACAGATCATCGAAGAGTTGCAACTGACGCCAGAGCAATTCGGTTTTGTCGGCAGCGCCTTCTTTTTTCTCTACTCGATATCAGGGATCGCCGTAGGCTTTCTCGCCAACCGCTATCCGACTCGCTGGATCCTCACGCTCATGGCGCTGGTATGGACCAGTGCCCAACTGCTGGTGACCTTCGCTGGCAGCCTCGCCGCCCTGACCGCCAGCCGCTTGCTGCTCGGTGCGGGTTGCGGGCCGGGCACCGCGGTGACGCAACACGCGGCGTTCAAATGGTTCGGTACTCGGGAACAGGTCCTGCCGGCCTCGCTGATCCAAGTATCGATCATGCTCGGCGGGCTCTTGGGCGCACTCGCCCTGCCCTACGCCATCAGCCACTACGGTTGGCGCTCAGCGTACCTGGCCCTGGCTTTGTTGAGCCTGGGCTGGGTGTTGGCGTGGTTGTGCTACGGGGCCGAAGGGCGACATGGCGAACAGCCGGAGCAGATGCCACCTAGCGAGCCGGCAATTTCCTACCGTCACTTGCTGCTCAATCGCACCTTTGTATGGATCTCGCTGATGTGCTTTGTGGCCTATCTGCCCAACGCTCTTTCCTTCAGTTGGTCGGCGGTGTACTTGCAAAAAGGCCTGGGGCTCGACCCGATGCAGACCGGTTATGTCATGTTCGCCGCCACCTTCAGCATCATCCTGCTCAACCTGCTGGTCTCTGGCCTGTCCCAGCGGCTGCTCAAGCGCGGAGTCAGCGTGCAGCACAGCCTGGTGCTGCTACCGATGCTGTGTTGCATATTCGGCGGCCTGGCCTTGAGTACCTTGGGTTCTGTATTCAATGCCTTGGAAGCAAAGCTGCTGCTGTATGTCGCCGGCGCGGTACTGCTCAACAGCGTATTTGCGTTCGGCATGACCATCACTTCATATATTTCCCCTACTCGCCAGCGTGGAGCCATGCTGGCTATCCATGTGGGCTGCATGACCTTGTCCGGCATGCTCGCGCCCTGGCTCGTGGGCAAGCTGGTGGTTCTGTTCGATAACGACATCGCCCAAGGTTTTGAAACCGCGCTCAACGGTATCGGCCTGACAGCCCTGGCCTGTGCCTTGCTGGGGCTCTGGGTCATCACCCCAGGCGTTACTCGCGAACGCCTCCTGGCCCGGGGCCACGACACCCTGCCAAATCCGGCACCGGCTCAAGCAGCCTGACTGCGCCTGATCGACCGCCTGGCGGTACCCCTCTTCATTCTCCCTGGGACTACCAGTACCCGTGGCATGTCGGACACCGACGTGCCTCGCGATCCCGTATCCCTACCAGGAAGCCTTTCCATGAATCTTGCGAGTTTCTCCGACAGCTACGCCGAGGCCCGGGACAAGTTTCTCCGGGGCTGCGAGCAACGTGGCTTGCCAGTGCAATCCCACATCCATCCACTCAAGGGCCGTGATCAAGAAGTCCTGGCCATCGATGTCTGTCGTGTCGGCCCCAGCGACGCGCGCGACCTGATGGTGATCAGCAGCGGCTGCCATGGAGTCGAGGGTTTTTGTGGTTCGGCGATCCAGATCGACCTACTGGGCGACGAACAATGGGCCCGCTGTACCGAGGCACCAAGCCTCGCAGTGCTGTACCTGCATGGACTGAACCCCTATGGTTTTTCCTGGATGCGCCGGGCGACCCATGAAAACGTCGACCTGAACCGCAACTTCCTCGATTTCAGTCGGCCCCTGCCAGATAACCCCGGCTACCGTGCCATCGACCACCTGCTGCTGCCCCGAACCTGGCCGGCTGGCATCGGTCAGAGTGCCCGGCTGATGCTATTCGCCGCACGCCATGGCCGCCTGGCCCTGCAGGAAGCCATCACCCGCGGCCAGCATAGCCATCCCGATGGCCTGTTCTTCAGCGGCCTGGAACCCACCTGGAGCAACCTGCAAATCCGCCAAATCCTGCGCCAGCACGCCCAACGGTGTCGACGCATCGGCTGGATCGACATCCATACCGGCCTTGGCCCCAATGGCGTAGGCGAACGCATCTACAAGGGCCGCGCCAGCGCCGCCGACCTGCAACGGGCACAAGACTGGTGGGGCCCGCAGGTGACCAACAGCTTCGACGGCAGCTCCACCTCCGCGCAGCTCGACGGCACCCTGGACCTGGCCGTGATGCAAGAGTGCCCCCAGGCCCAATACAACGGTTTGACCCTGGAATATGGCACCCTGCCCGGTCCTCAGGTGCTCAACGCCTTGCGCGCCGAGCAATGGCTGGAATGCAACCCCCAGGCCTCGCGCACGCGCCACGAACAGATCAAGCGCCAGATGCGCGATGCGTTCTATGACAACCGTACGCAGTGGAAACAGCAGGTCCTGCAGCAGGCTCGTGAGGTTTGCGACCTGACCCTCGCCGCCCTGATGGAGCCATTCGATTAGCGCTAACGAACGCTCTGTCACGGCTGTGCATCACTGCCATTGGGCTCCAGCGGCGGCAACTGGCCTTCGATTTGCCGGCCCAGGTAATACACCCCCGCCATGACCCCGTGCTCAGGATCGTGCAGGTGCTTGAGCCAGGCCTGATCGAACGCGGCTCCCAAATCGCGGCGGGTCTCGGCCTGCAGGTCCGGGCGCGCATTGTCCTGCACCAGCGCCCGGACTCCGGCTACCCCCACCGAAATCAGCGCTCCCGCCACCCGTCCCACGGCCGCTGCCACAGCTCCGGCCACGCCTCGCCCGGCAAACTGGGCCTGGAGTTTTTCGCTGGTCTGCTCGGCCACCCGGGGCACGCCCGATGTCGTGCTGGCCGGCTCGGCCTGCGCCGGCGGCTGGAGCTTGTGCAACAGCGCGCCATAGACCGGCAAGCGGGCGATGGGCTCCACTTGCAGCAACTGCCGAAGGGTGGCTCGCTGGCCGGGCTCGGGGCCCAGGTCGATGGCCGTGACCCGCTCCAGATGCTGGTCCAGCTGTGGTGCGGGCAATTGGTGGCGGCGGCTGGTCACCGCCACTTGCTGACGCAGCAACTGCACATAGAATTCCATGGCTTGCGCAGTGATCTGGCTGGCATCGATCTCCAGTGCCACCGGCTCCAGGACTCGCTCCTGGTATTGCTGCTGCAAGTAACCGGCCAGGCGCCTGGAAGCCTGCTCGCTGTCGCCCCGGCTGTTGAGCGAATACCAGCCCACCTTCAACGACAGCCATTCCTGGGTCCAGTAGCCGCTGAACCAGGGCAGGAAGTTTTCATCGGTCTGCTGGTAGACCCGGGTCCGCCAATGCTCCATGGAACCCTGGGCGTAGACTTCGGCCTGCTCGGTGGCGGAACGCGAAGCCGCCAGCAGCTCACTGTCGACCTGGAGCCAGAAGGCCGGGGCCACCGCAGGTTGTACCGTCGGTTCGGGCACGCGGCTGGCGCAACCGGCCAGGATCAGCAGCGCGAGGCCGACGCCCACTGATCTTGCGTACGCACAGAGCCCTGTCGGAGAGCACAAGATGGGTACCTCCTGGCAACGCAGCGTCGGGCCCGGTCTCCCGACCTTTTTGCAGTATAGGTAGCGCAACACCGGTATATTGCGCCGCCGGCGCCCCCGCCACGGATTCTCCCCCCACAAGGACTCTTCATGCTCTACCGCATTGCCGCCGACAGCCTGGTGCTGTTCCACCTGTCATTCATCGTTTTCGTCATGCTCGGCGGCCTGCTGGTGCTCCGCCACCCCCGGCTGATGCTGCTGCACCTGCCTGCGGCAGCCTGGGGCGTGGCCGTGGAAATCGGCCACCTGGAGTGCCCGTTGACCCGCTGGGAAAACCTCCTGCGCCATGCCGCCGGCCAGCAGGGTTATGAGGCCGGGTTCATCGAGCACTACCTGATCCCGCTGATCTACCCCAGCGGCCTGACTCCAGGCATCCAGCTGTGGCTGGGAGGCCTGGTGCTGCTGGTCAACGTTTCGGTCTACGGCTGCCTGGCACGCCGCTGGTGGCGCCAGCGCAGCTCCTGAACGCCTCCACGAGCGGGCCCTGGCCCAAGGCCCCTATCAGCCTTGGGCCAGGGATGACGGTTTCGCTATATACTTTTGTATATTGCGAATATCGAACCCCGGGATTGCCCCATGCCTCACCCCTCGCCCTGCGCCGGCAAACCATCGCCCGCGACGACACCTGCAGCACCCCCATCGACCTCCAGCAAAGCCCCGGCAAGCCGGGAGCGCCGGTCCCGCTCACGCCATCGGCAGTTGATTCTCGAAGCGGCGTGCAACGAGTTCGCCGCCAAGGGGTTCAGTGCCTGCCAGACCCTGGACATAGCGCTGCGGGCCGGGGTCCCCAAGGCCAACCTGTATTACTACTTCCATACCAAGGAAAACCTCTACGCCGAGGTCCTCGAGCCCCTGCGCGCGCCCCTGCAACAGGCATCGTCACTGTTGTCCCGCGAGGTCGCACCGGCCACGGCGCTGGCAGCCTACATCGCCGCGCGATTGCAGATCGTCCAGGCCTACCCCTTGCGCTCGAAGATTTTCTGCAGCGAGTTGCTGCACGGTGCCCAACAGTTGCCAGAGGCCTGGCGCAACGAACTGCACGCCTGCAACCAGGATGAGATCGCCTGCCTGCGCCACTGGATGGCCCGTGGCCTGATCCAGGCCGTGGCTCCGGAACACCTGCTGCTGTTCATCGGCTCGGCGACCCAGACCTACCCCACCCTGGGCTGGCAGATCGCCCTGATCCGCGGCAAAGACGGGCCGCACGAGCAAGACATCGACGCGGTGGCCGCAACCTTGACCCGCATGGTCCTCGCTGGCGCCGTAGCGCCCCCGAGGGGTGTTGTGCGCCAACCTGGCCGGGCGCTGGCGACCTAGTCCAGGTTCGCCGCAGCCTGCTGCGCACAGGCCTGGGCCAGCGCCTGCCAGGTCGCCTCGTCGGCCGGTATCAGGTGTTCGATACGCAATGAGGCAACGGTGATGTCCTGGGGCATGCCGAAGGTGGTGAAGGTCGACAGGAAGCTCAGTTCGCCGTGAGGCCCGGCGACCCGGGTCAATAGCAATGGCGAGGCCAGGTCCGGGGCCATTGCCGACACCTCGGGACACGGCAGGCTGGCCAGCAACGCTGCCAGCCCGGGATCCTGCCCGGCCTCGCGGCTGGCCCGTTGCCAGGCCACCTGGCGGATCTCCGCGGCGTTGACCAGGCAATCGCCGAAACCACCGGGAGCCAGCAGAGCCGCCAGCAGGTTGAAACCTTCGGCAACCGCTTGTCGTGGCAAGCCCAGCCACTGGAACAACGCCTCGGTGGCGCGATTGGCCGCCAGCACCTGCCAGCCACTGTCGATGACGATCGCAGGTGCCGGATTATTCGCCTCCAGCAAATGCAGCAATGCCGTGCGTACCGGCGCCAGCCCCGGATCATCCAGGGGCAAGGCGGCATAGCGCGGCGCATAACCGGCGGCGAGAAACACCCGATTGCGCACTTCCAATGGGGTTTGCAGGTTGTCCAGCAAGCGGTGCAGCAACCCTTGGCTGGGTTGCGCACGACCGGTCTCCACGCAGCTCAGGTGGCGCTGTGAAAGACCTGCCTGCAACGCCAGGCCCAACTGGCTCAGGCGCGCTTGCTGTCGCAACTGGCGCAGCTGCAACCCCACCGGCAGGGGCTGGGCCGGGGTTTGCTCAAGATCTCGGGACACGGGTAGCACCGTCCTATGCAGGGTCATGAACAGTATCCGGTTCAACCCACCGGTTTGAAGAAGATCAGCTCCGGGTCTTGCTCGTCGAGGTTCTCGATCACCCCGCTGGGACGGAAACCAGCCTTGGCGATCATCCCGCGGGCGGCCTGGTTCGACTGGTTGGTGGAAATGAACAGACGCGGCGTGCGGCAGGCTCGCTCCGCAGCCTCGAGCAAGCGCAGCGCCACCCCCTGGCGTTGCTGCCCGGGGGCCACGACCACCAGCGAGACAAAACCATGGTCGAAGAAATCATGCTGGAGCAGCAGATAACCCGCGACGCTATCACCAACCATCTCGACCCAGCCCTGGCCACACTCTACCGCCCGAGCGACCGCCTGGCCCCGGGCCGGATGGGCCTGGGCATAGAGATCGCACTGGAGCATGGCCGGCACATCGTCGGCACGGGCCGCACGGATAAGTCGGCCGGGGCCGGCAGGCAGGATCGGGTGGCTCATGGTGGTTCAGTCCTTGAAAGGGAATCGGAGGAGCAGCACAGCGGATCCGCCCGCTGCTGTCTATGACCTCAGGGGTCATTGAGTGGTGACGCGCCTGCCACTTAGCCTGTTTGCCTTGGGTTGTTCAAGGAGTTTCACCGTGAAAAACATCCTCTGGATACTGGCCGTCGCCCTGTTCGCCGGTCATGAACTGGATGCCGTGGCCCAGGCCGAATGGCGCCTGCTGTACGGCCTGCGCGCGCTGGAGCCGGCACAGGGCCGAGGCTGGTTCATCGCCTTGCACGTGCCACTGTGCGCCGCCCTGATGCTGCTGGCCGGGCACCGACAAGCGCGAATCCGGCGCATCAGCCGACGCTCACTGGCCGGTTTTTTCGTGGTCCACGCCGGGCTGCACTACCGCCTGCAAGAGCACCCGCTGTACCTGTTCGGCTCGCTACCGTCCCAGGTACTGATCTACGCCTGTGCCCTGGCCGGCTTCGGGTACCTGCTGCTGGACCTGGGGAGTCGCCATGACCGCACTCCCGTCCCCACCCACCACTGAGCGAGAACCACACCATGCCCCGTCCCTACCCTGCACTCCTGGCCTTGCTGGCCTTGCTGGCCTTCGGCGGCTACACCCTGTTCACCCTGATGCAGGCCGAGCAATCGCTGCTGCAGTTCGGCTTGCAATTGCTGTCGCGCCCGGACACCGCGCAGGTGGTGATCGACCTGTACCTGATGGCCGTCCTGGCCGGCCTGTGGATGCTGCGCGATGCCCGCGCCCGTGACCGGGCGCTAGTCTCGGTTTTGCCTTATCTGTTGCTGACCGCCGTCTTTGTCTCCATCGGCCCGTTGCTGTACCTGGTGATCACCGGTTGGCAGGACCGGCGCCAAGCCGATCCCACCAAGCGTTGAGCCCGGTGCCTCAAATCAGGCGCTGGATCTGCTTGTGCCGCCAGACCAGCTTGAAGTAGCTGGTCTGCAACACCAGCATCACCAGGTAGGCCACCGGAAACGCCATCCACACCCCTTGCAGGCCGAAATGCGCATCCAGCAGGTAGGCCGCCGGCAACTGCACCCCGAGGATGCAGAAGATCGAGATCGCCACCGGCATCAACACCGTGCCGCTGGCGCGCATGATGCCGCCCACCACGGCCTGGAAACCGAACACCAGCAGACTCCAGAGCATGATGTGCAACAGGTGCTCGGCCTGGGCCAGGGCCGTCGGCTCGATGATGAACAACCCCAGCAGCCAGTGGGAAACCAGATAGCCCAGCAGCACCAGGGCTCCGGTCAGGCACAGGTTGATCAGCAGCCCGGTGCGCAGGATCGGGGTGATCCGCTCCAGGCGCCCGGCGCCGATGGCCTGGGCCCCGAGGATCGAGGCGGTGATGGCGATCGACAACGCCGGGAACTGCACATAGTTGACGATCTGCGTCACGGCGCCATAAGCCGCGGTCGCCTGGGAGCCGTGGCGGTTGACCAGGGCCAGGATCACCAGCTCGGACAACGAGATCACCACCATCTGCACCCCGGTGGGCAGGCCGATGCGCAGCACCTTGGCCAGGATCGCCCGGTCCAGTCTCAACGCCGCGAACAGCGTCCGGTCGAAGGCCAGTGGATGGGTCTGGCCCCTCAGGCGCCAGACCAGAAAGCCCATGGCGATGATGTTGCTGGCCAGCCCGGCGAAGGCCGCGCTCTGGATCCCCAAGGGCGGCAAGCCCAGCCAGCCGCGGATCAGCGCCGGGGTCAAGAGCAGGCCCACCAGGGTCGAGACGATCAGCGCCAGCAACGGCGACAGCGTATCGCTGACCCCTCGCAGCAACTGTGTGAAGATCACGAAGACCAGCAGCAACGGCAAGATCAGCATCATCACCCGGGCATAACCCACCGCGTCATCCAGCACGTCCGCCGGGGTGCCCAGGCCCTGCAACACCGGGCGAGCGAAGAGCATGCCCAGCAGCGCCCCCACCAGGCCGATCAGGGCCCCGAGCAACAGGGTGCTGCCGGCCACCGACTTGACCGTGTCCAGCTCCCGGGCACCCCAGGCCTGGCCAATCAGCACCGAGGCCCCGGCCCCCAGGCCGATCACCAGGGCGATGAAGAAGAACAGGATGGGAAACATCCCCGACACCGCCGCCAGGGCCTGGGTCCCCAGCAACTGGCCGATGTAGATACCGTTGAGGGTGCCGGAAAACGACTGCAAAAAATTCGACAGCACCATGGGCAGCAGGAAGATCAGGTACACCTGCCAGAGTGGTCGCTGGGGAGCCATGGACATGAACGTGCAACCTCGAATCAGGAACGCGAAAGAGCCACCAAAGGGCCCGGGGAATTTGCCGACCGGGTGTTGTCCGGTTCAGCGGCTCGGCCGTGGCGTCCACTCGGATCTATCGTGGGCACACGCGGCCAGCGAGGGATCAGCGGTTCACATCGACCACGACCCGTCCACGGATCGTGCCAGCGAGCAGCTCATGGGCAACCTCGATGGCTTCGCCCAGCGCCACCTCGCGAATCATCAGCTCCAGGTGAGCGAGGTCGAGCTCGGCGGCCAATCGCTCCCAGGCATGGACCCGTTCCTGATAGGGCCGGGTCACGCTGTTGATTCCCAGGAGGCTGACCCCACGCAGGATGAACGGCGCCACCGAGGCCGGGAAGTCCATGCCCTGGGCCAGCCCGCAGGCGGCCACCAGGCCATCGGCGGCAGTGCCGGCACAGGCGTTGGCCAGGGTGTGGCTGCCCACCGAATCGATCGCCGCTACCCAGCGCTCCTTGGCCAGTGGCCGTCCCGGCTGCGACAGCTCGGCACGCTCGATCACCTGGCTGACGCCCAGTTGCCGCAGGTAGTCGGCCTCTTCCGGGCGGCCAGTGGCGGCGATGACCGAGTACCCCCGGCGCGCCAGCAGGCTGATGGCAAAGCTGCCGACACCCCCATTGGCACCCGTGACCAGCACCTCGCCCTGCCCCGGGCGCAGGCCGTTACGTTCCAGGGCGATCAGGCAGAGCATAGCGGTGTAGCCGGCCGTGCCGATGGCCATGGCCTGGCGCGCAGTGAAGGCTTGCGGCAGGTGGATCAGCCAGTCGCCCTGCACCCGGGCCTTCTGCGCCAGCCCGCCCCAATGACTTTCCCCCACGCCCCAGCCATTGAGCAGCACCTGCTCGCCAGGACGGAACCTGGGGTGAGCGCTGGACTCCACCGTACCTGCCAGATCGATACCCGGGACCATGGGGAATTGCCGTACCACCGGGCTCTTGCCGGTGATCGCCAGGCCATCCTTGTAGTTCAGGGTGCTGTACGCGACCCGCACGCTGACATCGCCGACGGGCAACCGGGCTTCTTCCAACTGCGTCAAATCAGCGCGGTAACCTGCGGTGTCTTTATCGATCACAATGGCGTTGAACATCCTGGACTCCAGCTTGAACAGTGGTCGGTCGGCAACGGCAAAACGCTCTGGCCCCAGCAGCACCTGGCATGGCTTGCGGGCGAAGGCGCCATCCTACTCGGGGCTCTGCGAGGCGTCCACGCTGAACCCGACATGGCAAACCCGCGTACTGCGGCGTTACCATTGCCTGGCGTCTTTTAGTTGATCGAACGGATTCCCGACCTTGTCCCACCTTCTGGAAAAAGCCGCCGCTCGCGGCGATCTCATTGCACTGACCCGCTTGCTGGATGCCGGCGCGGATATCGAATGGAAGCACAAGGGCACCGGCCGCACCGCGCTGCTGGCCGCCACCATCGCCGGGCGCCTGCCCGCCGTGGCCCTGCTACTGCAACGCGGCGCCAACCTGCAACAACCCTGCAAGGCCCTGGGCTACAGCGCCCTGTCCTGGGCGGCCGGCAACGGCGATTGCGCCATCGCCAAGCTGCTGATCGAACACGGCGCGGCCCTGGACCAGGCTTCCCCCGACCTGCAGCGTAGCGCCTTGATGAACGCCGCCCAGGGCGGCCACGCGGAGATGGTCAGCCTGTTGCTCCAGGCCGGCGCCAACCCCCAGCACCTGGACTTCCAGCAACGCAACGCCTGGTCCCTGGCAGAAGAAAAAGGCCATGGGCGAATCATGCAGTTGCTGGCAGAAGCCGGTGCCGGGGAACAGCCTCCAGCACAACCGTCCCCGCACCTGCCGTGGCCGGATCTGCCGACCGATGCCCACAGCAGCGACCCGGTCACCCAGGTGCGGGCCTACACCCTGGCCCTGGAAGCCTGGGAACGGCGCGGCAAGGCCCAGGCTCGCAACGGCCTGGACCAGGATTTCTGGGCCGAACCCCAACAACTGCTGGAACGCTTCTGCACCCTGCGCGACAGAGCCTATACCCGCTCATCCTATGGCTCGCCCACCACCTACTCGAAGGACAACGAACTGCTGGCCTGCCAGCGGCTCAAGCCGAACCAGGCCGAAGTGCTGATCCGCGACCCCGCTTCGCGCAGGCTGCGCTACGAGTATCGGTTCCTGGTCAAGCTGGCGGCCGGGCAATGGCGGATCGACAACGTCAAGCGGCGCCTGGCCGGCACCGAGAAATGGGAAAACACCCTTCTTTGAATCGCATGTACACAAGGACCCATGCCCGATGAAATACGACGACGCCTCCTGGCACTACGGCGGTGACTTCCCCAGCGACCTGCCACCGAGCGCCGGGGGCACCCATATCGGCCTGTTCCTGGCCTGGATGCTGCTCAACGGCTTTGCCAGCGAAGAACTTGAAGAAGATGCCGCCGAGGAACTGGCGCAGCTACGTTCGCGCAAACTCGACGGCCGTGAGTTCCTGTTCAAGATGCTCGATGAAAAACTCTACGACGAAGACTTCAACGCCGAAGGCAATGCCTTCGCTGCTGCCTACTATGCGGGAAAGGACAGCAACGGCCGCTACAGCGAGGACTATGAGCAGCTCCTGGCGCCAATCCCCGATACGATCTACCGGGTGGAGAACAGCTGGAGCAACTACGACCTGCTGGCTCCGGTGCTCGCCAGCCGGCTGGCACAATGGCGAGCCATGGGCCGCCCGGAACACCTGGACTGAACCGCGCCCGGCCGGCAATTGTGGTTAAATGCCGCCCCGAAAAATTGCCGGTCGCGCCGATGAACCCTCAAGCCCTCGCCACCCTCAACCAACACCTGCTCGATGCCCTGGCCATTGCCCCAAGGGAAACCCGGCGCCTGTTCCACGGCCGTGGGCGCTGCTGGCCGGGCCTGGAGCAGGTGACCGTGGATTGGCTGCAAGGCGTGGTGCTGGTGTCGCTGTTCAAGGAAGTGCAAGCCGAGGAACTGGCGGCCTTGAAACAGCTGCTGGTGGCACTGGGCTCCACCGCACAATGGCAGGCCAGCGGCGCCACCAGCCTGATGCTGCAACACCGCTACCTGCCCGACAGCCTGGGGGAATGGCTGCTGGGCGAGCCGGTGGAGTCCTGCACCATCACCGAGGAAGGCCTGGACTACCGGGTGGACCTGGGCAGCAAGCAGAACAACGGCTTGTTCCTCGACATGCGCTACGGGCGCAACTGGGTGCGGGCCAATGCCCAAGGCCTGAGGGTGCTGAACCTGTTCGCCTACACCTGCGGTTTCTCGGTGGCGGCGATCGCCGGCGGGGCCGAGAAAGTGGTCAACCTCGACATGTCCCGGGCGGCCCTGAGCCGTGGTCGCGACAACCATCGGCTCAATGGCCACGACCTGGGCCGGGTGAGTTTCCTCGGCCATGACCTGTTCAAGTCCTGGGGCAAGGTCAAGCAAGGCGGCCCTTACGATCTGGTGATCATCGACCCGCCCTCCTTCCAGAAAGGCAGCTTTGTGCTGAGCAAGGACTACGCGCGAGTGCTGCGACGCCTGCCGGAGTTGCTGACGCCGACGGGCCGGGTGCTGGCCTGCATGAACGATCCGGCGTTCAGCGTGGAGTTCCTGCTGGACGGCATGGCCGAAGCCGCGCCAGGGCTGCATTTCGAACAGCGCCTGGACAACCCGCCGGAATTTCCCGATGCCGACGTGCAGTGCGGCCTGAAGGCCCTGGTGTTCAACCAGCCAGCGTAGCCGTGGCGGCCACCGGGTCGGCCTGGCGGCGCAGCTGATCGACCGCATCGTCCTTTTTACGGCCGCTACGCGCCCGGACGCAGCCTCGCCAGCTCGGCAGCGCACGGCTCGGCACGAGCCGCCAGGATCGGCGAGGGCTTAGAGTGGCATCCGGTATTCGATGAACCCCGAATTGGCCGCCACCCAGTCATAGAGCTTTTGCGCGCGCTTGTTGGTGGCATGGGTGTGCCAGTACAGCCGGGCGCAATCGTGCTGGCGGGCAAAGGCCTGGACCCACTCGATCAACTGCTTGCCGGTGCCGCCCCCACGCACCTGCGGCGCCACGTACAGATCCTCCAGGTAGCAGAAGTCCGTGGTGGCCCAGGTCGAACGGTGCAGCACGGAGTTGACGAACCCCACCAACTCGCCACCTTGCACCGCCACCGCCGAGTACACCGGCTCCAGGGGATCGAAGAAACGCTCGAAAGTGCGTTGGCTCACCTGTTCCGAAAGGTTCACCTGGTAGAAGTCCTGGTAGGCCAGCCACAACGCCTGCCATTGTTCGCGGTCTTCAGGCCGAATCGCACGTACTGTTACCGCCTGCTGTTTTTCGCTCATCACACGCTCCTCATGAAAAACCCGCAAGACCGTGGCCTTGCGGGGGTATCGAAGAGCGCCAGCTTAGGGGCAGAACGGCCTGCCTTATCAGGCCAATTCCATATTCAAGAGCAGACCACTTTCAAGTTTCGCCCAGGCTCAGGCCGCCGGCAATTGATGGGTCACGCAATGGATGCCACCCCCACCTGCGGCAATCGCATCGATATCCAGCTGCACCACCTCGCGCCCGGGGTAGAGCTGGCTAAGCAAGTCGTGGGCCTTGGCGTCGGCCACAGGATCGCCGAACTCCGGGGCGATCACCGCGCCGTTGATCACGAAGTAATTGATGTAGCCCGCGGCGAAGTCTTCGTTGCCCCGGCTGAAACGGCTCTTGCGCGGATTCAAGGGTGGCGACAGGGTGTGTACCTTGAGCTTGCGGCCATCGGCATCGGTGGCGTTGCGCAGGATCTCCAGATGCGCGCGGGTCACCGCGTAGTCGTAGGAATCCGGGTCGTTGTCGAGGTTGGCCACCACCACCCCGGGAGCCGCGAAGCGTGCATAGAAGTCGACGTGGGCATCGGTGATGTCATGCCCCTTGATCCCCGGCAGCCAGATGATCTTGCGCAGCCCCAGGCAAGCCTTGAGCTCGGCCTCGACATCGGCCTTGCTCCAGTCGGGGTTGCGATTGCGGTTGATCCAGCTGCTCTCGGTCATGATCCCGGTGCCGTGGCCATCCACCTCGATACCACCGCCCTCGCCTACCAGTTCGCTGCGCAAGTAGGTAGCGCGCGCGCCATCGGCCACCTGCCGTGCCAGGCGCGCATCCCGGGAATGGCGCTGCTTGTTGCCCCAGCCATTGAAGTTGAAGTCCACCGCGCCCAATTCACCGCGGGGGTTGAGCACGAAGTTGGCGCCGATATCGCGCATCCAGATATCGTCCAGCTCGGTGATCACATAGGTGACGTTGCGAGTGCCACACAGCTCCTCGGCCAGGTCGCGCTCATGCTCGCGGCAGAACAGGGTCAGCGGTTCATGGGCGGCAATCGCCCGGGCGATACGGCCCTGGGCCTCCTGCACATCGCCAGTGAAGTCTTCCCAGATCGCGTCCTGGGCACCGAAGGCCATGAAGGCCCGCTGGTGACGATCGCCTTCGTCGGGCATGACCCAGTCCTCCTGTTCCTGTTCTTGGGCCAAGACCCGACGGGCGCCCAGGCCCAGGGTAGTCACGGCGGCGAAACCGGCCAGCAGCGAGGCCTGTTTGATGAATGTACGTCGGGTCGACATCGGTCTTTCTCTCAAGGGGGATTGCATGAAGTGGAACGGCTCACGGTGCTTTTATCGTAGCCGTCTTGAACTGGGTCCAGATGCGCATTCGGGCCCGCATGTCGGCCTGGGGAATATCGCGCCCCGGCACCAGGCGGGCAAAGGTCGCGGCATCAGGATAGATATCCGGGTTGCCCACCATCCGTGGATCGATCTGCGGCCGCGCCTTGGCATTGGCCGTGGGGTAGCCGGTGAAGTTGCTGATGGCCGCCATGTTCTGCGGGCGCATGACGAAGTTGATGAAAGCATAGGCGTACTCCGGGTGCCGGGCATCCTTGGGGATCGCCATGGTGTCCATCCAGACCGTGGTGCCCTCGCGCGGGATGCGGTACTGGAAATCGACCTTCTTGCCTGCCGCGTCGGCGGCGCGCTGGGCCTGGGTCACATCGCCGCTGTAGCCCAGGGACAGGCACAGGTTGCCATTGACCAGATCGGTCACCGGCTGCGACTGGAACTTGCGGATGTAGGGGCGCAGCTTGAGCAGCAGCTCGCCAGCCGCTTGCAGGTCTGCCGGCTTGGCGCTGCGCGGATCGCGTCCCAGGTAATTGAGCGCCACCGCCAGGACTTCGTCGGGCGAGTCGATCACCGAGATCCCGCAATCGGCGAAATGCTCCGCCAGTTCCGGCTTGAACAGCAGGTCCAGACTGTTGACCGGTGCATTGGGCAAGCGCTGGGCGATCTGCCCGGCATTATAGGTCAGGCCGATGGTGCCCCAGGTATAGGGCACCGTGGCCTGGCTGGCCCTGGGGTACTGCACGCGCAAGGCTTGCAGGCCGGGCTCGATGTCGTCCATCTGCGCCAGCTTGGCAGGGTCGAGGCTCTGCAGGCTGCCGGCGTGCATCAATCGCTCGGCCACGGTATCGCCGGGAAAGATGAGGTCGTAGCCGCTGCCGCCGGTCATCAGCTTGGCCTCCAGGACCTCGCTGCCTTCCATGACGTCATAGATCACCTTGATCCCGGTCTCAGCGGTAAAACGCGCCAGGGTGTCCTCGGCGAAGTAGTCGGCCCAGTTGTACAGGCGCAGGGTCTTTTCTTCAGGCGCGGCCTGGACCTGCGCAGCCATCAATGCCAGAGCCAGCGCGCCGAGGCGCAATATGCCAATGCGGTTCATGGTCATGCCTCCCGAGGGTTCCAGCGTGAGTGCAGGTGTTGGCCGTCGAGGCTCAGCAAGGGCCCGTACATTTCCGGACGACGATCACGGAAGATGCCCCAGGTCCGCCGCTCCTCGGCCATGGCCGCCAGGTCCAGCTCATGCAGGAGCATGCCGGTGGTGTCGCGATCGGCCTCGGCCAGCAGCCGGCCCTTGTGGTCGCAGATGAACGAGGAACCGTAGAACTGCATGTGCAACTCTGAGTCGCTGCGGGCCACTTCCCGCCCGACGCGGTTGGCGGCCACCACCGGCAGCAGGTTGGCCGCGGCGTGCCCGCGCATGGTCATCTGCCAGTGATCCCGTGAATCCAGGTCGGTCGCGCCAGGCTCCGAGCCGATGGCCGTGGGGAACAGCAGCACCTCGGCGCCCTGCAAGGCCAGGCAACGGGCGGTTTCCGGGAACCACTGGTCCCAGCAGATGCCCACGCCCAGGCGGCCGAACGCCGTGTCCCAGACCTTGAAGCCGGTGTCGCCAGGGCTGAAGTACTCCTTCTCCTGGTAACCGATGGCGTTGGGGATGTGGGTCTTGCGGTACACCCCCAGCAGGCGTCCGTCGGCATCGGCCACGCTCAGGGAATTGAAGTAGGCAGTGCCGGCCCGCTCAAACCAGCTCAGCGGCAACACCACCCCCAGCTCCTTGGCCAGGGCGGCAAAGCGCTTGAGTATGCGGCTCTGGCCATACTCTTCGGCCAGAGCCAGGTGTCGGTGCTGCTGTTCGATGCAGAAGTACGGCGTGGCGAACAGCTCCTGCAGCAGAATCACCTGCCCGCCGCGGGCCGCGGCCTCGCGCACCAGTTGCTCGGCACGCTCGAGGTTGTCCGCCAGGTCCCAGGTACAGGGCATCTGCAACGTTGCGACGGTCAAGTTGCTCATGCCGACACCTCCAGTGGCCAGCGCGGTTGCTGCTGGGTGATGCAATGCACGCCACCACCGCCATGGGCCAGGTGGTTGATCTGCACCGGCACCACTTGCCGCCCGGGGAAGGCCTTGGCCAGGACCTGGGCCGCGACCTGATCGGCCTCGATGCCGTAGGCCGGCATGATGATCGCGCCGTTGGCGATGTAGAAGTTGGTATAGGAAGCGCAGAACACCTCGGCCTGGGTGTCCACCGCGGCAGTGGCTTCGAACAGCTCCACCAGTTCGAAGGCACGGCCCTGGGCATCCCGGGCCAGCTCCAGGGCACGGCGGTTCTCGCGCACCACTTCGGCGTACACCGAGCCTTGGTCATGGGTGGCGTCCACCAGCAGCAGGCCGGGACGGGCGAAGGCACAGACGCCATCGACATGGCCATCGGTCATGTCGCCGGTCACGTAGTCCGGATCGCCGGGCAGCCAGATGGTTTTCTTCACCCCCAGCAGGCGCTCGAAGATCTCTTCCATCTCGGCCTTGCCCAGGCCCGGGTTGCGATTGGGATTGAGCAGTACCGACTCAGTGGTGATCAGGGTGCCTTCGCCGTCCACATGGATGGCGCCGCCTTCGTTGGCCAGGTGGGTGCCGAAGCAGTCCAGCCCCAGCTGGTCGAGCAGGCGCCGGGCCAGGCTGCGATCCAGCTCATGGGCCGACTTGCCACCCCAGGCATTGAAGCGCCAGCTGACACCGGCCAGCCCGTGCTGGGGATGGCAGACGAAACTTGGCCCGGAGTCGCGGCACCAGCTGTCGTCCACGGCCTGGACCACCCGCTCGACGTTGGCACCGCAGTGGCGCCGGGCGCTCTCCAGGGCCGAAGGATCGACCACCAGCTTGACCGGCTCGAAACGTGCGATGGCATTGGCCACCCGGGCGAAATCCGCCTGTACGTCGGCCAGGGTCACGCCCCAGCCCGACTCCCACAGGTCCTGGTTATGGGGCCAGACCATCCAGGTCGCCGCGTGGGGCACCCACTCGGCGGGCATCCGCCAACCGCTGTTTCGACTGTCATTGCTGTGCATGGGAATCGCGCCTCTCGATTAAGGTTTTGTTATCAGCCAACAAATACCGGTGTAACCAATGGCGCCCATGCTATGGCTTTGAAAATCCCGCAACAAACGATAGATTTAGTGAAATTCTGATTAGCTGGGCTTATTGATAATGTTAAAACACTGGCCTCCCCTGAACGCCCTGCGCGGCTTCGAAGCGGCCGCGCGCCTGGGCAGCTTCCACCAGGCGGCGCAGGAGCTGCACCTGACCCAATCGGCCATCAGCCAGCAGATCCGCAGCCTGGAAACCTTCCTCGAACAGCCGCTGTTCTACCGCAGCGGGCGCAGCGTGACCCTGACCGATGCCGGGCATGACCTGCGCAGCACCACCCAGTCGCTGCTGCAGCAACTGGCCGTGGGCATTCGCCGCCTGGAGCAGTACCGCAAGCCCAACCAACTGGTGGTCAACACCAGCCCGGCCTTCGCCCGCCACTGGCTGCTACCGCGACTGGGCGAATTCAACCGCCTGCACCCGGAGGTGGACCTGTGGCTGTTCATCAGTTTCGAGCCGCCGGACATGACCACCCAGACCATCGACGTGACGATCCGCGACGACCTCAGCGCCCAGGCCGAATGCAGCTACCTGGAGCTGTACAACGACCAGCTCTATCCGGCCTGCCACCCGTCCCTGCTGGAGCAGCCCCAGGCGCTGCGCACCACCTTGCATGGCGAACGGGAAATGGACTGGAGCCACTGGGTGGTGGAAGGCGGCACGGATGTTGGCCAGCGCAACAACGGCCTGAACTTCTCCGACCCGGGATTGCTGCTGGACGCCGCCTGCGCCGGCCACGGCATTGCCCTGGTCAGCCAACTGCTGGCCCAGCAAGCCCGGGCCCAGGGTCAGTTGCAGCCGCTGTGCGAACAGAGCGTGCGCGGCCCGACCTGGGCCTGGCTGGTGCATCGCGACAGTGAAGGCAGCTCGCTGACCCGCAGCTTCTGCAACTGGTTGCACAACTCCCTGGAGCAGGCCGGACAGGCCTGAAAAACCGCTTTGCATTCCTGGCGCTAACCCCTGCCCCGGCGCCGCCTTAAGCTGGCGCCGGTGCAATCCGCACTGCCTCCAAGGAATCGCGCGTGCCCCCGTTCCACGACATCAACTGGTCATTGTGGTTGTCCACCATGCTGCCCATGGCCCTGAGCGCCGGCCCCGGCAACCTGATGGTGGCCAGTTCCGGCGCCCGCAGCGGCGTGCGCCGCTCCCTGCGCTTCATCCTCGGCCTGGACCTGACCTACTTCCTGCTGGCCCTGCTGGTGGGCCTCGGGCTCTACCACAGCCTGGCGCAGCAAGCGCCACTGCTGCGGGGCCTGCGGATCGCCGGCAGCCTGTACATCTTCTGGCTCGGCCTGCGCCTGTTGCTGCGGCCACTGCGCAAGCCCGGCGAGCCAGAACAGGCGCTGTTGTTCCGCGATGGCGTGGTGTTGCAATTGGGCAACGTGCAAGGGTTGGTCATGCTGCTGGTGATGTTCTCCACCTTCAGCCCGGCCACCAGTGCCGGCAGCCTGGCGGTGGTGACGCTGAGCGCCGCGCTGATCGCGGTGAACCTGTTCGGCCACCTGCTCTGGGCGGGCCTGGGCTCGAGCCTGCAACCGCTGCTACGTGCCAGGCCGGGCTTGCTCAAGGCGCAAAATGTGCTGTTCGGCTTGCTACTGATGGGGGTGGCGGCGTGGATCTTCCTGCGCAATGGCCTGGCCTGAGCCGACCGCCTCAGTGGTCTTGCAGGCCATGCTGGCGCAGCACCCGGTCGATGAACTGCACCACGTGCTCGACCCGCTCCTGGCCCTGGGTCGCCAGGTTGCGCAGCAACCAGATATCGGCCCGATGCGCCGGGACATCCGGCAACACCCGACACAGCCCCAGGGGTTCGGCGATATAGGCCGGCAAGGCGGCGATCCCCAGGCCAGCCTGCACCGCCTGGAGCTGCGCTTGCAGGTTGGTGGTGCTCATCCACAGCGGCTGGCCGCCACTGAGCCCATCTAGCCAGCGGGCCAGGGGCATATGCTCCAGGGCCTGGTTCCAGCCGATCAAGCCATGCCGGGCCAAGTCTTCGGGCGCTTGCGGACACCCCTGGGCCTGGGCATACCCCGGGGAGCAGAACAGCGCCTGGGTCAGCGCGCCGACCTTGCGCAAGGTGAAGTTGCTACCGGCTTCTGGCCGGTGCAGGCGCAGCACCAGGTCACTGTGGCTCTGGGTGAGCTTGACCGAGTGCGCGGCATTGACGAAGTCGAAACGGATTTCTGGATGATCCGCACGAAACGCCGCCAGGGCCGGGATCAACAGGTGGCTGCCCATCAGCTCCGGGCAATCGATGCGCACCACCCCGGCCATGCGCGCACCGGGCCGGGCCAACTGGCGCTCCATCTGGCCAAAGCGCTCCTGGGTCTCGAGCGCCATGGGCAGCAAGTCACGGCCGGCCTCGGTGAGGAAATAGCCCTGGGTGGTCTTCAGGAACAGCGCCGTGTGCAAGGCCTGCTCCAGCATCTGGATCTTGCGCGAGACCGTGGCCGCCGACACCTTCAGCGCCTGTCCGGCATCGGTGATATTGCTGGCGTTGGCGACCGCAATGAAGAATCGCAGATCATCCCAATTCACGCTTACCTGCCTGTCCTTGCGAAATCAGGCCGGGATCTTATGCGAAAAATACTCTGGCGCGATCAGAGTTTTCTTAAACCCAGGCGCTGAAGCGGTAGAGTGAGAACACCGCCCAATCCGAGGACAAGGACCGCCCCATGCTGGAACTGCACACCGAACGCCTGCACCTGCGCTCCCTCAACGCCAATGACTGGGAGCTGTTCCTGACCCTGCACAGCGACCCCGATAACCTGCGCTATGTCTGCGACCCGCTTTCCCGAGCGCAGATCGAGGAGCGCTTCACCTCGCGCCTACCGCACTGGAATACGGATTCGACCCACTGGCTGTGCCTGCTGATCAACGACCGCCACAGCGGTGAGGGCCTGGGTTTCACCGGCCTGCGGATCAGCAACGGCGACGCCGCCGAGGCCGAGGTCGGCTACTTGTTGCGTCCGCAGCATCAAGGCAAGGGACTGGCCGTGGAATCCCTGCGCGCCGTCATCGAGCACGCCCGGCACACCCTGGGCATCAAGCAATTGATCGCCACGGTCACCGACGGTAATGCGGCATCTTGCAAGGTCCTGGAGAAATGCGGCTTCGTCCTCCAGCGCCGTGACGAACGGGCCTTCCAGCTAGGCGGCGAGGATTTCGACGACCTGATTTTCGGCTGTCGCCTGACCGCTTGATGCGGCGCCTTGTCGCGGGTTTTTCTTGACAGGAAAAATTCGCCACGGCTATTGTCTGACAACCTGACTTACAAGGTTTACCCATGCTCGAACTCCAGCGCCCCGACTCTCTGGTCGTACGGGTCGTCAACGCCATCCGCAATGAGATCGACTCCGGCCGACTGGCTCCCGAGTCGCGCCTGCCCACCGAACAGCAATTGGCTGAACAGCTCAATGTCAGCCGCTCGGTGGTGCGCGAGGCCATCGCCCAGCTCAAGGCCGATGGCGTGCTGATTGCCCGCCGTGGCCTGGGTTCGTACATCTCCAAGACCCCGGCCGGCACGGTGTTCCGCTTCCCCCAGAGCGAGGGACGCCTGGCGGACCTGGCACAGATGTTCGAGATGCGCCTGTGGATCGAGACCCAGGCCGCGTCGATCGCCGCCCAGCGCCGGGATGCCGACGACCTGCAACGCATGCAAGCCGCGCTACAGGAAATGCACGACAAGCGTAGTGATTTCGAAGCGGCGGCCCTGGCCGACGTAGCGTTCCACCGGGCCATCGCCGAAGCCAGCAAGAACGATTACTTCGTGGCCTTCCACGACTTCCTGCGCAGCCAGCTGGCCAGTGCCCGCAAGACTGCCTGGGAAAACTCGGCGCTGCGCCTAGTGGGCGGCTCGGCCGACGCGGCCCAGGAGCACCAGGCGCTGTACCAAGCCATCGCCGCCGGTGACCGCCAGGCTGCCGCTGGCTGTGCCGATGCCCATTTGCGTGCCTCGGCCAAGCGCCTGGGCCTGGAGTTGCCGACCCTCGACTGACCCAACTGACGCCAGACCGCAGGCCGAGCCTGCGGTTTTTATCGGACTACTTAGTCTGACAACCTGATAACCAGACTGATACGGACACCTGGAACCATGATCTACGACTTTTGCATCATCGGCGGCGGCATCGTCGGACTGGCCACGGCGATGGAGATCCTCAAGCGCCAGCCCGGCGCTTCGCTGGTGGTCCTGGAAAAGGAAAGCGTGCTGGCCAAGCACCAGACCGGGCACAACAGCGGCGTGATCCACGCCGGGATCTACTACGCGCCGGGCAGCCTCAAGGCCGACCTGTGCAAGCGCGGCGCCGAGGCCACCAAGCAGTTCTGTACCGAGCATGGGATCAAGTTCGAGGTTTGCGGCAAGGTGCTGGTGGCCTCCAATGCCCTGGAAGTGCAGCGCATGGAAGCCTTGTACCAGCGCTCGCAGCTCAATGGCCTGAAGGTCGAGCGCCTGGATGCCGAGCAACTGCGCCAGCGCGAACCGAACATCGTCGGCCTGGGCGGGCTGTTCCTCGACGCCACCGGCATCGTCGACTATCGCGAGGTGTGCGACACCATGGCCCGGGTGATCCGCCGCGCCGGTGGCGAGATCTGCCTGGGCCAGACCGTCACCGCCATCCAGGAGCACGCCGACAGCGTCACCGTCGGCACCCATGGCGGCAGCTGGCGGGCAAAGAAACTGGTGGCTTGCGCCGGCCTGCAGTCCGACCGCCTGGCGACCCTGGCCGGGGTGCGGATCGATCACCAGATCATCCCCTTTCGCGGTGAGTACTTCCGCCTGCCGGCGGCGAAGAACGACATCGTCAACCACCTGATCTACCCGATCCCCGACCCGGAGCTGCCGTTCCTCGGCGTGCACCTGACCCGCATGATCGACGGTAGCGTCACCGTCGGCCCCAACGCGGTGCTGGGCCTGGGCCGGGAAAACTACCGCAAGTTCTCCATCAACTGGCGCGATGTCGCGCAATACGCCAGCTTCCCCGGGTTCTGGAAAACCATCTGGCAGAACCTCGGCTCCGGCACCACCGAGATGAAGAATTCGCTGTTCAAGTCCGGCTACCTGGAGCAGTGCCGCAAGTATTGCCCGTCCCTGGAAGTCAGCGACCTGCTGCCCTACGAAGCGGGCATCCGCGCCCAGGCGGTGATGCGCGATGGCAGCCTGGTCCACGATTTCCTGTTCGCCGAAACCTCGCGCATGTTGCATGTGTGCAACGCGCCCTCGCCCGCCGCCACCTCGGCGATTCCCATTGGCTCGATGATCGCCGACCGGATCTTCCAGGCCGGCTGAAACACCCTGGCACTCGCGTTGCCCGGCGCCTCGACGACGCCGGCAGGATCGCGTGCTCGCGTCACCCGACAATAAATACAATGATCCAAGAGGATGCACCCGATGACCGCAGTTGAACCCAGCATTACTGCAGCGGAAACCCCACAACAAACCAGGAAACGCCTGCGCAAGGTCGCGGCGGCCACCATCTTCGGCTCGATGCTGGAGTGGTACGACTTCTACCTCTACGCCACCATGGCGGCGATCGTCTTCTCGAAGATTTTCTTCGATACCAACAACCCCAACAGCGCCATGCTGATGTCGTTCTCCACCTTCGCCATCGGCTTTATCGCCCGCCCCTTTGGCGGCGTGCTGTTCGGCTACCTGGGCGACAAGTTCGGGCGCAAGCAGGTGCTGGTGCTGACCTTCTGCCTGATGGGTGTGTGCACCGCGCTGATCGGCCTGATTCCCAGCTACGCCTCGATCGGCATCTGGGCGCCGATCATCCTGGTGGCGATCCGGATCATCCAGGGTCTGGGTGCCGGTGCCGAACTGTCCGGCGCGGCGGTCACCTCCTACGAGCACGCCAGCGAAGGCAAGCGCGGCAGCCAGGGCGCCTGGCCGGCACTGGGGCTGAACCTGGGCTTGCTGCTGTCGTCGCTGACCATCTACCTGCTGACCATCAACGGCAACGAGTTCCTCTTGGCCGGCGGCTGGCGCATACCCTTCGTGTGCAGCATCGTGCTGGTGGGCGTCGGCCTGTGGGTGCGCAAGAGCATTCCGGAAACCCCGGAGTTCAAGGAACTGGACCAGCAGAGCCGCAAGGCCAAGGCCTCGCCGCTCAAGGCACTGTTCAAGAACGACCTCAAGGGCCTGGCCGTGGTGTTTTTCGTGGCCATCGGCTACAACGCCCTGAGCTACATCTTCAAGACCTTCTCCCTGGCCTACCTGACCCAGTACAAGCATGTCGATGTGCACGTGACCTCGTTGTCGGTGACCATCGCCAGCCTGGTGGCCATCGTCGCCGTACCGTTCTTCGGCTGGCTGTGCGACAAGTGGAGCAGCAAGACCGTCCTGGTGCTCGGTGGCCTGTTCTCGGTGCTGTTCGCCTACCCCTTCCTGGCCCTGCTCAACACTGGCGACAGCCTGATGATCTACCTGGCCATCGGAGTCGGCACCGGCATCCTGGCACCGATGATGTTCGCGCCCCAGGGCTCGTTCCTCAGCCGCCAGTTCCCCACCGCGACCCGCTCCTCGGGCTTCGGCACCGGGCGCGAGATCGGCACCGCCATCGCCGGTGGCCTGGCCCCGCTGGGCGCACTGTCGCTGGTGACCGCCTCGGCCACCCACTCCACCGATGGCGTGGTGATCATCCTCGCCATTGCCGCAGTGCTGGTGGTGGTGTTTGCCCTGTGCGACCAGGGCCGCAAGCACTCGGCCTTCAAGAACTGAGCGATGCAAGACTGCGGCAGGCGCCAAGCGACCTGCCGCAGCCTGTTAAGCTGGCGCTGGTTTTTTCTCGCAGGCCATCCCATGCAAATGCCCAGTACGTTCGGCGTCGATGCCGAAGGCTTGATCAAGTTGCCTCCCGAGCCGCCCCTGCAACCTGGGTTCGGTGCCTTGCTCGATGAGCTGTGCCACAGCCTCGGCCAGCCATCGCTGCACAGCCTCTACCTGTACGGCAGTGTGGCCCGGGGCGAGGCCCGGGTTGGAATCTCCGACCTGGACCTCGCCCTCATCCTGCGACAGCCACCTGCCCCGGGCCTGCTCGACGAGCTGGAACAGCTGCGCCTGCAACTACAGGCGCGGCACCCCGAGGTGTCGAAGATCGATTTCGATATCGGCCACCTGGAGCAAGTCCTGGCCAGCGAGAATCGCCCCAGCTGGGGTTATTGGCTCAAGCATCATTGTCGCTGCCTGCTGGGCGAGGACCTGCGCCAGCGCTTCGCCCCGTTCAAGCCCAGCCGGGAAATAGCCCTGGCGGTGAACGGCGATTTTCTTGCGGTGCTGAACGACTACGCCACGCGCATCGACCACGCGCCAACACCTGGGCAGACCCTGCGCCTGCAACGCGAGGCCTCGCGCAAGCTCCTTCGCGCGACCAACCTGCTGCGCCCGGAGCAGGAACCGAGCTGGCCCCGCAGCCTGGATGAGCATGCCCAGCTGTTTGTGCGGCGCTACCCGCAAATGAAGGCGGCCATCGACGAGTTCCGCCAAGCCGCCGAAGCGACAAGTCCCGCCGATGCCGGTTTCAGCAGCCGCTTGCGGCAGATGGCGCAGTGGATGAGCCAGCAAGCCGATACCCTTTGCCCCAGGGACTGACCCATGGATCTGCATCGCACCCAGCAACTGCTGCACCAGGACTTGGACCGCAGCCAGCCCCGCGAAGCACTGGTCCTTGTACTAGAGGCCGCGCTGGAGCTGGTGTCGCTGCCCGACAACGATTTCTGCTGGTCCAGCTGGACCGGACAGGAGCAGGCTAGTGCCGAGTTGCGTGGGCTGATCGCCACCCTGCAGGCCGGAAGGTTGCCCGAGCGGTCGAGTGTGGCGGTGCTCTTCGCCGTCACCGGTCCGCTGCAGGAAGTCAGCCTCAGCAGCGGCTGGGCGCAGACGTTCCTGAAAGTGGCGGACAGGTTCGACGAAGTAGCAGCCCTGCTCTGGTAACTGCCAAGGGTCAGACCTGCAGTACCTCGACTCCCTGCTGTCGATAGCCTTCGAGCTCCGCGCTCGCCACTTCCCGCTCTGTAACCAGCCGGTGCAGACGGTTGCAGGGTGCCACGACAAAAGGCTCCATGGCCCCGAGCTTGTCGGCGGTAGTCACGGCGATCACTTGCGCGGCGCTGTCGAACATCGCCTGCTTGATCGGCACTTCATCGAAATGCAGGGAGCTGATGCCGATCTCCGGGTGGATCGCGCAGACCCCGGTGAACAACAGGTCGGCCTTGATCCCCTGGAGCATCCGCAGCGCTTCATGGCCGCTGGCGGCCAATGTCGATGGATTGAGTTGGCCGCCGGCCAGGATCACTCGGACCCTGGGGTATTCGGCCAGGGCCACGGCGATCAGCGGTGAGGCGGTGACCGCAGTCAGGCCCATATCCCGGGGCAGCGAGCGGGCGATGTGCAAGGTGGTGGAGCCGGAGTCGAACAACACCGTCTGCCCCTCCTGCACCCACTGTGCGGCGAACTGCGCCAGGCGCATCTTCACCGCGTCGGTCTCGCCTACCCGGGTGAAGTAATCCTTGCCACTGTCCTTGGGCCGGGGCAGCGCGCCACCGTGGACCCGTTGCACCAGGCCAGCGGCATCCAGCTCCGCCAGGTCCCGGCGGATGGTGTCCTCGGAGACCGAAAAATGCCGGCTCAGTTCGGCGGCCATGACCTTGCCGTCGCGCTCGAGCAGCAGGAGGATCTTTTGCCGGCGCAGGGACGGCAGTTCAGCGGTGGAATGCAGGTTTTGCATGTTGATGCCTGATTCTGCGTGTTTGTGCGAGATTATCCAGGCAAGAGCAGTGGCACAAGCCCCTCTACCCAGCACCACCCGAAGGCCCTGCGGGCCTTGGCGCAGCCTCGCCGCGGCTCGACAGCGGCTACAGGAGCCATGCGTTGAGGCTTCGTGTAGCCGCTGGCGCAGGCTGCGCACGGACGCGCAGGGGCCGCAAGATCTGCAGGAACAGGGTCAGACCAGGCGCGGTGCCCGCGAGCGATGCAAGGCCGCTTCGCCCAGGCGCTCGCGCACCAGGGCTTGGGCCTGGCGGGTCAATTGGTCGAGGTGGCGGTCGCGCTTCTTCTCCGCCTCGATCATCGCCTTGCGCCCATGCTGCGCCAGCAGGTAGGTATGGATCTGCCGCACCTCCACCGAGTTGTAGATCGGCGCCACATCCAGTACTGCCAGCAAGCCATCGCTGCCATGCTCGCGGGTGTTCATCAGCACCTGCGGGCCACGGGCGCCCAGCAGTTGGAACCCCAGGGCCTCGAAGCACTGGAGCTTGGCCGGGCTGCAGGCCAGCTCGGCATGGGGATAGCGTGCGCGCATCGCCGCAAGCATCTGCCGGGCAATACCCTGGCGGCGCAGGTCCTGACGGACCGCCATGTAGGCCACGGCGCAAGCCTCGGGGTCGTCCTTGAGCGGCAGGTAGAGCAAGAAGCCCTGCACCTGCTCCGGGTCCAGCGGGTCGCTGGCCACCAGCAACTCCACGGCGAGATCCCGGGAGCCGTCCATGGCCTGCAGGTACAGGTGCACCTCGTAGCCAACGCCGTACTGGTAGAGGTTGTACAGCGGATTGCTGGGAGCGATGGCGACCGCGCTGATGTCGGTGATGTAGTCCACCACCATCTGCTGGATCTGGCTCTGGATGGCTTCGGCGGGCGGGGCCTGGAACAGGGTGATGCTGGACATCTGGGTGGTGACTCCGAGGGTTGGGGCATGTCCGCCAGGAGCGGGCGCGCCATGATACCCCTTCACGCAGGCGCAGGGGCGCACCGCCACATGGCAAGGCAAGGCAAGATTGGGAAGGCTTGGGGAATTTGCTGCCCCATTGCGGCGGCGACACGCCACCGCAATCGGAACAGCCAGCCGATGCCAAGGGCATCGGCGATGTCCCGCCCGGCGAACGCGGGCGGGAGCGGGGCTTACAGCGCCATGTCGGCCGCTGGGTTGCTCTCAGGCTTGGCCATGCTGGCCGGCGCTTGAGGAGCCGCACCCTTGACTGGTGGCGGCGTGGTCAGCTGCAGCACTTCGGCGGTGTAGGCCCATTCTTTGGCCACACGCTCTGGGCTGTCGTTCAGCGCAGTGCCGTAGCTCGGTACGATCTGCTTCAGCTTCTCCTGCCAGGCTGGAGTGGCGACCTGGTCCTTGAAGACTTTCTGCAGCACGCTGAGCATGATCGGCGCGGCGGTCGAAGCGCCCGGGGAAGCGCCCAGCAGGCCGGCGATGCTGCCGTCCTGGGAAGCGACGATCTCGGTGCCCAGTTTCAGCACGCCGCCCTTCTCTTCGTCACGCTTGATGATCTGCACGCGCTGGCCGGCCTGCCACAGGCGCCAGTCTTCCTGCTTGGCGTTGGGGAAGTATTCCTTGAGCGCCGCGAAACGGTCGTCATCCGACAGCATCAGCTGGCCAGCCAGGTATTCCACCAGCGGGTACTGCTCGATGCCCACCTTGGTCATCGGCCAGATGTTGTGGGTGGTGGTGCTGGTCAGCAGGTCGAAGTACGAACCTTCCTTGAGGAACTTGGTGGAGAAGGTAGCGAACGGGCCAAACAGGATCACGCGCTTGCCATCCAGCACGCGGGTGTCCAGGTGCGGTACGGACATCGGTGGCGCGCCGACCGAAGCCTTGCCGTAGGCCTTGGCCAGGTGCTGCTCGGCAACGCTGGCGTTGTCGGTTACCAGGAACGAGCCACCCACCGGGAAACCGGCGTATTCGTTGGCCTCGGGGATACCCGACTTCTGCAGCAGGTGCAGGGCACCGCCACCAGCGCCGATGAACACGAACTTGGCGTCGGTCTCGGTTTTCGAACCGTCCTTGAGGTTCTTGTAGGTCACGCGCCACGAGCCATCTTGGTTGCGCTCGATTTCTTCTACTTCGCTGGACAGCTTCAGGGCGAAGTTAGGCTGGGCCTGCAGGTGGGCGACGAACTGGCGGGTGATCTCGCCGAAGTTGACGTCGGTGCCGATCGGGCTCCAGGTCGCAGCGATCTTCTGCGCCGGGTCACGCCCTTCCATCATCAGTGGAACCCACTTCTTGATCTGCTCGGCGTCTTCGGAGTACTGCATGCCGCTGAACAGCGGGCTGGCTTGCAGGGCCTCGTAGCGAGCCTTGAGGAACTTGATGTTGTCATCGCCCCAAACGAAGCTCATGTGCGGCGTGGAGTTGATGAACGAACGCGGGTTCTTCAGGACACCGGTCTTGACCTGCCACGACCAGAACTGGCGGGAGATCTGGAACGCTTCGTTGATCTCGATGGCCTTGGCGATCTCGATCTTGCCGTCCTTGCCTTCAGGGGTGTAGTTCAGCTCGGCCAGGGCCGAGTGACCGGTACCGGCGTTGTTCCAGCCGTTGGAGCTTTCCTCGGCCACGCCATCCAGACGCTCGACCATCTCCATGGACCAGTCCGGCTGCAGCTCGTTGAGCCAGACCCCGAGGGTCGAACTCATGATGCCGCCGCCGATCAGCAGCACATCCACTTTTTTTGGCTCAGCCGCGTGAGCGGTCGTCAGACCTATCGACATCGCCAGCCCGATGAGGGCCGTGTTCACTTTCTTCAACATTCTGTAGTACCTACGATAGAACGCCATCCGCCGCCCGATCCTCGATCCTGTGAATCCCGGAGGGTGCGAAACAGGCATTTCGCAGGTCCCGGATGAACGCATTCATGAGAACTGGGGGGTGGGCACACAAGGCCGACGAAACGCGCTCGACCTCAGTTTTATATCGCTCCGGTGCTGACTTCTTGTCGTTGTTGGCTCAGCTACATGAGTGACACTTGTTACTCGGGGCTCGTCACGGGACGCAGCCGACAGGCAGCCACCCTGCTCCTTTCCATATTCCGCTGGCGCCGAATCGACGGGCAACGGCGGTACCCGCCTTCGCGGGAACCAGCAGGGAAAAAGGGTCGGATTCCACCAAGGAAGGTGGATGGACACTGCCTGACATTACGCTCGGCGGGTTTGCCAGAGACACCCGCACGCTTGCAAAGGACCCGATCAGGCCATTTGAAGCAAAGCACAGGGGGCATATTTTTGCACAAACGATGAACCGATTCAGCGCAAGAATATCATTACGGCATCAGCCTGTCTTGGCTGCGGCGCCCTTGGCAAACCCCGAGGCACTACGACATCCGCCGCAATCAATGCGTCACAGGGACGCTGGCGCAAATCCTTTCCCGGCACCGCCGCAGACCTTGGCCTGTGGCACCACCACGGGCATCATGGCCGACCGCGATACCCGCCAGACCATCGTCAAGGACAAGAAGAACAACCATGCACGCGACTTCCCTGCAAGACACCACCGCGCCCGAGGGCGTCTGCTTCGGCTGCGGCAGCAGCAACCATCACGGCCTGCACATCAAGAGCCACTGGCACGAGGACGGTATCCACGTGCTCGCCGAGCACCTGCCGGAGGCCAAGTACTGCGGCTGGCCGGACCTGGTGTATGGCGGCCTGATCGCCATGCTGGTGGACTGCCACTCCAACTGGACCGCCATGGCCTACCACTACCGCAACGAACAGCGGGCCCCGGGCAGCCTGCCGCGCATCGACTGCGTGACCGGCAATCTGGGGATCAAGTTCATCAAGCCGACCCCCATGGGCGTGCCCCTGACCCTGCGGGCCCGGGTCGAAGGTGAAGTGGCACGCAAGAGCCGGGTGGTGTGCGAGGTGTATGCCGGCGACGTGCTCACGGCCATCGGCGACTCACTATTCGTGCGAGTCGATACCCTGCAGCTGGCCGACGCGGCCCACGGCCGTGAAAGCTGAAACCGTTCCTCCCATGCCGTGCCAATCGGTGAGGGCCATAGCGCCCTCATGCGACGATTGCAGTCCTGTTTGACGCCCTTGTACTATTGAGAACGATTCACACTCACATCTCGGCGGCCAACGGTGCACTCATCTTCGAGCAACAAGCTGGGCTTCTTTTTCAGTGACCATCACCGGTGGTTGCTGCAACACATTCAAAAACGCCTGGGCAACCGTGCCGATGCCGAAGACACCGCCGCAGATACCTTCTGCCAGTTGCTCAGCGCCCAGGTCGACCCGGACAGCATCGAACAACCTCGGGCCTACCTGTCCACCATCGCCAGGCGCCTGGTATTCGACCGGCATCGTCGGCGCCAGTTGGAGCAGGCCTACCTGCAACGCCTGAGCGCCCTGCCGGAATTACTCGCGCCCTCCCCCGAAGAACAATTGCTGCTGATCGAGGCCCTGGTGGCGATCGATCGTGCGCTGGATGGCCTGCCGATGATCGTCAAGACCGCCTTCCTCTACAGCCAGCTCGATGGCCTGAGCTATGTGGCAATCGCCAACAAACTGCAATTGTCCGAACGCACCGTCAGCCGCTACATGAAACAGGCCTTGCGCCAGTGCTACCTGAGTGAGCTGGGCCTGTGAGCCGACAACGCCTGGACCCGGAGATCGAGCAGGCCATCGAGTGGATGGTGCGCTTGCGCGCTGGCGGCGCCGACCCACGCCTGGAGCAGGAGTTGGCCGCCTGGCTGGCCAGCGATCCTGCCCACGCCCAAGCCTGGCAGCAACTGCAAGCCAAGCTGGGGACGTCGTTCAATACCTTGCGCACCCTCGACCAGCGCCTGCCAGGGCAAGCGGGCGAAGCACGGCAGTTGCTGCTCAGCCCCCACGCCTCGCGCCGGCAACTGCTACGCGGCCTGGTCGGACTCGGCCTGCTGGGTAGCGGCCTGTGGCTGGGCACTCGCACACCTTATGGTGAAACCCTGTTGGCGGACCTCAGCACCGGCCGCGGCCAGCGCCGGGATTTCACCCTGGCCGACGGCAGCCGCCTGAGCCTGGATGCCGACAGTGCCGTGGACCTGAGTTTCGACGACCAGCAACGGCTGCTGGTCCTGCGTCACGGGCAGTTGCTGATCCAGGTAGCCAGCGATTCCCGGCGCCCCCTGCGGGTGCAAACCCTCCAGGGCCAGGTCCAGGCCCTGGGCACACGCTTCCTGGTGAGCCAGGAAACCGATGCGAGCCGGATCGTGGTACAGGAACACTCGGTGCGCCTGCGCCTGCGAACCGGCCATGAACAGGATTTGCAGCAAGGCCAGGCCGCACTGCTGCATCCTGGGCGGATCGAACTGCTGGCGCAGGACCAGGCATACCGTGGCGACTGGCTCAACGGCCGCTTGAGCGTGCTGGATGACTCCCTCGAGCAGGTCATTGCCGCGCTACGCCCCTATTGCCGGGGCTATATCCGAGTCAGCCCAGCGATCAGCCAGCTACGAGTACAAGGCGTGTTTCCCCTGGATGAGCCAGAGCGGGCCCTGGATGCACTGGCCCAGACCCTGCCCATCCGCATTGAACGCTACGGCCCCTGGTTCACGGTGATCCAGCCACACAGTTGAGAGCGGATATTTTTTAAAAATAACTCTCATTCGTGTCTGGTTTTCATTTTTCGTCCCACCTATCTCCTGACACTTCAACGCAATCAGGAGAATTTCGTGCGCAACCCTTGGTTCCATGCCTTTCCCGTCGCCATCGCCGTGACTGCCCTGAGCGGCCCGGCCCTGGCCCAGGAGCAGTCCCGGTCCTTCAACCTGCCAGCCGGGCCGCTGGCGGTGACGCTCAATGCCATTGCCGGCCAGAGCGGTGTCGTTCTGTCCCTGGACCCAGGCCTGGTCTCGGGCAAGCAGGCGCCAGCAGTGAACGGCACGATGACGCCGACCCAGGCCATGCACGCCGCCCTGGTCGGCAGCGGCCTGCAACTGCGGGTCACGGCCAGCGGCCACTTCAGCGTCGAGCCGCTCCCCGCCGGTGTTGCCGGGTTGCAACTGGGCATGACCGACATCGTCGAGAGCGAGTTCGACAGCGCCACCACCGAGGGCTCCAACTCCTATGCCGCACGCGCCGTGACCATCGGCAAGGGCCAGCACAGCCTGCGAGAAATCCCGCAATCGGTCACGGTCATGACCCGCAAGCAACTGGATGACCAGGGCCTCACCGACCTCAAGGCCGCCGCCAACCAGACCACCGGCCTGGTGGGTGTGCAAGGGGTCGGCAAAGGCATGATCCTGTCGTCGCGGGGCTTCCAGATCGACGATTGGCAATACGATGGCGTGCCGATCCCACGCAACACCTACTCATTGGGCAACTGGGCGACCCAGGACCTGATTTTCTTCGACCGCCTGGAAGTGTTGCGCGGCGCCTCCGGCCTGCTGCAGGGCACTGGCAGCCCGGGGGGCGCGATCAACCTGGTGCGCAAGCGCGGCCAGGACGCCCCGACCGTGACCCTGACCGGCAAGGCCGGGTCCTGGGACCACTATGGCCTGCAACTGGATGCCGGCGGCCCCCTGAATGATGCCGGCACGCTACGCGGACGTGTGGTGCTGGACGAAGACCAGAGTGATTCATTCATCGACAAGCAGTGGAGCAAGACCCACTCACTCTATGGCGCCCTGGATTTCGACTTCAGCGACGACACCACCCTGGGCCTGGCCGTGAGCCGCTCGGAAGCCGAATCGCGGCCGATGATCCGCGGCCTGCCGCGGCACGCCGATGGCAGCCCGGTCGATGTACCCCGCTCGACTTACAGCGGTGCCCGCTGGAACCATTCACAGATCAACATCACCACCCTGTACGCCGACCTGGAGCATCGCTTCAACCCGGACTGGACGTTCAAGGTCGGAGCCGTGCGCATGAGCGAAGACAACGACTCGACCCAACAGCGCACCCAGACCATCGCCGACGGCCTCGATGCCGACGGCAGCGGCTTGCAGTACGCCGACTGGGTCACCGATTTCGACAACACCAAGATCGGCCTGGACATGAACCTCACGGGACGTTTCGAGGGCCTGTCCATGGAGCAGGAAGTGACCCTGGGTGGCAACTACTCGAAGATGACCAGCGACGACGTGTTTGCCCGCACCTTCAACAATGGCGGCAACATCTTCGCCATCGAGCATGACCGGCCGCCCATCAGCTACGACAGCCTGCTCAATACTCCCGGTGGCCGTGGCACCCACAGCCGCTACGACATCCGCCAGAAAGGCCTGTACGGCAGTTGGCGGATCAAGCCGGTGCAGGACTTGACCCTGGTGCTGGGCTCGCGTGTGAGCTGGTACGACTATCGCTACGATGCCACCGATTACCAAGCCATCACGCGCAAGGCCACGGTGCAGTCGCCGAGTACCATGACCAACAACGGCGAAGTCACGCCCTACGCCGGTTTCATCTATGACTTGAGCCGCCAGTGGTCGCTCTACGCCAGCTACACCGATGTGTTCGAACCCCAGAGCTCACGCACCGCCAGCGGCTCGGTGCTGCAACCGGTGATCGGCACCAACTATGAAGTGGGGCTCAAGGGCGAACTGCTCGATGGCCGAGTCAACACGTCCCTGGCGCTGTTCCGCTACGACCAGAAGAACCGCGCCGTCCAGGACAAGGCCTCGGGTTTTGCCTGTGATGGCTGGTACTGCTCCACCGCCTCGGGCCAGGTGCGCAGCCAAGGCCTGGAAGCCGAAGTCAGTGGCGAAGTGCTGGATCGCCTGCAACTGTCCGCGGGCTACACCTACAACACCACCAAGTTTCTCAAGGACCCACAGGAACAGGGGCGGATCTTCAGCACCTGGACCCCGAAACACATGCTGCGGGTGTGGGGCGACTATCGCCTGGACGGTGAGTGGAGCAAGGTCAGCACCGGCCTGGGCTTCACCAGCCAGAGCCATACCCTGGGTTACGAGCGAAGCTACAAGGTACCGGGCTACACCGTCTGGAACGCACGTATCGCCTACCAGCTCAACGACCAGGTCAGCCTGGCGCTCAATGCCTACAACCTGTTCGACAAGCACTACTACATCTCCGGCTACAACCAACTGGATGGCAACAACAGCTTTGGCGACCCGCGCAACTTCATGCTCAGCGTGAAATACACGCCGCAGTTCTAAAGCCGCCAACGCAGTGCCCGAAGCGCATTCGGGCGCTGCGCGCCAGGCGCGGCTTTTGTATGATCGCGCTCCCGTTCCCCCCATAAAGGACGCTGTACTTGACCATGGACATCCAGAGCATCCAGGACCGACTGGCCAAACCGGCGCTGAAGTTCAGCGCCGGCGGTTTTCGCCCCAGCCATAGTGATGAAGAGAGTTGGCTGGGCCGAGTCTTCCTGTTTCGCGAAGACGAAGAGCTGCCAATCAACAGCGCGGGAGAAACCCTTCTGCCCTTCGCCCAGTTCCACTTGCCCTCCCTGCCCTTTAGCAGCCCGCATTTGCAAGGCATCAAGGTACTCACGGTATTCATCGCCAACCCCTTTCCCGATGAGCTCGAACCCATGGGCGAGCGTTGGCTGGTGCGCGAATACCGTGACGAGGACGTATTGGTGCGCAAGGAGCTGACGGCCGAGAAGGCCTTTCTCAAGCCCTTCCCGCTCAAAGCCGAGGCAGTGCCCGCCGACTACCCGCTGTGGGACGGCGGCGGCGTGCCCCGGGACCTGGAGCTGGAAATCCTCGAACTGGAACGCTCCGGCCGCATCGAGTGCTACTACGACCTGACCACCCACTGCTACGAACACAAGCTGGGGGGCTACCCATCGTTCTGCCAGTCGGGGATCGACCCGGGCGAAGGCTTCGAATTCGTGATGCAGATTTCCTCTGACGCCAAGATCAATCTCAACGTGGTGGACAGTGGCAGCCTGATGTTCTGGAAGCACCGGGACAGCGGCGAATGGGCGCTGTACTACGACTTCTACTGAGGCGTTCCGGCTGACGCCGGTTTCATCCGCCAATGGGTGAAAAGCCCTGGCGGCGAGTGCATCATGGGCGCGTCCGATTCCTGGGAGACCTTCATGTCCATGCGCTCATTGCTGTTGCCCGTCGCCACCCTGTCCCTGGCCCTACTGGGCCCGGCCGGGGCCATGGCCGATGACCAGGCGCAGCTGATCGAGTCGATCAACGCCTACCGCAGCCAGCCGCAACGCTGCGCCAACCAGGCCTCGTCCGAACTACCACCGCTGGCCAGCGACCCGCGCCTGATCCTTCCGGTGGACAACGCCGGCGATCTGCAACAGGCCCTCGCGCGGGCGGCCTACCCCATGGTCAACGTCCAGGCCATCAGCCTCTCCGGCCCGCGTGATGCCCAGGCGGCAATGCAGGCGATCCGCGAGAGCTTCTGCCAGGTGGTGCTGGATCCGCAGTTCGTCGATATCGCAGTCAATCGCCAGGCCACCCAGTGGCGCATCGTCCTGGCCCGCCCGCTATTGTCGGCGCGCCTGGGCGATTGGCAGGCCGAGGGCCAGCAACTGCTGGCGCAGATCAACAGCGCCCGCAACCAGCCCCGGCAATGTGGCGAGCAGGGTTTTGCCGCCGCCACGCCCCTGGCCTGGAACGCCACCCTGGGCGAAACCGCCCAGGACCACAGCCGGGCCATGGCCAACCAGAACTATTTCGACCACAAGGATCGCGACGGGCGCACCCCCGGCGATCGTGCGGAACTGGCAGGTTACGCCGGCCAGCAAGTGGGCGAAAACATCGCGGCCGGCCAGGACAGCGTGCGCAAGGTGGTGGACGGCTGGCTGGCCAGCCCCGGGCATTGCGCCAACCTGATGAACCCAGCCTACCGTGAGCTGGGCGCGGCCTATGCGGTGGACCCGAAAAGCGATGCCGGCATCTACTGGACCGCAATGTTCGGCGCACCTTGAGGCTCTGCCTGCCCCGCACAAAACAACCCGGTTCGACCTGGACCGGGTTCAGGCCCTGGGCAGTACCTCAGGCCTGCGAGTCGAATTTTCCGCAGGAGCATTGTCAGGTGGCCATGGGCTCTCGATAATCGCGCGCCCTATCCAATGAACTCACGCAAGGAACTGCCGTGAAAAAATCCCTGCTGTTGATCCCGCTGCTTGCCCTGTTGTTGCAAGGCTGTGGCGTGACCATGACTCGCTACGAACCCAGCTATGACAACGTCCAGCGCCTCAAGCAGCAGCAACCGCTGCAACCCATCGCTGGCGCCCAGGTGACAGCTGCGCCGGGCCAGGGCTCATTATCGGTTCGAGCCAACCCCATCCGCTCCCCCAGCGGCAGTATCAGCCAGCACATTCAGGAAGGTCTCAATGAAGAGCTGCGCCGGGCCGGCCTCCTCGACCCGAAAGCCCCGCGCCAGCTCCAGGTACTGATCGTGACTAACCAACTGGAGGCCGGTGTGGGCAGCGGCAGTGGCCAGGTTGCAGCACGCTTCACCCTGAGCAAGAGTGACCAGGTGCTGTACGAGGCGACCAAGCAGGCCAGCAGCAGTTGGGACAGCAGCTTCATCGGAGCCATCGCCATTCCCAACGCGGCCCATGCCTACAATCCGCTGGTACGCGAGTTGCTCAAGAACCTGTACAGCGATCCGTTGTTCATCCAGGCCCTGAAGTAACCAGTAGCAAACACTGCAATGAAAAAGGGACCGCCTCTTGTAGGGGCGGCCCCTTGGCCAGGTATCGTTTCGCAGCACACAGGACGCTAGCGATCGATGTCAACCAGGCTCTATCAACCGCGAGTCTCGACGGCCTTTAGCGATGAGTACTTGACCTGGTTCTGCTCGACCATCTGCTTGAGCAATGCATTGACCTGGCGACCGAAGGTATCGGTGACCGCCTGGCGTGGGGTGTAGGCCACCAACGGCAAGATCAGGATCCCCATCCAGGTTTCGACACCATCGTGGTTATTGCCCATGCCCACGCGCTGCCCCTGGGCGTCGAGCACTTCCAGGCTCATGCTGTATTGGTCATGGGCCATCGCCGGCACCACCCCCAGTGTCAGGCCGCTGATAAAAGCAAAAAACAGCTCGCCGCCGTTGGCTGGGTGGTTATAGACCTTCAGGCGCAACTTGTAGTCACCCGGCTGCTTCTCGAACTCATCCATGGTGACTCGACCGAACAACTCGGAGTCGGTCAGCAGTTTCTGCAATTTCGGCTTGAGTTCTTCCCGGGCAGCAGACACTTCGATTGCAGAAGCACTGGTCGGCAAGCCCTGATAGAACATGAACTCCACGAAGACATTCGGCTTGTTGGTGTAGCTGGCCATCGACGGCATCGTCACCGGCGCGACTTCATTCATGGTGAAGCTGGCACAACCGGCCAGCGCAAGTGCCAGGCTGGCACCCAGAATCTTGACGAACTTCATTATGACTTCCTTGAAAGATGGCTCTGCCCCTCCATGGCCGGAGCGGCTGGGGCGGATTCTAGAGGCAGACCAGCAATAGTAAAAGGCCACCATCGAGTGCCACGCCAGCGACAGGCCATAAAAAAGCCCCGATCACTCGGGGCTTTAATCAATACCTCGATCGCTTGGTTTATTTAGCCGCCATCTGCCCGGCTTCATCCTGGGTCACCAGGGCCTTGAGCGAAACATCGAACTGCTTCAAGGCATCGACCTGCAACTCGGTCTGCTGGTTGATCTGGGCCGCGATCTCCGGTGCCGCCTTGCCCCGCACCCACACCGAAGGCATGTCCTTGGCACGCAGGCCCTCGGCCTGGCCTATGTACTGCAGGTTGGCATCGTAGAACTTGGCGATGAACCGCGCCTCGACCCGATTGTTGCGTTTGCTCACCAGTTGGTTATAGGTATCGAGCATCACCACCACATCGGGATGGGCCTGGACCACGGCATCGAGATTGTCGTAGACGGTCACCGAAGCGAAGTGTTTCTGTAACGAAGCCATCAGCCAGTTGATGGCCAGTTTCGGATCGGAGCTATTGACGAAGGCCTGGCTGATACGAGGATCGAGACCGGCGTTCTTCGCGCCATTGAGCGCTACCGAATGGTAATGCTCCAGGTACTCCAGGGTATTGAGGGTGTTCTCGCTGTACAGCACACCAACCGATTGTGCGTGCTGCAGGTTGGCGCCGCTGTCGGCCATGGGCAGGAAGTGGCAGCTCATGTCATCGGCGGCCGAAGCCACTGCAGAAGTGCCGGTTCCCGTGAGCAAGACAACGACAAGGGCTAGCAAAGTCGAGATTCTCATCGGGTATTTCCTTCTGCAACAAACACGGTATGAGGGCTATCTTCCTCCTTTGTAGGAAAAACGGAACCACCACTTTTTGATGATAACTATCGATTGAAGCAATGATGTAGGGCGACGGCTCTGACAGTGCTTGGAACAACGTGGCGTTTGAGTGCAAAAAGAGATTTCAAGCATGCCCGGCTGCGGGACCAGCAGCGCATTTTCAAATTGCCCCGGTTCAAAACGGCGTTGCGGCTCAGTTCAGGTCAACGGTGCTGGATGCACACGGGCGCTTCAAGTGAGTGCTTCAGAATCGGCTGTGTTGGCAACATCGCTAATAGAGCAGTGATCAGTGCGTAAATAGGGGGGAAGTGAAAAGAACATACGTGGAGATATCCCAGGCCGCCGTCTTTCAGAATCGTCTAACTCCAAGTACGAGGGGCGATTGTTAGTCTACGAACCGCAACACAATGTAAATCGTTCAACACTCGGTGTGACTGCATCCGACGATCGATATTCGGCCTGTCTTTTGGGATCTCTACGACCATGAAACAACTCACTAGCAAACTCTCTCTTGTGGTTCTGGCTTCTTGCATCGGTGTATCACCTGCCGCGTTCTGTGCAGACGGTAGGATCACATTCACCGGCAACGTGACCGCGCAAACCTGCAAGATCAACGGCAACGGCAGTGGCTCGAATGACTTCACGGTCACGCTGCCAACGGTGTCGAGCAGCGCTCTGGCTAGCACGGGCCAAACAGCCGGCCGTACACCGTTCAGTATCGCCTTGTCCGATTGCACGCCAAAGTCCGGCAACGTTCATAGCTACTTCGAACCGGGCTCAACGGTCAACACGGCCACCGGCAATCTGGTTCTGAATTCGGGCGGTGCCTCCAACGTCGAAATCGGCGTGCTGAACAACGACCTCACCGCGATCAAGATCGGCGCTGCCGACGCCAGCCAAAACTCGCAATCCGTGGGCATTGACGGAAGCGGCAGTGCCACGCTTCCTTTCTACGCACAATACGTGGCGACCGGAACTGCAACAGCCGGTGCGGCGAGTTCGAGTGTCATGTATACGCTCGTTTACCAGTGAATAGAGAGTTGATCTTACTGAACTAGGGTCGAGTGGGCGTGTATTCGCCCTCTCTCTAACTACCGGTATGGAAACCTGCCATGACGCCCTCAAAAGCATTCAGAGCCGCAGCCATGACGTACTTTGCATCCTTCGGCTATCTGACGATGCCTGCTGAAGCCTCGGTCGTAATCGGAGGCACGCGCGTGATCTACGACGAACGCGAGTCCGAGATCACACTCAAGATGTCCAACGAAGGCCGAGCCCCGGCACTCGTGAAGTCATGGATTGATGATGGGCAGGTGTACAACACGCCATCGGCTATTCAGGTGCCGTTTACCGTGCTGCCGCCGATCACACGTATTGACCCGGCCAAGTCCCAGACGTTGCGTATTGTGTACACCGGTGAATCACTGCCGAAGGATCGCGAGACGGTGTTCTGGCTCAACGTTTTGGAAGTGCCACCTGAGCCGAGCGCGAAGGACGCGGACGCAAACCGGCTCCAGTTTGCATTTCGTTCGCGCATCAAGCTGTTCTATCGTCCGGAGAACCTTCCCGGCTCGTCTGCCGACGCGCTGGCGCAGCTCACTTGGCGGCTCATGCAGATAGATGGCCGACCAGCCATCGAGACGCATAACCCCACGCCGTTCTATGTCTCTTTGACTGAAATCAGTGTGCTGTCGGGGACCCGTAGCGCGACTTTCGACGATGGTGGCATGGTCAAGCCTGGCGAGACGCGAGCCTTTCCCTTGAAAGGCGACGCACTGCCTGCGGCAGGTGCCCGCGTGCGCTACACGTTCCTGAACGACTACGGCGGCGCGGTCAGCGGCGAGACGCCGCTGCGGGCAGGCGGTGCCGCGCCGCTGCCGTAACACGAGATCACCGCTTCCATTCCACGAAGAGCGGCTAGGGCCTCTAGCCTGCTTCCCGTTCATTGCCAAACCAATCATGCCTGACGAATGGGTAGGGGGTTGGTTTGCCCAAATTTCCTCGGGCTATCGTGATGCAACACACTTCTACCTTACAGCTGGCATTGCGCCGAAGCTCAAGCAGGGTCTGCCTGTTCGCGCTCTCGGTATCCGCGTCGGCACAGACAATGGCGTGGGAGACGGATGCCGCCCAAGTCGCGGACGTTCGATTCAATGCCCTGTTCCTGCAGCAACCTGACGGCGCGTCCGTAGACCTGAGCCGCTTTAACAAAAGTAATGCGGCGTTGCCCGGGGCGTATCGCGCGGATCTGTTCGTCAATACAAGCTGGATCGGCCGCTCGGAGATCACGCTACGGCAGGTCGGCGATGATCCGAACAATGTCCGGCCCTGCTTTGACCGAGAGCTTCTGCTAAGGGTAGGTGTCGATATTTCGAAGCTGAGCCAGGACGCAGCCAGCATGCTGACTGAAACGGCCCGGCTATGTGCCGTCCTTGAAAGGTTGGTGCCACAGGCGAGCGCCCTCTTTGATAACGGTGAACAGCGCCTGGACATCAGCATCCCCCAGGCCTCGCTGAGCCGTACGGCGCGCGGCTACGTGGACCCCCGCTATTGGGACGAAGGCGTGCCGGCGGCGCTGCTGTCATACAACGGCAATATGTACCGTTCAGAGAACCAAGGCATTTCATCGACACAGGGTTATCTGGGCTTGACGGGCGGCCTGAACCTCGGGCCTTGGCGTTTGCGCCATAACGGCAACTACACGCGCGACTCGTATAACGGATCGCACTACCAGAGCGTGCAAACGAATCTCTGGCGCTCGTTACCGGGAATGAAGTCGCAGTTCGTGATCGGTGAAGCGTTTACCAACGGCATGATGTTCGACAGCGTGGGCTTTCGGGGCGTCCAGCTGGCAAGCGATGAACGCATGTATCCAGAGTCGCAACGCGGCTATGCGCCGACCATCCGTGGGGTTGCCAACAGCAATGCACTGGTGCAGATACGCCAGAACGGCAACATCATCTACAGCGCCAATGTCGCGACCGGCCCGTTCGAAATCAACGATCTCTACCCGACCGGTTACGGAGGGGACCTGGATGTCATGGTGACCGAGGCCGATGGCGGTATTCGTACCTTCAAGGTGCCCTATGCCTCGGTCGTCAATTCGCTGCGACCCGGCATCACGCAGTTCAGCCTGACCGCTGGCCAATACCGCAACCCCCTGCTGTCGGACGAGCCGTCGCTGTTTCAGGCGACAGTCCAGCATGGGTTCACCAACCTGCTGACCGGCTACGGCGGGCTGACGGCAGCGCGCGGCTATACAACGGCCGTGGTCGGCACCGCGCTCAATACCGGATTGGGGGCTTTCGCGCTCGATATCTCGCAGGCCAACACCGAACTTCCCAACGCCCCCACGCGTCGTGGCCAGAGTGCGAAGCTCTCATACAGCAAATTGATCAGCCCGACCGATACCAATATCACGGTGGCTGCCTATCGCTATTCCAGTAGCGGCTACTTGGGTCTGCGCGATGCGATGCAATGGCGTGGTGAGCCGAGAGATCGAGATCGTGGCAATCGGCTGTTTTTCGACGGAATCCGTCGTGGGCAATTTCAGGTCACGTTGAACCAGAGCCTGATGGCAGGCTGGGGGTCGCTCTACCTCTCGGGCTCGACGGTCAACTACTGGGATCGCAAGGGCAACGACACGCAGTACCAGGCTGGCTATAACAATACCTTCGGGCGCTTGAACTACAGCATATCGGCCTCGCGCCAGTTCGATGTCCTGCAAAGCCGATGGGACAACCGCCTCATGCTGAACCTGTCGACTCCGCTGAGCTTCGGCGGGAAACCCCTGTATGCGTCCACCAGCCTGCAGCGTGACAGCAATGGCTCGACAATGGCCCAACAGTCGATGACGGGGTCGCTGGGTATCGACAATGCGCTCAGCTATGGCGTGACCGCGGGTCACACAAGCGGCAGCGGCGCAGGTTCGACCTCCAACGTGGGCGGCAACGTTTCCTACCTGTCGCCGTACACCACGTTGGCGGCCAATGCCTCGAAGGGCACCGGCTACAAACAGTATGGCGCCGGCCTCTCGGGCGGCATGGTGGCCTATGCCGGCGGGCTCGCATTTACCCCGACCATGGGTGAAACCATGGCGGTGGTCGAGGCCAAGAATGCCAGCGGCGCCCGTGTGACAGCGGGCAGCGGCCTGCGCATCGATCCGTTCGGCCATGCGCTCGTGTCCAGCCTGACGCCGTTTTCGACCAACGAAGTCGAAATCGATCCGAAAGGTCTGCCGATGAGCGTCGAGTTGAAGTCGAGCGCGCAGCATGTGGCGCCCACCGCAGGCGCCGTTGTGCGGCTGAAGTTTGAAACAGACGGGGGCGGACGCGCCGTCATCATGCGCGTGCGCATGAAAGACGGCGGCCCCATCCCCTTCGGCGCCGAAGTCACTGACGAGGGCCGAAGGAGTGTTGGCACCGTGGCGCAGGCGGGCCGCATCGTGCTGCGAGGCGTGAAGGCCGATACGGGAACCTTGCATGTGAAGTGGGGCGATAGGGCCTCCCAGCAGTGTTCGCTCCAGTACGCGTTGCCAGCGGCGAAAAAGACCGGAAACACGCAACGCTGGATCGACGCGGAGGCCGTATGCCTATATTGATCGAGAGAAACTCCAGGGAGCATCAAGGCATCCTGACGTCAGAAGACGCGCTGGCGAAACACGCGCACCGGAAACAACATGCCGTGTTCTGGCTGCTCACGCTGGCGACCCTATGGCTCGGACTCGGCGCACGCGCAGCATTCGCGAATAGTTGTACGGGGGTTGCGCAGACGATTGCGGTGTCGATGCCCGTATCGGTGACCGTGCCCCGCGACGCGGCTGTCGGGACGGTATTGACGCCGTGGGTATCTACGGCGGCAACGAACAACTATTTTAATTGTGTAACTACCTACACGGGCGGCACGGGAACTGTTTTCAGAACCTTGTCACTGACAAGAGCGCCACTGAGTGTGATGGGGCCAAACGGAAGTACTTATTACGTCTGGAATACCAACCTCCCTGGCGTAGGAGTCGCGATCGGCGTTCGTCCGTTTGTAAACTCTTGTGGCTGGATGGGCTGGATGGGCTGGATGAGTCAGGGGGCAGGTAATGAAGGTTTTGGGGAAGGTTGGACAGGCCAGGCCTGCAACGGCGGAGGTACCGTCACCAATGGTGGCCAGGCGCAGATGGCGCTCGTGAAGACCGGCCCCATTACTCCTGGTACTTTCGCGGGTGGCCCGATGCTCGAGGCCTCGGTTACGATCTCGGACGGCGGCGGCTACAGGACGCCAACGGATGGAAGAAAAACGTTCTCGTTGACCAGTACGATCATCAAAGTGGCAGCCTGCACCACCCCGGACGTGACGGTCAGCATGGGATCGCACAAGCAATCGGTTTTCAAGGGAGTCGGCACAACGACCCCCGCAGTCGCTTTCAATCTCGGCGTCAATGCCTGCCCGGCGGGCCTGAATGCGATCCAGTACCAGTTCATTCCGATCAACGCCGTGCTGGATGCCGCCAATGGCGTGTTGGCGCTATCAGGCGATTCGACGGCCACGGGAATCGGCTTGCAACTCAAAGACGGCAACGGCAACGCGCTGAAGTACAGGACTCAATATGTGTTGACCAACTACAACCGTGCCACAGGCGGCTCGTACACAATTCCACTCAGGGCGGCTTACTACCAGACCGGCCAGCGAGTGACGCCAGGCAGCGCAAACACGGTGCTGACCTTTACGATGAACTACCAATAGCCGCAGGGGCCAGCGGTGCTGGAAATTCGAGACTCGCATCGGCTTGCAGGTGTTTGGCCCACACCATCACCTGCTCGAACTACGCCTTGTGCTGGTCGAACCGGGCTCCTGGCTCTACGGCGCCCGGCACATCCACCCCGCCCCTTTAACAGCTGCCGGGCCTTTGGCTTTTCCTGCCGCGGCCAAAGCCTGGTGATCGCCTCGCCCAGTGACCCGGTGGTCTACCACCTAGCGCTCTAGCCGGTACTTGCGAAGCGTGTCGCAGAAGCTTTCCCGGCGTTTTGTCCTGTAGAATCCAGCCTCCTCCTCCGAACGAGTCCAAGCCATGGATGCCCACTCGATCCTCACCTACACCCTGGTCGCCGCCATCTCCATCGCCAGTCCTGGCCCGGCCACCCTGGTGGCGCTGCACAACAGCGTGACCTACGGCGCCAAGTCCACCCTGTGGTCATCCCTGGGTAATATCAGCGGCCTGTTCTGCATGTCTGCGGCAGCCATGCTGGGCCTGGGGGCGCTGATCGCCAGTTCCGAATGGATATTCAACGCCGTGAAGATCCTCGGCGCCGGCTACCTGTTCTACCTGGGTGCCAAGCAGTTGCTCAGCAAGAGCCCATTGCTCAGCGCCAACAGCCTGGATAACCAGGGCGTCAGCACCCCGCCGCGATTCAAGCTGTTCAAGTCGGCGTTACTGACCGCCGCCACCAACCCCAAGGCAACCATCTTCTTCACCGCGCTGTTCCCGCAGTTCATCGACCAGCATGCCGCCCTGCTGCCGCAGTTCTTCATCCTGACCCTGATCTTCATGGCCCTGTCGCTGACCTCGCTGAGCATCTATGCCCTGCTGGCCTCCCGGGCCAAAGGCGTGCTGACCCGTCCGGCATTGTCCAAATGGGTCAACCGGGTCGTGGGCTCCACCTTCATCTTCTTCGGCAGCACCATCCTGGCCATGCGCCACCAAGGGGTGTAGCCAAGCCGCGCAGCTCTTGGTCTCAGCCCTGCTTTTTGCGCAGGGCCTTGAGCCGGGTACTGGCCCGTTGCACGGCGGCCATCTTCTCCGGGCGCTTCATGCGTTTCCACTTGCGGATATCGTCCTTGGTGCGGCCACAGCTCACGCACAAGTCGCCGCTGAGCTGGCACAGGGCGATGCAGGGGTTGTCGATTTCCTTGGCCATCTCAGCCCCGCCCCGGTCGCAGGCGCGCCAGGCGTGGGGCCCAATCACCACCACTGATCCGCTGGCATTGCTCTTCACTGTCGAAGAATACGTGGGCCGCTACTGATGCAAGGCAGACGCCCGCCTCCTCCAGTGCCCAGGACGTGAGTTCGATCATCCGTGCCGCCTGCCCGGCGGCCAGGGCCTGCTCCTTGTGGGCCTGGGTGTCGAAGACCCAGACCACCACCAGGCTGGAGGGGAACGCCGCGTAATCCACTTCGTGGGTCAGCCAGGAAAACCCCTCGAGCAACGATTTGGCCGTTTCACAGGCTTGGGTGAGGGTCTTGGCCAGCAAGCGCTCCGTCGCGGCTTGCTGGCGTTTGTTCAATGGCATGGCGAGGCTCTGGTCGATCGCAAAAAAAGGCCGCACACGATACCTCAAGTCCGGCCTGCGAGTACCTTGGCGAGCTTCAGATCTTTGTGCCCAGGGCGCTCGAGAGCACCTCGTCATGCCCATAGATATCCGGCGCGTACAGCAACTGCCCATGGCTGTCGGCCTGCACCGTCCAGTAGCTGAGCAGGATCGGCACCGGCTTGGCCAGGCGGAACTCATGGGTCACGCCGGTCGCCAGCAACTCGTTGGTCCGCAGGCGCTCTGCCGGGCTGAGCAGCCAGTCGCGCAGTTGCAACGCTTGCTCGACCCGCACGCAGCCGGAGCTGAAAGCCCGTGGTCCCTTGCTGAACAGCGCCTGGCTCGGGGTGTCGTGCAGGTACACGGAAAACGGATTGGGGAAACGAATGGCGATGCGTCCCAGGGGGTTGCGCGGCCCGGCGCCCTGGCGCAGCAGGATATTGCCCGGACGGTCCCAATCGATATCCGCGGCGGCCAGGGGTTGGCCATTGGCGTCCAGCACCTGCAGGTTCTGGCGATTGAGGAAACCCTGGTCACGGCGGATTTCCGGCAGTTTGTCTTCCTTGAGGATGGTCGGCGGCACGGTCCAGGTCGGATTCAGGGTCAAGCGCGTGACCTGGGACTTGAGCAATGGCGTCTGGCGCTCGGCGCGCCCCACTTGGGTACGGGTCTGCCAGACGACGGCGTCATGCTGGTAGAAACTCAGGTGCGCCGCGGCGACATTCACCAGCACGATGTTGGGCTCGAAGTCCTGGGCCATCCAGCGCAAGCGCTCCAGATTGATGCGCAGTTGCTCGCGACGCAACGCCGGGCTGACATTCAGCTCCTTCAAGGTACCGGCGCCGATCACCCCATCAGCCTGCAGCGAGTGGCTGAGCTGGAAGCTCTTCACGGCATCCACCAGCTCGCCGCCATAGGTGTTGTCGGCATCGACACTGGGGCTTTGCAGGAAGCCGCCGTGATACAGACGCTGGGCCAACTCAGGAACGCGCTTGTCTTGCATGTGCGGCCTGAGCAACGGGCCACCGGCCACGGCCTGCCAGTGGGGCAAGGGCTGCTGGCGCTCATGGGCATAGGCCTGGCGCAGGTTGCGATACTGTTCAAGGCTCGGGCGTGCCTGGTCGAAGGCGGCCGCAAGATCCTCAAGCCCTGGCACGGCGATCGCCAGCAACACGCTCTGGCGATTGTCGGGTAGCGGTTGGGCACGCCACAGGGGCTCGAACCGCGTTTGCGACAGGCGCCCATAGTGCAGGTCCTGCAGGGCCTGCAGATACTGATGGGTGATATCGATATCGGTGCACAAGCCGTCGCTCGCGGCACTGCTGGGCGGCAGGTGGTAGCGCCCCGGGTCCAGGCCGTCGTCGACCATCTGCGCCAGCTGCGCCTGCAACTTGCCCAGCCGGCCCTCGACCGCCCATGCCGGTTGCTCGCCATGCTGGTGGTAAAACGCCTGCAGCAGTTGCTGGGTCGGCAGATCGAAACGCGTAGCCAGGCCCGGACAGGCCACCGTCAGTTGCGCCGGTGTGTCCTGCACAGGGCTCGCCGCGACCTGGGGCAGATCGTCGGCCAGCGCGACCAATGGCGCAGCGAGCAGCCACAGGCTCAAGTAACATGCGTGTTTTTTGAACAACTGCTTTACTCCAATCCGTAGCCCTCAAGGTGAGGGCCTAGCGTTACGGCAGATGTGGAAAACAATCAGGCCTGGGTATTAAACATATAGACCAGACTGCCGGGGAGACGACAGGACGTCAGGAGCCAAAGTGACCATGGGGATGCTCTATACATGTTGACCTTCTTGTGCCGATTCTACCTGGCGGCCATCGCCCTGGGCGCCATTTGCAGTCCTTCCTACGCCGCCAGCAAGCCCCACCCCACTACCAGCCCGGCGCTGTACAGCAGCCTCGCCCACGCCGCTCCGGAACTCAATCCCCAGGCCTTGAAAAGCGCCCTGAACGCCATGCAATGCGCAGTCAACAGCGGCGCCCGGCAAGCCCGGCACCTGGCGGTGATCGACTATTCCCAGCCGTCCACCGCCCGGCGCCTGTGGATCTTCGACCTGCGCAGCAAGAAGCTGGTGCTGCGCGACCTGGTGGCCCATGGGCAAAAATCCGGGGAAAACTTCGCCACCCAATTCTCCAATCGCCTGGGCAGCTACCAGTCCAGCCTGGGCCTGTTTCGCACCCAGGAAAGCTATGAAGGCAGCCACGGCTACTCGCTGCGCATGGACGGCCTCGAACCTGGCATCAACGATCGCGCTCGCGATCGTGACATCGTGATCCATGCCGCCGACTATGTGAACCCACTGTGGAGCCAACGCCAGGGCCGCATCGGCCGCAGCCAGGGCTGCCCGGCGGTACGCCCACAGGTCGCGCGCCAGGTGATAGACAAGCTCAAGGACGGCCAGTTCATGTTCTCCTGGTATCCCGATAAACGCTGGCTCAAATCCTCGGCCTACCTCAACTGCCAGCCACGCCAGGTAGCGAGTATTCTCAGCGCCAACGGCGGCTGAACCGCGCCACCGCTTGCGTCGGGCATCGAGGGCGAGATACCGTCGGTGTCCGCTACCTTCCAGCCCGATCCCATGCCGACATTCCTGCTCCACGCCCCCGGCCCTCGCCCGGCCTTTCCCCTGGTCGCCGAACACCTGTGGGGCCCTAAGTGCAACATCGACTCCGATGGCAACAGCCGCAGCGTGGCCGACGAGCAGTGGACGGAACTGACCCTGATCCTGCGCGCCGACCGCCAGCAGCGCCTGGATATCGACCCATTGACCGAAGTGCCGCTGGTCCTGGCGATCCACTCCTCCCAGGCCGGGCTGGGCCGCAAGGCCGCAGAATTTCTCCAGGCCCATTGCGGCGGCACCCTGGAACTCCAGGCAGGACGCTGAACCTTCATCGACTCATCCCCCACTGATTATTGTTTTCCCAGCCAAGGCAGGCCCAGCATGAGCGCACCCGATATCGATTTCGTCCCCCATTTCATCCCCGAGCCCGATGCCCTGTTCGAACAGCTCAAGCATTCGGTGCTTTGGGACGAACGCATGCGAGCTCGCAAGACCGCAAGCTTCGGCGTCCCCTATGACTACTCGCAGATCAGCTACCCGGCGGTGCCGATGCCCGAAGCGCTTGGCCAACTGTGCCCGGCCATCGAACGCTTGCTGGGGTTTGGCCCCAACAACTGCCTGCTCAACTTCTACCCGGACGGCCAATCGTCCATGGGCTTTCACTCCGACGCCAACGAACAACTGATCGCCGGCACCGGTGTGGTGGTGATCTCCCTGGGTCATGCGCGCAGCATGCTGTTCAAGCACAAGCAAAGTGGCGTGATTCACGAGTACAGCTTGCCCAGTGGCTCGCTGCTGCACATGTCCGATGAACTGCAGACCCAGTGGCTGCATGCGATTCCCAAGGCCCCTGGTGCGGGCGAGCGGATCAGCCTGTCGTTCCGCCAGCTCAAGGAGCAATAGTGCTGGAGCCGGGCCGGATCGACGCTTGACTCAAGGTCCTGCCCGTCGACAATGCCTGCCTGTGCTTACCCTGCCCCGAGGCTCCATGCAGTTGATTCCCTGGTCCCACCCGTGCCGCGAAGGCTTCACCCTGCGCGGCCTGCGCTCCGAGCCTTCGGGCAAGCCGCTGCTGCACTTTCTCCATGGCAACGGCTTCTGCGCCATGGCCTACCGCCCGATGCTGGCGCTGCTGGCAGAGTCTTTCGACCTGTGGCTCAGCGACGTCCAGGGCCACGGCGACAGTGACCATGGCGGCCCTTTCCTCGGCTGGAACCGGACCGCGCAACTGGCCGCCGAAGCCTTCGAGGCCGGGCTGAGGACCTACGGCGCAGTACCACGCTATGCCCTGGGCCACAGCTTTGGCGCCGTATTGACCTGCCTGATCCTGGCCGAGCGACCGCAGCTGTTCGCTGGAGCGGTGCTGCTCGACCCGGTGCTTTTCACGCCGTCGATGATCGGCTCGCTCAACGTGCTCTCGGTGCTGGGCCTGAGCCGCCGCCATAGCCTGGCACGCAAGGCGGCCACTCGCCGTCGACACTGGCCGGACCGCGCGGCGGCCAAGGCCGCGCTGGCCCACCGGGGAATCTTCAAGGGCTGGTGCGACGATGCCCTGGCCGCCTACATCGAATACGGTTTGAAAGACGATGGCCAAGGCGTGGCACTCAAGTGCGCCCCCGAGCGCGAAGTAGAGATATTCGGCTCCGTCCCCAGGCGGTTGTGGCATTCCCTGGGCCAGATCCGCACACCGAGCCTGGTGATTCACGGCCGCGACAGCTATCCCTACGTTGCGCGATCGATCAAGCGCTGGGCAGCCATCAACCCACGCCTGAGCACCTTGGTAGTGGATGGCCAACATTGCTTCATGCAGGTGAACCCCGCGGAAAGCGCGGGTGCTGTCGCCGCTTTCCTGCGCAAACACTCAGGCTGAATCCCTTCAGCTGGCGCCGCAAGCATGTCATTATGATATCATCCAGCGGTTTTCCGGTCAGGGAACGTGCCCCCGCCTACACTGGATGACGCTGGCCAAAGGCGCCGCCAGATGCGCCTCCCGCCCGCCTTGTGTGCAAAAACGCCGACGGCGCCATGAAGCCCGCTCCATGACGCGCCGCACCGACGCAACCGCGATTCACCTCGCCGGTTGTGCTTTTTGCTGCCACAAGGAACACCGTCATGCTCTTGAGAACGATGAACATATCCCGCCGCGCAGGGCTGAGCTTCGCCCTGATCGCCTTGCTGGCCCTGGGCCTGGGGGGCTTCTCGTTGCTGGAAATGCAGCGCATGAACCAGCAATCCCTTGAGGTCGACCAGAACTGGCAACCCTCCATCGTCGCCGCCAATGCCGTGGCCCTGACCAGCACCCAGATCCGCACCATCACCCTGCGCATGCTGGTGGTCCGTGACGCGAGCGCCGTCCAGGCCCTGCTGGCTCGGGTCGAACAGCTCGAACAGCAACTGGACCGCCAGCAGGCCACCTACGAACAGTTGATCAGCGAACCTGAGGAACGGGCCGCGTACGAGCGTTATCTCAACGCCAGGGCGGCTTATGTGAAGGACCAGCACCAGGTGCTGGAGCAGGTCCGGCAGGGCCACAAAGAGGCCGCGGTGAGCATCGTCGACGGCGGATCGTTCCTGGTCAACGCCGACGCCATGCTCAAGGAGCTGTTGAGCATCATCGACATCAACACCCGGGGCGGGGTCGCCGCCGCCGAGAAAAGCAACCAGGTGTTCCACAGTGCCATCGCCATGGTGCTGGTGATCCTGCTGGTGGTCGTGGCCCTGACCATCGCCCTGGCCCTGCTGCTGACCCGCAGTATCGTGCGTCCCCTGGGCCAGGCCCTGGGCGTAGCCGAGACCATCGCCAGGGGTGATCTGGGCCAAAGCTTCAGCATCAGCGGCAAGGACGAACCGGCGCGCCTGCTGCAAGCCTTGCAGACCATGCAAGCCAGCCTGCGCAACACCCTGCAGCGCATCGCCGACTCCTCGAACCAGCTGGCCTCGGCCGCCGAGGAACTGCACGCGGTCACCGAGCACTCCAGCCAGACCCTGCATCAGCAAAGCAATGAAGTGGAACAGGCGGCCACCGCGGTCAACGAAATGACCGCCGCCGTGGAAGAAGTGGCGCGCAACGCGGTGAGCACCTCCGAGGCGTCCAAGGAAACCGACCACACCGCCCACCATGGCCGCGAGCAGGTGCAGCACACCGTCGACTCCATCGGCCAGTTGGCCCAGGACGTGACCCAGACCTGCGAGCGGGTCGAACACCTGGCAGTGGATGTGCGCAACATCGGCCAAGTGCTGGAGGTGATCCGCTCGATCGCCGAGCAGACCAACCTGCTGGCCCTCAACGCCGCCATCGAAGCGGCGCGGGCCGGGGACGCCGGACGTGGTTTCGCCGTGGTCGCCGACGAAGTGCGGGCCCTGGCCCATCGCACCCAGCAGTCGACCCAGGAAATCGAAAGCATGATCAATACCATCGAAGAAGGCACCGAGGGGGCGGTCAGCGCCATGCGCACCAGCAATGAACGGGCGCACCTGACCCTGGAAGCAGCCCGCGCCTCCGGCCTGGCCCTGGACCAGATCACCTACGCCATCACCTCGATCAACGAGCGCAACCTGGTGATCGCCAGCGCCAGCGAGGAACAGGCCCAGGTAGCACGCGAGGTGGATCGCAACCTGATCAATATCCGCGACCTGTCGACCCAGACCTCGGCCGGGGCCAACCAGAGCAATGCCGCCAGCCAGGAACTGTCGCGCCTGGCGGTGGACCTCAACACCCTGGTGACCCAGTTCAAGCTGTAGCAGCGCCTCCGGCAACGGGTCCGTGCTCAATAGGCATAGCGCGCGATGACCTGCCGGACCTTGACCAGTGCCTCACGCAATTCCGCCAGGCTCACCGAACCCAGGGCCAGGCGGATCGCATGGGGCACCGGTGCGGCACTGACAAAGGGTTCGGCCGTGGACACCGAGATATTCTCGCGTAGCAACGCCATGGCGACCTGATCGGCTCGTACTTCCTCGGGCAACGGCAACCAAAGGAAGTAGGAGTTGGGATGAGCGATCTGCTCCAGGCCCGCCAGCAGCTCCCGCGCCAACGCCTGGCGCTGGCGCGCATCCTCGCGTTTCTCCCGTTCCAGGCGGGCCACGGTACCGTCCTCCAGCCAGGTGCAGGTCATTGCACTCATCACCCCGGGATTGCTCCAGGTCGTGGCGCGGATCGCCCGCTCGAGCCGCTGCGTCCAGGCCGGCGGGGCCACCAGGTAACCCACCCGCAGGCCCGCTGCAACGTTCTTGGAAAAACCGGACACATAAAGCGTGATGTCCGGGGCCAGGGCGGCCAGGGGGGCAGGCGGGTTCTCGGCGAGAAACGCGTAGGCGCCATCTTCGATGATCAGCAGCCGCTGCTCCCGGGCGATCGCCACCAGGCGCTGGCGCCAGGGCAGGTCCAGGATCCAGCCCATGGGATTGTGCAAGGTCGGCATGGCATACACCGCCCTCACCCGCCGCTGCCGGCACAGGCGCTCGAAGGCCGCAAGGTCAGGTCCCCGCGGCGTCAGTGGAATGGCCAGCAATTCCAGGCCATGGGCGTCCGCCACCACCTTGAAGCCCGGGTAGGTCAAGGCATCGGTAGCCACCACATCGCCGGGCTTGAGCAATGCCATGGCGGCAATCGACAAGCCATGCTGGGCGCCACTGACCATCAGCACCCGCTCGGCCTCCACCGGCAAGCCACGACAGGCCAAGTACCGCGCCACCTGGGCCCGCTCATGCAGTCGACCCGCATGGGGCTGATAGCGCAGCAGGGTCTCCAGGTCGCCACTGGAGGCCAGCTGGCGCAATGCACCGCGTAACAGTTCGGCCTGCCCGGGCAAGGCCGGGTAGTTGAAGTTGAGGTCCAGGGTGCCGGCTGCGGTGGCCTGCTGGTCCACCCCCTGCCCTGGCGGCAAGGCGGTCTCGCGGACAAACGTGCCGCGACCGGCCTCGCCACTGACCAGCCCCATGGCCTCGAGCTCGGCATACACCCGCGAGGCGGTCACCAGGGCCAGCCCTTCCCTGGTTGCCAGTTCGCGATGGGTGGGCAAGCGGGTGCCGGGAGCCAGCACACCGTTACGGATATCACTGGCAAAGCTGTCCACCAGTTGCTTGTAGCGAGCACGGGCCATAGGCGCTGTATCCATGACAATTTTTTGATTGTGCTGATTCTCGATCCTAGGATGAGCCAGACGCAAGGCCCACCTCAATGCCGGCCTGAATTTGCCCTCCCAAACGAGACCCCTTCAATGGAACGGACATCGAACCTGCAATCCCCCGTGCTGGAAAAAACCTCCAGTGGCTGGCTCAACGGCTTTCTCGGCGTGCTGATCTTCAGCGGCTCGCTGCCCGCGACCCGGGTCGCGGTGGCGGAATTCGATCCGTTGTTCCTCACCGTCGCCCGCGCCACCATCGCCGGGGTGCTGGCCCTGGCGATCCTGCTGCTGTTCAAGGAGCGACGCCCGAGCAAGCAGCAACTGCTGCCCCTGGCGGTCGTCGCCCTGGGCGTAGTCCTGGGCTTTCCGCTGCTCACTGCCCTGGCCCTGCAATACGTGACCTCGGCCCACTCCATCGTGTTCCTCGGCCTGCTGCCATTGGCCACTGCGGTATTCGGGGTGATCCGCGGCGGTGAGCGGCCACGCCCGGTGTTCTGGCTGTTCTCGATCCTGGGCAGCTTGCTGGTAATGGGGTACGCCTTCGCCCAGGGCCTGACGGCCTCGCCCCAGGGTGACTTGTTGATGCTGCTGTCGGTACTGGTCTGCGGCCTGGGTTATGCCGAGGGCGCCAAGCTGTCGCGGACCCTGGGCGGCTGGCAGGTGATCTCCTGGGCCCTGGTGCTGTCCTTGCCGCTGATGATCGCCCTGAGCCTGTTCACCCTGCCCGCTACATTCAGCGGCATCAGCCTGCCGGCCTGGACCAGCCTGGCCTATGTCTCGCTGTTCAGCATGCTGATCGGCTTTGTGTTCTGGTATCGCGGGCTGGCCCAGGGCGGCATTGCCGCCGTCGGCCAATTGCAGTTGCTACAGCCGTTCTTCGGCCTGGGCCTGGCCGCCGGCCTGCTGCATGAACAGGTCAGCCTGGGCATGCTCGGGGTCACGATCGCGGTCATCCTCTGCGTCGTCGGCGCGCGCAAGTTCTCCAAATAGGCCACCAGCCACCGCTCACATCGGCACGGCGATCAACCAGATCACCGTGGCATGGGCCGCGGTCGCTGCCAGTACTCCGTGGCGCAGGCGCAAGCCTGCGCACACCAGCCCTTCCAACAGCGTGAACAGCAGCACCGGCCAGCCCACGCCGGTGACGCTCAAAGCCAGGAAACCATGGCAGGCAGCGAACGCCAGGGCACTGAGCAATGCCGCCCGCCACGGCTCGCAGGCCTGCTCCAGATGCCCCTGGAGCAGGCCTCGAAACAGCACTTCCTCCAGGGCATTGCCACCCAGGGCCAGCAATGCCATGCCCAGCAGCCAGGAGCCACTTGCCTGCTCCAGGCCGATACCGGCATGCAGGCGCAAGGGCAGCCCCAGGGCCACCCCGGCGAACAACCCCAGGGCCAGCCCCACCAACCACCCACGACGTTCCCAGACCACCAGGGCCCAGAGCTCGGGAGCGATTCGCGCCAGGCAGGCCAGCGTACCCAGCGACAACAACCCCAGGCCCGCCAACACCAGGGGGTTGGCGATAAAGCCGATCTGCGCACCTGAGCCCAACGACCAGAACTGCAACGGTGTCATCACATCCCGCAGCAGGATGAACCCCAGCAGCAGGATCGCGATACGCAGCCCCACCAGGTGCCTGGGAGTCAGGCCGAACCACAGGGCATAGAGCCCCAGGCCCGGAAGCAGGTAGAAGAAGTAATGCCCGAGTGACGCCGCGGCCGAGATCATCGACCGCCCTCGCCCATCGATGGCCGGTGGCTGGGGAAGGAAAAGCTAGGATTCATGTCGGCAGTCCATTGCAACGAAGGGCCGCCAGGGTGGCGCAACTCGTTGCTCGGCTGCAACGTCCATGACCACGGAAGATGAGCGGCATTCAGCAAAAAAATGGAGAAACTCGAGGCTGGAACGGCAGCACGCCTTAAGAGCGAGCTACCGCCGCCTGGGCGACCTTGATTCAGGTCGGGGAGATAGTGGCAAGCGCACCGAGAGTGATGGTCAAGACCAGAAACCCAAACAAGAACAACGCCATCTTGGTCATCGGACCTCCTGAACATTAGGGTGCAGCGGGCCCGCTCTACAGCCAGAAGCCGGGCGGGTGTGCCATTTTCGAAGCTCGGCTGTGCTGATAACAGATGCAGATGAACAAGAAAAATACGGATCAGATGCCGCCAAAGGCCCTCCCACGCTTGAGTCGCCCGACTCTCAAGAGCAGCCGAAAAACCAGAGCCCCCATGGAGCTCCGGTAGCAGGTCGCGCAGCAGCGCTCAGGCCAGTTCTTTGCGCAACTGGCGAGCGGCGGTGACCATGTGCACCAGGGCGGCCTCGGTCTCCGGCCAGCCACGGGTCTTCAGGCCGCAATCGGGGTTGACCCACAAGCGCTCGGCAGGAATGCGCTTGGCGGCCTTGCGCAGCAGGTTGGCCATTTCCGAGGCATCCGGCACCCGCGGCGAATGGATGTCGTAGACCCCGGGGCCAATCTCGTTGGGGTAGGCGAAGGCCTCGAAGGCCTCCAGCAGCTCCATGTCCGAGCGCGAGGTCTCGATGGTGATCACATCGGCGTCCATGGCCGCGATGGACTCGATCACATCGTTGAACTCGCTGTAGCACATGTGGGTGTGGATCTGGGTTTCGTCACGCACCCCGCAGGCGCACAAGCGGAACACCTCGGTGGCCCAGTCCAGGTAGTGCTGCCATTGCGCCCGACGCAGCGGCAGGCCTTCGCGGAACGCCGCTTCGTCGATCTGCACGATGCGGATGCCGGCGGCTTCCAGGTCCACCACCTCGTCGCGGATCGCCAGGGCCAACTGTCGCGCCTGGACCTCGCGGGATACGTCCTCCCGGGGGAACGACCACATCAGCATGGTCACGGGGCCGGTGAGCATGCCCTTCATCACCTTGTCGGTCAGGCCCTGGGCATAGCGGATCCACTCCACGGTCATGGCCCGGGGGCGGCTCAGGTCGCCGAAGATCACCGCTGGCTTGACGCAGCGCGAACCGTAGCTCTGGACCCAACCGAACCGGGTGAACACGTAGCCGTCCAACTGCTCGGCAAAATACTCCACCATGTCGTTGCGCTCGGCCTCGCCATGCACCAGGACGTCCAGGCCCAGGCGTTCCTGGATCTGCACCGCATGGCGGATCTCGCTCTGCATGGCCTCGGTGTATTCGGCGACGCTCAACTTGCCCTGCTTGAACGACTGGCGCGCCAGGCGGATGGAGGCTGTCTGCGGGAACGAACCAATGGTCGTGGTGGGAAACAGCGGCAGGGCCAGGCCGGCGCGCTGCTTGGCGATCCGTTGGGCGAACAGCGACTGGCGCTGGCTGTCCCTAGCGGTGATCGCCGCCACCCGCGCCTGCACCACCGGCTTGTGGATCCTCGGCGAGGTGGCCCGGCTGGCCTGCACGCCACGGCTGTGCTCCAAGGCCTTGAGGACGGTCGGTGCCTGCGGCTGGTTGACGGCCTGGGCCAGCAGCGCCACTTCCTCGCACTTCTGCACGGCGAAGGCCAGCCAGCCCTTGAGCTCAGGATCGAGCTGGTCTTCCCGGGCCAGGTCCACCGGGCTGTGCAATAGGGAGCAGGAAGGCGCCACCCACAGCCGTTCGCCGACCCGCTCCTGGGCATGGCGCAGGGTCGCCAAGGCCTTTTCCAGGTCACAGCGCCAGACGTTGCGGCCGTTGACCACCCCCAGCGACAGCACCTTGTAGGCTGGCAGGCGGTCAAGAATGCTCGGGTATTGGTCAGGGCCGCGCACCAGGTCGATGTGCAGGCCGTCCACCGGCAGGTTGGCGGCCAGGCCGAGGTTCTCCTCAAGCCCGCCGAAATAGGTGGCTAGCAGCTTTTTCAACGGATCGCGCTGGATCAGGTTGTAGGCCCGCTCGAAGGCGTTCTTCCATTCTTGCGGCAGGTCCAGCACCAGGATCGGCTCATCGATCTGTACCCACTCCACGCCTTGCGCCGCCAGGCGCTGGAAGATCTGCCCGTACAACGGCAGCAAGCGCTCCAACAGCTCCAGCTTGTCGAACTCGCTGCCCTTGGCCTTGCCCAGCCATAGGTAGGTCAGCGGGCCAAGCACCACCGGCTTGACCTGGTGACCCAGGGCCCGGGCTTCCTCGACCTCCTCGAACAATTGCTCCCAGCCCAGCTGGAACTGCTGGTCGGCGCTGAACTCCGGGACCAGGTAGTGGTAGTTGGTGTCGAACCACTTGGTCATCTCCTGGGCATGGGCACCGCCGCAGCAGTTGTCGCTGACACCACGGGCCATGCCGAACAGGGTCTGCAGGGTAGCCGGGCCGTTCTGCGGGCGGAACCGCTCGGGGACCACGCCGAACATCAGGGAATGGGTCAGGACCTGGTCGTACCAGGCGAAGTCGCCCACTGGCAGCAGCTCGATGCCGGCGTTTTTCTGCAGTGCCCAGTGCGCCTGGCGCAGCTCGCGGCCAACGGCGCGCAAGCCAGCCTCATCGAGTTCGCCCTTCCAGAACGCTTCCTGGGCCTTTTTCAGTTCGCGGTCGCGGCCAATGCGCGGAAATCCGAGGGAATGAGCCAAAGCCATGACAGACAACTCCATTGTGTGAATGGCAGCCATTGTCGATAGCACCGCACGAGTGAGACAAACTCATTTTAATCCTGATGACCACAAGTTTTATTCATGATCATCCTTTCACCGCATTTCACTCTCGGGCTCAGCGCCGGGCCAGCTTGTAGCGCACGCAGTCATCGTAAAAGCTTTTACGCAACGCCTCGGGCTTGATCCGCGACGGGCTGTCGTAGGTCTGCTCGGTGATGCCCAGGGCCATCATGCGCATCCAGCCCTTGCTGAACTTGTAGACCTGGATCTTCTGCCGCGCCGCATACAGCGATACCCCGGACAACTTCAGCTCCTGGGCCCTGGCAGCTGTGCCTGCGCCCCAGCTGCAGACATACCGGTCATTGGCCGCCAGCTCCCGGGCCTGGGCGCTGCACGCCCCGCCGATCAAGGCAAGCGAAGTCAGCGTAATCAACACATGGCGCATTTTGCGGTCACCTAACCACCTGAAATTAAAGTGATTTTGGCGAATCTTCGGGAACCGCGGGGCCAGCATGCCGCCTCAACCGTCAAGGCAAAGTGCCTGCCAATGCTGGCCACCCATGCGATACAACCGCACCGGACGCTGATGGAACTGTATCTGCTGGTACTCACTGAAACCGGCCTTTTCGGCGACTCGCAAGGACGCACCATGGTCCGGTTCGATAATGACCACCACGCAGTCCAGGCCCGGTGGGGCGAAGACTCATGCCAGGACGCCACGCACCGCTTCGGTGGCCAGGCCGCGGTTCCAGAAACGCCGGGCCAGGCGATAGCCCAGGTTGGCTTCCTGGACCCCGCCCACCTGTTCGGGACTGACTCCGCAGAACCCCACCAATTCGCCGGTGCCCTTCTCCACCAGGGCCCAGGGCCCCATGCCCTGTTCGGCGTAGCAAACCAGGCACTCGTCGATGAACCGGCTGGTGGCCTGTTCATCGCACACGCCACGCAGGGAATGCTTCATCACCCAAGGGTCGCTGAGGATTGCCGTCAGTGCCGGCAAGTCCTCGCGAGACAGCGGGCGCCCGATAAGGCGTGGGGTTTCGAATAGCGGCACAGCTGACTCCTTGTACAACAGTTGAACGACGTTCATTGCCAATCGAATCGCTCAGGACGGCGAAGCAGCACCGGTAACAACGCCCCCCGCCTCCATCAGCATCCACTCGCGCAATGCCGCCACCGCCGGGCGTTCGAGGGCAGTGGCCGGATACACCAGGTAGTAGGCCAGATCGCTGGCGATGCCCTGTGCCATGGGCGCCAGCAGCGTCCCTTCGGCCAGCTCCCGCGCCACCAGCGAGCGGCGGACCAGGGCCACGCCGAGGCCAGCTTTCGCCGCCTCGATGGCCCCGTTGCTATCGACGAACACCCGCCCCTGATGCTCATCGAGCGACGCGCCGCCTGCCGCCTCGAGCCACAGGCGCCAATCATGGCGATGCTCGTCATGCAGCAGGCACAGGCGCGCCAGCTCGGCCAGTGTCAGGAGGGCCTCCGGGCCCAGCAACTGCGGGCTGCACACCGGCACCAGTTGATCGTCGAGCAGGCGCTCGCTGACCAGGCCGTCGTAGCGGCCAAAGCCATGGCGAACCGCAAGATCGATGCCATCGCGAGCCAGGTCGAGCACCCGGTTGCAGGCGCTGATGCGTACATCCACCCCAGGGTTTTTTGCCTCGAATTGCCCCAGGCGCGGCACCAGCCATTGCACGGCGAAACTCGGCGTGCAACTGAGCACCAGCACCTCCAGGCGCGTGCGCCCCACCAGCTCGACAGTGGCTTCGCGGATCATGCGAAACGCCGTTCGCAAGGTGGCGAAGTACTCTTCGCCGGAAGCGGTCAGGAGCAACCGCCGGGGCCGACGCACGAACAGCGTCACGCCCAGGGCCGCTTCCAGTTCCTTGATCTGCAGGCTCACCGCACCGGGAGTGACGTGCAGCTCGCCAGCCGCCAGGGTCACACTCAGGTGGCGCGCCGTGGCTTCGAATGCACGTAACGCGACGAGGGACGGCAACTCCATGCTCATGATTTAGCCCTCCTTAATCATTCAGCGAAAAATACTGGTTTGTCAGCGACTGGAAGCTCCCAGAATAATTGGCCTCAGCACGATATCAAGTGCAAGCACTCGACGAAAAATCCGAGCAAGACTCAATCATCGATCGGCAAACGGGAGCTACAGGCATGACCAAGCAGAATGTCATGGGCGCCTCGCAATGGGGCCAGTTGCTGGTGCTGTCCGTCCTGTGGGGCGGTTCGTTCTTTTTCATCGGTATCGCCGTCAAGGAGCTGCCGCCCTTGACCATCGTCCTGCTGCGCCTGTGCCTGGCGGCCCTTGCCCTGCTGGCAGTGCTGCGGATCACGGGCCTGAAACTGCCCACCGACCGCCAGGCGTGGCAAGCGTTCCTCGGCATGGGATTGCTGAACAACCTGGTGCCCTTCAGCCTGATCGTCTGGGGCCAGACCCACATCGCCAGCAGCCTGGCGGCGATCCTCAATGCCACCACCCCCCTGTTCGCGGTTCTGGTGGCCCACCTGCTGACCGCCGATGAAAAACTCACCGGCAACAAGCTGGCCGGTGTCACGGTGGGGTTCATCGGCGTGGCGATCATGATCGGCACCGATGCCCTGGCCGGCCTCGGTGAGCAGTCGGGCGCCCAGTTGGCCGTGCTGGGGGCAGCGTTGTCCTATGCCCTGGCCGGAATCTTCGGTCGGCGCTTCAAGGCCATGGGCATTGCTCCGCTGCCCAGCGCCACCGGCCAGGTCTGCGCCTCCAGCCTGTTGCTGATGCCCCTGGCATTGCTGGTGGACCGCCCCTGGACCCTGGCCCTGCCGAGCCTGCCGGTGTGGGCCGCCTTGCTGGGCATTGCCCTGTTGTCCACGGCCCTGGCCTACGTGCTGTTCTTCCGCATTCTGGCCAGCGCCGGCGCCACCAACCTGATGCTGGTGACGTTCCTGATCCCGGTCAGCGCCATCGTGCTGGGCGCCCTGGTCCTGGGCGAACACCTGCACGCCAAGCACCTGCTGGGCATGACCCTGATCACCCTGGGCCTGGTGGCCATCGACGGCCGCGTATTCAAGCGCCTGGCCCGAGCGAAGGACAAACCCGTGGATCGCGAGAGCTTTCTGGGCCGGGACATCTAGCCAGGCAAGCGCTGCGCACCGACACGTGGAGCGCCCATCCCCTGCACGCGGCCGGCTGCGCAAGGGTCATCAGGCAATGGGGGCGTACCGCCAGGTCGCGTATCGGCGAGCTGGCGCTCGGCGCAGTATTCCAGCGAAGAATAGGCCCATGAAAATCGTGCATTGTATTTCTCGCCCGGGATCTCTTAGCGTGTCCGCACCCCCATTGGAGATCATGCCGTGACCGCTTCCCGCCCGCGCCTGTACGTCGATGCCCAGTTCACCAGCCCCTATGCCATGTCCGTATTCGTGGCGCTACGGGAGAAAGGCATCGATTTCGAAATGCTCCCGCTGGACCTCGACGCCGAACAGAACCGCAGCCAGGACTATGCCCGGCTGTCCCAGACCCAACGGGTACCGACGCTGATCCATGAAGGGTTCGCGCTGTCCGAATCCTCGGCCATCACCGAATACCTGGAAGAGCTGTTCCCCCAGGTCCCGGTCTATCCCAAGACGCCACGCCAACGAGCCAAGGCCCGCCAGGTACAGGCCTGGCTGCGCAGCGACCTGCTGCCGATCCGCCAGGAGCGCTCGACCCTGGTGGTGTTCTACGGCCAGCGCGGCGAGCCGTTGTCGGCTCAGGCCCAGGTGGCCGCGGCCAAGCTGATCGATGCGGCGCAAGCGCTGCTGGAGGACGGGCGCCAGTACCTGTTCGACACCTGGTCCATCGCCGATGTCGACCTGGCGCTGATGCTCAACCGCCTGGTGCTTAACGGCGACCCGATACCGGCGAACCTGGTGGACTACGCCCAGCGCCAATGGCAGCGCCCGGCGGTGCAGGAATGGGTGCAGCTGCAGCGCCCGGCACTGTAGGCACTGGCCAAGGTCACGGCTCAGCCGGCGACCGGGGCCTGGCGCAGGTAGGCGAACATGTGTTGCGCGTACTCGGCCTTGCCCAGCGGCACACCGTTGTGGCGCAGGATGTTGTAGGCGGTGACCAGGTGGAAATAGAACTGTGGCGTGGCCCAGTTACGCGCGTACTCCTCGCCAGTCATGTCGAAGGCGATGGCGTTGGGCAGTTCGATAGCCACGGCCCGCGCACCGCTGTCATCGATCAATCGGCCATCGGCATCGGCGAGAAACGCCACGGTCTGGCGGATCAGTGCCTTGGCCTCGGCCATATTGGCCGGCGTCGGCAGTGTGCTGACCGATTGGCCGCTCAGGCGCTCCACCGCTTCCCGGGCCTGGGTACAGGTAAAACGCACCTGCGCCGCCAGATCGTACATATCCGGGGCCAGGCGTGCATCCAGCAGGTTCTGCGGGTCGAAACCCAGCTTCCGGGCATGCTCCTCGCCCTTGGCCAGCAGGGTCTCCAGAGTATGCAGCATCTGGGCGAAACAGGTGACGGTCACAGCATGGATCGACATAGGCTTCCTCTCAGGCTCGGGGTGCGCCTGGGCGCACGATGATCACAAGGCTTGCAGCCTAGCAGGTGGCCAGGCCGGGTTCGACGGTGCCTACCGGTGACAAAGGTACCCGTGCGCCGATCGTGCTGTTATGGTGCGCCCCTTGAGAAATACACCGCCAGCCAATGAGGAAAATGACCTTGAGCAGTGAAGCAACAATGACCGGGGACCTGTTCGAAGTCGACAAGCGCCTGGCCCTCAAGCCCATCGTCGAGTTCAATGCCTACCTGCGCGCCGCCTTCGCCGACGGTCCCTGTGCCTGCGGCCGCTGCGTGGCCAGCCAAGGCGACGAGAGTGGCTACGAACACCGCCACAGCTTCGAGTTTTCCGGCCAGGTGGCCAGCCGCCGCTTTGCCTCCACCGCCGGTAGCGATGTGCTGCAAGCCTTGAAGAAGGCCTGGCTGTCCTACACCAAGGCCGAGCTGCTGGTGCCTGGCGAACTGGAACTGGCCACGGTCAAGGAGTTCGTCGAACCACAACTGCACCAGCGCCTGGTGCCGTTGTTCCTGGCCAGCGGGCTGGCCCGGGAAACCGATGGCCAGTTGCACCTGCAGGTCCAGGCCGCCTGAGCCCACCCCGCACGTCCGTTCACAGCCAGCGGCGCACCTGCTGCTGGTAGGCCGTGAAATCGCTGCCGAACAACTGCCCCAGGGCACGCTCCTCGGGGCCGATCTGCCAGCGGTTCATGTACAGCACGAACCCTGGCACGCCCAACAGCGCCAGGGGGTTGGCCAGGTACAGGCCCCAGGCCAGCAGGCACAGGGCGAAACCTGCGTACATCGGGTTGCGGGTATAGCGATAGATGCCCGAAGTGACCAGCGCCGAGGCGTTCCCCGGCTTGAGCGGATTGACCGTGGTCCTGGCCCGGCGAAACGACACCACGCCAGCAAGCGCCACCCCTACGCCGACACACACCAACGGCAAGGCCAAGGCCAGGCGTAATCCGCGGCCCAGCTCCAACCCCGGCGTCCCCCAGGCCACAAGCCCCATGAGCAGCGCGCACAGCAGCGCGATCGCCGGTGGCGGAATGCGATGTTCCAGTCCCTGCATGTTTGTCCCTCCCTTCACCCTGAGCCTGCGACCGATGCCTACAGGTTATCCGTCAGTGAGCCCGGTTAGAATGCCTGGACCTGCCTTGAAGCTGGAGCAACGCCCCCACGGCACACCGATACCAGAATGGAGCGAGGGGATTGAGGCGATGGAGCGCCTGGATCACTATGTCGCTCCCCACGACGCGGGGACTGCCAGGCAACGAGCTCCAGCAAGACCTTGCCTGCGATGACAATACCGCCCCAAGGCCCTTCCCCTTCAAGCAAGAGATGAACATGCAGAACCCCCATCAAGGCAGTTGCCTGTGTGGCGCCGTGACCTACCAGGTCCACGGCGAACTCAAGGCCGTCACCCACTGCCATTGCCGCAAGTGTCGCAAGGGCCATGGGGCCGCCTTCGCCACCTACGCCAGCACCCTGCGCGCCCATCTCGCCATCGACGACCCAGGCGCTGCGCTCAAGGCCTACGAGTCCTCGCCCGGGGTACTGCGCCAGTTCTGTGGGCAATGCGGCTCTTCACTGTTCTGGCACAACGCCGGGGGCCAGTTCGCCGATTGGCTGTCGATCGCCATCGCCACCCTGGACACCGTCTTTACCGCGCCACGGCAAAAGCACCACTGCGTGGCCACGAAAGCCGACTGGCACACCATCACCGATCAATTCCCCCAGCAGCCATGACCCGGGAGTTCAGCTATGTCTGGCTGCTGCCGCTGCTGGAACGTCCCTGGGCCAGGGTCATGGCCGACCTGCCCGGCGCAGTGGCCGAACTGAGGATCGATGCACCGCTGCCCGAGCCGCTATCGCTGCGCGAACTGCTGCTCACCGCCCTGGACTCCGGCTCGCCCTACTGGCCACGGTGTGCGGCCCAGTGGCTGGAACAAGGGTTTCCCCTCGACCACGGGCTCTGCACAAGGCTGCTGGAGCGGGTGCATGGGAAAGCCTTCGAGCAGTCCGTCGGCCAGCGCCTGGGGGCACTGGCCAAGCGCTGGCAGCGCCAGCACCTGCCAACGCCCTAGCGCCATGCGCTAGCGGGCCGCCACATCCTTGGGCCGGTAGAACAGGAAGCTGCCGATCTCGACGGTCTTGATGTAAGTCCGGGCCCAATCCGGCGAAGCACTGCGATCGTGAAAGTACAGCGCACCGCCGGTGCGGTCCTTGAGCTGCTGGTTCAAGGCCTTGCGGGCAATCTCCTTGGCAACGCTGTAGCGCTGCTCTTCTTCCACCTGGTCCGGACGGCCATCGCACCACCAGGAGAATTGGCAAGGGCTCTTCTGCGAACCCTGCTTGACCACCTCGCACACCGTCCCGGGAAACCCCTCGTGGCCCAGGCGATTGAGCACCACATCGGCCACCGCCTCCATGTCCTCGGTCTCGCCGCCCTTGGCTTCCCAATAGAGGGTCCGCGACAGGCAAGTCAGGGCATCGTCCAGAGGTGCCTGGCCCGCCGGATCGACGGCCTGGGCTTCGCTCTTGCTCAGGGGAGCGGCCTCGGGCGCGGTCTTCGGGCTTTGCTTGTCCGCGGCCTTCTGCTCCAGGGCCTGGGCCTTGTCCTCGGCAGCGGCCTGGACCGCCGGCGACTCGGCCGCCCAGGCTGAAACAGTCAAGGGCAGCAAGCAAAAACAGATGATCCTGGCAATCAGATGCATGATCGATTCGTCCTGGTGAACCTTAACCACCCCGCCCCATCGCGCTGCTGGCAAGTCGGCGGGAGCCATGCTGAATCGACCATCGAGCGAGTAAAACATTCCGCGGCCAGCCCAGCGCCAACCACTGGATGCCAGTACGGTAAAAACCTTGAGCATGACTGGATTAGCCACTGGTAATGATACGGATTCTCATTAAAATAGCCGCCCATTCACGCTGGTACCGCATCGGCGTAGCGAGGACCATGGGCGATGGTGACCGGAGACAACCAACAACGACTCAGCACGCTGTTCGTCGCCCAGCGCGGTGCATTGATCCGCATGCTGTCGCGCGTGGTCGGCTGTTCCAGCCTGGCCGAAGACCTGGCCCAGGAAGCCTACTTGCGGGTGGCCAAGGCCTTGAACACTCGCTCCATCGAGCATCTGCAACCGTTTCTCTACCAGACGGCCCAGTACCTGGCCTTCGATCATCTGCGTAGCCAACGCAGCAAGCGCCGTTTCGAATACCAGCTGGGCGACGATCACCAGATCAACCAGGTTCCAACCGCCGCGCCGGGTCCCGATAGCCACGTACAGGGCCAGCAGCAGCTGCAATTGCTGCAGCAGGTACTGGCCACCCTGCCTAAGCGCCAGCAACAAATCCTGGTTTTGCATAAACTGCACGGCCTTTCCCAAGGCGAGATCGCCCAGCGCCTGCAGGTCTCCCTGAGCACGGTGGAAAAGGACCTGCGCCATGCACTCAACGCCTGCCTCAAGGCCACCGACCGGCACGACCCCGATGACTGAACACCCAAGCAACGCCCTGCCCTGCGATGCGGTGCGAGAACAGGCCAGCGACTGGTTCGCCCAGCGCGAGGCGGTGGCCGGCAACCCACTGCTGCGCCAGCGCTTCGAACAATGGCGCAGCGCCGATCCACGACACGCTGCGGCCTATGAGGCATTGCAAGCACTGTGGGAATCCACCGCCTTCGAGCAGGCCCTGGAGCATCTGGCGCTGGATCTGGAGCTGCCTCCCGCGCCGCTCCCGGTACGCCGCAAACCCGCCACTGGCCGCTGGCTGGCGGCAGCCGCAGCCTTGTTGCTGATGCTCGGCGCGGGTTGGATCAGCGACTTGCCAATGCGTTTGCAAGCCGATCACCTGGCCGGAATGGGCCAGTTGCAGGCATTCGACCTGGCCGACGGCTCCCATGTCGTCCTGGGCAGCCATAGCGCTATCAGCACCGCGTTCGACGGCGACCACAGGCGCATCCGCCTGCTGCGCGGCGAGCTGTATGTCGAAGCCTTTCACGATCCTTCCCGGCCCATGATCATCGACGCCGGCGACGCCACGGTCACCGTGGTCGGCACGCGCTTCAGCGTCAATCGTCATGACGAGGCCGTCACGGTGGCGGTGCGTGAAGGCCGGGTGCGCCTGGCCAGCGACGACGGCGAACAGAGCCTGTTGCAGGCCGGCAACTGGCAACGGCTGGAAGACCGGCACCTGCAGGCCTTGCACCTGCAAGGCAGTGAACGGCAGATGGCCTGGCTCAACGGTCGCTTGTCGTTCCAGGACATGCCGCTGGCCCAGGTGCTGGACGAGCTGCGGCGCTACTACCGGGCACCGATCCTGTTGTTCAACGATGCCGCCGCCCAGCAGCAGGTCAGCGGCAACTACCGGCTCGACAATCCGCAAGCGGTCGTCCAGGCCTTGAGCAAGGTCACGGGGACCGAGTTCACCCGCCTGCCAGGTGGCATCCTGGTGATCCGCTGACATACCCAAGGCAGGCGAGAAAAAAGTTTTACGGCTTTGTCCGGGACAACCCGTCAGGGTGTTTGCTTTTGCAAATCATTCCTATTTCGTACGGAACTTCCATGCACTTCTCATCCCACATCCCCGCCCGCAGCATCCTGGCGCTAGCCATCTGCCTGGCCTGCGGGCACGCAGCAGCTGTCGAACCCGCCAGCGCCCTCAGCAAGCAAGAGTCGAACCTGCATAGTTTCTCCATCGCCAGGCAACCCCTGGCCGAGGCCCTGGACCAACTGAGCACCCAGAGCGGGTTGCAGATTGCCTATTCCTCGCCGATGGCCCAAGGCATCCAGTCCCCTGGAGTCAGCGGCAGGATGAGCGCCGAACAGGCACTGGCCAAGGTGCTGGAGGGCACCGGCCTGGGCTTCGAGCGCAATGGCCTCAATGCCGTCCTGCTGACCCGCCTGCCCGCGGTGGAGAAGAGCGTGGAACTGGGTGCGACCCAGATCATCAGCAACCAACTGGGCACCGTGACCGAGGGCTCCGGCTCCTATACCCCAGGCACCCTAGCCACCGCCACCCGGCTGGTGTTGAGCCCCCGCCAGACCCCGCAATCGGTGAGCGTCATCACCCGCCAGCACATGGAAGACTTCAACCTCAACAACGTCGACGACGTGATGCGCCACACCCCGGGCATCACCGTATCGGCCTACGACACCGACCGGACCAACTACTACGCCCGCGGTTTCTCGATCAACAACTTCCAGTACGACGGCATTCCCTCCACCTCACGCAATGTCGCCTACTCGGCGGGCAACACCCTGAGCGACATGGCGATCTACGACCGGGTCGAAGTGCTCAAGGGCGCCACCGGCCTGCTGACCGGCGCCGGCTCCCTCGGCGCCACCATCAACCTGGTACGCAAGAAACCCACCGCCGAGTTCAAGGGGCACGCCACCCTGGGCGCAGGCTCCTGGGACAACTATCGCAGCGAGGTGGATGTCAGCGGCCCGTTGACCGACAGCGGTAATGTCCGTGGTCGTGCCGTGGCCGCCTACCAGGACAAGCAGTCGTTTTTGGACCACTACTCGCGCAAGACCGGAACCTACTACGGCATCCTCGAATTCGACCTGTCCCCGGATACGATGCTGACCGTGGGCGCCGACATGCAGGACAACATTCCCAAGGGCTCCAGTTGGTCCGGCACCTTCCCGCTGGTCAATTCCAACGGCAGCATCAACAAGATGTCGCGCTCCTACAACAACGGTACGACCTGGAGCGCTTGGGAGCAGTACACCCGCACCGCCTTCGCCATGCTCGAGCACGACCTGGGCGATGGCTGGGTCACCAAGCTGCAGCTGGACCACAAGATCAACAGCTACCATGCCGAGCTGGGCTCGATCCAGTTCGACCAGCCCCAGGCCGATGGCAGCGCGGAGATCAACGGCCAGAAGTACACCGGCGAAACCAAGAGCACCTCCGCCGATCTCTATGCCAGCGGGCCGTTCAGTCTGTTCGGGCGCGACCATGAGCTGGTGCTGGGCGGTTCGATCAGCACGTCACGCTGGCAAGGCAAAGGTTATTGGGCGCCGGTCTGGCCCCAGGGCAACAAGGTGGATTTCTACAACTGGAAGGGCCACCTGTCCCGCCCCATCTGGCAGGCTCCGGCGCAGATTACCGACGACACCACGCGCCAGACTGGCGCCTACCTGACCACCCGCCTGAACCTGCTGGACGACCTGAACGTCATCCTCGGCGGGCGCGTGGTCAACTATCACCAGACCGGCCTGACCCCGTCGTACCGGGAAAGCGGACGCTTCGTCCCCTATGCCGGGATCATCTATGACCTCAACGAGAACTTCTCGGCATACGCCAGCTACACCGATATCTTCATGCCCCAGGAAAGCTTCAACAAGGACCGGGACCAGAAGCTTTTGGAGCCGGATGAAGGCCAGAACTACGAGCTGGGCCTGAAGGGAGAATTCTTCGAAGGCCGGTTGAACAGCAGCCTGGCCTACTTCGAGATACGCGAGAACAACCGGCCGATCTCCGACGACGCCTACAACAACCTGACCCCCACCCCGAGCAACTATGCCTACAAGGGGTCCAAGGCGGTTACCAAGGGCTACGAGGCGGAGATTTCCGGTGAGTTGAGCCCGGGCTGGCAGGTCCAGGCCGGCTACACCCACAAGGTGGTGCGCGATGACAAAGGCGACAAGCTCTCCACCTTCGAACCCGAGGACCAGGTCAACCTGTACACCACCTACAAGCTCAAGGGCGACCTGGACAAGTTGACCGTCGGCGGCGGCCTGCGCTGGCAGAGCAAAGGCTGGTACTCGATCTACAACAAGCCGCTGGACCGCAACCAGGACATCACCCAGTCATCCTACTGGCTGGTGGACCTGATGACCCGCTACCAGATCACCGACAGCCTCTCGGCGACCCTGAACGTCAACAATATCTTCGACAAGTCCTACTACACCAACGTCGGTTTCTATAACTCGGCCGCCTACGGTGAACCGCGTAACTTCATGCTCAGCACCCGCTGGGACTTCTAGGCCCTTGGCCCTGTCGGACAATGACATCCGGCAGGGCCTGTCGCGGCCTCGCTGCACTCAGTCGAGCAAGCCGGCCTGCTTGAGCAACTGCTCCAGCCCCTGGGGCACCAGGGGCGCTTGCGGGCTGAAGCTCGAACTGTCGTGCCAGCTGACGGTAAAGCCCATGCCGTCGGTTTCCTCGCCGTGCAACTGGTCGCGGGAGTAGACACTGGCATCGTTGAAGCGTGCGTCATACACCTGGACGATTTCGTGCCCGGGCTGGCCCAGGTAGGTGAACAGGTTCTCCAGGGTACCCAGCAGGCGCAACTGGCTGATGGACAGGCCGAGTTCTTCCTCCACCTCGCGGCGGATGGCCTGGTCGCTGCGCTCGCCGAACTCGATGCCGCCACCCACCGGGCGGAACACCGTCTGCTGCTGATGGGGGTCGTCGAACTGATGGACCAGGATCTTGCCCTGGTGATGGAAGACACAAAGCGCCAGGGCGCGGATACGCGGTTCAGCCATGGGAAAATCCGTTTGCCGAGGGAAAAGGCGCGGCATTAGAGCATGGGCACCGACACCTCGACCAGGACCTCCCCGGCGAACCTTCGCAGTTGCTCCGGGCTGAGCAGCAGCGAGGCGTTGACGTGCCAGTCGCTGGCGTCATCCGCGGTCGACCACAGGCTGACCTTGAGCATCAGCAACGGCTGCCAGTCGGCGTCGGCCGTCACTTGCAAGGCCAGGTCAAGGCACGCCGAGCGCCATTGCAACGGCTCCTCAGGCAACGCTTGCGCCGCTTGCAGAAAAAACTCGGCCAACCCGACACAGCCCTCCAGGGGTTCGTGGACGATATGAATATGGGCCTGGAAGCCGCTGCCCCGCAGGCCAACGTCAAGCAACGGGCAGACGCTGCCCTCCTTGGCGACGATGGACAATTGCAGCCCATCGTCCTGGGCCACCACCGCACTCATTCGCAGGCCGGCAGGTAGAAATGGCTGGCCGCCAGTGCCGGCACTTCTTCCAGCGCCGTCCACAATTGCTCGTCCAGTTCGCCACTGATCAGCTCATGCTGCTCATCGCTGAGCCGCTCGGGAATATCCCACAGGCGCTCCAACGGCGGATGGGCCTGCAGATCGCCGATCGTCTGCCGCTGGCGTTCTACCACCGCCCTGGCCCGGGTCGCACCCAACGCCTGGAGTGCGTCCAGGGCCAACTGGTAGCTGCGCTCGCCCCAGTTGCAGAAGAACTGCAGGAAACCACCGTTGTAGCCATCTGCCTCCAGGCGCCACAGGGCGACGATGGCCTGGTCCCGTTCAGGCAGACGCTCCAGGTCCCAATCCAGCGCCTGCAGGCGCGCCATGGACTGCTCGCACACATGCTCCCAGATCCAGTCGGCACCCTCGATCACCAGCCCCTGCTCACCCAACCCGGGCCACAGCACCGAGCTGCCCTGGGGCGCGATCCGCCAGGCCTGGCGCTGCTGCGCCGAGGCTTCCTGCAAGCGGCCATAACGCCCGAGGGATTGGCGCAGCAGCAAGCCATCGGCCCAGGCGAGACAGAGCTGGTCCGCTTCGAAAGCGACGTGGGTGATGGGATTGGCGTTGGACAAGGCAGACCTTCCTGGCAGTGGTTTCGATCAAAGACTGGGGCGTTGCCCCGGGATGCTTCTACACCGATCCACCGCACGGTACCACCCTGCATAGGCTGCAAATACCCTTGGCTTGCGTGACCTGGAACCGCTATAAAACCCGCCCCCTCCAAGGATGCTTGCCGTGTTCACCAGACTGATCGACCAGGAGCTGCATCTCTACGCCAGTCCTGGCGAGTTCAATGCCATAGCCCGCGCCATTCGCAAAGACTGCCGTCAGGCTTTTGCCCTGGAGCCCGAACCTGCGCAACTCGTCAGCCTGATCCTGCACTGCGGTGGACACCAGGACAGCGTTCGCATCGAAGGGGACAGCCTGTACATCCATTTTACCCAGGCCACCAAGAACCGCGTTTGGACACACTTTTCGATGCCCCAGGAAACACCCCCGGGAGCGATGTTCTTCATCGACCGGTGCCAGGGTCATGTACCTGCTTTCGGCGATGACTGCTTGAACCTGGTACTGCACGTCAACGTAACGCCCCCTACCTGAAACCAGCCGAGACACCCTGCCCGATGAAAATCTACCTCGACGATGAACGCCAGACGCCCGAAGGCTGGGTGCGGGCCTACTGGCCGGACGAAGTCATTACCTTGCTCAAGGCCGGTGGCGTCAGTGAAATCAGCCTCGACCACGATCTGGGCGACGACGAACGCGGCACTGGCTACGACGTGATCCTGTGGATCGAGGAAGCCGTGGCCTTGCAGGGTTTTCGCCCACCACGGATCCAGGTGCACTCAGCCAATGCCTCGGCCGTGGAGAAGATGCAGGCCGGAGTCCGCTCGATACAGCGGCTGGCAGCCGGGCAGTAACCGTAGGGTCTTGAGTAGCGCTAGCGACAGCCCCACGGATCTCTTCCCACTGGATAGCGGCGCCCCAGCCCCTCTCAGGGCCGCGCCAGGCCTCAATAAGCGCCACCACAGCGGGCTGTCGCTTGCACATGTCCGTCGGTCGAATCTTCCATGCCAGGGTTCCACCACCAGCAGCACCTGGGCATCAGCCCACCAACCGCTTGCCCTTGAGCTCGGCATAGGCCGCCTTGATCGACTCGAAACCGTACTGCTGCTCCAGGCGCTTGACGATGAAATGCCCACGGGCCATGTCCTGGTAGAAGTCGGTGAACAGGGTATTGATGGTGGCGCCGGTGACGGCTCCGATCACCGGCACGGCCTGGGCCGCGAACTTGCTGGAGATGGTCACGCCATAGCGCGCCGCGACCTTTTCGATCAGCACCGCCAGCCACTTGCCCGCCTGCCCCGGCGACATCCGGCTGATGGCACTGGAGCCCTGCTTGGCGGCGATGGCGGCCAGTTCCTTGGAGAGTTGCTGCATGGCCTGGGTGGTGAAGCTGCGGGTCAGGTAGTAACCCGTTTCGCTGGCATCGTCGGCCTCGCTGTTGCCGCCCATGGCGAACACTTCGATGCACGCCTGCTTGGTGGCGAAGTCCGTCAGGTCGAACCCCTCGCTGCGCGCCACATCGGCCACCGAGCGCATCATGATGGTGGTGGACACCGGCAGCTCGACGAACAGCGAAGCAAAACCGAAGGCGCCCCCCAAGGCCCCGGACGCGGCCGCATACAACTTGTGCAAGCGCGGCGAGGCCTGTTTCTTCGGCTGGTTGTCCAGGCTCCACAAGGCCGCATCGGCGGAACTGTGCAGTGCGGCCACCACCGCGCCGTTGATCTTCTGCGACACCACCGCCGGCAAGGCCTTGACCGCACCCTCGATGGGCGAGCCCAGCAAGCCCGACAGGCGTGCCGTCAACGATGGCGACTCCAAGAGGCCCACGGCGCGCTTGAGGTCCCTGTAGTCTTGCGGGTTGTCTTGGATATTCACTGAAGCTTCCCTTGGCAGGCACTGATACGGGCGAACATAGTGGCAGCATCGACCGGGGAAAATAAACCGCCCGCCGACGCAGATTCGCGTCGGCGGGCGGGATGCGCTGCATGGTCAAGCCTGCAACCAGACCCGCACCTGCCGCTCGGGGCCTTCGATGAACAGCAAGTGCGCCACCTGGCCCGCTTCCAGCAGGTCCTGGCGGGCCTCCTGCAAACGTTCCAGGGACGGCGCCTGGTCCACCAGCTCGACCCGCGCGACCGGCGCCTTCATCGATTGCCGGGCATCGGACTTGGCCTTGCGAATCGCCGCCAGCGTCGCACTGACCGCTTCCAGCAACGACTCCACATCAGCCTCTGCCGCACAGGCCTCGGGCCAGGGCGCACGGTGCACCGAACCCGGCTGCCAGCAACGCCAGACCTCTTCGCAAACGAAAGGCAGGAACGGCGCAAACAGCCGCTGCAGGCTGCTCAAGGCTCGGGCCAGGGCGTTGCGCGCCGAGTGCCCTTCGGGCCGATAGGCGCGGCGCTTGACCAGCTCGACGTAGTCATCGCAGAACCACCAGAAGAATCCCTCGATGCGTACCAGGGCAGCGCTGTAGTCGTAGCTTTCCAATGCCTGCCGGGCCTGGCCGGCGACACTTCCCAGGCGTTGCAGCATGGCCTGGTCCAGCGCCTGGGACAACGGCCCGGCGGGGTCGCCGGGCAAGCCGAACACCAGCTTCGAGACGTTGAACAGCTTGAGCGCCAGGCGCCGGCCGATCTTCATCTGCTGCTCTTCGAAGGCGGTATCGCTGCCCGGCCGCCCCAGGGCCGCCCAGTAGCGCACCGCGTCGCTGCCGTACTGCTCCAGCAGCGCCAGGGGGGTGACCACATTGCCCCGGGACTTGGACATCTTCTTGCGGTCCGGATCGAGGATCCAGCCCGACAGCGCCACATGGCGCCAGGGCACGGCGGCCTGCTCGAAGTGACTGCGAACCAGGGTCGAGAACAGCCAGGTGCGGATGATGTCGTGGCCCTGGGGCCGCAGGTCCATGGGAAAGACCTGCTCGAACAGGCCATCGCCCTCCTCCCAGCCCGCGGCAATCTGCGGGCTCAGGGAGCTGGTGGCCCAGGTATCCATGATGTCCCGCTCGCCGATGAAACCATGGGGCTGGCCGCGCTGGTTCGGCTCGTAACCCGGCGGGGTGTCCAGGGTCGGGTCCACCGGCAGCAAGTCTTCGCTGGCCGCGATCGGCCGGTCATGGTCCGGTTCGCCCCGGGCATCCAGGGGGTACCAGAACGGCAGCGGCACGCCGAAGATCCGTTGCCGGCTGATCAGCCAGTCGCCATTGAGGCCGCCAACCCAATGCTCGTAGCGGCTGCGCATGAATGGCGGGTGCCAGGCCAGGGCGCGGCCCCGCCCCAGCAGTTGCTGGCGCAGCTCGGCATCGCGTCCGCCATTGCGCAAGTACCACTGGCGGGTGGCGACGATCTCCAGCGGTTGGTCACCTTTCTCGAAGAACTTCACGGCATGGCGGATCGGCCGTGGCTCACCGAGCAGGCCGCCGCACCCGTACAGCAGCGGCAACAACCGCTGGCGCGCCTGGGCCAGGCTGCAACCGGCCAGTGCAACATAGGCCTGGCGTCCGGCGGGATCGGCCAGCCACTCAGGCGCCTGCGCCAGCAAGCGACCGTCGCGGTCGATGATGCAACGGGTCGGCAGCTGCAATTCACGCCACCAGAGCACGTCCGTCAGGTCGCCGAAGGTGCAGACCATCGCCAGCCCCGTGCCCTTCTGCGGATCGGCCAGCGGGTGGGCGAGCAACGGCACCGGCACCTCGAACAGCGGCGAACGCAACTGCTGCCCGAACTGCCCCTGGTAGCGTGGGTCGTCGGGGTGCGCCACCAGCGCCACGCAGGCCGCCAGCAACTCCGGACGCGTGGTGGCGATGCGCAGCGCCTGGCCCCCGTCGCCCCGGAACACCAGGTCGTGCCAGGCTCCCGGCTGCTCGCGATCCTCAAGCTCGGCCTGGGCCACGGCGGTCTGGAAGGTTACGTCCCACAGGCATGGCGCCTGCTGGCTGTAGAGCTCGCCACGCTGGTAGTTGCGCAAGAGCGCGCGCTGGCTGACCCGCTGCGCCCGCTCATCGATGGTGGCGTAGGTCAGCCCCCAGTCCACCGACAACCCCAGCTGCACGAACAGGTTGCGAAAGGCCTGCTCATCGATGGCGGTCAGGCGATGGCACAGCTCGACGAAATTGCGCCGGCTGATCGCGACATACTCGCTGCGGCGCCGGGCTACCGTAGTCGGCGGCTGGAACTGCGGTTGGTACGTGGCATCCGGATCGCAGCGCACGCCGTAGTAGTTCTCCACGCGCCGTTCGGTGGGCAGGCCGTTGTCATCCCAACCCATGGGATAGAACACAGTCTTGCCGCACATGCGCTGGAAGCGGGCGATGATATCGGTGTGGGTGTAGCTGAACACATGGCCGACGTGCAGCGAGCCGGAGGCCGTGGGTGGCGGTGTGTCGATGGAATAGACCGCGTCCCGTGGGGCATTGCGGTCGAAGGCGTAGGTGCCTTCTTCGAGCCAGCGCTGGGACCAGCGTGTCTCGAGATGTTCAAGCGAGGGGGTGGGGCAAATCGTCAGGCTTTCACGTTTAACGGTGACATAGCTTCCTCCTGTCATCGGCAGATGGCGCGCAGTGGTGCGCGCCGCAAGGCCGATTTATAGAGCAAGGACACGGATTAGTAAATCGCCCTTTCAAAGCCATTTCACCTGCGGCGCCCACTGCGGGTACTCCGCGCGCAGGTGCTCCAGGCACTGGGCCAGCAACCGCGCATCGTCGGGCAAGCGCTGGCTCAATGCCGACCCGCCGTGGAACGACAATTGCCGTGGCATCTCCACCAGCCCGGTGATCGCGTCCCAGAACGCATCCCAGTTGCAGCCGTACCAAGCGGGAAACCCCAGGGCGTCGCGCAACAGGATGTGCAGTTCGGCCGAACTGCCCACCGCGCTCAAATCGATGTCCAAGCGCTGCAAACCAGTCACCTCCAAGCGGCTCCTGGATTCAGGCACCCGCACCGATCACTGGCGGACATACTGCACCTGCTTGCCATCGAAGACGTAGCTGACGTCATCGGCATCCCCCATCTTGCGGGTCTGGGTGTCGCCCGCAGAGGTGGTGCCGCTGAACTTGACCAGCAAGCGCGGCATCGGCCCTTGGGCCGCCACGAAATTCAGCTCGCCCTGGTTGGCGATGCAGGGGATCACCGTGCCGTCGTCGCAGGCCGCCGAGTTGTCCTCGCCGCTGAAGACCTGGCCCAGGTAGCTCCAGACCCAGCCGTCCTCCTCCGGGGTCTTGTTCGGGTTGAACACGAACACGGCATAACCGCTGATGCCATAGCCGCTGTCGAAGGTGGCCGTGGGCACCGCCAGCACCAGGCGGCCATCGTTGGTGCGGTACTCCAGGGCCTGGCGGCTGGTGTCCACTTCCTCGGGCTGCTCGCGGGCGCCGAAGAAGCCGATCTTGCGCTCGATGCTGCGAATATCGTAAGGCTGCTTCTGACCCGGGCGAGCCAGTTCGAAGGTCGCGTCCGCCAGCCGGACCTTGACGTCCGGGGCGATGAAGTCCTCACCTTCACGGGCCGCGCGGTCGCGAGTGAACCAGGAGAACGTCGCGTAATAGTGCTTGCCGCCCAGGTCGATCTCGCGGCCATACCAGAAATTGGACACCACGCCATCTTCCAGTTCGAAGGTTTCGGCCTGGTCATCGATCTGGACGTTGTTGATCACCGCCAGCACCGCGCCAGGCGGGATCAAAGGGTCCTTGGCATAGACGGCCAATGGCGCCGCGAACGCCGCCGTGGCCAACGTCAGAGCGGCCAACGCCCGCCCCAGGCGGCCGGGCTTGGGCAAACCTGCCTTGTTGTCGATCTTCATCGCTAGAACATCCCTGTAGAACCAGTGAAAGAGCCCGAGGCCGGTGGCGCAGAACCTGTCGACTCCGGGTGATTGGGCGCGCGAATCATATAAGCAGGTTTTCACCCGCCACAAGATACTGGCACATGGCGATTAACGGCCCATGGGCCAGCGGGCGGTCGATCAGCAACAGCGCCTTGACCCAGGCGCGGCCTCAGCGCGACAGGAACCCTAGCACCTGCTCCAGAACGCCATGTGGATTTTCCCGGTGGGGAACATGGCCACACCCGGCAAAGACATGCACCCACGCCGGGCCGCCGGTCCCAGCGGCGATACGCTCAGGGTGCAACAACGAACCGTATTCGTCGCAATTGCCATGCAACACCAACAGCGGGCACTGCACCCGGGCCAACTGCGGGTCCAGGGTCCAGTGGCCGAAGGCAGCGTCCAGCCAGGTGTCGGTCCAGGCCCGCAGGACCCACGTCGCCTTGTCGCCATGGTATTTGTGCAATCGCTGCAACTGCCCGGGCTCGGCGAACTGACGCTGCGCCTGGCGGATACCGTCGCGGGTCCGCTGCTCGACGAAAGCCTGAGCCGACTCACTGATCACCGCCTCGCAGCCCTGTGGGTGGGCCGCCGCGCAACCAATGGCCATGCCACCACCGACGCTATGGCCAAAGACCACGAAGCGCTCGATCCCCAGGGTGTGGCACACGGCCTGGAAATCACCCTGCGCCTCGTCCTCGACGAAACAGGTAGGCGGCAAATCGCTGCGAGCCGCCGAACGGCCGAAGCCCAGGCGGTCATAGGCCACCACTCGGCGCCCACTGGCCAGGGCCAGGCGCTCGGGGAAGTCCCGCCACAAACTCACGCACCCCAGGGAGTCATGCAACAGCACCAGGGGTACGCCTTGCTCCCGGCCCGGGTTCCAGCATTGGGCAAACAGCTGCCCCCTCGGGGTGTCGATCCAGTGTTGCCGGGTAGAAACAGAAGGCATGCACACGCTCCGCGACAGTGAATAAAAGGCCGGGCATTCCGGGCGCATCTTGCCCCAGGGTCACTGGCCGAGGCGATAGGCGGTGGCACTGAACAGGGCAATGCGCCGCTCCTGGCTGTCCGTGACCATGACCTGGTAATGGGCGATGTTCTTCGTGCTGCCCACCAGGGTGGCGCAGGCCATCAACTCCTCGCCCTGGACCCTGGCCATGTAGCGGATCTCGGCTTGCAAGCCGATGTACAGCGCATTCGCGGCATTGCACGCAGCGGCGAAAGCAATGTCGGCCAAGGAGAACACCAGGCCGCCGTGAATGCCGCCCAAGGCGTTGCGATGCGCTTCGCCCAGCCGTAGCCGGCAGACCGCCTGCTCGAAACTGGCCTGCTGGTATTCGACCCCGAGCAGATCGGCAAAGCGATCCACCTGTCCCGTACTGGTTGCTTGCATCCCTTGCTCCTGGCCATGGGCCTGTTCAACGATGCCGCCCATCCTAGTCTTGCGATTGTTCCCGATCGGTGTTCTAAAGGGCCGATCGATAGTCCGATCAGGCCATGGGGGGATGCATGAACGAGGTAGCGATTCTGGCTTATGACGGCTGCTGGGCCATGGGCGTGTTCTCGGCCACGGACTTCTTTCGCATCGTCGCACTGCTGGAACAGCACCTCGGGGTCCCCCAGGGTTATCGGGTCAGGGTGCTGTCGATCGATGGCGGCCCGGTCCAGGCTGCCAGTGGCCATGCCATTCACCCGGATGCCGCGCTGGAGGCGGCCGACGACTGCCAGCTGATCGTGATTCCGCCCATCGAAGGCCCGCGCCTGGCCGCCGGCTTTGCTCCGGATGCCCGGGCCCTGGCCTGGCTGGCCCAGTGCAAGGCCCGTGGCGCACGGGTCCTGGCGATGACCACCGGCGCCTGTCATGTGGCGGCGGCCGGGCTGGGCCGGGACATGCTCCTGGCCACCCACTGGGCCTATACCCGGCTCCTGAACAAACGCTATCCGGACTGCACCTTCGTGGCCCATTCATCCTTCACCCAGGCGCAGGGCATCTGGAGCAGCGGCTCGCTGGGGGGCGGCTTCGACGCCTTGCTGGAAATGCTCGCCCAGGACCAGGGCGACCGCTTCGCTCAACTGTGCGCCACCCACCTGCTGGTCTCGATGCCCGAGCGCCTGAGCCCGATCCTGCCGGGGCATCGCAATCATCGCGACCCGGTGGTACTCAAGGTCCAGGACTGGATCGAGAACCATCACCGGCAAGCCATCAGCATCGCGAGCCTGGCCCGTGAAGCCGGCCTGAGCGAGCGGACCCTCAAGCGCCGCTTCCAGTTGGCGACCCACTTGCCGCCCAACCTCTACGTGCAGAAGGTGCGGGTCGACAAGGCCAAGAAACTGCTGCTGTCCAGCGGCCTGCCGGTCAAGGCCATCGCCTATGAAGTCGGCTACGAAAACGTGAGCTTCTTCATCCGCCTGTTCAAGACCCAGGTGGGCCAGACCCCAGCCCAGTGGCGCGATGGCGCCGGCCTGCCGGCACCTTGAACGCCAGCGCCCCATGGGTTGCCAGCACGTATTGATATCCCGGCGCAGCGAGCATCCCTGGGCTCGACCTCGACATCGAACACCGCCTGCGCCACGTTCCCTCCCCCCTAGCGCACCGACAACCAGGCTGGCACCAGATGGCAACTGCCCTGGCCTCTGCGGCCAAGCCGCCCCAAGCACTTTTGTATAACTTGACCTGGCAGGCGAGCCGCACTAGCCAGTCTCCATCGCCTCCCGGACCGCCTGCATGCGCACCACCAAAAAAACCAATAAAGAGGGTGAGTAGATGACTGCGAGCAGACTCTACTGCGGGATGTCGAGTCATTTGCCGGAACGCGCTGCGGCTTGCGCGACACGACCGGGGCATGGGTACGGTGCGTACCACAGCCCTGCCGGCGAACCGCTTCCGTGCAATGCGGAACAGCGTCACCCCTACCCTTGCGAGTCACTTCGAACTACTTCCCGATAAACACAAAAAGCTCCCCAGGAGAAGTTCATGACACACCCTTCGCTTTCGCTGTTGGGCGGCGCGCTGTTGGCGCTGCTCGGTACTGTCCAGGCACAGGCTGCCCCCGCGGCCGACCTGAGCCAGCTGGGCAATCGACTGACCCCCATCGGGGCCGAGAAAGCCGGCAATGCCGACGGCAGCATCCCGGCCTGGACCGGAGGCCTGACCCAGGCCCCCACCGGCTGGTCGGCCGGCCATGGCAATCCTTACGCCAGTGACAAACCGCTGTACTCCATCGACTCGCGCAACCTGGCCCAGTACCAGCAACTGCTGCCCGCAGGTCAAGCGGCCCTGATCAAGGCCTACCCAGGCTACCGCCTGGACGTCTATCCGACCCGGCGCAGTTGCCCGATCCCGGCCGAAGTGGCCGAGCGCACCCGCACATTCGCCGGCCAGGCACGCATTGGCAGCGATGGCTGGCGCCTGGAGCAGGCCGCGGGAGCAGCGGTACCGTTCCCGATTCCGCAGAACGGCATCGAAGCCATGTGGAACTACAAGCTGCGCTACATGGCCAAGGGACGTCGAGCGCAGATCTCGTTCCTGCTGCGCGAAAAGAATGCGGCCCTCTCCGAGGTCCGGCAGTGGGCCTACGAGTACTACCCCTACAACAATGCCGCGGTGAAAGCACCGGGCGACACCGACGGCATCGAGGCCAAGCTGCTGTATGACGTGCTGTCGCCGTCGTCCAGGGCCGGGGAGATGTACCTGGTGCATGCCTTCCTCGACAAGGTACAGAGCTCATGGATCTATTTCCCCGGCCAGCGGCGTGTACGCCAGGCACCGTCCTTTGCCTATGACAACCCGATCGCCGGCTCCGACAACCTGTACTTCGTCGACCAGATCAACATGTTCACCGGAGCGCTGGATCGCTACGACTTCAAGTTGCTGGGCAAGCAGGAAATGATCGTGCCGTACAACTCCTACAAGCTGGTCGACAAGGCCAACAAGTACGAGCAACTGATCGGCCAGGACTACCTCAACCGCGATGTGCAGCGCTACGAGAAGCACCGGGTCTGGGTGGTCGAGGCCACCGTCAAGGCCGACAAGCGCCACTCCTTCGCCAAGCGCGTGTTCTTCTTCGACGAAGACAGCTGGAGCCTGTTGCACGTCGACATGTACGACGCCAAGGGCAACCTCTGGCGCGTCCAGGAAGGCAGCCTGTGGGCCGCTCCCGAAATCCAGGCCTGCACCAGTTTCGAATACCTGAGCTACGACCTGATTGCCCGGCGCTACATTGCCGATGGCTTCACCCAGGAAGGCCAGGTGCTGGATCTCACCGCCGGCCAGGAAGGCCGGGTCAACGACAAGATGTTCAACTCCAACGAACTGCGCCGTCGCGGCGAACGTTGATCGACCCGGGGAAAACGCCATGCACAAGTATAAAAAAGGCGGCGACTCGGTGCCCAAGCCAAGCCTCTGCTCGCGCAAGACCCTGGTCCTGACCATGACCGTGGCTTCCAACCTGGCCTGGATACCGGCCAGCCACGCCGTCCTCTTCGGCAGCGCGGACGGCCTGTCAGGCAGCTTCGACTCCACGCTCTCCTATGGTTTTGCCAGCCGCCTGCAATCCCCCGCATGCCGCCAGCTGGGCGGCGATAACGGTGGTTGCAACAACGGCATCGACAACGAGCTGGGCCGCTACTACAACCTCGGACGCGGCAACGGCTATGCCAATGCCGATATCAACTTCTCCAACTCCGACGATGGCGACCTGAACTATCGCAAGCACGATGTATATTCCCAGGTCGTCAAGGGCACCCATGAGCTGAGCCTGAAGTTCGGCGATGGCTGGAGCGCGCTCGGGCGCGTGGCCTGGGCCCGGGACTTCAAGATGGACGATACCCGGCGCACCGACCTGGAGCACACGGCCAAGCGCGATGCCACCGAGCGCTTCGACCTGCTGGACCTGTGTATGGTTCGAGAATGCCCGGCACGGCATCGTCGTCGGTGCCTACGGCTACGCCGCGCAGACCCAGGACGGCGGGCAGAGCTGGCAACGCCTGCAAGTCGGCGAGGAAGGCAACGACCGACACCTGAACCAGATCTTCGCCTCCGGCCAGGCGGGCCTGTTCATCGCCGCCGAAGCCGGCAACGCCTACCGTTCCAGCGACCATGGCAGTACCTGGCAGGCACTGGACACCGGTGCCAGCGGCTCGCTCTGGAGCGGGCTCGGCTTGCGCGATGGCCGGGTATTGCTGGCAGGCATGAGCGGCCGGGTGCTGCTCGGCGACCCGTCGGGTACGCAGTGGCGCGCGCTGGACAACCCCAGCCAGGAGTCGATCACAGCGATCACCCAACTGGCCGACGGTCGCGTGGCCCTGGTGGGCAATGGCGGCCTGATCGCGGTCGCCGAGCAGGACCTCGAACACTTTCGCGTCACCCGCCAGGAACAGCGCCTGAACCTCTCGGCCCTGGCCCCTGGTGCCAACGGCCAGTTGCTGCTGTTCGGGCCGGCCGGCGTGCTCACCCATTAACCCTGCCCCTTTTACTTGAGCATCCAACTGGAGAGTCACCATGGCATCCGAAGCATTCATTCACGATTTCGCTCGGGAGTTGGCCAACCGCGCCTTCGCCCTGATCACCGTCCGGCGCCTGTGCGAGCGCCTGGAAGGCGACAAGAGCCAGGTGTTCTGGAAGACCTACTGGGACCTGGAACTCTTCAACGCCGATCGCTATGGGGCGGCGGCCCGTCACTGGGGGCTCGATGCCACGCCCGCCGCCATGACCCGGCTCAAGGCCTGGCTGATTTCATCGACCCCCAAGGTGTTGCTCGGAGCCCTGGTCAGGGTCTTCCACAAGGGCACCATCGATTACGTCGACTGGCTGCGCAAACTGCGCCAGGCCGGGCCTGTCGAGGCCCGGGCATTCCTGGACTACATGGTCGAGCAAGAGGTACTGCAGGTGGAAATGATGCAACTGGCGATCGCCGGTCGTTACTCGGACATCGCCCAGCGGGCCGACGCGTTCTTCCTCAAGTACAACGGCGTCACCCTCGGCGCCCAGGCCCCCTCAGAGTCCCAGGGCGCAGGGGCTTGAGCCCCCCAAGGCAGTTTTTTACAGGACCTGGGGAGCGTCCCGGCCAGGCGATCTACAGCCCTGGACGGCCCCCACAGCAAGCGGCATCACCCAGGGCGGCCCCAACCGGGGCAGCGCCGGCGGAGGCCAAGACAGTCAACCCCGACAATGTTGGTACAGAGGTAAAAATGGCAACCCTTCCCAAACGCATGGCCGATGAGCTCTACCACGACCTGATGTCCTCCACCGCAGTGCTTGAGATCCGCCGGGAAGTCCGGGCATTCGCCGACGAATTCGTCGCCCCACGGGCCTACGAAATCGCTCACCGAGACGAGAGCGTGGCCAACTTTCCCCGGGACGTCTTCGATGCCATGGCGCGCCACGGCATCTTCCGCATCCCTTTCCTGGCCCAGGATGGCGGGCTTGGCCTGGAGCACCGGGTGCTGGCCACGGCCACGGCCTGCGAAGAGCTGGCCTACCACAGCAATTCGATCGCGGCGATCTTCGACGTGCATTGCATCCTCGCCGGACGCACCCTGGAGCGAGGCAGCGACTTCATCCGCGAACGCTATCTGCGCCCTTTGATCAACGGCGACAAGATCGGCGCCTTCGCCACCACCGAGCCCCTGGCCAGCACCGACCTGTCACCCAAGGCCGTGGCCACCAGCGCCCGGCTCAAGGGCGATCGCTACATCGTCAATGGACACAAGCGCTTCATCACCAACTCGCCGGTCGCCGACTTCATCGTGGTGCTGTGCCGTAGCGAAGAGGACGGCATGGTGGAGCTGGTGGTGGAGACCGACCAACCGGGCGTACGCATCGGCAAGCCCGATCGCAAGATGGGCAATCGTGGACAACTGACGGCCGACGTGCACTTGCAGGATGTGGAAGTGCCCCTGGAACGGCGCATCGGCGAGCCCAACCAGGGGCTGCGGGTCGCCCTGTCGACCCTGACCTACGGCCGCATCGGCATCGCCGCTACCGGCGTGGGCATGGCCCAGTCGGCATTCGACCACTCCACCGGACACCTGCGCAGCCGCGAGGCATTCGGCAAGAAACTGGGGGCCTTCCAGCACTGGCAGTTCCGCATGGCCGAGCGCGCGACGCACATCGAGAACGCCCGCAACCTCTATATCAAGGCGGCCCTGCGCATGGACCTGGGCAACGAGTTTCCGGAGCCCGAAGCGGCCATGGCCAAGTACTACGCCACCGAAGCGGCCGGCGACATGGCTCGCGATGCCGTGCAGATTTTCGGTGGCTACGGCTTCCTGCGCGAGCTGGCGCAGGACGGCAGCCACTACAAAGTCGAGGAGATCTATCGCGACAACAAGATCAGCGAGATCTATGAAGGCACCAACGAGATCCAGCGCATGGTCATCGCGCGGCAGATCTTCGGCAAAGCCCTGGTGGGCTGACCCGCCCCTGGGGCATCCGAGCGCTGGAGCAGCCGGGCCGCGGACCGATCCGGGGCGCGCTGCGGCCCGGCGCCATGGGCCCCACGCCTGACCTCACTCCCCCGTGGTGACGCGGCGATAACCGCTGTCGGGGCTGTTCACCAGCAACAGCCCCAGCAGGCCCAGCCCGAGCATCGCGACGATGGCCCCGCTGAGCCCCATCCAGGCGATGCCCGCCTGGCCGATGGTGATACCTCCCAGCCAGGCGCCCAAGGCGATCCCCGCATTGAAGCCGGCGATATTCAGCCCGGCCGCTACGCCCTGGGCATGGGGCGCATGCCGTTCGGCGACCCCGATCAAGCGGGCCTGTAGCGCCGGCACCGCCGCATAGGTGAACAACCCGAGCAAGGCCACCAGCACGAACATGGCCCCCGCAAACGTTGCCAGGCCCCACATGCCCAGCGTGCAGGCGGCAATGCCGGCGAGCACGATGGCACTGGCGCGGTTGACCCCGAGGCCGTCGGTCAAACGGCCGCCAAGCCAGTTGCCGACCGCAGCCAGCACGCCATAGGCCAACATGAAGAGGCCAACCGTCGTGGAGCTGATCTGCGTCACTTCGGTCAGCAGCGGCGCAATGTAGGTATAGGCGCTGAACGAACCGGCGTAACCGAGCACGGTCACCAGCGCCGCCGTCAGTAACGCTGGATGCAGGATCGCCTTGAGGGCCTGGCCCGCAGACTCGCGCTGTTGCCCCGCGACCCTGGCCGGCTCCCGCATGCCCAGCAACAAGCCAAGGAAACCCAATGCACCGAATGCGGCAATCGCCCCCAGCACCGGACGCCAGGACAGCAAGCCGCCCAGATAGGTGCCAATGGGCACACCGATCGCCATGGCGAGGGTGAAACCGGCGAAGACCACGGCCACCGCACGTCCCGCTTGCCCGGGGCCGACCAGGCGTGCTGCGGTGCTGGAGGCCACAGCCAGGAACAGGCCATGGCCCATGCCGGCGACGAAGCGCGCGACCAGTAGCAACGCCAGGCTGTTGGCGAACGCGACAACCAGGCTGCCGGCACAGAACACCAGCACGGTCACCAACAGGGCGTGCCTGCGCGACCATCCAGCGGTCAGGGCACTGAAGATTGGTGCGGCGAACGTCGCGCCCAGGGCGTACAGGGAAACCGCGCCACCGGCCTGCTCGACATTCACGCCCAGGTCCCGGGCAATAACGTCAGCCAGGCCGATGGGCACGAATTCAGCAAGGCCCAGGGCAAAGGCACTGAGGGTGAAGATATAGACGATGAATGGCATGGAAGCTCTCTCGAAACACTGGTTGGGCCGGCTCGTGGCCGTGCATGCGGCGGATCGTAGAGAGGCGTTACAGATACGAGAAATTATCCTTTATTGACCTTTACCAAAATATTTTTATAGCTCAAGCCGGGCTTGGCCCTATGCTGGCAAGCCCTTGGTCGGCGATGGATACCCTCGCCGGGCGCTTGTTGCTCAACCCCAGGAACACTTCGCGAGGGCGCCCACTGCGGCGCGATACCGTTTCATGAGCCATCTGGACCACCTGCGTACCTTCATCGAGGCCTATCGCCTGCAATCGTTCTCGCGTGCGGCCCAGGCCCTGGGCATGACCCAGCCTGGCGCATCGCTGCACATCCAGGCGCTGGAGGCCTTCGTCGGCAAGCCGCTGTTCGTGCGACGCTCACGCGGCGTGACCGCGACCGAAGCGGCGGACGAACTGGCGCGGGCCATCGGGCCGATGCTGGACGGCCTGGAAATGCGCATGGCGTCCTATCGCCTCGGCGATGAGATGAGCGGCACCGTGCACATCGCCGGGCCCTCGGATTTCATCCACGGCAAGATCGCCGCGGGCCTGGCGCCCCTGCTGGACCAGGGCCTGCAGATCCGCCTGCACACCGGCAATCGCGAACGCATCTACAGCCTGCTGGACAACTCGACCGCCGACCTGGCGATCACCGCGTCCCTGCCGGACGAGCATGCCCACGGTTTCGCCCGGCTGCTGACCGAACGATTCCTCCTGGTTCTGGCCCCGGAGCTGGCCAGGAAACTGGGGCCGCGCCCCTCGGCCGAGGAACTGGGGCAACTGCCACTGCTGGCCTACGATGAAGACCTGCCGCTGATCCGCCCGGTGTGGACGGCGCTGTTCCAGTTCGCGCCAACCCTGCAGGCCGCGCTGACCATTGCCGACCTGCGGATCATCCAGGACCTGGTCGTGCAGGGACAGGGCTGGAGCGTACTGCCCGACTACCAGTGCCGCGAAGCGCTGGAAGCCGGCCGCCTGGTGTCCCTGACTCCGCTCGAGGAGGCGCCCAGCAACGAGCTATACCTGGTCTGGAACAAGACCTCGATGCGCAATCCACGGCTGGTCCATGTGCGCGATTTTGTCCTGGGCCTGTTCGCCGACGCTCACCCTTGAACGCCACGATGCCCTGCCCCGGGAGCCGATGCTAGACTGCGCGGCTTTTTTCCCTGGGGCCAGGTTATGCAGCGCATCGTGATACTGGGCAACGCCGGGAGTGGCAAATCCACCCTGGCCCGTGAACTGGGACGCCGTCTGGCAGTGCCGGTGGTGCACCTGGACCGGCTGTTCTGGGAGCCCGGCTGGGTCGAGGCCGATACCGAGGTATTCCGCAGCCGGGTCCGCGAGGCCGTCGCCACGGATGCCTGGATCTGCGAAGGCAATTACTCGCGGCGCACCTTCGACCTGCGCCTGCCCCGCGCCGAGCTGGTGATCTGGCTCGACACCCCGCGCACCACCTGCCTGCGCCGGGTGTTCATGCGCAGCCTGCGCAACCGTCCACGCGCCGACCTGCCGGCAGGTTGCCGCGAGCAACTGAACCTGGAGTTCCTCAAGTTCCTGGGTTTCGTGTGGCACTTCGACCAGCACAATCGCCCGGGCATCGAACAGGTCCGCCAGGCCGTGGCGCCCCAGGTGCCGGTGATTCATCTGCGAGGCGTGCAGGACATCGACAGCTGGCTCAAGACGCTGCCACCCCGCCTGCCGGGCTGAACGCGACAGCCTGGACCGGTCGGCGGCCATGGCGCAAAAGCGCAAGACTTCCGGGTGAAAAACCGGATAATGGCGGCCTTTTCGTCTTGCTCGTTATTCTGGTAGCCCCCCATGGAAATCAAGGTCAACTTTCTCGACAACCTCCGACTTGAAGCCAAGTTCGATGACTTCACGGTGGTGGCCGACCAGCCGATCCGCTACAAGGGCGACGGTTCGGCACCGGGTCCGTTCGACTATTTCCTGGCTTCCTCGGCGCTGTGCGCCGCCTACTTCGTGAAGCTGTACTGCCAGACCCGCGACATCCCCACCGACAACATCCGCCTGTCGCAGAACAACATCGTCGATCCGGAAAACCGCTACAACCAGATCTTCAAGATCCAGGTCGAGCTGCCGGCGGACATCTCCGAGAAGGATCGCCAGGGCATCCTGCGCTCCATCGATCGCTGCACGGTGAAGAAGGTGGTGCAGACCGGCCCCGAGTTCGTGATCGAGGAAGTGGAGAACCTGGACGCCGATGCCCAGGCCCTGTTGATGCCGAGCCTGGATGCCGGCACCAGCACCCGCATCCCCGGCAAGGACCTGCCGCTGGAGCAGACCATCGCCAACATGTCGGCGATCCTCGCGGACCTGGGGATGAAGATCGAGATCGCCTCCTGGCGCAACATCGTGCCCAACGTCTGGTCGCTGCATATCCGCGACGCGCAGTCGCCGATGTGCTTCACCAACGGCAAGGGCTCGACCAAGGAAAGCGCCCTGGCCTCGGCCCTGGGCGAATTCATCGAGCGCCTTAACTGCAACTTCTTCTACAACGACCAGTTCTGGGGCCAGGAGATCGCCAACGCCGAGTTCGTCCACTACCCCGACGAGCGCTGGTTCCAGCCAGGGCGCAAGGATGCCCTGCCCAAGGAAATCCTCGACGAGTACTGCCTCGGGATCTACAACCCCGACGGCGAGCTGCGCGGCTCGCACCTGTACGACACCAACTCCGGCAACATCGAGCGCGGCATCTGCTCGCTGCCCTTCGTGCGCCAGTCCGATGGCGAAGTGGTGTACTTCCCCTCCAACCTGATCGAGAACCTCTACCTCTCCAATGGCATGAGCGCCGGCAACACCCTGGCCGAGGCCCAGGTGCAGTGCCTGTCGGAAATCTTCGAACGGGCGGTCAAGCGCGAGATCCTCGAAGGCGAGCTCGCCCTGCCGGACGTGCCCCAGGAAGTGCTGGCCAAGTACCCGGGCATCCTGGCCGGTATCCAGGGCCTGGAGGAGCAAGGGTTCCCGGTGTTGGTCAAGGACGCTTCCCTGGGCGGTGAATTCCCGGTGATGTGCGTGACCCTGATGAACCCGCGCACCGGTGGCGTGTTCGCCTCCTTCGGCGCCCACCCGAGCCTCGAAGTGGCGCTGGAACGCAGCCTCACCGAACTGCTCCAGGGCCGCAGCTTCGAGGGCCTGAACGACCTGCCGCAGCCGACCTTCGAGAGCCAGGCGCTGATGGAGCCGAACAACTTCGTCGAGCACTTCATCGACTCCAGCGGCGTGGTCTCGTGGCGCTTCTTCAGCGCCAAGGCCGACTTCGAGTTCGTCGAGTGGGACTTCTCCAGCCAGGGCACCGACTCCAACGCCGAGGAAGCCGCGACCCTGTTCGGCATCCTCGAAGGCCTGGGCAAGGAAAGCTACATGGCGGTGTACGAGCACCTGGGCGCCACCGCCTGCCGGATCCTGGTGCCGGACTACTCGGAAATCTACCCGGTGGACGACCTGATCTGGGACAACACCAACAAGGCGCTGTTCTTCCGCGAAGACATCCTCAACCTGCACAGCCTGGACGAAGACGGCCTGCGCGACCTGGTGGAGCGCCTGGAGCAAAGCGAGCTGGACGACTACACCGACATCACCACCCTGATCGGCATCGAGTTCGACGACAACACCGCCTGGGGCCAGTTGACCATCCTCGAGCTGAAGCTGCTGATCCACGTAGCCCTGGGCCAGTTCGACCCGGCCAAGGAACTGGTGGAGATGTTCCTGCAGTACAACGACAACACCGTCGAGCGCGGCCTGTTCTACCAGGCCATGAACGCGGTGCTGGAAGTGCAACTGGACGACGAGCTGGAGCTGGCTGACTACGAAGCCAACTTGCGCCGCATGTTCGGCAACGAGCGGATGGACGCGGTGATCGGCTCGGTACAGGGCCGCGTGCGCTTCCATGGCCTGACGCCTACCAGCATGCAACTGGAGGGCCTGGACCGGCACCTGCGGTTGATCGACAGCTACAAGAAGCTGCACGCGGCACGGGCCAGGATGGCTGGCCTGGCCAGCTGAGGGCAGTGTCAGAATGAGCATCGGCAGTTGAACCAACAGACCTTGTCCATGCGCCTGGAGCGCGTCGCGGCCCAGGTACCGGCCGGGGCGCGCCTGGCCGATATCGGCTCGGACCACGGCTACCTGCCGCTGGCGTTGCTGAGCCGTGGCGCCATCGAGAGGGCAGTGGCTGGCGAGGTGGCGCTGACGCCCTTCCACTCGGCCCAACGCAGCGCTCGTGCCAGTGGTTTCGGCCAACGCATCAGCGTGCGCCTGGCCAACGGCCTGGCGGCAATCGAGCCGGGGGACGGGATCACCGCCATCAGCTTCTGCGGCATGGGTGGCGAGACCATCCGCGACATCCTTGAGACCGGCAAGGCACGCCTCAATGGCCGCGAGCGCCTGGTCATGCAGCCCAACGGCGGCGAGCAGCCGCTGCGTCAATGGCTGATGGACAACGGCTACGCCATCCTTTTCGAAGAGGTGCTGCGCGAGAACCGCTTCGACTACGAGATCATCGTCGCCGAGCGCGGCGCCAGCCCAAGCTACAGCGCCGAGCAGCTGTACTTCGGCCCGCTGCAGATGCAGGAGCGCAGCCCGGCATTCCTGGCCAAGTGGCAGCGCAAGTTGCGCCAGAAGCACAAGATCCTGGCCCACTTCGCCCGGGCTCAGCAGGCGGTGCCCGAGGAGAAACTCCAGGACACCCAGCGCAAGGCCCGCTGGATCAGCGAGCTGCTGGCCTGAGTCTGCAGCGCTGCTTTCACTGGTAAAACCCGCTGTGTATCATCGGCCCAGGTCGATGCTACCTGCCGCTCGCATCCGCAAGGAATGGTGAAAGCATCGCTGTCCCCCTACCCTGTCGTCACTCTTGACAGTCGAGGCCCGGCAACGCGAGCACCCCTGCACCTCGGCGAACAGGAGCAACGATGATCACTCTCGAATACGCCAAGCAAATGGCCAAGCGCCTGCGCACCGCGCTCGCCGCCCACGACCAGTCGATCAGCCACGCCACCGCGCTGGAAAGCGTGGCCCGGCAACTGGGCTACAAGGACTGGAACACCGCCGCCGCAGCCCTGCCCCAGGAACAACCCCAGGGGATCAGCTTCGACAAGGCCATCCCGATCCTGCGGATGTTCGACGAAACCAAGGCTCGCGAGTTCTACCTCGATTTCCTCGGGTTCGCCGTGGAGTTCGAACACCGCTTCGAAGCCGACCTGCCGCTGTACCTGGGCATCAGCCGCAATGGCCTGCAACTGCATCTGTCCGAGCACCATGGCGATGCCAGCCCCGGGGCGACGATTTTCGTGCCGATGCACAACATCGAACAACTGCGCGATGAACTGCAAGCCAAGCGCTACGGCTACGGCCGCCCCGATATCGTCGAAGAAGACTGGGGCAAGACCCTGGAAGTCTACGACCCCTTCGGCAATCGCATCCGCTTCTGCCAGGGCTGATCCTGCGCCGACCATCCAGAGCGCAAACGATCCGCTCCACGGGCAGGCCCAGTGCCTGCCCGTGGACGCTCATGGGCTAGGGTTTCAAAAATCCACCGAGGCGGACAGCTCGAAGGTGCGTGGCGCACCCAGCCCCAGGCTGGTGGTCAGCGGCATTCCCCAGTAGGCCTTGTTGGTGAGGTTGCTGACGTTGCCCCGCAGGGTCACCGGGCGGTTGGCGACCTGGGTGGCGTAGCGGGCGCCCACGTCGAACAGGGTGTAGCCGGGAATCGACTGCTGGTTGTCGGCGCTGATGTACTGCTTGGACAGCGCCGTGGCGTTGGCGGTCAGCGTCAGGCCCTGCAGCACCGGGGTATCCCATTCCACGCCGAGCTTGCCTTGCAGTTCGGGATAGCCAGTGGCGTTCTTGCCGTCGTTGCGGCCACCCTCGGTCTTGGTCAGCTTGGGGTCGACATGGGCGACGCCGCCCATCAGCCGAACGTCGTCCAGCGGCGCCCCGAAGAAGCCCCACTCCACCCCGCGGTTACGCTGTTCGCCCCCCATGGAGTAGATGTTGGTGGCCGGATCGGTGTAGCTGCCCGGACGGGTGATCTCGTACAACGCCAGGGTATGGGTGAAGGAGCCCAGGTCGAGCTTCAGGCCGACTTCCTTCTGCTTGGTCTTGTAGGGCGCGAAGATCGCGCCGGCGTTGGCGGCGGTCAGCGGCGCCATGCCGCCTTTGCTCAGGCCCTCGATGTAGTTGGCATACAGCGACAGGTCGTCGGTGGCCTTGAACAGCACCGCGGCCGCCGGGGTGGTGGCGCTTTCGTCATAGCGCGAGGTGCGCTTGCCGGTGCTGACGCTGAAGGTATCGCTGAGCACCTCCTGGCGGCGCACGCCCAGGGTCAGTTGCAGGCGATCGTCCAGCACCGACAAGGTATCGGCCACGCCGTAGCTGCGCAGGCGGCTCTCGCTGTGCATGATCAGCGGCCAGCTGGTGGGCGCCTTGGGACCCCAGGTCGGGTGGTAGATATTGGTGGTCCAGTCGGCACCGGGCACCGAGCGACGCCCCCAATCCTTCTTCTTGTCCGAGTACTGGGTAGCGTTCAACGACCACTGGTGCTTGATCTCGCCCGTCTGGAACTGGCCCTTGAGGCCGGTTTCTGCCGAGACCTTGCGCACCTGGAACTTCAACTGGCCCATGCTGCTGCGCAGGTCGCCGGCATCGTTGATCACCGTGGCGATCATGGCGCCGTTGTAGGCGTAGTCGCTCTTGCTGCTGCCTACCGCGGCATAGGCGGTCAGTTGTTCACTGAGGTCGAACTCGCCACGCAGGATCGCGCCCTTGTCCTTGCTTTCCACCGTCGCCCAGTCGGGGTTGAGCAGCGAACCGGCCTTGGGCGGCCTGGGCACCGCAACCCCGGCAGCCAGGCCCATCCCACGGTTCTGGCCAGTGATGCGCTGGTCGGCGTCGTACAGGTCGAGGGACAACCGTGCGCGTTCGCCCCGCCAGTCCAGGGCCAATGACGCCAGGTCGGCTTTCTGCTTCTGGTGGTCGGTGGCCGCATCGCCTTCGCGGTGGACGCCGTTGAAACGCACGCCGAACTGTTGGTCCTGGCCAAAGCGCCGGCCCATGTCCAGGTGCCCCCCAAGCTGCGAGTCGGACATGTAGCTGCCGGTCAGGCGTGTCAGCGGTTCGTTGCCGGCACGCTTGGGCACCAGGTTGACCGTGCCGCCCACCGAGCCGCCTGGCGGCATGCCGTTGAGCAACGCCGAGGGGCCCTTGAGTACTTCGATGCGTTCGTACATTTCAGGGGACACGCGATAGAACGGTGCCATGCCGAACAGCCCGTCGACGGTCACGTCGCTGATGTCCGAGGAGAAGCCGCGAATCGAGTAGTTCTCGCTAAAGGTGCCGGTCAAGCCGTTGCTGAACACTGCCGGATCGGTGGCGGCGATCACATCGGTGATGCTCTTGGCCTGGCGGTCCTCGATGTATTTCTCGGTGTAGCTGATGGTGCTGAACGGGGTCTCCATGAAGTCCTTGTTGCCCAGCAAGCCGAGCTTGCCCCCCGAGGCCACCTGCTCCCCCGCGTAGGCCGGTGGCAGGCTGGAGACGGCTTCGCCCTGGATCGTGGTGGCGGGCAACGCCAGTGCCCGGTCCTGGGTCGCTTCGGCCGGCTCGCGAACCTCTGCGCCCGCCGGCGCCGCCAGCGTGGCCAGGACCCCCAGGGCCAGCCCTGCCAGCCCGCGGTGGACGCCGACGGCCAGGGGTTTGGCGACCAACGCCTGGGAAAGGTGTGCATTGCGATGGAAAGAATGACGGTGAGTCACGCTACAGCTCCGTTGAAGTGAGAAGGCAGTGTTTTTTTGATTAGTTGGCTTGATTCGAATACAAGAGCTAAGGCTGTTGATAATCACTTGCTACCACGCAAATGCCGCGAACAGCCCTTAGCTCGAAGTCAGGGCTGATAACCCTTGATGACGTCGTCGATCATCAGCTTCACCGAGGTCGGGCTGGCGGCGGTGACGTACCAGGCCTGGGCATCGGCAAAGACCACACGGCCGTTCTTCCACGCGTTGGTCTGGCGCAGCAGAGGGTTGTCCAGGCTCTGGGCATCCAGGGCCGGGCGCCCTTCCATCACGGCGGTGCGGTCCACCACGTAGAGGATGTCGGGGTTGGCCTGCTGGATGAATTCGCTGGAGATCGGCTGGCCATGCAGGCCGGTCTCGCCCTCGGGGCTGGCCGGTTTCACGCCCAGGGCATCGAAGATGAAGCCATAGCGCGAATGCGCGCCGAAGGAGCTGAAGGCGCCGTTGTTATGCAGCACGATCAGGGCGCGCTCAGGACGACCTGCCGTGACCTGCCGGGCCTGCTGCACCCTGGCCTCCAGTTGCGCGGCCTGCTCCCGGGCCTGTTGCTGCTTGCCGAAGATCTCGCCGAGACTCGCCAGGTGCTCCTTGATGACCTCGATATGCCGGCCCTGGCTGTCGCGGTAATCCACATCGAAATGCACTGTGGGCGCGATTGCGCTCAGCTCCTGGTAGTGGCTGGCCTGCAGCGAGGTGATCAGGATCAGGTCCGGCTTGACGGCGTAGATCCGCTCCAGGTTGGGCTGGACGATCGCCCCCAGGTCCTCGACCTGGGCCGCCTGCTTGTACCGGGCCAGGAAGTGCGGGATGAAATCCTTGGGCATGCCGGCCACGGGAATGCCCAGCTGGTCGAGGAAATCCACTTCGTTCATGTCCAGGGCCACCGTGCGCTGGGGCAGTCGCTCCACCAGCGTGGTGCCCAGCTGGTGCCGGACCGTGACCGGGGTATACGCCGGAGCCTGGTTGGCAGCAGCCGGAGCCTGGCCCGTCGCGGGCGAGGTGGCGGTTTTATCCTGGCAGCCCTGCCCGGCCAGGATCGCGGCCACCAACAGGGCCAACGTCCCATACCTGCTTGCGTGATGTCGGGTCATTTCAGTTCTCTTGCGGGGTTGAAGTAGTTGCACAGGTAGCCGCGGGCGTCATGGCTGATGCTGAAATCCAGCCCGTAGAGCTCTCGCAGCCGCTCTTCGGTCAGCACCTGGGCGACGCTGCCGGCGGCGTGCACGGCGCCCTTTTCCATCGCCACGATGTGGTCCGAGTAGTTGGCGGCGAAGTTGATGTCGTGCACCACCAGCACCACCGTGCGCCCCTGTTCGTCGCACAGTCGGCGCAGGGCGCGCATGATCTGCACCGCATGCTTGATGTCGAGGTTGTTCAGCGGCTCGTCCAGCAGCAGGTAGTCGGTCTGCTGGGCGATGGTCATGGCCAGGAACGCCATCTGCCGCTGGCCACCGCTGAGCTCATCGAGGAAGGCCCCGCGCAGCTCCTGCAGCGAGAGGAAGGCAATGGCCTCGTCGATCGCCTGCTGGTCGGCCCGGGTCAGGGCGCCGCGGCTGTAGGGAAAGCGCCCGAAGGCCACCAGCTCCTCGACCGTCAGGCGCAGGTTGAAGTCCGGCGCCTGGCGCAGGGTGGCCACCGTGCGGGCGTAGTCGCCGATGGCCATGCCACGGGTATCGCGGCCCGCCACCAGGATGCTGCCGCGAGTCGGTTCCAGCAGCCGCGCGATCATCATCAGCAGGGTCGACTTGCCCGCGCCGTTGGGACCGATCAGCGAGGTCAGGCGGCGGGCCGGGAACTGCACGTTGACCTCGTGCAGTACCGTCTTGGCGCCGTAGCTCTTGTGAAGGTCGTGGACGGTGATCATGCAACTCCTCGGGTACGCAGCATCAGGGCCAGGAAGTAAGCGCCACACAACAGGTTGACCAGCAGGCCCACGGTGGTCTTGTAGTTGAACAGGTGCTCGACCAGCAGCTGGGCGAGCAGGAACAGGCCCACGGCGATGGCGCAGCCCAGGGGCAGCGTGACCCGGTGGCGGAAGGTCCCGGCCAGGGCATAGGCGATGTTCGCCACGAATACCCCCATGAAGGCCACCGGCCCCAGCAGGCTGGTGGACACCGCCACCAGGCCGGCGATCAGCGCCAGTTGCAGGCGCACACAGCGTTGGTAGTCGACCCCCAGGGAGATCGCCTGGTCGCGCCCCAGCGCCAGCACATCGAGGGTCGCCAGGGTCTTGCGCCCTACCAGGCACAGCCCCGCCACCAGCAACCCGGCGTACAGCAACTGCTGGGGCTGCACCCGGTTGAACGAGGCCTGGCTGAACCCCAGCAGCATGGAGAACTCCCCAGGGCTGGCCTGGTACTGGACGAACTGGGTGAAGGTGCCGATGACCATGGTCAGCACCAGCCCCACCAGCAGTAGGAAGAACAGGTCGCGCCGGCCATCGCCGAACAGCCAGCGGTGCAGCGCCCAGGAATAGGCCAGCATCAGCAGCACCGACAGCCCGAAGTTGCCATGGGCGCCCAGCACCAGTAGGCCGGACATGCCCAGCACCGCCACCAGTACCGCCTGCAACAGCAGGTACACCGCCTCGTAGCCCATGATCGCCGGGGTCAGGATGCGGTTGCAGGTCAAGGTCTGGAAGGCGATCGACGACCAGGCGACGCACACCCCGCCAATCACCATCGCCCCCAGCCGGACCAGGCGCCTGGGGATCACCTGGGCAAAATCCAGCCCCGAGTCCAGCAACAGGAACAGCAGCGCCAGGGCGAACACCCCAAGCCACACCCCATAGTGCGAAGGTTTCATCGGCGCCCCCGTACCAGCAGGATCAGGAACAGCACGCCGCCGAGGCATCCGGCCGTCAGGCCGATGGGCACTTCGTAGGGGTAGATGACCAGGCGCCCCACCAGGTCGCAGACCAGCAGCAGCGATGCGCCGCCCAAGGCCACCAGCGGCAGGGTCCGGCCCAGCTGGTCACCGTGGCGCAGGGCGACCAGCTGCGGGATCACCAGGCCGACGAAGGGAATCGAGCCCACGGTGATCACCGTGGCCGATACGGTCACGGCCACCAGCAACAACCCCAGGGCCACCGTCGCCGGATAATTCAGGCCCAGGCTCGCGGCCATGCCCTCGCCCATGCCGAGCACGGTGAAACGCTGGGCATACAGATAGGCCAGGGCCACGATCGGCAGGATCAGGTAGATGATTTCGTAGTGGCCCTGGACCACCCGGGAGAAGTCCCCGAGCAACCAACCCTGCATGCTTTGCAGCACGTTATGGCGATAGGCGTAGGACTCGGCGAGTGCGCTCAGCACGCCGCCGTACATCAGGCCGATCACCGGCACCAATGCTGCGCTGCGCAATGGCACGCGGCGGATGATCAGGACGAAGGCCAGGCTCGCGGCGAAGCACACCCCCAGGGCGAACAGCATGCGCCCCAGGGTGCCGGCGCCCGGCAGCAGCACCAGCGACAGCAGGATGCCCAGCTTGGCCGCATCCAGGCCGCCGGTGGTGGCCGGCTCGACGAACTTGTTGCGCACGATGTGCTGCAGGATCACCCCGCACACCGCCAGCCCCACGCCGCTGAGCACCAGCGCCATCAACCGTGGCAGGCGGCTGGCGGTGAGGGTCAGCCAGGCATCGCCGGCCCCGGATAACAGCTGCCCCAGGGAGAACTGCCGGGCGCCCACCAGCAACGAGGCGCCGCAGAGGATGACGAAGGCCCCCAGCCAGCTGGCACGCATCAGCGGGACGCTCCGATCCGCCAGCCCTGGGCAGCGCCACGCGGGTCGAGCAAACGCGCGTAGTACCCCGGCCTGGCACGCAGCTCATCCGGTGTTCCCTGCTCCACCACCCGTCCCTGCTCCAGCACTACGATCTGGTCGGCCATGGCCACCGTCGACAGCTGGTGGGCGATGACCACCAGTGTGCATTGGCCGCGCAACCTGGCCAGGGCCTGGGCGATGACCGCCTGGTTTTCGGCATCCAGGGCCGCGGTGGCTTCGTCCACCAGGAGGATCGGCGCCTGCTTGAGCAGCGCCCGGGCAATGGCGATGCGCTGGCGCTCGCCTCCCGACAAGCGCGCCCCACCCTCGCCCACCTGGGTGTCGATGCCCTGGGCCAGGCGTTCGATGATCTCCCCAACACCGGCCTGGCGCGCGGCCTCCATGACCCGGGCGGCGCTGGCCTCGGGGTCGCCCAGGCGGATGTTGTCGGCAATGCTGCCCTGGAACAGGTAGGAATCCTGGAAGATCTGGCTGATGTGCCCGGCCAGTTGCGCCTCGGACATCTGCCGCACATCCACGCCACCGACCCGTACGCTGCCCTGGTCGACCTCGAAGAACCGGGCGATCAGCCTGGCCAGGGTGGTCTTGCCCGAACCCGACGCGCCGATCAACGCGGTCATGCTGCCCGGCGCCAGGCGCAGGCTGACGTCCCGCAGGACCTCGGGCTGCCCGGGGCCATAGGCGAAGCTCACGCCTTGCAGTTCGACCGAGGCATCGCCCGGCGCCTGGGGCGACTGGGCCTGGGCCAGAGGCGGCACGGCGAGGATTCGGCTGGCTTCTTCGAGCTGGCCCAGGGCCCCGCGCAAGGTCTCGCCATAGCTGGCCAGCTCCAGCAGCGGATCGACGAAGCGGCTGACCACTACCAGGGTCACCGCCAGGGCGATGGCCGGTCCGGTTTCCAGGCCCAAGCCCAACAGGCGTTCGAGCCATAGGCCGACACTCACCAGCAAGGCGGCGAAGATGCCCTGGACCACCCAGGTGTTGAGCACCGAGGATAACGACGACAAGTAGATCAAGCGCCCGGCGGACTGGCGCTGCTGGTCGATGGCCTGGCGCAGCAGGCGCGTGCCGCCCTGCTCGCCGTTGAACGCACGCAGCACCGACTGGGCCTGGGCGAACTCCACCATGCGCTGGCTGGTGTCGGCGAAATGCGCATGGAAAGCGCTATCGGCGCGACGCCCCAGGCGGGTCGAGAACGACACCGCGAGCGCCAGCAGCGGCAAGGCCAGGAGGGCCAGCAATCCGGTCGGCCAGTGCAGCACCCCCAGGGCGACGACCATCGCCAAGGGAGTCATCGCGGCACTGATCAGGGGCGTGAACACATGGGCCGGCAACTGCGCGATGGCCATCATGCCCTGGGTGATGACGTGGCCCAGCCGGGCGTTGTGCTCGGGCGTGAACCAGCCTACCGGCAGCCGGGCGATATGCTCGCCCATGCGCAAGCGCACGCCTTGCAGGACGGCGACACCCACCGCGACCCCGGCGCGCTCCACCCGGCGCCGCCAGAGCCAGCACAGCAGCACACCGGCCAGCAACAGCGCCAGCCAACCGATGGCCGCTTGCGTGTCGCCGGCCAGCAAGTGGCCGAGCAAGGGCACCAGGGCGGTGATGGTCAGGCCGCTGAGCAGGCCATAGCCCACTGCCATCCAGGCATAGCGACGCAATACCGGGACATCCTCGCCCAGCAGTTGGATGAAGGTCTTCAGCATGGTTGTGCTACCTGTTCCTTGCGGGTATCGCCATAGCCACCGAGCCTCCAGAGCCGTGCATACAGCCCTGCGTGCTCGAGCAATTGGGAGTGCCGGCCCTGTTCGCGAATACGGCCGTTGTCGAGTACCACGATGCGCTCGGCGTGCATCACGGTGTCCAGTCGATGGGCGATCACCAGCAGGGTGCGGCCCTGGGAGAAACGCGCCAGTGCTTCCTGGATCGCCACCTGGCTTTCGGCATCCGCCGCGGCCGTGGCTTCGTCGAGCACCAGCACCGGCGGATCGAGCAGCACGGCTCGGGCGATGCTCAGGCGTTGCTGCTCGCCCCCGGAAAAATGCGCGTCCTCGCCCACCACCGAGTCGTAGCCCCGTGGCAAGCGCAGGATCTGCTCATGGATATTGGCCAGGCGCGCGGCCGCTTCGATCTCCTGGCGGCTGGCCGAGGGTTTGCCCAGGGCGATGTTCTCGCCGACGCTGGCGTGGATCAGGCGCACGTCCTGCAACACGAAGCCGATATGGCGGTAGAGGCTGGCGCTGTCGAGTTGGCGCAGATCGACACCCCCCAGAGTGATGCGCCCGGTGCTGGGGTCGAAGAACCGCAGCAGCAGCCGCGCAAGGGTCGACTTGCCGGCGCCGGAAGGCCCGACGATGGCGGTGGTGGTACCGGGTTCGAGCACCAGGTCGATGTCCGCCAGCACCGGATGCTCGGGGTCGTAGCCATAGCTCACCCGCTCCAGGCGCAGCTCATTGCCCTGGGGCTGTTGCCCCGCACCGGGGGCCGGCTGTTCCAGCACTGGGGTCTGCAGCAAGGCCTGCACCCGCTGGGCCGCGCCGGTGGCACTGCCCAGGTCGTGGAGGATGTAGTGCAACAACAATACCGGCGCGCACAGCCCCGGGGTCACCAGGGCGAAGGGCAGCACGTCCAGCGGCGCGGCCCAGCCCTGGCTCACGAACAAGGTACCGGAGGCCAGCACCACCCCCAGTACCGAGACTGGGGCGACCATCGCGTTGGCGTTGGCCATGGCCGCCACCAGCGGACGGGTGAAGGCAATGAAGGTTTGGGCGAAGGCGTCGATCGCCTCGCGGTAGCGCACATGGGCCTGGCCACTGCTGCCAAAGGCCTTGATCACCGGGATGCCGTTGACGAATTCGACCACCGCATTGTCGATGCGCCCAAGGCCAGTGACGATCTCCTGCATGTTGGCGCCACTGGACTTCATGGCCCGCCCCAGGAACAGGAAGAACCCGGGAAACGGCAGCAGCGAGAGCAGCGCCAGGCGCCAGTCCATGGCGAACAGGTAGATCACCCCGATCAGCAACGCACCGCCGGCACGGCCCAGGGTGGTGAAGAAATGCGCGGTCAGGTTGTGCAGCGTGCCGATGTCGTCCTGCATCGCCCGCTTGACCTCCCCCGAGGCGCGGCCGGTGAACCATCCCAGCGGCACCAGGGTCAGGCGCTGGACGATCGCCAGGCGCAATTGATGGGTGATGCGGTTGTCGGCCAGGTGCGCCTGCAACTCGCCGGCGCAAAGCAGCGCCATGCCGCAGAACAGGCTCGCTACGCCCACCAGCAGCAGCCAGCCAATATCGCCGGCCACATGGGTGGCGTCGCCCAGGGCCAGCCTGGCGATACGCTCGATAACCGCCAAGGGGACCAGGGTCAGCATCGATCCGCTGGCGGCCAGGACGGCCGCCGTAATCAGCCGACCGCGCACGGGAGTCAAGACCTGGCTGATCGGACCCTGGGCCTTGGAGTTGGCCGAGGTCGCGTCGTGGGTGCTCATAGATGAAGTTTTCCAGACATTCGAAGACCGGCCTGCCCCACCCGCCCCGGTAAACGGAGCCGGAAACCCTGGCCGGGGGTAGCTCATGGATAGATCTGAGAATCAGAATCATATTTAGTTGCATGACTATAAACTAATTTGCCAAATCCAGACAAGACAGCTAAAAGTCATGCCTCATCGAGCCAGGACCTCTCCATGGAACCGCCACAGAAAACCCCGGCGCGCGGGCGCCCGCGCACCATCACCCGGGAACGGATCGCCGATGCCGGCATCGGCATCGGCTTGTCGAACATCACTTTCGTCGGCGTCGCCGCCGCCCTGGGCGTCAGCCATATGGCGCTGTACAAGCACATCGCGGGACTCGATGCGCTCAAGAGCCTGATCGCCGAGGAGCTGTTCCAGCGCTGGCAGATCCCCCGGGTCAATGCCGAGCAGCGCACCAGCCTCAAGGACTACCTGATCCTGTTCGCCACCTCGGCACGGGAGTTCGTCAAGGCGCATCCGGGGTTGACGCCCTATATGATCCGCCGGCTGGCAGCGACCCAGCCGATGCTGGACAAGATCCACGAGCACCAGTTGCATATCGCCCAGGCCTACGACATCGACCCGCTGCAGGCCCGCTGGTTACTGGCCACGGTGGCGTTCCACTGCTTCGCCGTGGCCGATACGGTGTATGCGGTGTCAGGCCAAGAGCCGGAACTGGAGGCTGATCGCCTGGCGGAAGTGGCGGAGATGGAGGCCGAACTGATCCAGGGCATGCATGCGCTGATCGTCGGTGCCCTGACGCTGCTGGAGGAAGGCCTGGTCCCAGGCGCCTGAAAACACCTGCCCGGCCGCCCAGCGGCCTGCCGGAACAAGGACGAACATGCTATTTCACGATTTCGCGCTAGGGCACATCGAAGTGCAGGTACAGGGCCGCGCCCACGACCTGCACAACTTCTACCAGGCCGAGCATATCCAGTACGACGTCACGAGCCGCACCCTGGCCCTGCACTTTCGCCGGTGGCCAGAACCCTGGGTGCCTCCCGAGGAGCCCGAGGCGATCGACCTGCTCTTCAGCGGCGTGAGCTACTTCTCGACCGATGGCCGTGATTGCGCCTGGGGCCCGGAGGACGATCGTTGCCTGCACGCCATCGGTGTGGTGCCGCAGGATGCCGCCACCAGTGAGTTCTACCTCAGCGACGACTTCCCCACCGATCACCACCTGGTGATCGAGTTCCAGTCGGGGCTGATCCTGCGCCTGCAGGCCGAAGAGGCGCGGTGCAGCCTGCGACCCTGACGATCCGGGTTGCACGACACTCCTGTACCCGCTACAAATCCAGCCATCGAACCTGCAAACACAAAGGAGCTGTGCATGTCCGAACAACTGAAATCACTGTTTCTCTCGAGCCAGGATTTTTTCAGGGCGAACCCGGGAAAGGCCACGGCGACTTTCTCGGTGACCAGCAGCGGCGATGGTGCGCTGCATCGCCAGGTGAAAATCCGCGAGTTCATCCTGGATATCGATGAACCGCAAAACCTGGGGGGAACGAACAAGGGGCCCAACCCCGTGGAGATGGCCCTCGCCTCCCTGGCGACCTGCCAGGAAATCAGTTATCACCTCCATGCGGCCGCCCTCGGGATACCGCTCAAGGAAGTCAGCGTCACCCTTGAAGGAACACTCGATCTGAGGGGGTTCTTCGCGGTCGATGATGAAACCCGCCCCGGCTTCACCGGCATACGCGGGACGGTCAAGTTCGATAGCACGGCGAGTAGAGAGGAGCTCATGGCCCTCAAGGAAAGCGTTGACCACTCTTGCCCGGTCATGGACCTGTTCCGGAACCGGACGCCCGTTGAAATCGCCTTCTAGCCCCCGCGTCGAGTGAGCGGCTCCGGCTCGTTCACCCTCCCAAGGAGCGCATCGGCCCACGCCGACGCGCTCCTTGCCCGTCCTTAGAACTTCGTCTGCATCCCCACCCGCAGCGTGCGCCCCGGCGCGGGCATGAAGCTTTGCGCCAGCGGGTCGAGGTAGTAGCGATCGGTGAGGTTCTGCAATGAGACATTGAAACTGGTGTGATCCTGCAACTGATAGTTGAGGAACAGATCCACCAGGGCCACTTCCCGGTAGTTCAACTGCGGGGTGGTGGCGCCGGTCTGCCAGGGCTTGTCGGCGGTGACCGTCGGCCCCGAGGTATAGGTGATGCGGGTACCGAGGGTCAGGCTCTGGTCGAAGAAGCGCAAGCCGGTGGTCAGGTTACCGGCGATCCGCGGTGGGTTCTGGGTGTTGGTGTAGGAACCCATGAAGCTGCCCGGGGTGCAGTTCGGGGTATCGGCGGTTGGCTGGTAGCGGTTGCTGGTGGCCCGCATCGTAGCGGCGAATTGCGAGTCGCAGGTTTCGGTCTTCAGGTAGTAGGTGGACGACAGGTCGGCGAACACTCGACCGGCGTCGTAGCGGGTCTGCAGCTCCAGGCCGCTGGTCTTGAAGCTGTCGGTGTTGCTGAAGCGCATCAGGCCCCACAGGCCCGGGCTCGGATCGTAGTAGCGGGTGATGTAGTTCTTGATGGTGTTGTTGAAGTAGGCGACCTTGATCGCGGCCGAGTCGCCATCCACCAGCAGGTCCTTGCGCAGGGTGCTGGCGCCGATTTCCCAGTTGCTCGAGCGCTCGGGCTTGAGGTTCTTGCCCGGCATGGTCTGCAGCACTCCCTGGCTGGTCTCGAACAGCGACGGCATGCGCATGCCCTGGGTGTAGGAGGCATAGACGAAGGTATCGGGCGCCACTTCCAGGTTGACTCCGAAGGCCGGAGCGAAGGCGCTGCCACTGTTGCGGTCCTTGCCGGAGTAATCGTAGCCGGTGACCACCTCCCCCACCTGGGCACCATAGACGCTGGTGCTGGTGGCGCCATACTGGTTGTAGGGCGTGCCTTCGAATGGGAAGTTGGTATTGGTGAACACCGTACCGTTGTTCAACCGCGGGTCGGTGGCATCGGTGTACTGGCCGCTCTGGTCGGGGAACCACATCAGGTAGCCGTAGTTGCCGGGCTTGGAAACCATCACGTACTTGTGCTCGAGCTCCTCGCGGCGGGCACTGGCCTGGGGAATTTCGTCCTTGGTGCGGTAGTAGGTGTAGCGTCCGCCACCCCACAGGGTAAGGCTGTCCACAGGCTTGTATTCCAGCTTGCCGTTGAGGCTGAACTCCTGCCGCGAACCTTCGCGCAACATGCGGTTGGCATTGATGTCGTGCTGGGTGGTGGCTACGCCTTTCTGTGGCTTGAGGTCCTCGATCTGGAACGAACCGCCCAGGTCCAGCTTCAAGTCGCCGTAGTCGGTCTTGAACCGTGAGCTGTTGTTCAAGTCGCCACCGATGCGCTGGTCGGCCTGGCGGCTCCAGCTACGGTCCGAGCGATAGGCCTGGGAGGCCGGCGCTGCCACCGAAGTCAGCTGGCTGGTCTGTGCATCGGTCATCCACACATTGGCGGTCAGGTCCACCAATGGGTTGTTATCGGGCAGGTAGTTGTAGCGCGCGGTATAGGTGTCGATCTTGGTCTGGCCCAACGGATACTGGTAGATGCCGCCGGTGCCGAAACGGAAGATGTCCGAAGGCATGATTTCGCCAATGCGCCCGTCGTAGCGGCGATAGCCCAGCTCGAAGGTGTGGCCGTCCGCCGGGCGCAGGGTGGTCTTGAGCAGGAACGACTCGGTCCGTGACGAGGAGTTGAGCACCTCCTCGCCGGCGTTGTAGGTCTTGGCCACACTGCTCTCCTCATCGCCATAGCGGTTGTACACGCGGTAGCGGTCCTGGCCCTTCTTGCCGGCGAAGTAGTTGCCCTGGTTGCGCTTGGCATAGGCGGCCACTACGTCGAACAGGTCATGACGATAGGCGAACGCGGCGCTGCCGGCTTCCGCTTCCGAACCGAACAGGCCACCACGGCTCTGGTGCGGCTCGGAATACAGGTCCTGGGTCCTGGAATGGCCGTCCCGCGAGGCGGGGGCGACGCCGTTGTTCCACAGGTCGCCCTTCAAGCGCAGGCCGACATCCTTACCCTCGCGCAGGATGTCGTCGACGCCGATGGTACGCATTTTCACCGTGCCGCCGATGGCGCTGGAGGTCAGGCTCGGGCCCTTGTCGATGCTGACGTCGCTGATCAGGTCGGGATCGATGTAGCTGCGCTGCTGGGTGCCGGCGTAGCCGCGATAGACATCCAGTGCCTGCTGCGAACCGTCCACCGTCACCGCCACCCGGCTCTGGCCCTGGATACCGCGGATGTTCACGTCCAGGCCACCGCCGTTGCGGCTGTCGCCTACTTGCACGCCAGGCTGGCCCTTGAGTATGTCGCCCACCGAGACCACGCCGAAGCGCTGCAGGTCTTCGCTGGAGATGTACACCGACGAGCGCGGCGCCCGGTAGACCTCTTCCTGGTTCGGGTCTTCACCCTTGACCTTCTGCACCGGCAAGGCCACCGACTCCTGGCGCAGGCGCAGGGCGTAGCCGCCGCCGGGCTGGTGCTGAAAGCCCAGGCCGG
>MCNF01000001.1_pt1 | contig 157475 bp, 140 predicted proteins | sample 778221 | NCBI WGS metagenome assembly MCNF01 (sample SAMN04296814, study PRJNA304217) | bioreactor metagenome | isolation source: arboretum soil enriched with benzalkonium chloride | place: Turkey | reverse complement strand
CTTGAGCAGCGGCAGGTCCGGCAGTTGCGCACCGTATTTGAATACGGTCTGCGATACCCGCACCTTGGCGGTCAAGCCCAGCTTGGCGTACTGGTCGGCCGAGCCCCGCGGGTCATGCCCGCTGGATGGCAGCAGGCCGCTGTTGCTGCGGTCCGGGCTGGAGTCGAGCTTGAGCCCGAGCATGCCCAAGGCATCCAGGCCAAAACCTACGGTGCCTTCGGTATAGCCCGACTGCAGATTGAGAATGAAGCCCTGGGCGGATTCTTCACGCTTGGAGGCACCCTGGGCATTGCTGGTATGGCCGTCACGAAAGTCCCGATTGAAATAGACCGTGCGCGATTCGAGCTTGGCGCTGCTGTCCTCGATAAAGCCGGCGCCAGTGGCCAACGGTGTAAAACCCGCGCACAGGACAGCGGCTCCGAGGCCCAGGAGCGGGCACGGATTGAGTAAAGGAAAAGGGGGACGCATGAACAGGCTCCAGCAGAAAATCAGTGACGCGAGGCAGAAAAGACCCAGGAGAAATCCATCCGGCAAATTAAACATCACCGGTTGAATTGATTGAATCAATGAAGACCGGAAATGATGGCAGATCGCCCGCCTTTGCCCTACCCGACTTTAGTCTGACTCCAGCGCTCACGTTCGACACCTCCAGCCAGCATCGAGCTGATCAATTCCGAGACTTTTTCACTGCCCTGGAAAGCGCCTCAAAAAACTGTCTCATCGCTCAGAAACACTCTCTAGATCGTTCTTTTTTGTAGGCTGGTAGCAAAGAAGCATCAAACTTTTGTCGAAAATACCTACCGTTCGTCGGATTTTTAGCGAACCCAACAAACAAATACAAGTATTTGACGCTTTTCATTATGGCCATCATTAATAACTGTAACGCTATGTTTTAAAAGGGTTTTATTTGTATCTAAAAAATAAATAGAGAGGCTGTGTCATTTATGTAACGCCAAAAAACGTCAATTAAACGTCTTTACCTTGTGGTAGTGTCAAAAAAAGAGCGCAATGAAGGCCATGTGCCACATGCCTTTTTTCAGAAGGTGAGCCACGCCCTCACCCAACACTCATCATGGACGAGGTCGTTCCCTTGGAAGTCAGCGTTTTTGGTACTGGCTATGTTGGCCTGGTGCAAGCGGTTGCATTGGCCGATGTTGGGCATAACGTGGTGTGTGTCGATATCGACAGCCACAAGATCGCCCAACTGCAGCGCGCCATTCCACCGATTCACGAACCGGGCCTGGCGGCCCTGATCGAAGAGAATCAGAAGGCCGGCCGCCTGCATTTCACCACTCAGCCCAGCGATGCCGTAGGCCATGGCCAGGTGATCTTCATCGCCGTGGGTACCCCCTCCAATGAAGATGGCTCGGCGGACCTCGATCATGTCCTGGCCGTTGCACGAAACATCGCCTGCCTCATGTACAGCGACAAGACCCTGGTCATCAAGTCCACAGTGCCTGTGGGCACCGCGGACCTGGTGGTCGAGACCGTGGCCGAGCAACTGGCGGACCTGGGCAAGTCCGAGCTGCGGGTCCACGTGGTCTCCAACCCGGAGTTCCTCAAGGAAGGCTCGGCGGTCGCCGATTGCATGCGTCCGGACCGGATCATCATCGGTTGCGCCCATGAACTGCCTCGCCAGCAATTGAGCGAGCTCTACGCTCCGTTCAATCACAACCACGACCGACTGATGTTCATGGATAACCGCAGTGCCGAGCTGGTCAAGTACGCGGCCAATGCCATGCTCGCCACCCGCATCAGCTTCATGAACGAGATGGCCAACCTGGCCGAGCGGCTGGGAGTGGATATCAACGCGGTACGCAAAGGCATCGGCGCCGACCCACGTATCGGCTATCACTTCATCTACCCGGGCGCCGGTTTTGGCGGCTCGTGCTTCCCCAAGGATCTGCGGGCGCTGATCCACACCGCGCAAAGCCATGGCCTGGAACCGCAGATGCTCAAGACCGTGCGCGACGTCAACGAGCAGCAGCGTCATGTGCTGTTTCGCAAGCTCAAGGCGCACCTGGGGGACAACCTCCAGGGCAAGGTCATCGCCCTGTGGGGGCTGGCATTCAAGCCCAACACCGACGACATGCGCGAAGCCACCAGCCGCTACCTGATGGAAGCGCTGTGGGAAGCCGGGGCCAAGGTCCATGCCTATGACCCCGAGGCCATGACCGAGTGCCGGCGCCTGTATGGCTACCGCGATGACCTGCAACTGTGCGCGACCCGCGACGACACTTTGCAAGGCGCCGACGCGCTGGTGATCTGCACCGAGTGGAAGGCCTTTCGCGTGGTGGACTTCAAGCTGCTGCGCGAGAAGCTCAACGATCGCCTGATCGTCGATGGCCGCAATCTCTACAACCCGCAACAGGCAGCGGACGCTGGTCTGCACTACCTGAGCATCGGCCTGCCTTACCGCGTACCTGGGGCACTTTGCGCATGAATATCCTGATTACCGGGGCCGCCGGGTTCATCGGCGCCCATACCGCACTGCGTTTGCTCAAGGATGGGCATCAGGTCACCGGACTGGATAATTTCAACGATTACTACGACCCCCAGCTCAAGCACGATCGGGTGCGCTGGGTGGAACAGCAAGTGGGGCATTTCCCGCTGCAACGCCTGGACCTGGCCGACAGCGAGGGCCTGGATCGGCTGTTCGCCGAGGTCCGCCCACAGGTGGTGATCAACCTCGCCGCCCAGGCCGGGGTGCGTTATTCCCTGGAGAATCCCAAGGCCTACCTGGACAGCAATCTGGGCGGTTTTCTCAACCTGCTGGAGATGTGCCGGCGCTACCCCGTGCAGCACCTGGTCTATGCCTCCTCCAGTTCGGTGTATGGGGCCAACCAGCAAACCCCATATCGGGTCAGCGACAACGTCGATCACCCGCTCTCGCTGTACGCGGCCAGCAAGAAAGCCAACGAGCTGATGGCCCACAGCTACGCCCACCTGTTCGGCGTGCCGGCCACCGGCCTGCGCTTCTTCACCGTCTATGGCCCCTGGGGTCGACCGGACATGTCGCCGATTCTGTTCGCCGACGCGATCAGCCAGGGGCATCCGCTGAAACTGTTCAATTACGGCATGCACCAGCGCGACTTCACCTATATCGACGACATCGTCGAATCCCTGGTGCGCCTACTGGGCAAACCACCAGCCCGCGACCCGCTGTGGGACCGCGAGCAACCGGACCCCTCCACCAGCATGGCCCCCTGGCGCCTGTTCAACATCGGCGGCCAGCGCCCCGTGCACCTTAAGGACTATGTGGCCGCCCTGGAGAAACTCCTTGGCCGCCAGGCCCAGGTCGAGTACCTGCCACTGCAACCGGGAGATGTGCTCAACACCTGCGCCGATGTCAGCGCCCTGGAGAACCTCACCGGCTTCGGGCCCCAGGTTCCCCTGGAAGACGGGCTCAGGGATTTCGTGCAGTGGTACCTGCGCTACTACCAAGGCCGGACGTCCTGAGCGGCCTGCGTGCCCTGAGCGTTCCCCCAATTCTTTTGCAATGGAAATACTTCCGGTGGATATGGACAGACCCCTCTCATCGCCCGCAAGCGATGCGCCCACGCGCATCGATCGGCGCAACGACCCGTTCCGACGCAAGGTCCAGGCTGCCATCGACCTGCAACACCATGGCTGGATCACTGGCCGCGATGGCGGCCGGCCCTGGACCTTGTCACGCAGCAAGCGACTGACCTCGGCAGTACTGGCAGCGCTGCTGCTGGTGGCACTGTCGCCGGTGCTTTTGGTGGTTGCCCTGACAATCAAGCTCACCAGCCCAGGGCCGGTGTTCTTCGTCCAGTTGCGTACGGGTTTTCGTGGCCGACGCTTCGGCATGTACAAGTTCCGCACCATGGTGGTCAACGCCGAGGCCCTCAAGGATTCGGTGCGCCACCTGAACAAGCACGGCCCGGACTCGGTGGACTTCAAGATCGATCGCGATCCGCGGATCACCGGGATCGGCGGCTTCCTGCGTCGTACCAGCCTCGACGAACTACCGAACCTGATCAATGTGGTGCTTGGCCAGATGCGCATCGTCGGCCCACGCCCAACCTCGTTCCACGCCCAGACCTACAAGGAACACCACCTGGGTCGCCTGAGCATCTACCCGGGCATCACCGGCCTGTGGCAGGTCTCCGGGCGCAGCGACGTGGATTTCGACGGCCGGGTGACCCTCGACATGACCTACATCTTCCAGCAGAGCCCCTGGCTCGACCTGAAGATCCTGATCAAAACCCCTTTCAAGGTCCTCAATGGCCACGGAGCAAGTTGAAATGGCGGCAGCAACCTTTGCCAGTCTGAAAATCCAGCCCCCCAGTGAAAGCAACCTGGCAGTGACCGTGCTCGACCAGGAACTGCGCGTGATCCTGTTGACCGCGGCCAACCGCAACAGTGGCGTCACCAGCAGCAGCCTGAGCATGGCCAGTGAGCTGGCACGCACCAGCCGGGGCCGAGTACTGCTGGTGGATACCAGCCTGGGCGAGCAAAGCCTGACCCGGCGCCTGGGCCTGGACCAGCAACCGGGTTTTCTCGACCTGGCCCTGGCCAGTACCCCACCGCAGTTGAGTAGCTGCATTCATGACAGCCAGGAGCAGGACTTCGACTTCCTGCCCCTGGGTCGGCGCCAGCAGTACGCCGAACGCCTGACGCCCGAGCAGTTGCGCGACCTGCTGCAACTCCTGGCCGGGCAATACCGCTTCGTGATCATCGATGGCGACCCGGTGTACAGCAGTGGCGACATCCTCACCCTGAGTACCCAGGTCGATGGCGTGGTGCTGGTGGTGCGCAGCGAGGAAACCCGCTGGGAAGTGGCCCAGGCCGCGGCGCAACGGTTGATCCAGGCCGAAGCGAAGCTGATCGGCAGCGTGTTCAACGCCCGCAAGTACTACATGCCCAAGTGGGTTTACGACCGCCTCTGACCGGTACAAGGACCGTGTAACCATGAACAAGCCAAGACTCTCCCTGCTGAGCCTGTCACTGCTGCTGGCGGCCCTGGGTGGTTGCGCCGATCGCGAGCCACAGCACATGCCGGTACAGATCCTCAGCGCCCCGGCCGATCAGGCCCAGCTCACCGAAGTCATGCCCATCGAACAGGTGTTGCGTCCCCAGGACGTGCTGGACGTGATCTTCCATATCGGCACCACCAGCCAGACCCGCTACCTGGTGCAACCGGGCGACCAGGTCGATGTGACCTTCATCAGCGCGCCGGAGCTTGGGGGCAACAAGCTGGTACTGCCCGATGGCAGCATCGACATGCCCTATATCGGCAATATCCAGGTCGCCGGGCTCTCCGCCGAACAGGCGCGCCAGGCCCTGCAAGCGCAGTACGCCAAGGTGTTGAAGAAGCCCCAGATCACTTTCTCGATCTCCCACGCCATGGCCCAGCTGGACAACCTGCGTACGAGCCTGACCAACCCGGCCACTGGCTTGAGTCGCGAAATCGTGGTGGGCTCCGATGGCCGCGCCAGCTTCCCGCTGCTGGGCAGCCTGTCCTTGCAGGGCAAGAGCCTGAGCGAGCTGCAAACCCTGATCAACCAGCGCTACGCCAAGGAAGTCGGTGCGGTGAGCGTCGACGTACTGCTCAAGACCACCGCCGCCAACGAGGTCTTCGTCATGGGTGAAGTCGGCCAGCCGGGCGCTTACCCGGTACGCCGGCCGATTTCGGTGCTCGAGGCCCTGACCCTGGCCAAGGGCGCCGGCCCCACCGCGCGCCTGGACTCGGTGGTGATCCTGCGGCGCAAGGGCAGCGAGGTCGAGGCCCGGGTCTACGACGCCGACGCGGCGCTGGATGGCAAGGCCCTGCAGTTCGCCTACCTGCAGCCGGACGACATGCTCTACGTGCCCAAGACCCGCCTGGCCAAGGCCGGTGCACTGAGCAAGCAGTTGGCGGACGTGATCATGTTCCAGGGCGTCGGATTCAGCTTCGGCTATCGCGTCGACAACAAAGAATCGAACAACTCGAATAGCTCCAGCAAATAGTGAGTCCACTCTCGATGACCAAGATCGAAAACTACCTGCACGAGTTCCTTCTCGTGTTCTTCGTCAATCGGCGCCTGATCAAGCGGGTGTTCCTGGGCTTCGCCCTGCTCGCTCTGTTGCTGCCGCTGGTGCTCAAGCAGAGCTTCGAGATCACTGCCGAAGTCATCGTGCAGTCCAAGAAGCTGTCGCAGACCGACGCCAACACCGTGCTCGCCCCGGATGCCGACAAGTTCATCCCGCCTTCGCTGGCGGACATGGAGACCGAAAGCAATATCCTGCGCTCGCCGACCCTGATCCGCGACACCATCGACCAACTGCGTCGCGAGGGCCAGTTCAGTGGCAGCGAAGGCCTGTTGAGCAAGCTGGTGCTCAAGCCGATCCGCAGCATCCTGGTGGACCCGCTGCGCAACTATGTGATCAATCCGGCCCGCGGTTTCTTCGGCCTGGCAGTGGACCCGGTGCGCGATACCAGCCTGGACGCCTTCACCGACCAGGCGGTCAAGGACCTGAAGATCGGCACCCTGCCCGGCTCCAACGTGATCTCCATCGTCTATAGCAGCCCGTCCGCCGCCGAGGGCACGCGCTTTGTCGAGCGCCTGCTGGCCAACTACCTCAAGAGCCGCCAGGACTTGCAATCCAATGAACTGCCCGAGGCCTTCTACGAACAGAAGAAGGCCCAGTACCAGTCACGCCTCGACGATCTGGAGGGCAAGCGCCAGGCATTGCTGGAAGCGGCCCATGCCTCCGATCCCAAGGAGGAGATCACCTTCCGCCTCAATGCCATCAATACCGAGGAGCAGTCGCTCAACGGCTACCGTGACCAGGCCCTGGAAAGCCAGCGCCGCCTGGATTACCTGCAAAAAAGCCTGGACGCTGCACGCAAGGCCGGCCTGACCGACTACACCTTTCCCTTCGCCTTCGCCAACACCGTGGACAACGTTGCCTACGAAGACCGCGAGATCAAGCACCTGGGCGAGCAGTTGACCAACCTGGTGAGTCAGTACGGCACCACCGCCGATACCTACCGCGCCGACAGCGTGCCAATGCAGCAACAGCGCGAGCAGATCGTCCGGGCCCGGGCGCAGTTCCTCAAGGTCGTGGAGAACCGCGTCCGCGAACGCAGCAGCGAATTGCAGATCACCCAGTCGGTGATCGCCCAGAAAACCACGCGGATCAACGACTACAAGACCCGTGTGCGCGACCTGCAGGAAGTGCTGAGCAAGCTGCGCCAGCTGGACACCGAGATCGATGCCCTGCACAAGGCCTTCTTCACCTACACCCAGCGCTATGAAGAGAGCCGCGGCGAGCGCCTGATCAGCGGCGAGCTGTCCAATGCGCGAGTCCTGAGCCAGCCCTACGAACCCAGCGAAGCGGCTTTCCCCAAACCGATGCTGATCATCCCCCTGGGTCTTTTGACCGGGCTGCTCCTGGCCATCGCCCTGGGTTATGTCTATGAGTTCTTCGACCATCGCTTCAAGCATCCGGCCCAGGTCAGCGACCATCTCGGCCTGCCCGTGCTGATGGTGCTCAACGCGGTCGAAACCCCGCAGCTCAACCCCTACCCACGCTGGACCTGGCGCTGGGCCTGGCATTGGGCCAAACAGTGAACGACTTGAGCATGGCCGCGCAGCCTATCGTGCATCTGATCCACAGCGGTGGCTTCTATGGCGCCGAGCGCATGTTGCTGGATCACTGCCTGATCACCCCGGGCGAGCATCGGGTGGTGTTCATCGATGCTCCGCTGGCGTTGCTGCAGCGTTTTGCCGAGGCCGGCGTGCCCAGCCACAATTGCCGGAGCCTGAAGGAGCTGCTGGCCCATCTGCGCCAGCAGCCCGGGCTGCTCAATGCCCACAACTTCAAGGCCCAGGTGTTCGCCTGGGCCTGTGCCAGGCGCCTGCAACTGCCGCTGGTAATGACCCAGCACGGTTTCACCCCGCGCAGCCTGAAGCAGAAGCTCTATACCTGGACCAGCCTGCGCCTGTGTCGCAGCAGCCAGGTACGCCGGGTGGTGTGCGTCGCCCAGAGTATCGCCCGCCTGCATCTACAGGCAGGCGTCGCCGAAGCCAAGCTGCTGGTGATTCCCAACGGCCTGCCGGAACCGGCCCCGGCCATCGCCACGGGCAACCAGGCTCCGCCCCTGCATGACGCTCCGGTGCGGCGCGACGAGCAGGAACCCCTGGTGGGTTTCGTTGGGCGCCTGAGCGGGGAAAAAGGCCCGGATCTGTTTCTCGATGCCTTGATCGGCCTGTGCCAGCAACGCCCCTCCCTCAAGGCGGTGCTCCTGGGCGATGGCGAGCAGAACGCGATCCTGCGCCAGCGCATCGAGGCCGCCGGCTTGTCCCTGCGTATCCTGCTACCGGGCTACCAGAGCGATATGCAGCCCTGGCTCAAGCGCCTCAACGTGCTGGTGATCAGCTCGCGCACCGAAGGCACGCCGATGATCCTGCTCGAAGCCATGCAGGTCGGGACTCCGGTGGCGGCCTTTGCCGTCGGCGGCATTCCCGATGTCCTGCAGCATCGGCACAACGGCCTGCTGGCCACGCCCCTGGACAGCGAGGAACTGGCCCGCTGCATCGGCGAGTTGCTGGACGATCCACTCCAGGCCCGGAGCCTGGCCGAGGCGGCTCGTGTCACCCAGCGCCAGCACCATCACCTGCCCACCCTGGCCAAGCGCTGGGATGAGCTGTACCGCGTTGCCAGAGAGACTACCCCGGTATGATCGCCGCACCTTTTCTCGGTTTGCTCCTGGGCCTGGCCGGCCTGGCCTTGCTTGCCAGCCCGTGGCCATTCCTGGCACCACTGGTGGTGGTCGGGATGTTCGGCCTGGCCCTGCTCTATCGTCGTCCGGCCTGGGGCCTGCTGGGGATCTGCGCACTGGTGCCTTTCGAGGGGCTGTTCAAGGACAGTGCTTTTTCCGGGGCCAAGCTGCTGGGCGCCTCGCTGATCCTGATCATGCTGTTCAAGCTGTTGTTGCGGCAGATCCCCGAGACCCGCCTGGGCAGCAACCTGTGGCGCGCCCTGGGGCCGTTCCTGCTGTGCCTGCTCTTGAGCCTGATGTACAGCGAGAACCTGGCCGTCTCCCTGGACAGCCTGCGAGAGCTGGCCGTGGGCCTGGTGCTGTTCTTCGTGACCTTGCTGATTGCCCGTGAGATCAACCTGCTGATGCTCTGCCGCCTGTTGGCGGTCAGCGTGGCCATTACCTGCGTGATCGCGCTGGTTTCCGCCAAGTACCAGGTGGGCGGCCGGGCCATCGGCCTGCTGCAGGACGCCAACTACTTTGCCCTGCTGATCGCCATGGCCGTGCCACCGGCGATCCTGCTCGCCTTGCGTTCGCCCCACTGGCTGGAGCGCCTGTTCTGGGTGGCCATCAGCCTGACCCTGATGGCTGGGATGACCAAGACCGACTCGCGCTCCGGCCTGCTGGTGGTGCTGTTCACCATCGCCATCGGGGCCTGGCATTACCGCGACCGCCTCAAGCGCCTGCGGCCCAAGCACCTGGGCTTCGCCATGTTCGCCGTGGCGATCGTCGTGCCCCTGGGTATTGCCGCGCTGCCGGCCGACTATGTGGCGCGGATCAAGTCCCTGGGCATGCTCAAGTCCGGTTCGCACTCGGCGGACACCTCCCTGGGTCGTCGGACCTCCTACCTGGTGGTCGGTAGCCAGATGATCCGCGAGAACCCACTGCTGGGCTCAGGCCTGGGTACCTTCCCGATCCATTACGCGCAAACCGGCTTCGCCAGCAGTTTCTCGGAAAACCTCAACGAGCCGGACCTGTATCGCCGGGCCCACAACACCTATCTGGAACTGTTCAGCGAGCTGGGCATTCCCGGCGGCCTGAGCTTCGTGGCGCTGCTGCTCATGGGGCTGCGCAATTTCGAGCGCTCGCGCCAGGCGTTCCTCGCCCGGGGCGCCCGGGAGCAGGCCGACCTTGTCACGCACCTGGGGCTGAGCCTGTTGGCACTGGCGGTGTTCCTGCTGTTCCTCAGCGCACCGAACCACAAATACCTGTGGATCTTCCTGGCCTTGTCCAGCGTGCTGCGGCGTGAGGCCGAGCAAGCGCGATGAGGCACCGTTACTCGGGGCGCGAGCGCCGCAAGAAAGTCGTCCTGGCGTCGCGACGCCAAGGCGAGCATGTCATCAGCGAGATCCTGCCAAGGGAGGCTGCAATGCAACGGATCAGCGTGATCGTGCCCATGTACAACGAGGCGCGACACATCGAGCGAACCCTGGGCAGCGTGTTGCGCGCCGCCCGGGCGGCCGACATGGACTGCGAGCTGATCGTGGTCGACAACGGCTCCACCGACCAGGGACCACAACGGGCCAGGGAACTGGGTGCCCAGGTCCTGCCATGCCCCGGGCTGAGCATCGGGGCCTTGCGCAATCGCGGCGCCGCCGTCGCCACTGGCGACTGCCTGGCCTTTCTCGATGCCGACATCGAAGTCCCCGGCAACTGGCTGCAACTCTGGCAACGCAACCAGGCGCAGGCCGAGGTTTTCGCCCTGGATTGCGCCGCCCCTGCCAGCGCTCCCTGGTTCGCCCGGGCCTGGCAGCGACGCAGCCTGGCGGCCGGGGACAAGGCTCGCCTGTTGCAGTGGATGCCTACGCCCAACCTTTGCCTGAAGCGCGAATGGTTCGAGCGTGTCGGCGGTTTCGACGAACAACTGCGTACCGGCGAGGACAAGGACTTCGGCCTGCGCCTGAACGCCGCCGGAGCACGGCAGTTGAGCCTGGCCCAGCCCCAGGTGCTGCACTGGGGGTTCGAAGCCAGCTGGAGCGAATGGGCCGCCAAGGAACGCTGGCGCCAGGGCAGCCATGTGCAATTGCTCAAGAGCGCCGGGCCGAGCCTGCGCCTGCTGCGCTTCCCACTGCTGTGCCTGGCGTGTGCCTTGCTCAGCCTGATGGCCGTGCTGGCGCTGCTGTTGGGCCAGGGGGGCGGTGCCTTGCTGTACCTGGCCTTGGCCGCCCTCGCGCCCCTGCTCCTGGCTCTGCGCCAGGGGTGGCGCCAGCGCGACCCGCTGTTTGTCCTGCAACTCTGGCTGCTGCACTGGGTGCGCCTGTACCTGGGGGCCTCGGCCCTGATCCAGGGTCTGTTCAACCGTTCTGTCAGGAGGCCCGACCGTGGCTAAGATTCTTTTCTGGCTTTGCCTGCTGTTGCCCTTCTATGCCTGGGTGGGTTATCCGCTGCTGCTGGGCCTGCTCAGCCTGTTCGTGCGCCCACGCCCTGCGATGCAGGGCCAGCCGCTATCGGTCAGCGTGATCATCGCCGCTCATAACGAAGGACCGCATATCCAGCACAAGCTCCAGACCCTGCTGCAACAGGATTATCCGGCCACCGACCTGCAGATCATCCTGGCCAGCGATGGCTCCAGCGACGAGACCGTGGCCATTGCCCTGGGCCTGCGCGACTCACGGGTCCTGGTGCTGGATCTGCCGCGGGTGGGCAAGGCCGGGGCCCTCAACGCCGCGGTAGAGTTGGCACGCAATGACATCCTGGTGTTCACCGATGCCGACAACCAGTGGTCCACCGACACCCTGGGCAAGCTCCTGGAGCCCCTGGCCGATCCGCAGGTAGGCGCCTGCGGTGGGCATATGATCATCCCCCGGCCCGGGCACAACCTGAGCCTGGGAGATAGCTTGTACCGGCATTACGAAGCCTGGTTGCGCCAGGCCGAGAATCGTACCGGCTGCATGGTTTCAGCCGACGGCGCGTTGCTGGCCCTGCGCCGGGAACTGTTCCAGCGGATTCCGGCCGAGGTCAACGATGACTTTTTCATCAGCACCTGCGCCCCGGTGGCGGGCAAGCGCATCGTCTATGTGGAGCAAGCCCAGGTGCTGGACCAGGGCGTGGATGAAGCCGACAAACAATACCGCCGGCGCCTGCGGGTCACCGTGGGCGGCTTGCAGAGCCTGGCCCAACGCCGGGAGCTGATGAATCCATGGCGCCACGGCGCCTATGCCATTGCCCTGATCAGCCACAAGCTGATCCGGCGCCTGGCACCGGTGTTGTTGTTGCCACTGTTGCTGAGCAACCTGTTGCTGTGGGACGCCGGCCCCTTCTATAGCGCGTTGCTGGTTGCCCAACTGGCGGGTTATGGCGCGGGCCTCCTGGGCTTGCTGGACTCGCGCGGACGCCTGCCCAAGGTGTTTCGCCTGGCCGGATTCATCCTGGTGACCCTGGCGGGCATGAGCATGGGTCTCTGGCAGTTCCTCCGCGGGCAGCGCTATGCCCTGTGGAACCCACAGCAGAATCGCTGAGGTGAAGGTGAAACTGACGTTCAAGCGCCTGTTGGGCAGTGCCTACCTGCACAGTGTCGGGCGGCGGCGCCTGAGCGATTGCTCGGTGATACTGATGCTGCACCGAGTGCTCGCCGATTCCACCGCGGCGAGCCTGCCCCACCGTGCGCCATTATGTGTCGGCCAGGCGCAATTCGAGCATTTGCTGCGCTGGTTGCGCCGGCATTTCGACTGTGTGCCGCTGCAGCAACTGCTGGAGCTGCCCGGTGGCGACCGCCCCCGGATAGCCCTGACCTTCGACGATGGCTGGCGCGACAACGCAGAAGTGGCCCACCCGCTGCTGGAGCGCTACGAAGTGCCGGCAAGCATCTTCCTGTCCACCGATTTCATCGGTCGCAGCCAGGGCTTCTGGTGGGAGTCCATTGGCGAGACCCTGTGGCAGCAACCCAACGCCAGCGCAAGCCAGCCACTGCTGGACTACCTGCGGATGTTGCAACTGCCCCCGCCCGCAGCCTTGCTGCAAACGGCCGCCAGCGTGGCTCGCAGTCGTGCCCTGGGCGGCTACCTGCAACGCCTCAAGCAACTGGACCCGGTCACCCTGCAAGCCCTGGCCGACAGTTGTCCGGCCGGTGCCGCGCCCCATGCCATGGACTGGAGCCAGGTCAAGCAGCTGGAACGTTCCGGGCTGGTGTCTTTCGGCCCCCACGGGGCCAGCCATGGCATCCTCACGCGTCTCGATCCGCTCGCCCTGCGCAGTGACCTGAAACGCTCCCATGACGCGCTACGCAAGCATTGCCAGGCCCCGCTGGAGATCTACTGCTATCCCAATGGCGATCACAACCTGCAGGTGCGCAGCGCCGTCGCCGAGCTGGGCTATCGCTATGCCCTGGGCACCCAACCCGGCCTGATCGAGGCAGGTGACAACCCATGGCTGGCCCTGCCACGAATCGATGTCAGCCATGCCAGCGCCGCCCATCCGGGGCTCCTGGCCTGGCGCTTGCTGAAGGGGGCGCGGGCATGAGGCGTGGAGGCTACCTCTGGCACCTGGCCCTGAGCATGGGCACGCGCCTGGCGATGATCGGCCTGCGCCTGCTGCGCAACATACTCCTGGCGCGGCTACTGGGCCCGGCGGATCGCGGCCTGTTCGCCCTGCTCAGTACCCTGCCGGACCTGATCGCCGCGCTCACCAGCGGCGGTCTCAATACGGCAGTGGGGTATGACGCTGCGCGCCAGCGCCCCATGGCGCTGCTGCTGACCCAGGTCCTGGTCTACGGCTGCCTGCTGGCCAGCCTGCTGACCCTTGCCGCACTGGCCCTGATCAACACCCTGGGCAGCCAGTGGGAGCTGAGCCTGCAACTGGGGAGCCTGGCCTGGCTACTGCTGCTGGCGGTGCCGATCACGGTGCTCAAGAGCGGCCTGCTGACCCTGCACAACGCCGATGGCCGGGTCGAAGCCTTCAATGCCCTGCGGTTGCTGGAATCCCTGGTGCCCTTGGTGTTGTTCGTCGGCCTGTGGTGGATCTGGCGCGACCAGCCGTTGTCCGCGGCGCTGGTCAGTTGGTTGGGGGGCACCCTGCTGGTGGTCGTGGTGGGCTGGTGCTGGCTGGCGCGCTTTCACGACCTGCGCTTGCGCTGGCAGTCCGGCGAACAAGGCCGGCTCCTGCGCTATAGCGCCCAGAGCCATCCCGGTGTCCTGGCCCAGCAGTTGATGCTGCGCTCGGACTATCTGTTCATCGGCGCCTTGCTCGACCCCACGGCCCTTGGCTGGTATGCCATGGCCAGCGCCGCCGCCGAGCTGTTGCTGATCATTCCCGAGGCCGTGACCACGCCCCTGATGAAGCACCTGTTACAGCAAGGCAATGGCATCGAGCAGCTTACCGCCCTGGCCTTGCGCCTGACCGCCACGGTCATGCTCGGCGCTTGCCTTGCCATGGCGCTGATCGGCCAGTGGTTGATCGTGACCCTGTTCGGTGCGGCCTATGCCCCGGCCTACCAAGCGCTGTTGGCCCTGCTGCCCGGGCTGCTGGGCCTGTGCTACGCCAGCATCCTGCGCCTGGACCTGCTGGGCAAGCAGCGGCCTGGCACCCTGTCGTTGATGCTGGGGGCCGGCGCGCTGCTGAACCTGGCCCTGAACGCGCTGCTGATCCCGCGGCTGGGCATCGTCGGTGCGGGCCTGGCTTCGTCCATCGCCTACCTGGCGGTAAGCCTGGCAATGCTCGCACTGTACTGTCGGCTCAGCGGTATTGCCTGGTACCGCACCCTGTTTCTGCTACCGGCAGACATCGTCTACCTGCGCCACTTGTTGCGCCCCAAGGAAAAGGCCTGATGAAACCCCGTTCCCTGTTCGCCCTGATGCTATTCGTGGCGCCGTCGCTGTACGCGGCCCCCATGCAGTGGGGCGATATCCGCGATGGCAGCCTGTACCTGCAGGCCGCTGCCGCCGACACCCTGCATCTGCGCTGGAGCCCCGCGTGGCAAAGCGACGCCAACCACGAGCAGTTGTATTTACTGGCGCCTGACGGCCAGTTGCTGCAAGCGCTGGATATCCCCGCCAGCCAAGCCTATGGCCAGCAGGATATCCACCTGCCTGCGGCCCAGGGCGACTATCGCCTGCAAGTCCCGGGCTACAGCTTTCGCAATTTCAAGATCGGCCATGACAGCGCCACTCAAGCCCAGTTCGAGCCGGCCAAAGTGCATTTCAGCGCCGATGTCGCCGAAGGGGCCGAGCTGTATTTTCAGGTGGCCGCAGGGGAGCGAGCGGTGCTGGCTGGCAAGTATCACGGTGGTGTCAGCGTGTTGCAGGCCGTGCGCCTGAGCGATGGCTTGCAAGTGCGATTGAAGCTGGAGCGCCACGAACAGTACCCGCAATTCGACCAGGTCCCGTTGCCACCGGCCAGCCAGGATGAAGTCTGGCGCCTGTCAATGGGCGGCTCCGGCAAGGTCGGGTTCTGGCTCGATGGCACCGCCAACCTGTTCGCCCAGGACCTGCACCAATTGCATCCATTGCAGTGGACCCCGGGACAGGTGGAGCTGACGCTCAAGCCGCAGGCTCGGGGACCCAGCCCGCACTTGGGTATCGCCCTGCCCTACGCCCAGCCGCCGCAGTCGACCTTCGAACTGCTACGGGCCCTGGGCGCCCGATCGGCCAACTTCTACAGCTTCGTCGATGTGATCAAGAGCGAACCGCTGCGAGAAATCGGCTTTCGTCGCCTGTATCGCGAAATGTTCGCCATCGATCACGACATCACCCTCCTGGCAGGTACCGGGCGCCGTCCGGTACTGGAGGCCGATCGCCAGACCCTCGCAGGGCTCGATGCCTGGCTGGCCGACAGCGCGCAGTTGGGTAACCGAGGCACGCACTACCTGGCCTTTGCCGACGAACCCAACCTGAACTACCCAAGCTATGCCGCGTTCGCCGCCTATTTCGGGCAGATGCTGGAGCACACCCGGGCCAATCCCGATACCCGCGCAGCCGGGGTACGTATTGCCATGCCAGCCAGCTCCAGGCTATTGGACGGGCCATTCCGGGTCGGTGCCGGGCAACGCCGGGGCATCGACTGGGCGCAGCGGCTGCTGCAAGAACATGGCGAGGATATCGATGCCCTGGCCTGGCACGAATGGATGGTGCGCGATCTGCTGGCCACCCGGCGCTACCGCGACAGCGTGCGCGCCGCTGCGCAATTGGTGGGGCTGGACGAGCACGGCCGGCCACGCAAGGCGCTGCTGTTGAGCCAGACCAATATTTCCAGCGGCCCGGACCTCAGCCCCTACCAGCAAGACACCCACTATGCGGCGCTGTGGTGGATGTCGGTAGTGGTCAACGCTTCACAGGACGGCCTGCTGGACATGCTCAACTGGTTCCAGGCCGCCGACGAACCCGAGTATCCCAAGGGCATGCTGGCCCTGCGCGACGCCCAGCGCTTTGCCCTCAAGCCAGTGGCCAAGGCCCAGCAATTCATCCAGCAGCACTGGCTGGGCGAGGTCCAGGCGCTGGACAACCCGGCCTTCGAGGTGGACGCCCTGGCCCTGCGCGATGGCGCCCGTCACAGCTTGCTGGGAGTGGCCAAGACCCCACGGCCACACACCATCGAGCTGGCGGCGACGACCGATCTCTGCCAGTCCGGCCCTCGCCTGGAGTTGCTGGGGCCCGACGGCTACAGCCATGAGGCACCGGTGCAGTGCCATGCCGGCCGTGCAGTGTTCCAACTGCCCGGCGAGACCTTGTTTGCCTTGACCTGGAAAACCCTATGAATCGTTTGACCGGCCTGCTGGCCAAGATTCGCCGCAAGGGCCTGCGCGGCAGCCTGCGCCTGCTGCGCGAACGTTTCTTCTACTACCACTGGGAGCTGTTGACACTGGAGCGCCCCCTGGCGCTGCCTGTGCCCTGCCCCATCAGCCCCGAGCGCTGGCCCCAAGTGCGCATCACCCGGGAGCTGCTGCCGGCCTTCGACAAGTACTTCAAGGCGCAGCTACCGGCCATTCGCGGCCTGCTGGACAAGGGCAGTCGCGGCAGCGCCCACCTGGATCACGAAGGCAACGTGATGATGATGGTGTGGATCAGCGAGCGTGATTACTACGACGATCAGTTGTATCGCTGCTGGATGCGCATGCCACCTGGCTGCCTGTACCAGTTCGCCGGGGAATGCGCGTTGCCCTACCGTGGCTCGGGGGTGGTGATCCTGGCGCAGAAGATGCTCTGGGAGGAGTACCGCGAGCGCGGCTTCAAGGCCACCCGGGCACTGGTCAACGTGCGCAACGAGGCCGCGCTGAAGATGCACATGCGCCTGGGCTTCCAGGAGGTCGGCGAATCCTTGCATGTCTATTGCCTGTTGCGCTGCCTGCACTTGCATCGCCGCCGGCCCTATCACCAGACGCGCCTGCATCACCTCAGGCGCGGTCGCCTGGCCGAGCAGCAGGCCGCGGCCAGCCAGATCGACAAGGAGCGCACGTGACCCTGCGTTGGCAATGGTGCACCAGCCTGTGCACCGAAAACTTCCCCGCACAAGCCTATGAACGACTGTGCGAAGCCACCGAACAGGCCACCCCGTTCAATCGCCTGGGCTGGCTGCGCGGCGCCGAACAGGCCCTGACCGAGCACCAGGCGTTGCACATCCTGCTGGGCTGGCAGGACGCGAAGTTGCTGCTGTGCCTGCCATTGATCGCCGGGCGAGAGTCCCGTGGCGGCCTGCCATTGCGGGTCTTGCGGCACTTGGGGCACCCACTGAGCGATCGCCTGGCGCTGTTGGTGGCGCCCGCTGCAAGGTCGGCCATGGCCGAAGCCCTGGGCCAGATTCGCCGGCGTCTGCCCCACGATTTGCTGCAACTGCACGAGCTGGTCGATGCCGCCGGCGTGCTGGAGCCTTGGCGCCGGGCCAGCAGCTATGGCGAACAGTCGCTGGGATGCCGCGTACCGGAGCACCAGATTCTTCCCAGCGATCGCGATGAAGCCAGCGGGACCCTGCGCTATGAACTGCGCCGGGCAAAGAAACGCTGCGCCGAAATCGATGCGCGGGTCGTTCGCCTGTCCCCCAGCGCGCAAGACATCGACCAGGTCCTGCAGAGGCTTTGCGAAGTGGAACAGTCCAGCTGGAAAGGCACCGATGGCCTGGGGATCTTCTCTGGAGCGCGGCGCCAGCAATGGATGTTCAGCGCTTTGCACGCCCTGGCAGCCGAAGATCGGGTGCGAGTGGCGATGCTGGAACACCAGGGGCGCTGCATCAGCTATCGCCTGGGACTCCTGGAGCGCGGGCGCCTGTATGACTACAACATCGCCTTTCTCGCCGACTACGCCAACCTGGGCAGCGGCCGGCTGTTGCTGGACGAGTGGATTCGCTGGGGCCTGGAGGACGGCTGGCAGTGGGTCGACGCTTCCCGAGTGAGCCTCAGCCGCTCCAGCCACCAGTTGCATGAACGCCTCAGTGGCCTGGTGGAGCACCAGCGCTGGAGTTTCTACAGTTGGCGCCCGCGCGGCTTGCTCGCGGGGCTCGGCGAGCGCCTCTGGCAACGACTCAAGCCTCATTTCAAGGCCTGGCGCGAACGTCGCCTGGCCGCTACTGCCAAGAAGGTTCGTCCATGAAGCACTCCCGGCTGCTGCAGGTCATCGTCAATGCCGACGACTTCGGCCTCGACCCCGAATACAACCAACTGACCCTACGCGCGTTCCAGCGCGGGGTCATCAGCTCGGCCACCCTGATGGCCAACATGCCGGCCTTCGAAGACGCCTGCCGCCTGGCTAATCAGCACGCCCTGCTGGGGCGTATCGGCCTGCACTTCAACCTGACCTATGGTGCCCCCTTGAGCCAGGCAATCGCTGGCCAACCGCTATTCTGCGATGCCCAGGGCCAGTTCGATCTGCACCTGCGGCGCTCGGCCCTGCATTTGCCGGCCGCGGCCAGGACCGCCGTGTGGCAAGAGCTGCAAGCCCAGTGGGAGCGTTGCCTGGACCACGGGGTGAGGCCCAGCCATATCGATTCGCACCAGCATGTGCACAACATCTGGCCGATCGCGATGATCGTCGCGCGCTTCGCCGCCCAGCAGAGGGTGCCCGTACGGCTGGCGCGCAATGTCGGCGGCAACATCGGCCCGCTCAAGTGGCTGTTCAAAAGCTCGTTGAATCGTCGGATGCGTTGGCTATCGGGGGCCTCGGCCGACAGGGTCTGCACCCCCAGGGACCTGCTCGACGGCTTGCGCCCGCACGGCCTGATCGAGGTGGTCGCCCATCCGACCCAGTTGGACAACGGTGACTTCGGCGACGACTACCTGCCACCCCGGCAATCCCTGGACCACTTGCTCGACCAAGCGCTACCCGGCTACCAGCGCATCGCCTACAGCGATCTGTAGGGTCGGCCATAAGGCGCGCTACAGCCTTGAGCGGCTGCGAGACCGGGGCCTGCAACCACCTGGTCGATCGGTAACAGCGGCTTGCCTACCGGACTTGGGCACGAAACGCTGGGCGATGCTTCAATGATGGGCGCGCTTGAGCTCCCCGATATGACTGGCGTTGTGGGCCAGGTCATAGCGCAATTCGGCCACCAGTTCGTTGATTTCCCGGCAGCCGTTGAGCTGCGCGGCATCGATGCCGGTGACCAGCAGGTCGACGCGATCGGGCTCACGGTCACCGAAGACCTTCACCGTCATCGACAGGTCGGGGCTCAGGGTGCATTGGCATCGCTTGGGCAGGAAACTGCTTTCGATGATGTTGCGCAACTCCAGGGCAGATAGAAACATGGCGACTCTCTCCTTCTTCGAGGCGACCAATCGACAGGCCAAGCGCCTGCCAGTGGCGACGTCCGTGTTCGATGTCGTGGCCCGGCCTGCGGGATCTGCATACACGGGGCCAGGGTTCAGACTATGCGGCTTTGTCGAGTCTGTTAAATTCGATTTGGCTCTGAGCCGCAGTTTTTTTGACGCGAACCCGTCCGTTCCTCACTGGAGTACCGTCCTTGATTACCTGCCATGTCCGCTATGTGATCGACCCCTACCAACTGGCCGAGTTCGAGGCCTACGCCAAGGCCTGGATCGCCGTGGTGCAGCGCCTGGGCGGCACCCACCATGGCTACTTCCTGCCCAGTGAAGGGGCCAGCAACATCGCCCACTGCCTGTTCAGTTTCCCGTCCCTGGCCGACTACGAGGCCTATCGCCAGGCGGCCCTTGGCGATCCGCAAAGCGTGGCCCTGGTGGATTCGGTGGTAGAGAAGAAATTCATCCTCAGCTACGAACGCAGCTTCATGCGGCCACTGCTGTCCTGACCGTCCCTGCACTTCAGGCTTGCGCCACGGCAGTGCACAGCGCCGCCCGCTCGGCCACGTGGCGCAGGCTGTCGAAGTTGATATTGGCTCCCGAGTCGATGGCCACCAGGGTCTGGCCACGGGCACCGCTGTCGGCGACGTAGCGCTTGATGCCCGCTACCGCCAGGGCCCCGGAAGGTTCGGTGATCGAGCGGGTATCGTCGTAGATGTCCTTGATCGCGGCACACAGTTCGTCGTTGCTGACGCTGATGACCTGGTCCACATGCTGGCGGCAGATCTGGAAGCCGTACTCGCCGATCTGCGCCACCGCGACACCGTCGGCGAACGTGCCCACCGTCGGCAGGATCACCCGCTCCCCCGCCAGCAACGCCTGCTGCAGGCAATTGGAGTGTTCGGACTCGACACCGACGATACGGATCTGCGGCTGCAGGTATTTCACATAGGCCGCGATCCCGGCGATCAACCCGCCGCCGCCCACCGGCACGAAGATCGCATCCAGGGGGCCCTGGTGCTGGCGCAGGATCTCCATGGCCACCGTACCCTGCCCGGCGATCACATGGGGGTCGTCGAAAGGCGGCACGAAGGTACAACCGGTGCGCTCGGCCAGCGCCAGGGCGTGGGCCAGGGCGAACGGAAAGCTCGGCCCATGCAACAGGGCCTCACCGCCACGACTACGTACCCCCAGGACCTTGAGCTCCGGGGTGGTTTCAGGCATGACGATGGTGGCCTTGATCCCCAGCTCGCGGGCCGCCAGGGCCACGCCCTGGGCATGGTTGCCGGCAGATGCGGTGATCACCCCACGCTGTTTCTGCTCAGCGCTTAGTTGCGCCAGCCGGTTGTACGCACCGCGGATCTTGAAGGAGAAGGTCGGCTGCAGGTCCTCGCGCTTGAGCAGCACCTGGTTGCCCAGGCGCAGGGACAATGCCGGCGCCACTTGCAGCGGCGTGCAGATGGCCAGGTCGTAGACCGGTGCGGCCAGGATCATTTTCACATAGTGTTCCAGCAAGGCCATGTCGGTGCTGGGCGCGGGGGTACTGGCAAGACGGCTGGGGTGACTCATGATGGATCTCCTGGCTGTGTTCGAAGCCCGGGAGACAGAGAGAAAAAACCCGCCTCCAGGGCGGGTTGGGTGCAGTCGTCAGCAAGCCCGCCAATAAGGAATGGCGGTAATAATGCTTGGCTGGGAACGTACGGCAGAAAAAGTCATGGAGGAAAACTAGCGAATTAAATCCGCTCCCGCAAGCCCCGGATCGGCCTATTTTGCCTTGAGGCCTTATATATGGAACGTATATGATTCGTATATTAACCCCACTCAAAGAGGACCTCCCGCGACATGGGTATCGTCAAGATCTCCGATGAGTTGCATGAGCAGATCCGCGTGGCCAGTGCCACCATGGATCGTTCGATCAATGCCCAGGCCGAGTTCTGGATGAAGATTGGCCTGCTGGCCGAGCTCAATCCGCATCTGGCCTATAACGACCTGATCAACAAGCTGTTGTTGAACAAACCCGACCTGCTCAGGGGTCGTGCATGACCCAGAGCCTGATCAAGACCGCCGATCAACTGGCGTTGATGCGTGAATCCGGACGACTGCTGGCCCGAGTCTTCACCTTTCTCGATGAGCTGGTCGGCCCTGGCCTGTCGACCATGGAGCTGGACGCCGCGGTGGAGCACTTCATTCGCCATGAGCTCAAGGCTCGCCCGGCGAGCAAGGGCCAGTACAACTATCCCTACTGCATCAATACCTCGATCAACGAGGTGGTGTGCCACGGCATGCCCCACCCCGAGGCCGTGCTCAAGGATGGCGACATCGTCAATATCGACATCACCCTGGAAAAGAACGGCTATATCGCCGACTCCAGCAAGATGTACCTGATCGGCCATGTCGCCCCCAAGGCCCAGCACCTGGTGGACACCACGTTCCAGGCCATGTGGGATGCCATCCGGCTGGTGCGCCCCGGCGCCCGGCTCGGCGATATCGGGCACGCCATCCAGTCCCGTGCCCAGGCCAACGGCTACAGCGTGGTCCGCGAGTACTGCGGCCACGGCATCGGTCGGCAGATGCACGAAGAGCCCCAGGTCCTGCATTTCGGCCGCGCCGGCACCGGCCTGGAGCTGCGCGAAGGCATGACCTTCACCATCGAGCCGATGCTCAACCAGGGCAGCGCCCGGGTCCGTGGACTCAAGGACGGCTGGACCGTGGTCACTCGCGACAACGGCCTTTCCGCCCAATGGGAACACACCGTGGCCGTGACCCGCGACGGATTCGAGGTGCTGACCCTGCAACCGCAATGAGCCTCACGGCTCCTGTACGCGACGGCTGCCAAGCCGTCGCAGCCCTACGGTCATGGCAACGGCAGCCAGCAGCATCGCCAGCAGTAGCAGCGAATAGGCCAGCCACCAGGGCGTGCCCGCCGTCATCATGCTGAATTCGGACATGCCGCCGATGCTGGCGATCAGGTTCAGGGGCAGGAACACCACGTTGATCAGGGTCAGCTTGCGCAACAGCTGGTTGCTGCTGTTGTTCATCAGGTTGCCGCGGGCGTCCATCAAGCCGGCAAATACCGTGGAGTAGATCTCCGCCTGCTTGTAGCACTGGTTGTTCTCGATGATCAGATCGTCGATCAGGGCAATGGCCGAGCCCTGGAAATGCTCCATGTGTGCATGGTTGCGCAGCCGGGCCAGCAGCGTGCCGTTGCTGTGCAGGGCGTTGAGGTAATGGATCAGACTCTCGCTGAGATTGAACATCTGTAGCAGGTGGCGGTTTTCCAGGGTCTGGTTGAACTTGTGTTGCAGCTCCCGAGCCACCAGCTTGATCACCTTCAGGTGGCCCAGGTAGTGATGGATGTTGTGGAGCAGCAAGTCCAGCAGCACATCCAGGGGCGCATGCAGGTTGTGGCGGCTCCCGAGCCCGTCCAGGGACGTGTCGTCGGCGGCGATCACCAGCAACCGGTCCGCAGCGAACAGCAGGCCGCAGGACGACACTTCGAAGGACTGGCTAGCGCCTGCGGAGTAGTTTTGCGGACGCTTCCAGATCAGGAACAGGTAGTCGGGGTGGAACTCGATGCGCGAAACCTCATCCGGGTCCAGGGCCGAGGCCAGGGCATGTTCATCGAGCTTGAAGGCGCTGCGCAGCAGGTCGCGCTCGGCCAGGTCCGGATTGCTGAACAGCATCACCTCGGCATCCCACCCCGGTACCGCCTGCAAGCGGCCATGGGCCAATCGATAGCTGTGGATCATCGTCTCACCAGGCCTGGCCGCGACGCTTGAGCTCCAGGCGGCGGACGAACTCCTCCAGCACCAGGGAGTACAGGTCGTCCTGCAGATAAGCGTCCTCGATTCCGCAGTCGAGGTTGGGGTTGTCGTTCACCTCGATCACCACCACCTTGTCGCCGGACTGCTTGAGATCGACCCCATACAGCCCATCGCCGATCAGGTTGGCGGTTTTCACCGCCAGCTCCACCACGGCCCGCGGGGCCTCGTGGACCGCCAGGGTACGGCATTCACCGTTGATGTCCTGGCCCTTGGCCTTGTGGTTGTAGATCTGCCAATGCCCCTTGGACATGAAGTACTGGCAGGCAAAGATCGGCTTGCGATTGAGAATGCCGATGCGCCAGTCGTACTCGGTGTAGAAAAACTCCTGGGCCAGCAGCAGTACCGAGTGCTCGAACAGTTCGGCCGTCGCCTCAAGCAGCGCCTGCTGGTTCTCGACCTTGATCACGCCTCGGGAGAAACAGCCATCGGGAATCTTCAGCACCAGGGGAAAGCCCAAGCGCTCGCCAACCCGCTCGAAGTCCTGCGGTCGCTCCTTGTACAGGATCTCGGTGGCAGGCATGCCCAGCCGGTGGCGCTTGAGCAGGTCGCTGAGATAGACCTTGTTGGTGCAGCGCAGGATCGAGGTCGGGTCGTCCATCACCACCAGCCCTTCGCTCTCGGCCTTCTTGGCAAAACGATAGGTGTGGTTATCGATGCTGGTGGTCTCGCGAATCAGCAGGGCATCGTATTCGGCCAGGCGCGAGTAATCCTTCTTCTCGATCAGTTCCACATCGATCCCCAGGCCCTTGCCGACCCGGATGAAGTTTTCCAGCGCCCGGGCATTGGAAGGCGGTAGTGCTTCCTGTGGGTCATGCAGGATCGCCAGGTCATAACGGGCCAGACGCCGGGAACGCGGAACACGCCAGACCTTGCGACTGAAACTGTCCAGTGAGTTGGCGAATTGATCTTCCTGATCTTCTCGCAACTTATGTAGCGCCCCACTTTTGACCCCTTCGATATGCCAACTATCCGTTCTTTTGAACTCAACCAATAGAATCGGACATGGAAACAACTCGAATAACTGTCTGGCCAACTCTTGCAAGGGTTCTATATGGGTTCGACCAAAATAGAGGGTTAGCGTAAAGCCCTCGGTTTCACGGTAGAGATGATGGCTGAGGGCCTTTTCCAGGGTCTTGTCCAGATCGTCCAGCGCCAGCCCGTAGAGGGCCTTGCGGGTCAGCTCGCTGATTGTCCGTACCGAAGGAATCACCCGATGGCCGCGGGCCTCAGCCAGCAATGAGCAGTAATAGCCATGACCCAGGTACTTGTAGTTGCGGCACAAGTTGATGACCTGGACGCGCTTGCCCGGTTCACTTTCACAACTGTGTTCCAGATACTCCTGGGCGCTGAGAATATCTTCACTTGGAAAATAAGAAGCCCAGTCTTCCTTACGCTCGACAATGATAATGACCTGGCTGGAGGCTTTATCGACAGCCGACAAATAACTTGTCGAAGTGATTGCCGCCGGCAAACTTTGCCCGGATACTTCTGGCCAATGATTTTGTACCGCTGACATAAAGTTCGATCTCGCTGAAGAAACCTGACCCTTTCTATTAAGCACGAACTTTTTTTGAAGTCTCGTTTCATTACGCAACTTTTACGGCGGTTATATGGATCTTGTCTTTCGCACTGCAACCCCCGACGACCTGCCGGCACTGGTGGCTCTGGAACAGCAATGTTTCACCAGCGACCGCCTGACCCCGCGCAGCTTTCAATGGATGATCAGCCGCGCCCATGGGCAACTCTGGGTGGCCCAGCATCAAGATCGAGTACTCGGATATGCCCTGGTGTTGTTTCATCGCGGCACATCCCTGGCGCGCCTCTACTCCATCGCCATCGCTACCGACGCCCGTGGGCTGGGCCTGGGCAAACGCCTGTTGCAACGGATCGAAACCTGCGCCCTGGAGCATGACTGCGCCTACCTGCGCCTGGAGGTGCGCAGCGATAACCCGACAGCCATCGCCCTGTACGAGCGCCATGGCTATCGGCGCTTCGCCCGTATCCACGACTACTACGAAGACCATGCCGACGCGCTGCGCCTGGAAAAACGCATTCGCGAACACCGCGAGACCCGTAGCATTCGAGTGCCTTACTACCAGCAGACCACCGATTTCACCTGTGGTCCGGCCTGCTTGCTGATGGCCATGGCCGCGCTGCAACCATCACGCCCCTTGATGCGTACCGAGGAGTTGCAGATCTGGCGCGAGGCCACCACGGTATTCATGACTGCCGGACATGGCGGCTGCAGCCCCCAGGGACTGGCACTGGCGGCCTGGCGCCGGGGATTTGCCGTGCGCCTGCAGGTCAACAGTGCCGGGCCGTTGTTTCTCAACGGTGTGCGCGACGAGCATAAAAAAGACGTCATGCGCCTGGTCCACGATGAGTTCTGCAAAGAGCTGGACCGTAGCGATGTGCAGCAGGTGCTCGGCGGCCCGCTGGACCTGGCGCGGCTGCTGGATGCTGGCGGCCGCCCCCTGGTGCTGATCAGCAGCTATCGCCTGACCCGCTCCAAGGCCCCCCATTGGGTGATCGTGACCGACTGCGACGAGGATTTCGTCTACCTGCACGACCCGGATGTCGACCACAGCCAGCACCGCCAGCCCATGGATTGCCAGCATTTACCCGTGAGCCACGATGAGTTCGACAAGATGTGCAGCTTCGGCAGCAATAAGTTGCGGGCCGCCGTGGTGCTTTCGTCACGACGGCCCACGTAGGTGGTGCTACTGCAGGCCTATCTTGTAGAGCCCACCCTGATCCTCGTCGGTAACGACATAAAGATACCCATCGGGCCCCTGGCGCACATCGCGGATACGCGACTTGAATTCGCCCAGCAGGCGCTCCTCGTGCACCACCCGATCACCGTCGAACTGCAGCCGGATCAGTTCGCCACTGACCAGGGCACCGATAAAGGCGTTGTGCTGCCAGGGCTTGAAGCGCTCGTCATCATAAAAGGCCATGCCGCTGATGCCCGGGGACTTCTCCCAGACATGATGGGGCACCTGGGTGCCAGGAGCGTCCTGGCCCTTGGCCTCGGGAATCGGCTGGCCGGAATAGTCGATGCCATGGGTTGCCAGGGGCCAACCGTAGTTCCTGCCACGCTCGATGATGTTGACCTCGTCGCCTCCCTTGGGCCCGTGCTCGTTCGCCCATACCGTGCCGCTCCAGGGATTGAGCGCCGCGCCCTGGGGGTTGCGATGGCCATAGCTCCATATCTCCGGCCGCACCCCGGCCCGGCCGACGAAGGGATTGTCTTGCGGTACTCGGCCGTCGGCATACAGGCGCACGATCTTGCCCTGGAGCTTGCCCAGGTCCTGGGCGGTGATGCGGTCATTGTTTTCCCCCAGGGTGATGAACAGATAGCCGTCGCGGTCGAACACCAGCCGTGAACCGAAATGATTGCCCACCGACAGTTTCGGCTCCTGGCGGAAGATCACCTGGAAGTCCTTGAGCCCACGACCATCGGCCGCCAGCCGTCCGCGCCCCACGGCCGTACCGGCCGTATCGCCCTGGGCACTGCCTTCTGCGTAGGACAGATAGACCATGCGGTCCTGCTGGAAATCCGGCGACAGCGCCACATCCAGCAAGCCGCCCTGCCCCTTGGCCCACACCTCTGGCACGCCACTCAGGGGTGCCGACAGCTTGCCCTCGGGGCTGACCAGTCGCAGGTTGCCGGGGCGCTCGGTCACCAGAATACCCTGGCGTCCTGGCAGGAAGGCCAGGGCCCAGGGATGATTCAACCCCTGCACCACAGGGACCAGGCTCAAGGTGCCCTGCTCGCTGGGAAACTGCTGGGGATCCGCGGCCTGGACCGATACGGCGCTCAACAGGGTGCTGGCGCACAACGCGGCAAAAAGGGTTCTACGCATGCCTTGCTTCCTTCTATGGATCATTGAATTCCCTGGCAGCCTGCCGGCCGCCTGCTCGACAACGGATTGCCTCAACGCCGGTTGCCATTGGCGTCGTAACTGGGGCTCGGCAACCGGGGGTCGGGATTGGGTTGCGGGGCCCTGCCACGAGGATAGCCGTTGCCAATGCCGCCGTTCTCCAGACTAGGCGGCTGGCCATTGGGCACGGTGCCAGGACCACGCAGCGGAGGGTTGGCAGGCTGGGTACCCTGCATGCTGTTGGGGTTCGCCCGACGGATGGGATTGCTGTAAGGGTCGTTGTTGCCGCTACCCGGCAGGTTCTGAGCCAACTGCTGGGTTTCGGGAAACGGGCTGGAAACAAGGGCTTCGGGACTCGCGGCCCAGGTGCTGGCGGTAGCCCAACCAAGCAAACACAATGCGGTGAGCCCGCGAACCAGACTGTTCATGACAAGCCTCCATGGGAGCGACAAGGTATCGAATACGATTCCACGCTACGCCCAGGGTTCGGCTTTGTTAATCAAATTATCTTCAAGAACATGCAGCGCCCAGTATCCAGGACGCAGATGCGGGGGCGGATCGGCAGGCCCCTTCACCACCGCGCAATAACGGCTCGGTGAAAGGGCTGCTGGAGGCGGGATAAATCAGATATAGATGAACAGCAACAAGAGTGCGGCGAAGATCGCCCACTTTTCCAGGTAGTAGCGCGTGCGATTGCGCTTTTTCAGTTCCTTGCCCCGCAGGCGAATCTTGTACAGGCGGTTGAAGGCACGGTTCAGGCCACCAGTCTTGTCACCGGCATCATTGGGCGAGCCGGCCGCCGACATCACGGTGCGGCTGAACCATCCATTGAACGCTGCGGCCCAGCGATATTTCATCGGCCGCTCGACATCGCAGAACAGGATGATGCGATTCTGGTCGGTGGTGTTTTCCGCGTAGTGGATATAGGTCTCATCGAACATCACGGCTTCGCCGTCACGCCAGTGATAGCGCTCGCCATCGACGTCGATGTAGCAACCTTCGCTGTTAGGCGTGGACAAGCCCAGGTGATAACGGTAGGAACCAGCATAGGGGTCGCGGTGGCGTACCAGCTTGGAGCCCGGAGGCAACTCGGCGAACATCGCCGCCTTGATCGAACCGATGCTTTGCACCAGCTCGGTGGTGCGCGGGCACAGCTTCATGGCCGATGGATGGCTATCGCCGTACCACTTGAGGTAGAAGCGCTTCCAACCGGTCTTGAAAAACGAGTTGAAACCTACGTCGTTGTACTGCTCCGAACGCTTGATCTCGCCAGCCTGCAGCAGGTTCTGGCCCTCGGCACGAATCTCTTCCCAATGCTCCTGCAGCTTTTGCATTTCAGGAAAATCCGCCGGGTCCAGGTAAGGCCGGTTCGGGTGCTTGGAGAACAGGTAGAGGAAGCAGTTGATGGGGGCCAGGAAGGTGGAGTGGTCACTGAGCTGGCGGCCCAGTTTGTGGCGCACGCGCCCCCGCAGGTGTACGTATGCGATGGATAGGACGTATACAGCGGCAATGATGAGTTTCACGGAAATCGTCACATGTCAGAAGGGAACATGCTGCGCCTCCAAAAGCCCGGAAGGCCAGAGGCAAATGGCAGCGTCTGAATTGAAAAAGCGCGACGGGCAACACGCTTCGTTGCCCGTCCGGCTCTCGGCATCTGGCCGTCGGCTGGCATTTTAGCCACAGTTTGTAATCAATGGTTAACTCAAATTTGTGAAAAGCTGCTCTGTTCCAGCGCTTGGCCCCATCTACCACTCAAGGGATTGATATACCTCAATAAAGCTCGATGCGCTGTTGGCTGTGCCTGCCGATTGCAGCGGAGTATCCTGCGCCACTAACCGAACTGCCTGGTAAGGATCGCCTGGTCGATGACTGCTACCCTCCCCCCGATGCTGGTCCTGCTGCCTGGAATGGACGGCACCGGCACCCTGTTCCAACCCTTGCTTGACGCACTGGGCCCCAGCACCCCGGTGCAGGTCCTGGATTACCCGAGCGACCGGGCCCTTGATTATCCGGCCCTGGAAGAGCGCGTGTGGCAGCAGATCCCACGGGAGCGACCGTTCGTGCTGCTGGGTGAGTCCTTTTCCGGCCCGATAGCGGTGGGTATCGCCGCCAGGCGGCCCACAGGATTGATCGGGTTGGTCCTGTGCAGCAGCTTTGTCCGCAATCCCCGTCCAGCGTTGGCGCCCCTGGCGCCCTTGCTCAAGTTCATGCCCTTGCAATACCTGCCTTCCTGGCCGATGGATGCCCTGCTACTGGGCGGGTTTTCCACCCCAACGCTGCGCAACATGCTCATCACCGCCGTCGCCCGGGTGGCGCCGGCAGTGCTGCGTCTGCGCTTGCGGGAGGTGATCGGTGTCGACAGGTGCCAGGCCTTGGCTGCCTTGGAGGTACCGCTGCTGTATCTGCGCGCCCGGGAGGATCGACTGGTGCCTCCCCAGGCTTCGGCCTTGATCCAGCAGCTTCGCCAAGATGTGCATCTGATCGAGGTCGATGCCCCTCATTGCCTGCTCCAAGCCGAGCCCGTGAAGGCCGCGGCGCATCTGCAGCAGTTCATGCAGATGCTCCAGCAGACGGGGCACGACTGGCAATCATCCACGGGATAACCATCGCGGCCAGGGCGACCAGCGCTGCCACGGCATAGAAGGAGTGAATGAGTCCGATGGCGTGTGCCGCATACCCCACCAAGGCCGGCCCCAGCAGGACACCCAGATAGCCCAGCATGCTGGCTGCCGCGATAGCGTGGGACGCTGGCATGATTCGCTGCCGGCCTGCCAGCGAGAACAACACTGGGACGACATTGCCCGCTGCCAGTCCGGCAACGGCTATGCAGATGAATACCAGGACCAGGCTGCTGGCCCAGGCAGCCAGCCCCAGGGCCATGGCAGTCACCAGGAAGCCCCCCAGGAGCATCGTGCGCTCGCCGATGCGCTGGACCATCCGATCACCCACCAGGCGGACCAGGGTCATTGCGCAGGCAAAGAGCGAGTACCCGGCACCGGCCACGGCGATGTCCAGGTGTTTTTCCCGGGTGAGCAGCAGTGCACTCCAGTCGAGCATCGCGCCTTCGGCCAGGAAGATCACCATGGCCAGGAGCCCAACCACCAGTACCACGCCCTTGGGCATGACGAACAACGGCGCCCTCTCGCTACTCTCGATGTCCAGGAACCCTGGAGCCGCCATCAGCAAGCAACAGGCGACCACCAGTGCGGCAACGCTTGCAGCCAGCACCGGGCTTGCCCCGGCAGCGATCGCAGCCGTCACCGCAACAGCGCCTATCAGGCCACCGACGCTGTAGAAACCATGAAACAACGACATCAGCGGCGTATTGGCAATCTTTTGTACTTGGGTCCCATGGATGTTCGCCACCACGTCAATGGCACCTATGGATGCACCGAACAGCAGCAGACAGAGCCCCAGTACCGCGGGTGTCGAGACAATGGCCAGAAGCGGCAAGGTGGCTGTCAAGCCAATGCCTCCCACTACGATCAATAGGCGACACCCCAGGCGACTGGCCAGCGCTCCGGCAACGGGCATACCGATCAGGGCTCCAAGCCCCAGGCACAACAGCAGGGCTCCCAGGGTGGCCGAGTCCACGGCCAGGCGCGCCTGGGCAAAAGGCACCAGGGGGGCCCAGGATGAGAGTGCGAACCCCGCCATGAAAAACGACAGTTGAGTCGATCGCTTGGCACCCTTCAGGGATGGGGTGCTCGACGCATGACCCGGTAAAGGTGCGGGGAAATCTGTTTGAACGTGTGACACAACCACTCCTCGGGAATGCAAAATTCCACCTCTTTATTGAGATTGATTTACATTAACAGGAGTGAAATTCGTTATTTATCTGTACTATGCCAAATTATGTCGATAACCCGTCACGATAATCCCCCCAGGGACCCCGATCCAGACAATGCCTACGCCCCCGTCGTCGGCCGCCTGGAGCAATGGTTGCCCGAAGAAGCGGCACCTCACCGGCACAGGCGCCACCAACTGATGTGCGCCGCCAATGGTGTCATTCACGTCACCACGGATTTGGGGGAGTGGGTCCTCCCCGCCACCCGGGCGATCTGGGTCAGCTCCGGCACCGAACATGCAACCCAGGTCAAGCGGCCAACCCATACCCGTGTGCTGTACATCGACCCGGATGCCTACGACATGCCCAAGGAAGGCTACTGCCTAGTGGTTGCCATGACGCCACTGATGCGCGAAGTGATGACTGCTTGTGCCGGGTTCCCCTGGGACTATGCCGAAAACACGCCACAGTCTCGCTTGGCCCGGGTCTTGATCGACCAGGTGACCGCTCTGGACCACTCACCGGTGGACCTGCCCTTCCCCACGGACCCTCGTGCCACGCGCCTGGCGAAAATCCTGCGTAGCGATCCGGCAAACCGACTGCCGCTGGAGGTTCTGGCCAAGCAGGTGGGCGCCAGTCCACGGACCATTGAGCGGCTGTTCAGCCATGAGGCTGGCATGTCTTTCGGTAACTGGCGCCACCGCCAACGACTGCTGACGGCCATGGAGTACCTGGCCTATGGCGAAAGCGTGACGAATGTCGCGCTAAATGTGGGCTACGAATCGGCCTCCAGCTTTGTCGCGGCGTTCAAGGCTGTGTTCGGAAGCACACCGGCCCGCTACTTCAAATCCGCCACCTGAGCCTTGCCGGCGCAGTGTCATCCAGGCAACAAAAAGCCCGATGCTTGATCGGGCTTTTAACGTCTTGGAGAACCTGCTCTAGGTGGCAGCGGATGAACGCTCCACAAATGCGGCCTTCAACATCCCCAGGCACAACACGACAATTGCGCCCCCTGTGCCAAACGCCAGGCAACGCCATTGCCAATCAAGCTCATCATCGAATCCGCTGATCAGCGCAGCGACACCCAATCCCAGGAGGATCAAGAAGAGGAAGGCGGCGATAAGCCAGGTACCGAAGAACAGAATTCGCCACCGCCATTTACTTCGCTTGATGGGCAAACGAGCGTCAGTAACGGAGGGTTCATGCTGCATATCCATCGCAAGTTTTCGGCTCATCCCTAAGAAGAAACCCCGGCCGAGCAGCCGGGTTCAAGACATTCCTATACCCAACCCCCAATTGAGAGGGGTGGAGGATTGGGTAAGGAATGAAGGCCAGATGATGCCAAAGACCCGGACCGGGGACAACCTAAAAACCCACAGGGGCGTCTTTACCCCCCTCGTACCGCACAGGGCTGCCTAGCTTTTGCGGTACTCGCTCAAGCCAAGGCCGGTATGACGCTTGAAGTACTTACCCAAGTAGGAAGCGTCGGCAAAGTGCAGCTCATCAGCGATCTGCTGGACGGACTTTCGAGGTTGGCCAAGCTGTTTCTTGATCTCCAGCACCACCTGTCTATCGATCAGGGTCTTGGGGGCGTCATTGAAGTACTTCTTGGAAAGTTGCGACAGATAGAAGGGAGTGATGTGTAGCAGGCCTGCATAAAACGCCACTTCGCGGTGTTGCTTGCAGTGTGCCGAAATCAACTCCCAGAACTTCCAGCAGATTGCCTCTGGCCTGCTGTAGTCGTTTTTTGTCCCCGCCTCCAGATCCACTTCCGCGCAGAGCCACAAGAACAGGTTCTGCAAATGATTGATGAACATGACCCGCTTGTAGCTCGAACATTGGCCCTGGATCATCGCCAGCTGGCTCTCCCAGGCTTGCAGGAAAGCGCTGAGCCCTTGGTCTGGACGAAAGAACGGAAAACGATTCAAAAAAACGAACAAGCTGCTAGGCAATACAGCCGCCACCTCTGCCGCAGCGGATCGGTTGAGTCGATAGCCAGTACACGAAAAATCGTCCGACTTGCTGGTTATCAAGGCAATGGAGTCTTCAGCAAGTACCAGGAAATCCCCCTTCATCATCCTGTACGGCTGGAAATTGACCTCCAGTTCGGCACTTCCGTCTTGGCAAATCAGCACAACCACATAGGCCAACGCCAGTGGATGCCCTACTTCCCCGCTGAACTGGCTCTCACCGATAACATAGTCTTCGGTGCCGGGATCTCCCAGGGAATTCATTTGCATTCAACACTCCAGGCCAGCGAGCCATTCGGGCTACTAGTTTTCAAAACTACTTATTTTACCCAAGTCCATGCGTTGCCGGCGCTCGCTCTCATTTCCACAATTGTCTTCTTACTGTCTCCCTCCCAATACAGAAGAGAACCGATGCTGAACACTGAACGCCTTGTATTACGGGCCTGGAAAGCCAGCGACGCGCCCAGCCTCTACCAATACGCAAAGGACCCACGGGTTGGGCCCATTGCCGGTTGGCCGGTGCATACCAGCGTGGAGCAGAGTTTGGAAATTATCCAGACAGTCTTCTCGCACCCGGAGGTCTATGCCGTGACATCAAGGGAAAACGACATCGCAATCGGCCTGGTAGGGCTGTTGATCGGCAAGGACAGCAACTTCGAGATTGCCAATGATGAAGCCGAGGTCGCCTATTGGATCGGCGTTCCGTTCTGGGGCCTGGGTCTGATACCGGAAGCCGTCAAGGCCCTGATGCACCATGCCTTCGAGGACTTGGGCCTCAGTGCCCTATGGTGCGGCTACTTCGCGGAAAACGAACAGTCATTCAAGGCCCAGGCAAAATGTGGCTTCAAGCATCACCACACGCAGGAGAACAAATTCAATCAATTCATGAGTGACTATCGGACCGAGCATATAAGTCGTATCAGCAAGAAAGAGTGGCTGGCTTTGCTGGAACAACAAGCTTAGGTGGTAGGATCAGCGCCCTTCATTTCTGGGAGCGGCCTGCAGTGACACCGATCATCTGTGCCAACGAATTCGATATCTGTATCTCCATGCCCGATTTCGTTACCTGGAACGACGACCAGAGCGCCCCCAATACCGATTTGGTGGCGGCCTTGCAGGCCATGGGCATTGTGCTCGACATCACCGGGCTCCATGACGTCTATTTCAACGAGACATCCGTGGGCACCGGTGATGTACATGTCTACCCCTGCGGGAAGTACCAAAGCGTTCTGGTGATCGATATGTATCGAGAGCTGAGCGATCAGCTGGACATTGTCAGCCTGTCGCTGCAAGTGGAGCCAGCCATCCTCGATCGAGTCTTGCCGCACCTTAGGCGCTTCTTCGATGCTGCCGAATGCCAGGTCGCCTTTCGGCAATCCAGTCATTCGCAACAGTTGCGGACATTGCTTGATAGCGGCAGGTACCCTGCGCAGGTCGATGAGAGCGGTTATCGACAGAGGCTGATCAGTCACCCTCACCCATCGCTATAGCCAGCAGTAGTCGATCCTTAAGCCATAGGACCGCAATCTGCCCTGATGATGTATCGAGGAAAGTCAGGCCTTGGTCGACTGGGTGAACGCCCAGCCAAACGCAACAGCCGCGATGACAGGCCGTATCAGGTCAGAAGCAGGCGCCATGCCAGACACCACCGGCAGCGCCATGATGACGAGCACAACCAACGCGGCGAGCACGCCAAATGCTGAGATCCAGCGAAAGTACCGAGGAAACATCATGCGACTCCATTGTAGAAGCGCGGCATCGTAATTGCATTTTGCCACCTACTCAATATCCAAGCCTGTAGGGCCACATGCCGCAAGGAACTCCTTATGAGAGAACCGGGCTGCGGCACACCGCGGCGTGTTTTAGCAGCAACTTCTTAACTACGGGTCCTGTTTCGTTCACACTGCATAGCAAGACTCATGGATTGGCTGCCCGCCAGCCCCTAGCAATTGGAATGCAGCAATGAATAAGAGCATCCCTACCCTGCTTTTCTTTTCCGCTTTGTTGGCAGCCTGCGGCCCAAACAAACTCGTTTCCGACCTGCCTTCACCCAGCGGGAAGTATCATGTAGAGGTACGTCAGTGCCCTCAAAGCGGGTCCATTACATGGAGCGAGAAGATTCAGGTTTCCATACTCGAATCGGGTGTATCGGCAGCATGCCAATCGGCGGTGGAGGCATTGATGCAATTCGACGCAAACGAGTCGGCAAGCCAGCTACAACTCGAATGGGTCTCGGATACCGAACTTCGGGCATGGCTCCCAGGCTTCAACCCCGAGTACGGCCCATCGATTGCAATGTATAAGCCCAACAACCCGATCAAGGTGGTTTTCTCGCCGAAGCCATGAGAGTGCGAGTTGGATGAAGGCCTAAGGCTATGCGCCAACACACTAAGGCGAGCCCTCCATGGCATCTTCTGATTGACCTCCTCCATAAGTACAGAAGCACGCTTCAAGGCTGGGGTAGTTCAAGATAAACCAACAGACGGCCTGCCAGGCGATCGCAGGTAAAGAAGGCTTACCATGCCCAACCATGTAACCAACAAGATCAACGCCCCTGCCCATGTCCTCGCATCACTGATAAACGCAAACGGTGAGATTGACTTCAACAAGCTCATCAAGTCCAAAGGTGAACCAGTAAGCTCGATTTGGGGAACCAAATGGAACGCCTACCACCAGACCGTCGACACCGATGGCTGCCAACTCACTTTCGATACAGCCTGGTCAGCGCCCGAACCTGTTTTCAAGGCGCTCTCGGCGCTTCACCCATCTGAAGAAATCATTGTCCTGTTCGCTGACGAAGATATCGGCAACAACTGCGGGACGATCAAGCTAAAGGCAGGGTCGATAGTTGAGCGCGACGGTCCGAGCTACTGTGGGGAAAATAGCGAGTCCGAACAGCAGAAGTGGTCGGCATTTGCCATGGAAATCAAAGGCTGGACCGACGAGGAGTAAAAACCTGCTGCCAAGGGCGACCTGAGATCATCCCACCGGAGTAAAAAGAACCGGTTTAGATTCAGTTCTCAAGGGTTGGCATCCTCCTAAATTTGCGCCCCTCTGCCCTTCCCCTCTACATGATGAAAAAACATCAAAGCCCCGCTGTCACAATCAGGCAGTCAGCATCAATTTGAAGCCTTTCGATGAGGTCTAGGCAGACTTTCGGCTGCGTTGGTCAATGATCACGGCAAGCCCGGCAAGCAGGATGGCCAGTGTGTAGGCCACCAATCCCAGATTGAGTCCAATGATCATTCTCTCAGATCCATCGGTAAGGACCATCGAACCGCCGTAGCCATCCCGAAACCAGTAGGCCAACAAGAATCCGCCCGTTACGAATGTCGTGAGAAGGCTCGCGAGCTTCACGTTACCCGCCTCCCAAACCAGCCAGACACTGAATACTCCAAGTGCAGTATTGGTAAACAACTGCCAAGTCTCATGCAGCCTGGCATGTGGCTCCCACGCGGGGTTGAATACATGGGTATCGTTGATCTCAAGAATCGGTACGACCACGGCATAGAAGACAATTCCGACCGTTACCAACAGTTTTGCCAGCATCAGCCACCTCCTTGTTCTTGGTTTGAGTCCAGGCCATCGTCTAGTACTGTAACGTGGTGCCAAAAGGTGTTCCAGATACCAAAAGCCCAGTACTGTGGTGGTCTCTTTGACCTTCTAGGTCGGTCTGAGGCCAACAGCAGTGTGAGTTGCCCTGGATTTCACAGACACTCCCTTACCTGAAAATGTGGCCAAGCAGCCCGCGCTACACCGATGAGTTCAAGCAGTCGACCAAGTGGCCGACAATCAGTTTTCGTAGCGGACGTTGCAGTACCCATGGCGCATCGACTTACAGCCTTTATGCGTAAATCAAGCGATACAACAAGACCACTTGCCCTGAGCATACCAGGCTGATGAAATTCGCCGACTTCTCGCTTAATACCCTTGACCTTAAGCTTTCGAGCCTCACGCTCGTAGTGCTTTATTGCATTGGTAGCCACTCAGTGTTTGCCGATAACTCGCAGGCAGTAAACAACAAGCATGGGGTGGCCAACATCGCCGTCGGTGAGTCTTTGATCAAGACCAGGGCTAAATTAATCAGGCAAGGTTGGCAGCCGATACGGATGCATGCCGCTGATAGTCATGGATACAGTGGCGTGGAACGAGAACTGGCTGCGCACAAGTTTTTCGACGTCGATGCCTGCTCCTTCGATAGCTCGCGCTGCATCTTGTTCTACTCAAGGAAAGGCACTTGCCTGCGTATCGACACCATCGGCGAGCAACTCAATGAGATGACGGTTACGCGATGGACAGAGGAGTGTCCTGATACGCCTACGGCGCCAGGCGTTAATCCTGAGCAGAAACATATCGACGCGAGCAGGCCGAGACAGAGATGATCCCCCGGGTGAACTCCACTCCCTCAAGTACAGACAATAGCTGCGCAGTAAGACCAGGCTTCCCAATGTAGGCACGGCTATAGCCATCCTTGCTCTGACACTTGCCGGAGAGCTTCATGCGGTCAACCTCGACACCACGATACAAGTTAGCTTAAAGACGAAAAAGAAAAGGCACCCGAAGGTGCCCTCTTGCGCCGTTTACGGCAGGAATCGCGTGCCACAAGCGTGGCATAGCCAGGTGCGGCGCCACTCTTGCAACTTGTCGTACTGCGCGACGTTGAATTTCCAATGGCGAACGAATCCAATCACACCGACGGTGATCAATATCGAGCCCATGAAGAACCTCGTCCAATCCACACCCCAGAACGTATTCATAAGTTTGAGGCCGTCGTACAAGATGATGGCGCCAACCCCCGTGAGGATCACTGGGCCAAGCAAGCGTTTACCTGGAGGTGGACCGACGCTAGCGGCCAAGTAGGTCTGATGCCGACCTGTAGTTTCGACGGTCACGCCTGGCCCGAATCCGGATTGTGCGTGATGGGTTGCTTGTATGTGAGTAGTACCAGCAGCATGTATGACGGACAGTAGCTGTACGTTTTGGCCTTGGCATTGCGGACAGCAGATGGCGTTGTTGCTCACCACGTAATCATTCCTTTGAAGGGCGGGAAAGGCCCATTCTAAGATAATGTGCTCCTTCTATGTATCTGAAATCCAAGTTGATGCTCGCAGGCAGTAGGTATGTTCCAAATGCAATAAGCCCAACGTGGTGCTGGGCTCGTTACGAGTGGCCGATATGCATTTCGCTAGCGATATCCGTAAACCAAAACCGCTTGAGCTAGCCTGATGTCGCTGACCGTACGCGTTTTACTCTGAGTACGTAGCACCTCAAATGCAGCCTCCAAGCTCGCGCTTCGAATAACGCCATCACTTGCGACGAAGGCTGCCGCATCATTGCGAGCGGCAAGTATTTTTGGATCGCCTTTCTTGGCGCTGTTCTGGGTACTTGCTTGACTGTCTTCGGTGAGGGTAACGGGGAAAAGAGTCACAGCAAGACTCGATGAAACAACTGCACCAAAGGCCGACACTTTCACGCCGCCATCACCTGCGATTACAGGAGAGCTGCACGGAAGACCGAACATAAGTACAACAACCAGTTTGCGCAAAAAATCCACTCCATGGGTGAGAGTCATCCTTTAGAGGCTGAATCTATCGTCTTCCTGTCCGAGCATCCAGTGCGGATGAAATGCCAGTAGCAGCCGTAGCAGCGTTTCGCCTCCGACCATCTAGGAGTGCTTCGCGACCCTTCGCACCCATCGTATTTCGTCGCAATTTACGCTGACATACCTAGCTCCTCAGGGCTCATGGCCCACACCTCAGAGTGAAACCGCAGCGAAGGTATCGAGCCCGAAGCTTTGCGCTCATTGCCTCCGCGCGTCCCTGCCTTGATCCCCCAGGCTCCTGATCTACACTCCCCCGGACCGGCAGTAGGCTCGTATCGGTGTTTTCCCAAGCACCCGGGTTCACAGTAAATCGGAGTAGGGATGCTCGGAAAACCATTCAGGAAATGGATTCCGGAAACCATTCAATAGACGGGGCGAACTCCGAAAAGCCAGACGAGTAGGAATTTAAATATGGAGATTTAATTCATGACAGCTCAAGAGCATTCCGTTGGTGGATGGACCCCTTACCACCCGCTGACTACCGAGGAAAAAAAGGTATTCGAGGAAGCGATAGCTGGCGTCATTGGTGTGAAGTACGTCCCTAAAGAAGTTTCGAGCCAGGTCGTAAATGGCACAAACTATCGCTATCTGACAGTAGCAACCCTACCGGGCTCATCAGGATCCTGGAATGCCATCGTGGAAATCTATGCGCCCATTAAAGGCAAACCGTACATCACGCAAATTATCCGAATTTAAGTTGTTGTGAAGCCCTTCGGGTCCGCAGCAATTGCGAGACCCGAAGACTACCCGCAGCGCCCTCTTCCACCCCCTGTCCTTCTGATCGACGACGTCGCTGCGGCCTGAGCATCCGGCGCTACCAGCCAGTGAGCAAGGGTCAGTTCTGACCTGGTAGTTCGTACTCAAATTTGTATGAATGCTGCCCGTCGGTGATCGTAATGATCATGCTGCCAACCAGCCCGGAAAGCGCTTCAGTACCGGAATCTGGTACGACGTTGATGGACTGAACGGGGGCTCCACGACTCATGGTCGAACTATGTTGAAGCACGAAGCTGCCACGGCGGCCGTTCAATGTTCCATGCACGGTTTCCATGGCAACGTAGCCTGCAGAACCTTGAACGCTACTGCGAAACGACAGCATTTCGCCTTTGCTGATCGCGTCCAGATCGCCATGGAATTGCTTGTCTAGAGACATCCGGCCAAGCCCCGTCCCCTCGGCAGTGACACTCAAGGACTCCGGATTTAGCGATACTTCAAACGGCCCATTGGCTGTGTAATTCATGTCAAACCCTCTTTTGCCCGGCTCCATGCCGGCCATGCGTCATACCCCATCCCACGCCAAATATCCATCATGCCGCCATCCGCCCGGAGGACGGCGCATACCCAGGAGAAGACCATGGCATACCTTGCCCGCGTCAACCCGAAGTACTTCACCGCGATCCAGCAGTGCGCGGCCAAAGATATCCGCTACGACCTAAAGCAGACGCCAGGCCTGCACAAGCATTGGGTGCCGGTGCTGAATGAGCCGTGGATTAGGAGGAGGCCCCCATACAACTGTCGTCACACCTATGCGACAATATGCTCAATGTCCGGCCTTAACCCCGCATTTATCGCCCAACAGCTGGGTCACAGCATGCAAATGCTGCTGTCGACGTATGCCCGTTGGCTCAACTCAAGCTCCGACTGGAGCGAGCTGGAAAAGCTCAAGATTGGTATCAAATCGGTATCAGCTGAAAATCCGGCTTCGTAAGTTACTGATAGGTAAGCATTTTGATCTCCACCGCCAACATCACCATGCAGTTCGGCGCCAAGCCGCTGTTCGAGAACGTTTCGGTCAAATTCAACAACGGCAACCGCTATGGCCTGATTGGCGCCAACGGTTGCGGCAAGTCGACCTTCATGAAAATTCTCGGTGGTGACCTCGAACCCTCCAGCGGCCAGGTCATGCTCGAGCCGAACGTCCGCCTGGGTAAATTGCGCCAGGACCAGTTCGCCTACGAAGAATTCACGGTGATCGACACCGTGATCATGGGCCATGAGGAATTGTGGCGGGTCAAGGCCGAGCGCGACCGGATCTACTCGCTGCCGGAAATGACCGAAGAAGACGGCATGGCCGTGGCCGAGCTGGAAACAGAATTCGCCGAAATGGATGGCTATACCGCCGAGTCTCGTGCCGGTGAACTGCTGCTGGGCCTGGGCATTCCCCTGGAGCAGCATTTCGGCTCCATGACCGAAGTAGCCCCAGGCTGGAAGCTCCGGGTCCTGCTGGCCCAGGCGCTGTTCTCCAACCCGGAAGTGCTGCTGCTGGACGAGCCGACCAACCACTTGGACATCAACACCATTCGCTGGCTGGAAAACATTCTCACGGCGCGTAACAGCACCATGATCATCATTTCCCACGACCGGCACTTCCTTAATAGCGTCTGCACCCACATGGCCGACCTGGACTACGGTGAACTGCGCCTGTTCCCAGGCAACTATGACGAGTACATGACCGCCGCGACCCAATCTCGCGAGCAACTGCTGGCCGACAACGCCAAGAAAAAAGCCCAGATCGCCGAACTGCAGACCTTCGTCAGCCGCTTCTCGGCCAACGCCTCGAAAGCCAAGCAGGCAACCTCCCGTGCCAAGCAGATCGACAAAATCCAGCTGGCCGAAGTCAAGCCATCGAGCCGGGTCAGCCCCTTCATTCGCTTCGAGCAGACCAAGAAACTGCATCGCCAAGCCGTCACCCTGGAAAAGGTCTCCAAGGGTTTCGAGGGCAAGCAGCTGTTCAAGGATTTCAGTTTCACCATCGAAGCGGGCGAACGCGTTGCAATCATCGGCCCCAACGGCATTGGCAAGACCACCCTGCTGCGCACCCTGGTAGGCGAGTTGACTCCGGATGCCGGCGCAGTGAAATGGACCGAAAGCGCGGAAGTCGGCTACTACGCCCAGGACCACGCCCATGATTTCGAAGACGATGTCAGCCTGTTCGAGTGGATGGGCCAGTGGACCCAGGGCGAACAGATGATCCGTGGCACCCTCGGCCGCATGTTGTTCTCCAACGACGAGATCCAGAAGTCGGTCAAGGTGATTTCCGGTGGTGAGCAGGGTCGCATGCTGTTCGGCAAGCTGATCCTGCAAAAGCCCAACGTGCTGCTGATGGACGAACCGACCAACCACCTGGACATGGAATCCATCGAAGCGTTGAACCTGGCCCTGGAGAACTACCCAGGCACCCTGCTGTTCGTCAGCCACGACCGTGAGTTCGTATCGTCCCTGGCCACTCGTATCATCGAGCTGAGCCCCGACGGTGTGACTGACTTCAGCGGCACCTACGACGACTACCTGCGTAGCCAGGGCGTATTGTTCTAAGCCACCGCAAGCTGCAAGCGTCAAACTAAAGCCCCATCACTCGTGATGGGGCTTTTTGCATCGGCTCGATTCATCACCCCCTGGGATAAATAGTTAGCCAGCTTCCTTTTACCTTCGCGGCACGCGATGATGCGCTCCTCTAACCGCCACCCGCGAAGAGCCTCCATGCCCGAGCGTCAACCGCCCGCCCAAAGCTCCATGGCGATCACCCTGCAGATCGTTTCCATCGTCTTCTATACCTTTATCGCCTTCCTCTGCATTGGTTTGCCAATCGCCGTGCTGCCGGGATATGTCCACGAAGAACTGGGGTTCAGCGCGATAGTCGCCGGGGTGACCATAGGCTCGCAGTACTTGGCCACCTTGCTCAGCCGCCCCCTGGCCGGGCGTCTGTCGGACACCGTGGGCACCAAGCACGCAATCATCTACGGCCTGCTGGGCATTGTGCTGAGCGGCCTGCTGACCCTGGTATCGGTGCTGCTGCAAAACCTGCCCTGGCTGAGCCTGGCAGTGCTGCTGGCGGGACGCCTGCTACTGGGGGTCGCTCAAGGCTTGATCGGGGTTGGCACCATCAGTTGGTGCATGGGACAGGTAGGAACCGAGCACACTGCCCGATCGATCTCCTGGAATGGCATTGCCTCCTACGGCGCAATAGCCATAGGTGCACCCCTTGGGGTGGTGATGGTCCAGCAATATGGCTTCGCCAGCCTGGGTATCGCCCTGTCGGCCCTGGCGCTGGCGGCGCTACTGTTGATACGCAACAAGCCTTCGGTGCCCGTGGTACGGGGCGAACGCCTGCCTTTCTGGGCGGTTTTCGGGCGCATTGCACCGTTCGGTGTGAGCCTGAGCCTGGCCTCCATCGGCTATGGCACGCTGACCACATTCATCACCCTGTTCTACCTGAGCCTTGGCTGGAACGGCGCAGCCTATTGCCTCACGGTATTTGGCGTGTGCTTCATCTGTTCACGCTTGTTGTTCATTTCCAGCATCGGCCGTTTTGGCGGCTTTCGCTCGGCTATCGCTTGCATGTGTGTCGAGACCCTGGGGCTGAGCCTGCTCTGGCTGGCACCATCCCCCAGCTGGGCATTGGTGGGTGCGGGCCTTACCGGTTTCGGCCTGTCGTTGGTCTATCCGGCCTTGGGCGTGGAGGCCATCAAGCAAGTTCCCAATAGCAGTCGGGGTGCCGGCTTGAGTGCCTACGCCGTGTTCTTCGACCTGGCACTGGCCGTAGCCGGGCCGCTGATGGGCGCGATTGCGCTGAACCTGGGCTATTCGTGGATCTTCTTCTGCGCCGCATTGTTGTCACTCAGCGGCCTGGGACTGACCCTGCTGCTCAAGCGCCGCAGCGGCGCCTGAGTCACTGATCGGCGGTCTGCATCCCTGCCCTGTTCGGTCTCCCCAGGGTCTGGGCGAAGAACTTGCCCGCCTCAGCAATCAGGTTGCGATGAATGTCCTCGCGATCGACGCCATCAGCGTCGGTACACAAGGCCGGCATCGCGGCCAATTGTTCGGCACTGCACGGTGCCATGAAGATAAAGTGCCCGGCCCCGGCCAGTAACTTGAAATCTGGGGCCACCGGCAGCTTGCGCGCCAGGGCCGCGGCATTCTTGTCCAGGGCGACCAGTTGGTCACCGTCTCCGCTGTACAGCAGTACGGGCACATGCACTCCGGCCAGGGTCTGGCGACCGAACTTGAGACTCAACGGCGCCATGAGCATCAATGCATGCACGCGCGGATCGGCCACTGGCGCCAGATCGTCACGATCGACGATCAGCTCGCCATGGGTATTGCAGGCATCCCGATCATCGGGCCGCTCCAGGCAATAACGCCGCAGGCGATCCAGGTCGGGAGTCGCGCCAGAAAGAATCAGGGCCGTTTCGCCACCGGCGGAGTAACCGATGACACCGACCTGGTCGGCATTGACGAACGGTGACAGCATCGGGTCGCTCAACGTGGCAGTGATGGCTTCGGATATCTGGATCGGCCGTCCATAGAGGTTGCTCAGGGTTCCCAGCCGACTGTAGTCCTTGGAGTTGTCACCCGGATGAATCACCGCCACCACGACAAATCCCTTACGCGCCAGCGATGTAGCCAAGTCATGCAAGGCCAGGGGCGTGCCGGTATTGCCATGGGAGAGCATCAGCATCGGGAAGCGACCGATAGCGATCTTGGCATCGCGAGAGGCCGCAATCTGATAACCCTCCAATGGGCTGGAGTGCTCGATCCCGGTGGACGGATAGAAGGCGATAGCCCGCATCGGTTGCAAGTCCAACGGGTCTAGGAACGTCATTTCATGGAAACCGACGCTCCAGCGCGGACCATGCGCAGGAGCAGCCTGCACCGAAACCAGGCCACTGAGCAGGAAGATCAGTAACAACGCACATTGACCTTTCATGACACGCCCACCTTTGCCGCTGGATCGAGAGCGCCTCTTCCCTCTGCCATCCCTTGCTGCCAAGGCCCTGGAACGGATCTGGCGTCGCAATGGAGCTACACGGGAAACAAGCCTCGCTTCGTGTGCTGCATAACTCGGGCCAGAAAACGTGAAAAACGCCAATGAAAAAACTCCGTACCCGATCACTGAAAGCAGTGACCGGAATACAGAGTCTAGTAGTGCTGACGCAGGGGGGAAGCGTCTTTACACAAGCCTTACGCGGCAGCGAAGAGCTGTTTGTTGATCTGTACCTGGGCGTCAGTCATGGCCTTGTTGCGCATGTCGTCGCCATAGGCCAGGCCATGGGCACGGACGAACTCGATATCGGTGATGCCCATGAAGCCGAACATGACCCGCAGGTAGTCCTCATGCCCCACCCCGGTAGGTTGGCCGACATGCAGGCCACCGGCGGTGGACACCACGATCACCTTCTTGTCGCCACACAAGCCCTGAGGGCCGGCTTCGGTATAGCGGAAGGTCTGGCCGGCTACCGCAATGCGATCGAACCAGGCCTTGAGCTGGCTGGGAATGGTGAAGTTGTACATGGGGGCTGCCACCACCACCGCATCGGCGGCGAGGAATTCGCTCAGGGTCTGGGCGCTAAGCTGGGCTTCGTGCTCCAGGGCCGCATCACGCAATTCGGCAACGGTACCCGCAGCAACCAGGGTAGCAGCGGAGAAATGACTGATCGCATCAGTAGCCAAATCGCGGTAGGTCACCACTGCCTGTGGCTCGGCGGCCTTCCAGGCCTGAACCACGTCGCGGCTCAGCTGACGGGAGGCCGAGTTGTCACCAAGAATGCTGGAATCGATATGCAAGAGTTTCATCTGGGATCTCCAAGTGAGGACCGCCACTTGGCGATCGAATGTTGTAAATCCTACCCATGAAACCAATAGCTGATTAGATGGTATAAATGCGATAGTTAATCCCATCAGCAGAACAATAGGGCCGTATCTCATGCAAGACCTCAACGACCTCTACTATTTCGCCAAAGTGGTCGAGGCTGGCGGATTCACAGCGGCCGGCCGGCTGCTGGGGATACCCAAGTCGCGCCTGTCGCGGCGCATCGCCGAGTTGGAGGAACGACTTAATGCCCGGCTGCTGCAGCGCACCACCCGACAACTGAAGCTGACGGCCGTGGGCGAGCGATACTTGCGCCATTGCCAGGCCATGTTGTTGGAGGCGGCAATGGCCGATGAAGCCGTGGCCAGCATGGCCAGCGAGCCTCGCGGTCGGCTCCGGGTATCGAGCCCGGTCGGCCTGGCCCATGAGCTACTGACCCCCCTGGTGAGCAGCTTCCTGCAAAAGTATCCGCAAGTGCAGTTGGAGATGCTCCTGCTCAATCGTCGTGTCGACCTGATCAACGAAGGCGTCGATGTGGCGCTGCGGGTACGCGAGCAAGGTGATGAGGACCCGCTGCTGGTCACTCGGCGCCTGCGCCAGGCGCAGACCGCGATAGTCGCAAGCCCGGCATTCCTGCAACGCCATCCAGTGGAGCATCCGGATGACCTGCGCCACCTGCCGATCCTTGGCGCCCTGGAAGCGGACCGCCTGGTGCATCTGCGCCTACTGGACGAGCAAGGCAACGCCCATGAACTGGCCCTGGAAGCACGCCTTGGGATCGACGACTTCATTGTACGCAGGGCCTGCGCCCTCGCCGGCCTTGGATGCACAGTGCTGCCGATGCTCTATTGCGAAGAGGAACTGAGCAGCGGCCAACTGATCCAGTTGCTGCCACAATGGTCTCTGCCCGGTGGTTGGCTGCAAGCGGTATACCCCCATCGCCGTGGCGTGATGCCAGCCGTGCGGGCCTGGATCGATCACCTGCGCGAATCCTTCGAAGCCTGTGGAGACAGATTGCTGTGAAAGCCCCACTGATGGATCAAGAGCAAGTGGCACAGTTTTGCCTGGGACTGCCCGGTGCCCGGGAAGACTACAAATGGGGAGGTGTGCGGGTGTTCTCGATTGCCGGGACCAAGATGTTCGCCCTGCAGAACCTGCGGGGCGAATCCCTGGCCTTCAAGGTCGACCCTGAGCTGTTCCTCGGCCATGTCGACCGCCCCGGTGTTTCTCCTGCGCCCTACCTGGCTCGCGCCCACTGGGTCATATTGCGCGTGCCCTACCCCCTGGAAGCGGCTGAGTTGAAGCAACTGTTGCAGCGCTCGCATCAGTTGGTGGTGGCCAAGCTACCCAAACGGGCGCAGGTCGGATTGCAGATCTAGATCCAGCTCAACAGGCCGCTCTCAAGAAACAGTCGATCGATCCAGAACACCTGGTGCAAGGCCACGATCAACCAAAACACGGTCTGATAGGACAGCTTGCGGGTCTTGTGTCGCACTAGTTGTTGCGCCAGCAAGGCCCCGGGCCAGCCACCCGCCAGCTCCAGGGCATGCAGGACGTTCTCGGGCGTACGTTGCCCCTGGTCCCGGGCCCGACGTTTGTCGTGCCAGTAGACCAGGAACGTCAGCAGGCTGACCGCGCCGTAGGCCAGCAGAGGAATGGCCGAGACGCCCCGCCACCACAGGGACAGGGCGCCGAACAATGGCAAGGCGCACAACAGGACGAAGACCAGCAGCTTGCTCCTGGCATGCTGAACCCGCCCAGCATTGCCCGGACGCCCTTCTTGACGGCTGCCCTTCACGCCTTGGCCGCCGCCCAATCGACCCAACCGAACTGCCAGGTCGCCAGGATCAGCAGGCCAAAGGCGATGCGATACCAGGCGAATGCCGCATAACTGTGGCTGGCAATGAATTTCAGCAACCCCTTGACCGCAATCATCGCGAAGATGAACGCGGTGACAAAGCCGATGGCGAACACCGGCAAGTCGTCAGGTTGGAACAGATGGCGGTACTTGTAGCCGGAGTACACCGCCGCCCCGACCATGGTTGGCATGGCCAGGAAGAACGAGAACTCGGTCGCGGTCTTGCGCGACAGGCCGAAGAGCAAGCCACCGATGATGGTCGAGCCGGAGCGCGAGGTTCCTGGAATCATTGCCAGGCACTGGATGAACCCCACCTTGAGGGCGTCCTTCCAGGTGATTTCATCGACGCTCTCGGCATGGACCTGATGCTGGCGACGCTCGGCCCACAACATGATGATCCCGCCAATCACCAGCGCCGTGGCCACGGTGATCGGGTTGAACAGATAAGCGTGGATCAGGTCGGCGAAAATCACCCCCAGCACCACTGCCGGGAAAAACGCCACCATCAGGTTGACCGTAAAACGCCGGGCCTTGGGCTGGGTGGGCAGGCCCACTACCACATCGAAGATCTTGCGGCGGAATTCCCAGACAACTGCCAGGATCGCGCCCAACTGGATGATGATGTTGAAGGCCATTGCCCGTTCGCCACCAAAATCCAGCAAGTCGGCCACAATGATCTGGTGCCCGGTGCTACTGATGGGTAAAAACTCGGTGAGCCCTTCGACAATCCCGAGTATCAATGCTTGTACGGCGGTCCAAAGATCCATCAATCCCCCAATGAGGCCCTGCTCGTGGCATGCCTCTTTTTAAATATTCAAAGCCTTCACGGCGTCGATCACAGCCAAAACCGCAGGGCTGGCAAGATCAACACAAGCCCATGAAAAATCTGTGAAAAACTCAGAAAACTTCAGGTTTTGTGTAAAGGCGCCGAAATCCTAGCAGACAGGCGCAAAATGCGCCGCGATGTTATTGGACTTCCGTAGGGTTGGCGCTCGCAGGCAGGCATGCTTGGATGCTTACGAGCTTTTATGACAAGAACAAGAATCTGGAGTGACCGGATGATGAATAGCCTACGCAAGATGTCCATCAGCCAGCGCCTGTGGCTGATCCTGGTCGTGGCAGTGCTGACCCTGGTAACCCTGGGCGTGATGATGCTCAAGCAGATTCATGACGACCTGTACCAGGCCAAGGCGCAGAAAACCCAGCATGTGGTGCAGACCGCCGCTGGCGTACTGAACTACTACCAGGGCCTGGAAGCCTCCGGCAGCCTGAGCCGCGAACAGGCGCAGCAGCAGGCACTGCAGGCGGTCCGTGGCCTGCGCTACAACCAGAATGACTATTTCTGGATCAACGACCTGACGCCGGTGATGATCATGCACCCGGCCAACCCCAAGCTTGATGGACAGAACCTGGGCGCTATCAAGGACCCGGACGGTTTCCAGGTATTCAACGAAATGGTGGCGGTGGCCAAGGCCAAGGGTGCCGGCATGGTCGATTACCGCTGGCCCAAGCCCGGAGCCCAGGAGCCGGTGCAGAAGACCTCCTATATCCAACTGTTCCAGCCTTGGGGCTGGATCATCGGCTCCGGGGTGTACATCGATGACCTGCAGGAAGAGTTCTATGCCCAGGTATTGCGTGCGTCCTCGGTTGGCCTGGTGATCGCCCTGCTGATGGGCGCCCTGGTGGTACTGATCGTGCGCAGTATCGTCAGCCCGCTGCGTGAGGCCGTGCACGCCATGGCCAATATCGCCAGCGGTGAAAGCGACCTGACCCGTACCCTGGATACCCACGGCCAGGATGAAGTCACCGAGCTGGCCCGCCACTTCAACGGCTTCACCGCCAAATTGCGTGGCGTCGTGACCCAATTGCAGGCCAGCGCAGCCGCCCTGGAGCAATCCTCCAGCGAACTGGGCAGCAATGCCTCCGAGGCCCAGGAGCGCAGCCAACAGCAATCCTTACAAATGGAACAGGTGGCAGCCGCCATCAGCCAGGTCACCACCGGCGTCCAGGACGTGGCGCGCAATGCCGAACAGGCCGCCGACGAAGTGCGCGAGGCCGAGGTCCAGGCCCAGCAAGGCCAGGTCAATATCGACAGCAGCCTGCAACAGATCGACCAACTGTCAGGCACCATCGATCAGGCCGTGGAGGTGATCCGTACCCTGGCCACCGAAAGCACCCAGATCGGTACGGTGCTGGAGGTGATCCGCTCCATCGCCGAACAAACCAACCTCCTGGCCCTGAATGCCGCTATCGAGGCCGCCCGCGCCGGCGAGCAGGGCCGGGGTTTTGCCGTAGTCGCCGACGAGGTGCGCCTGCTGGCCCAGCGCACCCAGCAATCCACTGCGGAAATCCAGGGCATGATCGAGCGCCTGCAAAATCACTCCGAAGCGGCCGTCAAGGTCATCGGCGACAGCAGCCGGGCCTCGCAACTGACCATCGAGCAAGCCGGCCTGGCTGGGGCCAGCCTCAGCGCCATCGGCCAGGCGCTGCATACCCTCAACAACCTCAATGCCTCGATTGCCAGCGCTACCCTGCAGCAAGCCCATGTCGTGGAGGACATCAATCACAACGTCGGCCAGGCCGCCGGGCTGTCCCAGGGCACGGCCCTGGCGGCCCAGCACTCCAGTACTGCCAGCCGCCACCTCAAGGAGTTGTCCGAACAGCTCAATGGCCTGCTCCGGCAATTCCGCGTCTGATTTCGCGGTGCGTGCGAATCCGCCGGTGCTGGTTGCACAGGTGGATTCGGGCAAGGCCTGACGCACGGCCCCTACTCTGGGTACAATCCGCCCCCTTTCGCCATTTCCCCAAGGAACCGCCATGTCCGGGCTTGAACTGTTTGCCGCTGCGCTCGGCGTCATCGCCGTCTGGCTGACGGTCAAGCAAAACCCCTGGTGCTGGCCCATCGGCCTGGTCATGGTGCTGCTCTACAGCTGGATCTTCTACGAGGTCAAACTCTATTCCGACATGCTGCTGCAGGTGGTCTATGCCGCGCTGCAGCTCTATGGCTGGTGGCAATGGACCCGCGGCGGCGAGCAGCACCAGGGGCGTCCAGTCAGCCAGCTGCAATACCCGGCGCTGCTCCAGGGACTGGCTCTGGGCGCTCTTGGCAGTCTGCTGCTGGGGGCCGCCATGGCCCATTGGACCGATGCCGCCCAACCCTGGCTCGATGCCGCCCTGACGGCTTTCAGCCTGGTGGCGCAATGGTGGATGGCACAAAAGCGTGTGCAGTGCTGGCCATTGTGGGTCGCGGTAGATGTGATCTTCGTCGGCCTGTTCATCTATAAGGCGCTGTATCTCACTGCGGCCCTATATGCCTTGTTCACCCTGCTGGCCATCCAGGGCTGGCGCAGCTGGCGTGCCGATCCGGCCTTGCAACCATGAAGATCCTGGTCCTTACCGGCCCCGAGTCCAGCGGCAAGAGCTGGTTGGCGGCCGAGCTGCAAGCTCACTTCGGTGGCCTTCAGGTCGCTGAATACGTGCGTCATTTCATGGAACAGGAGCGCCGCGACACCTGCCTGGCCGATATTCCCGAAATCGCCCGAGGCCAACTGGCCTGGGAGGATCAGGCTCGGGCACAGCAACCTGAACTGCTGATTCTCGATACTCACCTGCTGAGCAATATGCTCTGGAGCCAGGTCCTGTTCCACGACTGCCCGCTGTGGCTGGAAGAACAGCTACTGGCCCGGCATTACGACCTGCACCTGCTGCTATCGCCCCAAGGCGTGCCCTGGAGCGGCGACGGCCTGCGCTGCCAGCCACAACTGGCCCAGCGCCAGGCGTTCTTCGACGCCACGCAGCAGTGGCTGGAACAACACCGGCAAACCTATCGGGTCATCGGCGGTGACTGGTCGGCTCGTCGCCAGCAAGCCTTCGAACTGGTCCGGCAGTACCTGCTGGATTGATCGCTGGCGGCCAATCAAGGCTGCCAGTGTCCATTCCTGAAACACTCCTGCGCAGACCCGCCCGCCATTTTCCTGGGCCAACACGGCTAATCGGCAAAACTGTTAAGCCTGCGATACAACAGCCCAGCAACCCGCATTCCAGAGCATTGCCAGGGTTATGGCCATTGGCCGCTGGCCAATGCTGTCTCATCCATGAAACAGCTTCTTTGCGTATTCGCCTTGAGAATTCGCAAGCCCTTGATTACTCGAAATAAATGAAAACCGGCACGGCTTCTGCTCTCTCCCTCTCAACGCTGACTAGGGCCAGCACTGAGAAGAAGGAATACCGCCGTGGGGACTCTACCTAGAAGTTTTACCCGCCTGATGCTGATCAGTTGTGCCGTCAGCGCAGTGTGCAGCCTTCCGGCTCTGGCGGCAGGCAATGGCGAGATCGTGCTTGAACGCCAGGTGCACCCGACTATGGCTGGTCGCCCGCTGAACCTCGACAACAACCCCACCACCGTCAATGCCAACCCTTCTGGCCTGGTCACCAGCATGGCCAATGATGAAATGACCGACAGCGAGTTCGCCGGTATCAGCAGCGGCTCCCTGGTCCGGGGAGCGGTGATGCCCAATGGCACCGGGGTTGCCGGTATGAACGTCATCACCAACTCCGATGGCCTGCCGGGCATGGCCGCAGGCCACGGCGGTGGCTCCGGAAGCACCATTTCCAACTCGATCAATCGCTCCATCAGTGCCGGCATGGCGCCCCTGAACAATATCGGAGGCCGTTGAGATGAAATGCTCATTGATCCTGCTGGCCCTGCTCGGCTGCACCTCGGCCATGGCCGATAGCGGTGCTCCGGTCCAGGACACTGCCACCCTGAGCAATTCCGGCGCCCGCTATACCGGCAACCTCAACATCAACCAGGCCGCCGGCGATCAGCAACAACAGACCAACGCCCGGGCGATCGCCATCGGCACCAATGCCAGTGCCAGCACCAGCGTGACCCAGAAAATCACTACGCCAGCCGACCGCTCGGTCAATGCCAGCAGCACCATCGGCGGCAACTCTTTCAGTAACGGCAGCGGCGCACTGGGCGTGAACCAGTCGTCCGGCGCCAACAACCAGATGGCCAATGCCCTGCGGATCAGCATCAGCGCCAATCCGCAAGGCATGGACGACAGCGCGCTTTCGCAGCAGAACGTTGCGCTGTCACCAAACTCAGGAGCACCTGATACCCATCAAGGCAGCCGCCAGGTCGCGACCAGCGACCAGGCCTTCACCGGCAGCCGGGGAGTCGTCCAGGTGAACCAGAGTGCCGGGGTGGGGAACCAGATGGCTAACACCCTGAGCATCCGGGTCGCAGACTGACCCTTCGTAGTGCGATTAGAAAGTACCAACACTTAACCAACTAATAAGCACCGGAGAAACACCATGAAACCAACAATGGCTCTCAAACCACTGGTTTTCGCACTGGCCGCCATCATGGCAATGGCTGCCCAGGCAGGTGGAAACAACAACCACGGTCACGGCGGCCACCATGGTAACCAAGGCCCGGATCTCAACACGCTGCTGCAAATCACCGCCGGGGCCGGTGCTGCAGTGACTGACGTCCAAGAAAGCGACACCAACGTGGTGAAAAACCAAGGCACCAACAACAACGCCAAGATCGAAAGCTCGTTGAACGGTTCCAACGGCAACATGGGCGCCAACGCCGCAGCCGGCGATGGCAACCAACAAGACAATGCCGCTGCCCTGGCCACCGCCGACGAAAACTTCATCTTCGGTAGCGCCATCGCCGTCTCCAGCGCCACCCAGGTGAACAACAACAACTACGTGAAAAACTCTTCAACCCAAAACAATGCCGTGCTCAACAACTCGGGCAACAACGGCTCCGGCAACATTGGCATGAACGTCACCTCCGGCGACTTCAACCAACAGAAAAACAACCTGGCAATCGCCGTATCCGGTGGTCGTGTAGCCACCGCAGCGGCTTCGGCCAACCAGTCCTCGACCAACCTGGTGGTGGATAACAAAGGCGTCCAGGCCTACAAAACCACCACCCTCAGTGGCGGCTTCGTAGCCTCCGGCACCTACAAAGGTACCGGCAGCGGCAAGATCGAAGGCGGCGACGATCATGGCCATGGCTATGGCGACAAAGGCCATGGCAACGACGATCAAAAACTCACCTTCAAGGAACAAGGCACTGTCGAACTGGCTGGCTACTGGACCCAGCAAGTGCTGACCAAAGACGGCTGGAAAAACCCAGTGGTCAACAACGCCAGCATGACCGGCTCGATGAATGGCTTCTCGGGCAACGGTGGGGCCAACGTCTCGGCCGGCGTGGGCAACCAACAAAGCAACTCGCTGTCCATCGCTGCCGGCTGCAAAGCCTGCATGTAGTCGCGATCGTAACGAAAGCCCCGGAAACGGGGCTTTTCCACAGTCTTACCAGGCGTAACGATCATGCGTACTGCAATCCTTATTCTGGCACTGAGCCTTTGTGGCCCGGTACACGCGGCGCAGATGGCCTTTGCCGGCCTGCCCGATGGCGGCTTGCTCTTCAAGAAGGTACAGAGCGTACGCGAACGCAAGTTCGCCGACCTCGTCGAGCAGAAGACCGATTTCAGCTGCGGTGCCGCCTCCCTGGCCACCATCCTGCGCCACGCCTACTGGCTGGATGTCAATGAAGAACAGGTGATCAAGGGCATGCTAACCACGTCGGATCAGAAACTGGTCCAGACCCAGGGGTTTTCCATGCTCGACATGAAGCGCTACGCCGAGAGCATCGGCATGCGTGCCCGCGGCTACCGGATCCCGGCCGACAAGCTTGAATCCGTGAGCATTCCGGTGATCGTGCTGATGGAAATCCGCGGCTACAAGCACTTCGTGGTGCTGCAACGGGCCCAAAAAGACTGGGTATACATCGGCGACCCGGTCCTGGGACACAAGCGCTATACCCATGAAGATTTCGTCAAGGGCTGGAATGGCATCGTCTTCGCCATCATCGGCCCCGGCTATGACAAGACCAACGCGTTGCTCGACCCACCTGCCCCGCTGACCGCGAAAAACAAGCTCGATACCTTCTACCCGGTCCGAGATGCGGAGCTGATGGATTTTGGTTTCATCCAGAGCGACTTCTTCTAGAAGCCCAGACAACTAGAAAGGGGCAGGATGCTCCGGGAGCAGCAGATGAAGACTTCATACTGGCTGGCCGCGGCCTGCCTGGCAGCAGCTCTTCCGGCCCATGCGGGTTTCAAGCCCATCGAAGTGCAGGACCAGGAACTCTCGCAATTGCGCGGCCGCTATGTCATGCCCGGGCGCATCATCAGTTTCGGCATCGTCATGAGCACGACCTGGCGCAACGCCAGTGGCGACCTGATCGGCGCCAGCAGCACCCTGCAGATCCAGCAGTCGACGATCAAACCCCAGTTCTATGTCACCACCATCAACCAGACCGGCAATGGCAGCACCCCTGCCCAGGGCACCGGCAATGTGATCGGCGGCTCTGGCCTGGGCACCGGCCAGGGCGTGACCCAGGTGGTCCGGGCTGCGGGCGACGGCAACAGCGCCTACAACAACGTCAGCATCAACGTCAGCGAGGCCAATCAGGCACCGACCCAGGGCATTAGCCCCGGCCAGGCACTGGTAAACGGCCAGACCATCACCAGTAGCAACGCTGCCGGTAGCGTCACGGTCTCGGCGCTCAATAGCGGCATCCAGATGGCCATCCAGGCCAATGCCAACCAGGGTAATACCCTGCAGCAAGTGGCCCAGGGCAATGTGTTGCAGAACACCCGTCTATTGGGCAACAGCAACTTGGTGAACAACCTCACCCAACTCAATGTTGTCCTACAAAACAACGGCCCTAGCACCGGCGCGCTGGACTGCAATCTGACTACGCTGAACGGACTACGCAATTTGAAATTCTGAACTACGCTGCTTTCGACCATTGGGGTTTACAAGGGACGGTTTATTTCATGTATCGATCGGTTTCACTGCGCGCGGTTGTATGTTTGAGCACCCTCTTTCCGATGGCGCTGCAAGCAGCGCCCGACTCGGATGTAGAGGCCCTGAAACGGGAACTTCTGGAGCTGAAGCAGCGTTATGACGTGCAACAGAAGGCACTGGCAGTCTTGGAGCAACGGGTCCGCCAGGTCGAGGACCAGCCTGCCGCCCCACAGCCCAAGCGCCTGGCCAAGTCGCCTTCGGACCTCAAGGGCAACCCCCAGGTTGCCGGTACCGGGGCCGCAGCGGCCTCCGGAGGTGCTGGCGGCGGTGCCAGCTATGGGCAGTCGCTCAAGGATGATTCGACTCCCGCCCAGAGCGTGACCAACCTGTATGACGAGGCCAGTGGCTTCTTTGGCGGCGGCAAGTTCAGCTTTGAAACCGGCATGACCTACGCCCGCTACGACACTCGCCAGCTGGTCCTCAATGGGTTTCTGGCACTGGACTCGATTCTCCTGGGTAACATCAACCTGGACAGGATCAAGTCGGATACCTGGACCATGGACCTGACCGCCCGTTACAACCTCAATAACCGTTGGCAGTTCGATATCAACGCACCGGTCGTCTACCGCGAGTCGGTTTACTCGGCAGGAGGTGCTAATGGTGGATCGGCGCAGTCTATCTCAGAGAAAACCGTCACTCGCGATCCTACGCTGGGAGATGTCAACTTCGGGGTTGCCTACAAATTCCTCGACGAATCCGACAGCCTTCCTGATGCCGTGGTCAGCCTGCGGGTAAAAGCCCCCACCGGCAAGGACCCGTTCGGCATCAAGTTTGTTCAAGCAAACCCAGGCAACAGCAACCTGTTCGTACCGGAAAGCCTGCCAACCGGTAACGGCGTCTGGTCCATCACCCCAGGTATCTCGCTGGTCAAGACCTTCGACCCGGCGGTGCTCTTCGGTAGCGTGTCCTACACCCACAGCCTGGAAGAGTCCTTTGGAGACCTCAGCTCTACCGTCGGCACCAAGACACCGGGCAAGGTGAAGATGGGAGACAGCTTCCAGGTCGGCGCCGGTGTAGCCTTCGCCCTGAACGAGAAAATGAGCATGGCGTTCTCGGTTTCCGACCAGATCCAGCGCAAGAGCAAGATCAAGTACAGCGGCCAGGACTGGCAAAGCGTGGAGTCCAGCGATGCCAACGCCGCCTACTTCAACGTCGGCATGACCATTGCAGCCACCGACCACCTGACCATCGTGCCCAACCTGGCCCTGGGCATGACACAGGACGCCCCGGACTTCACCTTCAGCCTGAAATTCCCCTACTACTTCTAAGCCGCCGCAAAAACCAAGGCCCGCAGCGATTCTCCAATCGCCGCGGGCCTTGGCCTTTCTCCCGCCCTAGCGGATCTGGTGCTTGTGCAGCAAACGGTAGAAGGTCGGGCGAGAAATACCCAGGACCCGGGCGGCGACGCTGAGGTTGTCGCTATGGCGGTTGAGCACGTCGCACAAGGCCTGATGCTCGGCACGATGCTTGTAGTCTTCCAGGGTGCCCATGGGCACATCTTGGGAAGGCAGGCTGTGCAGGCCCAGATCGCTGGGCTGGATCTGCCGTCCTTCGGCCAATACCAGGCCACGGCGCACCCGATTGGCCAGCTCACGGACATTGCCCGGCCAGTCGTGCTTGCCCATGGCTACCAGGGCATCCTCGCTGAAGCTGCGCGGCCGGCGCCCGGTTTCCTGACTGTAGAAATGCGCAAAATGGCTGGCCAGCATGCCCTGGTCGCCATGGCGCTCACGCAAGGGCGCCGTGACCACCTGCAGCACATTGAGCCGGTAGTACAAGTCTTCGCGAAAACGACCGCTGATGATGGCCGCTTCCAAGTCCACGTGGGTCGCCGCCAGTACCCGGACATCCACTGGGATCGGCTGGCTACCCCCTACCCGCTCGATGTGTTTTTCCTGGAGAAAACGCAACAGGTTGGCCTGTAGCTCCAGAGGCAAGTCACCTATTTCATCCAGGAACAGCGTGCCGCCATTGGCCGCCTCGATGCGCCCCACCTTGCGCTGGTGAGCACCGGTGAAGGCCCCCTTTTCATGACCGAACAACTCGGACTGGATCAGGTGCTCCGGAATCGCTCCGCAGTTGATGGCGACAAAGGGCTTGTCATGGCGCAGGGATTGGCGGTGCAGGGTGCGCGCCACCAACTCCTTGCCGGTACCGCTCTCCCCGCGGATCAACACGGGCGACTCGGTGGGTGCCAGCTTACCGAGCAGCTTGCGCAGGTCACGGATCGAACGGCTGTCACCCAGCAGCTCGTGTTCTGGCTGGTCCACATGGATCGAACCCTGGCCCCGCAAGCGCGCCATGCCAAAAGCGCGTCCCAGGGTGACCTGCACCCGCGACACATCGAATGGCAAGGTATGAAAGTCGAAAAACCACTCGCAGACGAAGTCACCGACCTTTTGCAGTCGCAGGACTTCCTGGCTCAGCACTGCTATCCACTCGGTGCCGCTGCGGCTGATCAGGTCCTTGACCGCTTCCGGGCGCTCCAGATGGAAAGGTTGCAGGCGCAACAGGCCAACATCGCACGAGCGCTCGCGCGCAGACTCCAGGTCACAGCTATCGACGTCCCAACCGATGGTACGCAACCCGGGTAACAACCGATGGCAGTCCTCGCAGGGGTCCACCACCAGCAAACGACGCTGCGCGCAAGCTTCGAGCATGACTGTTCCTCGGTGCCCAAAAAAGCGGAAAAGTTACTAGAAACAGCGGCTTGGAAAACCTGGCTGTAACATTAGCAAGAACTTGACACCGGAATGTATCAATTGCTTATAGCGCTGATTACCAAAGGAACTAAGGTGCGCATCGAGGGTCCATCCGAGCGACTGATTGTCGCAGTTGTTTTTTAAAAACCCCGCAACTAAAGGCTCTGACACAAGCCTCTTCGACGAAAGATGTAAAAACTTGTTTTTCGGTGTGACCCGATGCCTATCTCGGTGCATCAGTACAAATAACCAGCCGAACGGTAAGCCCAACCGACGGCACATCATTTGATTGGGCACATAGAGAGAAGACCCCATGAACGCCCCGCTCCGTATCAACGAAGCACTCTTGATCGCCGACCGCGCATTCCAGCCTTTCCAATGCGTGGCCTGGGCCCCACAGGACGGTAACGGCGAGCTGAGCCTGACCGTTGTCGACCGCACCAGCACCCGTATTGGCCGTGCCCAGATTCCCTGCAGCGCCTACTCCGATCCAGCCCAGCTGGAAACCCTGCTCAAGCAGGCTCGTGACGAGCTGAGCCTGGGCGGCTATACCCTGCAATCCTGGGTCATGCCTAAGTAAGCATTGCTGTTAGCGGATCCCCTCCAGGGGATCCGCTATTTGAAGAAAACAACTAAGCACGCTATCTATTTACACCTTTCATCACAACTTCTGCCATGCAGCATTAGTTGCTTTTCGCATTCCCGCAGCAGGCGGTAGTTTCATTCTCACAGTGACTATCCCGTGCCTGCACCTGTGCGAAGACCTTCCCAGTAAAGAACCGGTTTGTCTTTAGGCCGCCCCCTCGAAAAGCGCATGGCCGGCGTACAAAACCCGTTCACCGGGACCAGCCCTTACCCCTGCCCCATCAATGGATCACTGATGCTATGGGCGCCGGTTTCCAGACGCCCGGCCACGCGGCGCAGCCAGCCACCCTCACTGTGCAATGTCAGGTCATACCAACCGCCGCTGGACTCGCAGGCAAACACTTGGCGCACCTGCGCCCCGGCAGGCACCGACAATGTCCACGGCCCCTGCTGGGTATAGGGGCAACGGTCGATGGAGATCGATACCGCATGCTCTCCAGGGTTGCTCAGGGTCAGTTGCAACTGATTGTGGCTGGAAGTCACTAGCAGTTCGGGCTGGCGCAACTGCAACTGGCCGTGAAAGCTGCGGTGAAAGCCGTTCGGCCCCAATACCCAGAGCTGATAGCGCTCCACCACCGACCAACTGTCCTGCAGCGCCTTGCCGGCCTCCACGGTGTAACGCCGTGGAATATCGCTCAGGCGCAGGCAATCGTAGACATGGAACACCGCCCCTTGCTCGCCCGTGTTCTGCAGGCTCAGGGACAAACTCCGGGCCTTGGGGTCGAGCTGGCTGTCGACATGCAGCCGGTATGGCAGGGCTCGCGAAGGACGGGCCAGGCGTTTCTGTACCGGAGGCAACTGCTTGCTGGCCGATGGCACCGGCACGGGCAACAGCTTTTCCTGACGCTGGCGCAGGCTGTCGGCGGCCTGGCGCGTGGTGGTCTGCAGCGCTGGCAGTGGTTCATGGTTGGGGTCGACGAAGTTGAACGCCGAGGTCAGGTCGCCACATACCGCGCGACGCCAGGCACTGATGTTCGGCTCACGAACACCGAAGCGTTTTTCCAAAAATTGCAGGACCGAGGTGTGATCGAACACCTGCGAGTTGACCCAGCCGCCGCGACTCCAGGGCGAAAGCACCAGCATCGGTACCCGTGGCCCGGGCCCATACACGCCGCCATCGGGGCGTGGTTGCTGGGTCGAGCCCGGTGGCGCCGGGTGCTTGAACAACTCGTTGTCGAAACCTAGCGTCGATTTGCCGGCAAAGCTGCCGTCCTGGCGTTGGGAAGGTGCCGAAGGCGACGGTACGTGGTCGAAGAAGCCATCGTTTTCATCGTAGGTCAGCAACAGTACGGTCTTGCTCCAGACCTCGGGATTGCTGGTCAGGGCCTGCAGGATCTCCTGGGCGAACCAGCCACCCTGTACCGGGCTCGATGGCCCGGGATGCTCCGAGTAGGCCGCCGGGGCCACGATCCAGCTGACCTGGGGCAGCTTGCCCGCCTGCACGTCGTTGCGAAAGCCGGCGATGATCGCTTCCAGGTTGCTGCCACTGCTGGCTGGCAGGGTATTGCCGTTGCCCTTGTACAAGGGCGCCACGGCATTGAGCGCATCGCTATAAGGCACGTAGGCATTGAAGCCACTGGGGGGCTGGGCCGGATTGCCCACCTGTACGCTGGCTGCACGGTACTGGCGAAAGCCCGCCAGAGGGTTGTCGCCAAAGTTATCCGGCAGATGCTGGTAGACCTTCCAGCTGACCCCTTGCTCCTCCAACCGCTCGGGGTAGGTTTTCCAGCTGTAGCCAACGTTGGTTGGCCCCGGACCGTCCCATTCATTGACCACCGCAGCCACCTGGGCCGCGGACGCACCATTGCTGCCGGTCCAGAGAAACAGCCGATTGGGGTTGGTGCCCGCATGCACCGAACAGTGATAGGCGTCGCACAGGGTGAAGGTATTGGCCAGGGCGAACTGGAAAGGCAATTCCTGCTCGCGGTAGTAACCCATGGACGTGCTGGTCTTGTGCGTCGGCCAGGCATTCATGCGCCCATCACTCCAGGCCGCATGGGCGTCAGGCCAGGTATGCGGCGTGCCACTGACCCGCTGGGCATTGCCACGGGAACTGTCCAGGTGATACGGCATGACGATCCGGCCTTTGCCCTGCTGCTCCCAGACATCGCGCTGGCCGGACAACGGAATGGTGAAGCGATCACTGAAGCCGCGAACCCCGGGAAAGGTGCCGAAGTAATGATCGAAGGAGCGGTTTTCCTGCATCAGGATGACGACATGTTCGACGTCCTTGATTGTCCCCGTGCGGTTGTTCGCCGGTATGGCCAGGGCTTGGCGAATGGACAGCGGCAAGGATGAAAAGAACGAGCCGATGGCGGCCGCCTGCAAGAGCTTCCTGCGTGTAAGACTGGGCATGGGTCATTGAATCCTTATGGTTGCAGCGCGATATAGGACGCTGCATGCAAAGTATTCACAGCAAATAACAATGCAGTGACATTGGCATTGCAATAACTTGATGCCGTACCCATGAACTCGACACTGTCCCTGATTGCAACGGCGCTTCTAACCCATATCGATTAGATATTGGAAGAATATTCAATGAAAAAAACACCCGAGTTCAGTGTTCCCTGAGCCAAACATGATCCGGGCCATTTAACGCCTTGGTCTTGGATTTACCGGGAAACAGGATCGACCTGTTCCCGGCCAGCTCATCTATACAGCCCACACCTTCTATTGCAGCTCATCGGCCACTTCATTGCGTTGCACTCGAAGTGGGTTGAAGATCAAGCGAATGAACTGCGGGTCCTGCGCCAGCTTGTAGTCCTTGCCCACAAAATATTCCCTGGCCGCCGGATCATTCTTAGCCACGTACAACACCCAGGCGGTAGTGATACCCGCGAATTCGTTTTCCCTGACAACCCGCACCGGGCTGAAATGCGTAGCGTTATGGGCCGTGGCGCTCCATCCCGGCACCGTCCTGATCAGGCCGCCTTGCCACAACCTGGGCCATGCCCAGGCCGGTACCACCACATCTGCCGCACCGGTGAGCACCAGTGTCGGAGTCCTCACCGTCGAGCCAAGGCCGATCGGCCCGGGCTCGATCGGCAGGGAGCCGATGAAACTCAACTGCGGGTCGATGGCCCTCAAGGTCTCTGGCGCAAGGCTCGAAGACAGGATCGAAGCCCCTCCTCCCGCCGAATGCCCGGCCACGATGGTGCGTGACAGGTCGACCTTGCCAAACAGCGGCGAGGTCGGGTCCTGATTGAGCTTGCTCAACTCGACAGCCCCCAGGACATGCATGCTCGGCGCGGTATTGATGAAGTCGGAAGACACCACCACGATGAAACCGTAGCTCGCCCATAGCCGCAGCAGATTCGTATATTGTCCCTGGTTGGAAAGAATACCGCCGACGAAATTGATCACCGGCAACTTGTCCAGGGTCTTTATATTGGAAGGGTAATAAACACTGGTGGAAATCGGATTGGAGAAACCATAAGGAAAAGACTGATTGCATTGAACGCTGTTATCCAGCAGCAGGATCCTGGCCAATACCCCCAATAACCCACGACAGTCACCAAGTACTGCATTGGTGGAAACATTGTAGGGCCCTGCCGTCTTGGCAAACTGCTCGTTTGCCAATCCGAATGCCGGAACAAGCTGAGAGGCGCCGACCAAGCCTCCATGTCCAAGAATGATCGTGCCCAGACACAAAGACAGCAGATACCTTGATATCGATTTCATGATAAGTCCCTTTATGTTCTTGCCACTCCTGCAAGACCGAATACCGATGCCTGGCCATGCTTGCGTTAGTTTCGAATAGATCCACCTCAAAAGGTGGTAGTTGAACCGCAACAGCACTGAAACATCATGGCCTTGGTTGTTCCTCAACCATCCACGACCCTAGACAAGGCAAATTCAGCGGTCAATGACTGTTGGTCGACGCGACTCACCCTGCTCCGCCTCGTTGCTCCGGCCTTGATGACTGCCGAAAAGCGAGATTGTGGCAAAAGATTTCATCGTTTCTTGATTCTCAATCCTGCTTGCGGCAACTTGCGCCCTTCTCACTACAAGGAGCAGCCAATGTCCGGCTCAATGGCCCAGGCGTTCGCCCACAATTTTCTCGGCCACTCACCCCGCTGGTACAAGGCAAGCATTGTCGCGTTCCTGGTGCTCAATCCCCTGCTGTTCTTCTGCATCAGTCCCGCCGCTGCCGGCTGGTGCCTGGTGATCGAATTCATCTTCACCCTGGCCATGGCTCTCAAGTGCTACCCCTTGATGCCTGGCGGATTGTTGCTGGTGCAAGCGATGCTGTTGGGCATGGCCACGCCTGAAGCGTTGTACGAGGAACTGGTGCACAACTTCCCGGTGATCCTGCTGCTGATGTTCATGGTCGCCGGCATCTACTTCATGAAAGAGTTGCTGTTGTTCCTGTTCTCCCGGTTGCTGCTGGGGGTGCGTTCCAAGGCCTTGCTGGGTTTGCTGTTCTGTTTTCTCTCAGCCTTTCTCTCGGCGTTTCTCGACGCCCTGACAGTCACCGCAGTGATCATCAGCGCGGCGGTCGGCTTCTATTCCGTTTATCACCGGGTAGCATCAGGCAACGATCCACGCCAGGACAGCGCCTACGGCGACGACCAGCACTTGCCGGCGCTGCATCACGATGACCTGGAACAATTCCGTGCCTTCCTGCGCAGCCTGCTGATGCATGGTGCCGTGGGCACTGCCCTGGGGGGCGTCTGCACCCTGGTGGGCGAACCCCAGAACCTGCTGATCGGCCATGAAATGGGCTGGCACTTTGTCGATTTCTTCAGCAAGGTGGCGCCCGTCTCCCTGCCGGTACTGGCCGCCGGGCTGGTGACTTGTGTGCTGTTGGAGAAACTGCGCTGGTTCGGCTACGGCACCCTGCTGCCGGACAATGTCCGCCAGGTACTGGCCAACTACGCCGCCGAAGACGATGCCCAGCGTACGCCCCGTCAGCGCGCAGCCTTGCTGGTGCAGGGGCTGGCCGCACTGATCCTGATCATTGGCCTGGCCCTGCATGTGGCCGAGGTCGGACTGATCGGCCTGCTGGTGATCGTACTGATCACCGCCTTCACCGGGATCACCGACGAACACCGCCTGGGCAACGCCTTCAAGGACGCCATGCCCTTCACCGCACTGCTGGTGGTGTTCTTTGCGGTGGTCGCGGTAATCCACCAGCAGCAACTGTTCACGCCATTGATCCAGTGGGTCCTGGCGCTGCCCGCCGATAGCCAGCCTGGCATGCTGTTCATCGCCAATGGCCTGCTCTCGGCCATCAGCGACAACGTGTTCGTCGCCACTATCTATATCACCGAGGTCAAGCAAGCCTTCCTGAACGGGCAGATGAGCCGCGAACATTTCGAGACCCTGGCCATCGCCATCAATACCGGCACCAACCTGCCCAGCGTGGCTACTCCCAATGGCCAGGCGGCGTTCCTGTTCCTGCTGACCTCGGCAATCGCGCCGCTGGTGCGCCTGTCCTATGGACGGATGGTGTGGATGGCCCTGCCCTATACCCTGGTGATGGGCGTATTGGGCTGGTATGCCGTCAGCTACTGGCTCTAGGAAAGGCTCGGCAGGCGCTGGCACGAGGCGACCCAGGGGGTCGCGCCCGGGCCTGAAGACTCAACGCAGCAGAATGTAACGCTCGATCGCCTCGGCAGCGCCATCTTCCAGGTTGCTGCCGGTGATCACGTCAGCCTGGCGCTTGACCTGCTCTTCGGCCTGGCCCATGGCGATCGACAGCCCGGCACGTTGGAACATCGCCGGGTCATTACCGCCATCGCCCAGGGCTGCGGTGCGCTCAAGCGGCACCCCGAGGTATTGGGCCAGTGTCTCCAGGGCCTGGCCCTTGTCCGCCTGAACCGCGGTAACGTCCAGGAACCGTGGTTGAGAACGCGAGACCTGGGCCTGCCCTGCCGTCTGTTGTTGCAGGAGCGCCTCCAGCTCCACCAGCAAGCGCCAGTCACTGCTGGCTGCCACGACCTTGTCGATGCAGTGCAGGTAGTCCTCGAAACTGTCCACCACTTGCGGCGCATAACCCAGGGCCTGCTGCTCCAGGGGTAGCAACGGACCGTGCGGATCGCGCACCAGCCACTGGTTGTCAGCAAAGACCCAGGTCTCGACCTGCGCATAGGGGGCGAACAACAGCAAGGCCGTCACGGCTGCCGCCACCGGTACATGGTGGCGTGCCAGGTAGCGACCATCGGGATGGACAATGCTACCGCCATTGAAGCCGGCGCAAGGCAGCTCGACACCCAGGGTTTCAATCTGTTGCCTCATGGCTCGTGGCGGGCGACCGCTCGCCAGGCTGAAGCCGATGCCGGCCTCATGCAGGGCCTGCACCGCGGCGAGGGTCCGCGGGCTGAAGCTGTGATCCGGGCGCAACAAAGTGCCGTCCATATCGCTGAGCACCAGAGCGATGGGATAGTGGGCCGCACTGTTCATCCAAGAGGGCGCCAGACGCGTCCGTCCCGGGCCAGCAGTTGATCGCCAGCCGCTGGGCCGTCACTACCGGCCGGATACTGCTGCAGCGTTGCATCCTGCTTCCAGGCATCGAGGAAGGGTTGCACCGCACGCCAGCCGTTCTCGATATTGTCTGCCCGCTGGAACAGCGTCTGATCGCCGATCAGGCAGTCATAGATCAGCGTCTCGTAGCCGGTGGACGGCTGCATCTCGAAGAAATCCTTGTAGGCGAAGCCCGACTCGATGCTGGCCATGTCCAGGGTCGGCCCGGGTTTCTTCGCCAGCAGGTCGAACCACATGCCCTCATCGGGCTGAATCTGGATCCGCAGGTACGTCGGCATCAAGCGTTCGACCTCGGTATCGCGAAACTGCGCATAGGGCGCAGGCTTGAAGCAGATGACGATCTCGGTGTCGCGCACGCTCATGCGCTTGCCGGTACGCAGATAGAACGGCACTCCGACCCAGCGCCAGTTATCGATCATGACCTTCAGGGCAACGTAGGTCTCGGTATTGCTATCGGGAGCCACGTTGCTTTCATCGCGGTACCCGGCCAGCGCCTTGCCCGCCACCAGGCCGCTGCTGTACTGGCCGCGCACGGAATTGGCCCGGGCTTCCTCGGGCGACCAGGGACGAATGGCCCCGACGACCTTGGCCTTTTCGCCGCGCACCGCGTCGGCACCAAAAGCCGCTGGCGGCTCCATGGCCACCATCGCCAGTAACTGGAACAAGTGGTTGGGCACCATGTCCCGAAGGGCACCGGTGTGTTCATAAAAGCTGCCACGGGTTTCCACCCCGACGGTTTCCGCCGCCGTGATCTGCACGTGGTCGATGTAATGGTTGTTCCAGAACGCCTCGAACAGGCTATTGGAAAAACGACTGACCAGAATGTTCTGGACCGTTTCCTTGCCCAGGTAATGGTCAATACGATAGATCTGTTTCTCGCCCATGACCTTGAGCAGGCAGGCATTGAGCGCTTCGGCAGTGGGCAGGTCGGAGCCGAAGGGCTTCTCGATCACCACCCGGCGAAAGGCCTCGGGACTCTCCTTGAGCAGCCCCGCCGCTCCCAGGCGCTGCACCACTTCACTGAAGAACCGTGGCGCGGTCGCCAGGTAGAACACCGCATTGCCCGTACCGCTGGCGGCGATCCGGGCCGCCAGCTCGGCATAGGTGGCATCGTCCAGGAAATCGCCCTGGACGTAACTGATACCCCGGGTCAAGCGGGCCCAGGCATCCACGTCGATGGAGGCGCCTTGGCCCTGCTTGTTCAGCACTTCATCGCGAAGGAAGTTTTCCAGCAAGGTGGCGAACTCGGCGTCGCTCACCGCATTGTGGTCGACACCGACAATCCGCAGCCCGTCATCCAGCAAACCATCGCGACTGAGGTTGTACAGCGCTGGCATCAGCAAGCGCTTGACCAGGTCACCACGGGCACCGAACAGAAACAACGTGGTCGCCGGCGCCGGCAACGCCTTGGACTTCCTTCGCTCTGAGGTCATTTCTTCCCAGTCTCCACATGGCCGCCGAAGCCGAAGCGCATGGCCGACAACACCTTGTCACCATAGGTGCCCTGGCCACGGGAACGGTAGCGGGAGAACAACGAATTGGACAGGACCGGTACCGGCACCGCTTGCTCCATGGCCGCCTCGATGGTCCAGCGTCCTTCACCGCTATCGGCTACCGAACCGGAGAACCCATCGAGCTTTGGATCGCTGGCCAGGGCGTCGGCAGTCAAGTCCAGCAGCCAGGAGGACACCACGCTGCCACGACGCCAGACCTCGGCGATATCGGCGACATTGAGATCGAAGCGCTGGTCTTCCGGCAGCGTCTCCGAGGCCTTGGTCTTGAGGATGTCGAAGCCCTCGGCGAAGGCCTGCATCATGCCGTACTCGATACCGTTGTGGATCATCTTGACGAAATGCCCGGAACCGGCAGGACCGGCATGGATATAGCCACGCTCGGCGCGATCATCGGTAGCGACCCGGTCCTTGGTCCTAGGGATCGTACCCATGCCAGGCGCCAGGGCGGCAAACAGCGGGTCCAGGCGCAGGACTTCGTCGGCATCACCGCCGATCATCATGCAGTAGCCGCGCTCCAGGCCCCAGACACCGCCGGAAGTACCCACGTCGATGTACTTCAGGCCTTTGTGTGCCAGGTCGCGAGCACGACGGATGTCATCCTTGTAATAGGTGTTGCCGCCATCGATGATCACGTCGCCCGGCTCCAGCAACTGGCTCAGGGTGTCGATGGTTTCCTCGGTGGGTGCGCCAGCTGGCAGCATGACCCACACCGCGCGAGGCTGTTGCAGGCCGGCCACCAGCCCTGGCAGGTCAGCGACACCCTTGGCGCCCTCGGCGGCCAGGGTGTCGACGAAGTCGGTATTGCGGTCGAAGACCACGGTCTCGTGCCCATTGAGCATCAGGCGCCGTGCAATGTTGCCGCCCATGCGGCCCAGTCCAATAATCCCCAGTTGCATGTGCTGATGCTCCTACTGCAAAAATCCAGATCAAAAATGTATAGCCCAGTGAAGGGCCCAGGTGAAAACCTCAAGGTGCGCAACTATACAAGGCAAGAGACCTCAAGACAGCGCAATCTTCCGTCATCAGGCGAGTTTTTGCTTCCAGCTGCGGTCAATCCCGACCGTTCGTCCCGGATTGGCACGAGCTGCTTGAAGATTAGTCCCGCCACCAACGCTGAAGTTTCCAAATTCTCGGGTGAATAACGCCCCTGTTCACCGCGAAGGCACAAGGACCATGAAAAATAAAAAAGTTCACTTGAGCCAGAAAATAAATAGAATTGCCCCCGTCGGACAGCCTGCCGCCTGGATCCAGCAGGTGCTGCACCGACTGCCATGGCGCTTGGAGCAAGGATGCAGACAGCGGAGCATAGTTCAGAGACACCATTTGCGAGGTGAAGCGATGGGCACCGTAGTACCTGCACGACCTGCACAGACCCTGTACGTCACCATTCGACGCGACGAACTGCGTCAACTCCAGGCAGAACGTGAGCAACTGCAACAGGAGCTCGCACAATTGCGCCTGCAGTTACAGAATCAGCAGCGCACGCCTTCGCACTAACGCCCCGCAAACCATAACGACCGGTCCTGGCCCCAAGCCTAGGGAGCTAGCCGGTGCCGGGCCGTGCGCCACAAAAATCCAACGTTCTACCGACAAACTTTTCACACTTGGCTCTCGATACTCCCGGCCATTGTGGCCGTCTTGATACAAACGACGGCCTTCATTTGCAGCGCTGAACAGGCGCGCAATGATCATGGTTTTCTGGGGAGCGCTGAATGGCATTGTTCAAACGCGGTGGCGGTGACACGCCTGCGAAAGGTTTCGACTGGATGGGCCTGCTCTGGCTCTTCCTGTTCTTTTGGTACTTCTCCGGTATCACCCAACTGCTGATCCAGCTGACCGGCACCTCAGGCTTCACCGGCTTCCGCCAGGCCTTCATCATGAGTGCCGTCTGGCTGGCACCGCTGCTGCTGTTTCCTTCACGCACCAAGCTCATGGCCGCGATCATCGGCGTTGTACTCTGGGCGTGCTCCATGGCCAGCCTGGGCTACTTCTTCGTCTACCAGCAGGAGTTCTCGCAAAGCGTCATCTTCATCATGTTCGAGTCCAACCCCTCGGAAGCCGGTGAATACCTGACCCAGTACTTTGCCTGGTGGATGCTGCTGGCATTCCTGGCCCACACCGCTTTCGCCATCTTTCTCTGGACCCGCCTGCGCCCGGTCCATATGCCCCGGCTTCAAGCCTTGGCGGCAGCGGTGGCGATCCTGGTGGCCATTGTCGGCTACCCGCTGGTCAAGCAGATTTCCCGCACCGCCACCCTGGCCGAGGGCCTGGAAAAATTCGAGACCCGCATCGAGCCCGCGGTACCGTGGCAGATGGTGGTCGCCTATCGCCGCTATCGCGAACAACTGGACAACATGCAGGGCATGCTCGATAGCGTGAGCAAGATCCCGCCCCTGACCAACCTCAAGGACAGCATGGCCAATCAGCCGGCCACCCTGGTGCTGGTGATCGGCGAATCCACCAACCGCCAACGCATGAGCCTCTACGGCTATCCACGCCAGACCACCCCTGAACTGGACAAGCTCAAGGACCAGATGGCGGTTTTCAACAACGTCATCACCCCGCGCCCCTACACCATCGAGGCCCTGCAGCAGGTACTGACCTTCGCCAACGAAGAAAACCCCGACCTGTACCTCAAGACTCCCTCCCTGGTCAGCGTGATGAAACAGGCCGGCTACAAGACCTACTGGATCACCAACCAGCAGACCATGACCAAGCGCAACACCATGCTCACCACTTTCTCCGAGCAGGCGGACGAGCAGGTGTACCTGAACAACAATCGCAACCAGAACGCCCGCCAATACGATGGCGATGTACTGGAGCCGTTTTCCAAGGCCCTAGCCGATAGCGCACCACGCAAGTTCATCGTGGTCCATCTGCTGGGCACGCACATGAGTTACCAGTACCGCTACCCGCCCAGCTTCGACAAGTTCACCGATCGCCAGGGCGTACCGCCGACTCTGCACGACGACCAGGTTCCAACCTACAACAGCTACGACAATGCCGTGTTGTATAACGATTTCGTGGTGTCCAGCCTGATCAAGGACTACGCCAAGACCGACCCCAACGGTTTCCTGCTGTACCTCTCGGACCATGGTGAGGACGTGTTCGACTCAGCTGGACATGACACCCTTGGGCGCAACGAAGGCAAGCCCACCGCGCCGATGTACACCATTCCGTTCATGGCCTGGGCATCGCCCAAATGGCGGGAAACCCACGATTGGAGCTTCGCCTCCGACCTCAATCGCCCTTATATGAGCTCGCAACTGATTCATACCTGGGCCGATCTGGCCGGCCTGAGCTTCGATGAACTGGACCGTACCCGCAGCCTGGTCAGCGACAGCTTCAAGCCGCGCCCCTTGCTGATCGGCGATCCCTATACCCGTCAGAACAAGCCATTGATCGATTTCAGCCTGATGAAACCCAAGGCCCCCACCGACAGCGCGGTGGTCCAGCAATAAGCCACGAATAGAGGGCCGCAATGGCCCTCGATACCGGGCTGCGCTCACGCCTGCATAGCCACCGTAACGGACAGCAAGCGCCCTGGCGGAAACACCATGTCAATAATGTAATGATCGAATCAGGCTGACGTTAACCCTGACTTAATAGAATCGAGTTTAACTTCCCCCGTCACTTGTTATTCAGGGATGGGGCAAGTACCGAATACTCTTAAGCAGGAAATACAGCATGAAACTCTCGACTCTTGTACTCAGCGGCCTGATCCTGGTCGGCTCCAGCGCAGCCTTCGCTGAGGGCGGTTCCGAGCGCGTACAACAGTTCTATCAGAACTTCCGTGTCAATCAGCAGCAAATCCACGGTACCCAAACCGCAAATACTGCCAAGACCGAAAAGCAGCAATCTACCTCGCAATACTCAACATCGGACGCCAAACAAGAACAACAAAGAACCCAACAGCCCGATGCCTGACTCAGTACAAACCACTCTCTGCTCCGGACCGCCATCGGTTTGAGAAGCGGACTTCCAGGCGCCTGCATAGGCGCCTTTTCTTATCGCGTTAATTCTTTCACGGCAATTACCGCGACATTACAACCTTGTAACCTGGCGCACCTGTCGATTTAACTCACTTAACATCCAAGCCAACTGGATAGGACCTCTCCTCAAGACACGAAAGGAAACAATAAGCCCCAGGGTATTTCCTGAGCCTCTATTGCGCCTGAAAATCGAATATGAATGTTCTGACAGGACGCATGCCAGTCGTCGAGAACAGATCTAATCCATTGAATTATCTGGGTTACTTTATTGACCCTGTAGCTACTTCAGGCTTCATCATCGAGCCATCGGATAAAGCCCAAGCAGTTGAAGAGGATAAAGACCATGCGCATTCTAGTGATTGAAGACGAACCAAAAACAGCTGACTACTTACATCAGGGACTCACCGAAAGTGGCTATATCGTCGATCGTGCCAACAACGGAGTAGATGGACTACACCTGATCGAACAACAACCCTACGAGTTGGTGATACTTGATGTAAATCTGCCGGGCAAGGATGGCTGGCAAGTGCTGGCGAACATGCATCGTCAATACACCGCTAGAGTCATGATGCTAACGGCCCGAGGGCGCCTTGAAGACAAAGTCAGGGGCCTGGATATGGGGGCCGACGATTATCTGGTCAAACCATTTCAATTCCCGGAGTTACTGGCTCGCGTCCGAACCCTGATGCGTCGTAGTGAACCTGTGGCTCAACCAGAAGTATTGCAAGTTGCCGACTTGCAACTTGATCCCAGGCGTCACCGGGCTTATCGCGGTGATCGTCGTATCGACCTGACGACCAAGGAATTCACCCTGTTGCATGTTCTGATGCGACATTCGGGAGAAGTCCTGACTCGCACACAAATCATTTCCCTGGTCTGGGACATGAACTTCGACTGCGATACCAACGTGGTGGAAGTGTCCATCAGTCGCCTGCGGGCGAAGATCGACGATGCCAGTGAGCTCAAGCTGATCCATACCCTGCGCGGCGTTGGCTATGTACTGGAAATACGCCAATGAACACCCACCCGCCCTCGCCCACCAACAGCAGCTTGTCCATGCGCCTGGGGCTGACCGTCAGTCTGATGGGGGCAGCGCTGGTGTTGCTGCTGGCCACCTTGGCCTACCTGTCCTTGAACCATGAACTGGACAACCTGGCGCGCAAGAGCTTGCGCAGCAAGCTGGAACAGATCCAGCACAGCCTCCTCAGCGATCTCAAGAGCAGCGACCTGGCCGCCCGCCCCCACTCCCTGCTGGATCTGGTGATGGGGCACGACAACCTGCAACTCTCCGTGCTGGGCAGCGCCCCTCAGACAGAACCTTTGCTGGACGTCGGCGGCATCGGCCAACAGCCCCTGCCCGACACCTTGAAGAAAGCCACCGGCAGCGCTTATCTGGAATGGAACGATAGCCGTGGCAGGCAGCTACTCAGTGCATCGCAAGTCATGCCACTGCGCAGTGGCGAACAGGTACGGGTGATCCTGAGTCTCGATCGAAGCAATGACCAGGCCTTGCTCAGTGCCTACCTGCGCTCCACGGTGATTGCCTTGCCGCTACTCCTGCTGTTGATCGGTATCGGCGCCTGGTGGCTGGTGCAACGCGGCTTGCTGCCGCTGCAGCAGTTCACCCGTGTCGCGGCGAAGGTCACGACCCAGGACCTTACCCATCGCCTGAACCTGGAGCGCCTGCCACGGGAGCTGGCGGAGCTGGGCCAGGGCATCAATGTCATGCTGCAACGCCTGGACGGAGGGGTGCAGCGCCTGTCGCAGTTCTCCGACGATCTGGCCCACGAGCTGCGCTCGCCCATCAGCAATCTGATGGGCAAGGCCCAGGTGACCCTATCTCGCGAACGCCCGCCCCAGGAATACAAGGCCGTGCTGGAGGCCAGCATCGAGGAGCTGGAACGCGTGACCCGGATCGTCGCTGACATGCTGCTCCTGGCCCAGGTCAGCCAACCCGCTTCCCAGGCGCGCTTTGCCCGGGTGTCGCTACGGGTGGAAGCCCGCAAGGTCATGGACCTGTTCGCCCTGAGCGCCGAGGACAAGCACGTTCAGCTGCATTTGAGTGGCGATGCCTGGGTGCTGGGCGATCGGTTGATGATCCAGCGAGCGATTTCCAACTTGTTGTCCAACGCCATCCGTCATAGCCCGCCCGGAAGCCGTATCGAGCTGGGAGTCGAACCACGACTACAGACCGTCAACCTGACCGTGAGCAACCCGGGAGCGGGCATCGCCGCCTGCCACCTGCCTCATCTGTTCGAGCGCTTCTACCGGATCGACAGCAGCCGCACTCGCGCCGAAGGTGGTACAGGCCTGGGATTGGCGATCGTCCGCTCGATCATGAGCCTGCATGAGGGGCAAGCCGAGGTCAGCAGCGTAGAGGACGGCCAGACCGAGTTCCGCCTGGTGTTTCCCAAGCTCGACCCCGCGCACCACGACCTCTAGCCGCGATCGGCTAGAGCAGCCAGGCCCCTGCTGCAGCCCCCAGAAGCACCAGGAACCAAGGCGGAACCCGGATACTGCATAACACCAGGGCCAGCAACACCAGCAACAGTTCCACTGGACCGGTGACGCTCTGGCGCCACAACGGCTGGTAAAGGGCAGCAGCCAACAACCCAACCACTGCGGCATTGACTCCGGCCAGCGCCGCCTGGAGCCCCTCGCGGTGGCGTAGCGCTTGCCAGAATGGCAGCACGCCTATCACCAAGAGCAGCCCCGGCAAAAAGATCGCCACCAGGCAAACCAGGGCTGCGCTCCAGCCATCGATGGCGGCCCCGAGAAACGCCGCGACACTGAACAGCGGCCCCGGCAGTGCCTGGGCGCTGGCGTAACCGGCCAGGAACAGTGAGTTGCCAAGCCACCCAGGTTCAACGACCTGGGCCTGCAGCAGTGGCAGCACGACATGGCCGCCACCAAAGACCAGCGCACCAACGCGATAGAAGCCATCGAACAAGCTCAAGAGTCGATTCGGCCAAAGCGCTGCCAGGACCGGCAACAGTACCAGCAACCCCAACGCCAGGCCCAGGGCCATAGCTCCCAGGCGTCGACTGGAAGGCTTGGATGGGACCTCGAGCCCCACGACGAACAGCGGCTTGATCAGCCCCCTGCCAAACAGTGCTGCCAGTAACATCACCAGCAACTGAACCTGCAGTCCCGGCCAACGCAACACCAGCAGTGCTGCCAATACCGCAATGGCGATCCGCAATGGCCCGCGACACAAGCTGCGCGCCATGCTCCACAAGGCCTGGATCACCACCGCCACGGCCACTAGCTGCAGCCCCTGCAACATCCCCGCCGGTATCCCCGCGCCCACCCCCAACGCCAACAGGGTCATGAGCAATGCCGAAGGCAAGGTGAACCCGGCCCATGCGGCCACAGCGCCTGGCACCCCGGCCCTGGACAAGCCCAAGGCCATGCCCACCTGGCTACTGGCCGGCCCTGGAAGAAACTGGCACAGGGCAACCAGCTCGGCGTAGGCGGCCTCCCCCAGCCAACGACGACGCTGGACGAACTCCTGGCGGAAGTAACCCAGGTGCGCCACCGGTCCACCGAACGAGCTCAGCCCCAAGCGCAGGAAAACCAGGAAAACGCCCCAGGCGGTTTCCGTCTCTCTGGCTGGCGAAGGCGTGGTGCCTGGCATTACAAGGATTTGCTCCAGAACAGCATGCGGCCATAGGCAGGATCGAGCATCGCGCTGGCAAAACCGCAAGCCTTATAGGCCGCCTGGGCCCTGGCATTGCCTTCCAGTACCTCCAGGGTGATCTTGCAGCAGCCACGCTGGCGAGCGATGTCCTCGACCTTTTGCAGCATGCGCTTGCTCAGGCCCTGACCGCGGAAGGCATCGAGCACCACCACGTCATGGACATTCACCAGGGGCCGGCAGGCGAAGGTAGAAAAACCCTCGAAACAGTTCACCAACCCCACTGGTTGCCCACCCGCGAAAGCCAGCACACTGAATGCTTGCGGCCGCTTGGCCAGCTCCTCTGGCAGTTGCTGTAGCTGGTCCACTGCCAGGGAACAGCCTCCGCCCATGGGGCCTTCGGCATAGTGACTCAGTAACACGCCTATGGCTTCGGCATGCACCGGATTGCTGTAGCTGGCTTGCAACACCACGACATCGGCAACGTCCATGTTCATCCTCGATCGATGCATTGAAAGTGAGCACTGGCGGCTCAGGCAGCTCGGATTGTAGGCGGAGCATGTGAGCAAACGAAGATTTTCACCTGCCCCCTACGGAAAAATCCTAATCAATGGCCAGGATGAACCGTAGCCGGAACGGTTTCCCGGCGAGAAACCTCGGGTGAGCCAAAACGCTGCAATTGCATTTCCTGCAGTCGGCTCAAGGTCCGGCGAAACGCAAACTCCAGGTAGCCTTCGGTATACAGCTGTTCCATCGCGACGTGAGCCTCCAGATAGAGGGGCACCTTACGGTCGTAGCATTCATCCACCAGCGCGATGAAGCGTCGCACCGCATCGTCATGAATCGACAGCTGCGGCAATTCGCGGTCCCCTGCTACGACCCGTTCGGCGCCGTCCTCGGTGCCACGGGCAATGCGCCCCGGGCGCTGCTGGGCGCTCAGGCAAGGCACCTCACTGAGCATGATCGCGCTGTAGCGGTCGCACAGGGCCATGAAGTCCATGGCAGAAAACGGCTGCTCGCACAGATCGGCAAAACGGCACCAGATCACCGATTCGGCAGCCTTGATCACCACGACCTCACGATAGCCAAGCAGCACCGGCTCGCGGGAGACGGCCTGCCCGGCGCTCAAGCCCTGGAAGCACGGCTCCAGGGCACTGGCCTGGCCTGGCGCGCCAACCCAATAGCGTTGCGTAGCGGTTCCGGGATGCAGGCGATGATCCTGCTCGCCATCCACCGCCACCACCTGCATGTATCGGGTGATGGCCTCGATCGCCGGAATGAAACGCCCACGGTTGAAGCCGTCGGCATAAAGCTGCTCGGGAGGTTGGTTGGACGTGCAGACCATCACCACGCCCTGCTCGAACATCACCTGGAACAGGCGCCCAAGGATGATCGCATCACCGATGTCATTGACGAACAGCTCGTCAAAACACAGCACCCGCACCTCTTCGGCCAACTCTCGGGCCAAGGCCTGCAAAGGATCGGCGGTACCGGTCAACTGGAACGACCGTTGGTGCACCCACCCCATGAAGTGATGAAAGTGCTGGCGTCGCGCCGGTACCTTGAGGCCCTGGTAGAACTGATCCATCAACCAGGTCTTGCCCCGCCCTACCGCGCCCCATAGATAGACGCCCTGTGTCTCCTTGCGCTGGTGGTGCAAGTCCTCATGGCAACGCTGCAAGGCCTGCACCGCCCGGGCCTGGGCCGGATCGGCAACGAAGCCGTCATGCTCCAGGGCATGCTGGTAGGCACTCAAGGGAGAATCGAAGGGCATCGGGCAACGCTTCCTGGCAAAGAGCGACAGTATGCCATCACCCTCAGCGGGATATATCCAACCGTGCGATCAGCCCTTGCTCATCCAGGCGAAATACCTGGCGCAGCGACTGTGGGCTGCCGGGGAAGTCGCCGCAGATCCGACCGTCCAGCAGCACCTTGTCGGGGCGCTGCTGCACTGCGACGACTTCCAGCCGACAGCGCCTGTGGCGGTGGCTGTCATCCATCCAGCGCGCGATATCCTGCGGGCCGACCCGGTACTCACGCTCATCGAACACCTGGGCCTTGGGCGCGAAGATCGCCGCGGCCCGGGAGCTGTCGCCACTGTTGGTGGCGGCAATATAGGCAACGATCGCCGGGGCCAACAGGACCTTCGCCACAGGGTGCTCACTGTGCCCGGATTGATTGATGGCTGACATGAGAAGAGCTCCTGCTAGTGAATGGGAGCGGCATGTTAAGAGCCCGGCGCGTCATTTCTTGTCAGGAGTGAAGCGCTTGGCTTCCTCGCTTTGCATACGCTTGCGCCAGCCACGCAACCAATCGCTGCGACGCCCCGGATAGGTCTCGTCCAGCTCCAATGCCGCAGCCACGCGATCGGTACGAAAAGTCCGATAGTCGCCCCGCAACTCGCACCAGGTGACGATCACCCGAGCCTCGTTGAGAAACCCCAGGGCCAGGGGCCAGACCAGTCTCTGGCTGGGCACCTGGTTGACATCGGCATAGTCGATCAGCAGCTTGGCCTGGTGCCGGATCGCCTGGCGGAATACGTTCAGCGACACAAGATTATCGGGAAACCCATAACCTGCCGGCCCCGCCAGCAGCGTCGGGTTGCGCAACGCGTCCTGGGCCGCCGGGGCCAGCACGGCGGCGATCTTGGCCATGGCATCGGCGGCGGCCTTGCTCAACTCTTCATCACCACGCTGATCGACATAACGCAGGCCCAGGACCACCGCCTCGGTCTCGTCGGGATTGAGCATCAGCGGCGGCAGGAATAGTCCGCTACGCAAGACATAACCGATTCCAGCCTCACCATAGATCGGCGCGCCCATGGCCGTGAGTTCGGCGATGTCGCGATACAGCGTGCGCTCGGACACCTCCAGCTCCGCCGCCAGGGTCGCGGCAGTGACCGGACGGCTCTTGCCGCGCAACATCTGCAACAGGGTGAGTAATCGACTGGCTCGCGACACGCTGGATGGACTCCCTTGAAAAAACCGCCGCAGGATAGCAGAGCCTCCTGACAGAAACTGTCAGCAGGCACGCCCCTGCGACCGCAGCGTGGCCTCGCACACTCGGCAGCGGCTACAGCAGTTCCATCTAGCCGCTGCCGAAGGCTGCATATGCCCGCGCAGCGGGCACCGATGAAGCAGGCAGATCGAGTTGCGGCGATCGCGACGCCACCTCGGCAACGGCTACCGGCTCAGCGGTAAATCAATAGGCCATGGACCAGCTCAGGGTGTAGGTGCGACCACGCCCCTGGTAGTCATAGAGGTACTCGGGCCCGTAGGTCGGCGAGTAGAACAGCTTCGCGCGCTGGCCCCAGACCGTGCTGTACTGTTTGTTCAGCAGGTTCTGAATGCCACCACTGAAGGTGCCGAAGCCGGTGTCCTGGCTGCCCAGCAGGTCGAAGGTGGTGTAGCCGTCGATGGTGTGGTCGGCATCGTCCTTGAGGGTGAAGGCATGGTTGCCCTGCAGGCGCACGCTTTGGCTATCGCCCTTCCAACCGATGAAGGCCGTGGACTTGGACAGCGAGGCGTAGCGCGCATCGCGCTTGATCCAGCCGCCGTTCTTGCCCTCCTCCTCGGAACGCACCAGGTGCAGGGTGCCGCCCGCCTCCCAGCCGCTCTCGAAATGCCGGGTCAGGGCGCTTTCGAAACCGTAGTCGCGGCTCTTCTGGTCCTTGACGTCGATGGTCAGGGTCGCGTTGTCGGTGGTGATGACCTTATCCGACCAGATGTAGTACAGCGCTGCCTGGGCATCCCAGTCGCTATCGGAGAAGCGCCAGCCGGTTTCCACCTGGCGACTCTTGATCCCGGCCAGAGGGTTGTCGTCGACGCTCAGCCCCGGCTTGCCGTAGAACTTGGCCGGGTCCGGCAGATCGAAGCCCTCGCCGTAGTTGACCCAGACCTGGTGGCCGTTCTTGAAGTCATAGATGGTGCCCAGGTTGAACAGGTTGACCTGGTAATCATTGTTGCCCCCCGGCACGTTCTTGAACCGCCCGACATCCACGTCCATCTGCTGGCGCCGATAACCACCGGACACCGTCAGGTTGTCCGTGGCGTGCCAATCCAGCTGGGTATAGGCGGACAGGCCATCGACCCGGTAGCTGGGATAGCGCGCCGCCTTGCTCTGGGTCACCAGGTCCAGGCCACCACTCTCTGAAGACACACGCTGGTCGAACGTGCTCTGCTCGGCGTTGAAACGCTCGCGATCCAGGTCCACGCCATAGGTCAGCTTGACGGTCTCGAACTCCTTGGCGAACAGCGCCTTGAGGCTGCTGACCTCGAAGTTCTGCTGCGAGGCAGCGAAGTACACGCCCTTGGAACCGGTCGGCTTGCCGGTGTTGTAGTAGGGAAACGGATAGAAGTTGTCGTTTTCCTTGCGATACGAGGCCTGCAGGTAGAAATCCTGGCCCAGCACATCGGCGTGGTGGTAGTTGGCATTGAGCAACAGGCGCCGGGTGCGCGGTTCCAGGTCGGTGGAGTAGCCGCCACGCAACTTGGCGTCTTCCAGGTTCGAGGGGGCCTGGTTCTTGAGGTTGGGAAAGTAGATCCCGGTGCTGCCGTGGTTGCCCGAGTCGTAGTACTGGGCCAAGAGGTCCAGGCTCTGCTCCTCGTTGAAGTTCATGGCCAGGCTGCCCATCAGGTCGATGGTGCGGTTGTACTGCAGGTCGGTCTGGGTGTTGTCGATGAAGATCTGCTTGCCGGCACCATCGTAGAACGCCTGGTTCTGCTCACCGGCCACGGCCAGGCGGCCGCTGATGGCTTCGTTGCCGCCGCTCACCGACTGGGCGATACGGGTGGTCAAGTCGTCGCTGTTGTTGAAGCCGCTGCTGGCACCGATCTGGGTCTCGAAACGCGCCGGACCCGGCTCGCCTTTCTTGGTGACGATATTGATGATGCCGCCGGTGGCGCCACCGCCATAGATCGCGCTGGCCCCGGACAGCACTTCCACACGTTCGACGTTGAATGGCGAGATGCTGTCGAACTGGCGCGACAAGCCCCGGGAGCTGTTCTGGCTGACCCCGTCGATCATCACCAGCACGTTGCGCCCGCGCATGTTCTGGCCATAGTTGGTACGGCCTTCCGGCGCCAGGTCCAGGCCCGGCACCAGCTTGCCGATGGCTTCCTTGAGGCTCACGCCCGTCTCCAGCTGTTCGCGCAACTGGCTCTGCTCCACCACCCAGACGGTGCCGGGGATCTCGCTGATCGCGGTGCTGGTACGCGACGCCACGGTGACCTGGGTCGGCTTAAGATTGAGGCTGCTCGCCGCAGGCTCGGCACGACGCAGGATGACCGTGCGCCCATCGCTGAACGACCAGCCCATGCCACTGCCGGCCAGCAGGGCTTGCAGGGCCTGGGCGATGGTGACTTCACCGGCGAGGGCCGGTGCCTGCAAGCCCGCCACATCACTGGTGGTGTACAGCAAGCGCAGGTCGGCCTGGTCGGCGAAACGGGTCAGGGCCTGGTCCAGGGGCTGGGCCGGCAACTGCAACGACACGCGGCGTTCCTGGGCTGCACCGGCCTGGCTGGCCGGCAATGGCGGTTGCGCCTGGGCCAACAATGGGCCCAGGGCCCCGGCAAGCACGGCCTGGGCCAGTAATGTGCGGCGCACCAGGTGTTGACCGCGCCCGAGTATCGACAGCTTGAACATAGCTTTCACGTGTTCCTTCCCAGCCCGTTGAAATGACGTCAATGAGAATGATTGCCTTCTCAGTCTCACTACGACGATTGGCCGGAAAGGAACTTGCAGTCCCCACTGCAAAAAAATTCAGTGCAGCAGTGCCAGCCAGGGCAAGTAGGTGATCTGCAAGGGATAGCGTTGCTGCAAGGTGCGCAGCGAACCCTGGGGATCGTTGAGGTCGAACACGCCGCTGATGGCCAGGTCCGCCAATTGCCGGTCGGAAACCAGGATGCGCCCATGCTGGTAGCGCTCCAGTTCGCCGATCACCTCACCCAGGGGCCGGCCATTGAAAATCAACTTGCCGCGCTGCCAGGCGGTCAGGCTGCTGGCATCCACCTGCTGTTGGGCCAGCAGCGGCTGGCCGGCCTGGTACTGCAGGCGCTGGTCGGCCTGCAGCAGTACCGGGGCATGATCGCCGGTGAATTGCACCTGGCCCTCGCGCACCACCACCGTCAGCCGGTCGCCATCGCGGCGCACGCTGAACGCTCCGCCCGCACCCTGCAGGCGCTGGTCACGAACCTGAACCACAAACGGTCGCTGCCCATCGGCCTGTGGCTCGAACAGCGCCTCGCCCTGCTCCAGGATCACCCGCCGCTCATCCGCCGAATAAGCCAGCGACAAGGCGCTGGCGCTGTTGAGGATCACCCGCGAGCCATCGGCCAGGGTCAAGTGTTGTTGCTGGCCCACGCCGGTGTGGTAGTCCGAGGTCCAGGCCGGCCATTGCTGCCAGCCGATGGCGCTGCCCAGGGCCAGCAGCAGCGAAGCGGCCAGCGCCGGCCACCAGCGATGGGACCTGGCTGCCGGGCGAGCAGCCTGCGGGTGCTGCTGTGCAGCCTGGGTCTGGCCCAGGTCACCCCATAGCCGTTGCGCCTCATCCGCCGCCCGGGTGTGGGCCGGGCTGCGCTGGCGCCATTGCTGGAACGCCATGCGCTGGGCCGCGGTGGCCTGGCCGGAGTGCAGCAGCACCAGCCAGTCGATGGCGGCGTCGTCGAGGTTCTCGGAGTCTTCGGTCATGGGGGTGTCGGCAGCGCGCTGGAAGGAGTCATTCATGGTGCTGTTGCAGCCAGTCGCGGCAATGGCGTAGGGCCTGGCCGATGTATTTTGCCACCATGCTTTCGGAAACGCCCAGCCGCACAGCGATCTGGGCCTGGGTCAGGCCCTCCAGGCGATTGAGCAGCAGGGCCTGGCGCGCATTGTCGGACAGCTGTTGCAGAGCCTGGTCGAGCACCTCCAGGCGCTCCTTGGCCAGCAGTACCGCCTCTGGAGCCGGGGCCGGGTCCACGACCTCGACATGCTCCAGAGGATCGCCAAGAGTGGCCCCCTGACGCTGTTCGCGACGCAAGGTGTCGATGGCCAGGTTGCCGGCCACGCGAAAGATGAAGCGACGATCGTTCTGGACCTCCAGCGCCTGCTGCTCGACCTTGAGCAGTTTAAGGTAGGTGTCCTGGGCCACGTCCGCCGCCCGCTGGCGGTCGTTCATGCGCCGGGTGAGAAACTTCAGCAGGTCGTCGTAGTGCTCTTGAAAGCTGCGCAGCAGGCTGGGTATCGGCAGCATCGAGGGGCGGTCCGCAGATCGGGGACGCGGATTATTCCATAAAGGCAAATGAGAAACAGTATCTTTCGTATCGCAACAAAGTTGCGCTTTTATGCCCGGTTACCCTTCTGAGAGCCGCCCCTTTCTGGCATCCTGCGCCTCCATTTTTTCCGACCGGGTCCCTGGATGCCTGCTGATGGCAGCTCTTGGGCCCAAGTCCCGTCCACTTTCCGGCGCGTGCCCCCGTTGTATCCACGTGCCACTGGCAGGCCTTCCTTCATGAGCGCATCCGAACACTCCCCTCCCCGCTACAAGTCAGACCTGATCTATGGCCTCAACGATCGGCCACACTTCAGCGCGGCGATCTTCGCTGCCCTGCAGCACGTGCTGGCCAGCTTCGTCGGCATCATCAGCCCGACCCTGATCTTCGGCGGCGTGCTAGGCCTTGAGAGCGAATTGCCGTACCTGATCAGCATGGCGCTGTTCGTCTCTGGCCTGGGCACCTTCGTCCAGGCCCGGCGCCTGGGGCCCATCGGTTCGGGCCTGCTGTGCGTGCAAGGCACCAGCTTCTCGTTCATCAGCGTGCTGCTCAGCGCCGGTTTCATGGTCAAGGGCCGGGGTGGCGACACCAACGAGATCCTCTCGACCATCTTCGGCATCTGCTTCGTCGCCGCCTTCATCGAGATGTTCCTCAGCCAGTTCATCGGCAAGCTGCGCAAGCTGATCACCCCGGTGGTCACCGGCACCATCATCACCCTGATGGGCCTGTCGCTGATCAAGGTGGCAGTCACCGACATGGCCGGCGGCTATGGCGCCAGCGACCTGGGCGCCGCCAGCAACCTGGGCCTGGCGGCACTGGTGCTGCTGACTATCGTGGTGTTGAACCGCTTCAACAATCCGATGTTGCGCCTGGGCTCCATCGTCATCGGCCTGACCCTGGGCTTCCTGGTGGCCTGGATGCTGGGCCGGGTGGACATGGCAGCCATGCCCGAAGTGCCTCTGGTGAGTATTCCGGTGCCGTTCAAGTACGGTTTCTCCTTCGACCTGATTGCCTTCATCCCCCTGGCAGTGATCTTCCTGATCTCGCCACTGGAGGCCGCCGGCGACCTCACCGCCAACTCGATGATTTCCCAGCAGCCGGTCAAGGGCCCGCTGTACATCAAGCGCATCAAGTCCGGCCTGCTGGCCGATGGTTTCAACTCGGCGGTGGCGGCGGTGTTCAACAGCCTGCCGATGGTCACCTTCGCCCAGAATAACGGCGTGATCCAACTCACCGGCGTAGCCAGTCGCTACGTGGCCTACTTCATCGCCGGGCTGCTGGTGCTGCTGGGGCTGTTCCCGGTGATCGGGGCGGTGCTGCAATTGATGCCCAAGCCAGTGCTGGGCGGCGCGACCCTGATCATGTTCGGCACCGTGGCGGTGGCCGGGATCAAGATCCTCGCCGAGGCCGGCCTGCACCGGCGCAACGTGCTGATCGTGGCGATTTCCCTAGGCATGGGGCTGGGCGTGGCGGCGGTGCCCGAGGTGCTGCGCGAACTGCCCAAGGCCTTGCACAACATCTTCGAATCGCCGATCACTGTCGGTGCCTTCTGCGCGATCTTCCTCAATATCTTCCTGCCCGAAGAGTTCCTGGAGCTGGAAGAAGACGAATTCGACCCAGAAGCTGCGACCCTCAAGGTCATGCAGGACCCGGACCGGGACGCCAAGGCGAACTCCTGAGGCGCAACGGCGTCTATCCTGCGTGCGTCAAGCAAGGCCCCCTGGGGCCTTGTGGCAAGCTCGACAATAGCCGGAACGTCGAGCGCAAGCCCTGTAGCGACGCCGTGGTTATTCACTCCCATCGCCAGTAGGTAGCCCATGCACAAACTCATCGCCCTGTCCCTGATCCTGCTCAGCCTGGGCGCCTGTGCCCTGTTGCCCCAGCGTGATCCGCTGGCGATCAACGTGGTCGGCATCGAGCCGCTGCCGAGCCAGGAACTGGAGATGCGCTTCGCCATCAAGCTGCGCTTGCAGAACCCCAACGAAACCCCTATCGACTATAACGGCGTGGCCCTGGACCTGGAGGTCAACGGCCGGCCGCTGGCATCCGGGGTCAGCGACCAGCAAGGGCATATCGGCCGCTACGCCGAGGATATCCTGGTGATCCCGGTGAGCGTCTCGGCCTTCTCGGTATTGCGCCAGACCCTGGGCCTGAGCCAGACCCAGAGCCTGGACAACCTGCCCTACGTGCTGCGCGGCAAACTGGCCGGTGGGCTGTTCGGTACCCAGCGTTTCATCGAGCGCGGACAGATCAGCCTGGCGAGCCCCGCAGGCAGCTGGTAGGCCCCGTTAGAACACCGACCAGCCAATACGCTGGCTGAGCAACTCCAGGGCGGCCATGCCCACCAGCGAGTTGCCGGCCGTGTTGAGTTCCGGCGACCAGACGCACACCGTGAACTGCCCCGGCACCACCGCGACAATCCCGCCGCCCACCCCGCTCTTGCCCGGCAAGCCGACCCGATAGGCAAAGTTGCCGGCCTCGTCGTACAAGCCGCTGGTGGCCATGATCGAGTTGACCTGCTGGGTCTGCCGGCGACTCAGGATCTGCTCGCCGCTGTGCTTGCAGAAGCCATCGTTGGCCAGGAAACAGAAGGCCCGGGCCAGGTCGACGCAGTTCATGCGCAAGGCGCAATGGCTGAAGTAGCTGCGCAGTACCGCCTCGACATCGTTGTGGAAGTTGCCGAAGGATTGCATCAGGTAGGCCATGGCCGCGTTGCGCGCACGGTGCTGGTACTCCGACTCGGCCACCCGACCGTCCACCATCACGTGGGGGTTGCCGGACAAGCGTCGGACAAAATCACGCATGGACAAGGCCGGCGCCGCGAAGCGCGACTGGTTGATGTCGCAGATCACCAGGGCCCCGGCATTGATGAACGGATTGCGCGGCCGCCCCCGTTCGAACTCCAGTTGCACCAGGGAATTGAACGGCTGCCCGGAAGGCTCGTGCCCCAACCGCTCCCAGATCGCCTCGCCGGAATGACCGATGGCCTGTACCAGGCTGAAAACCTTGGAAATGCTCTGCACCGAAAATGCCGTGTCGGCGTCACCGGCGCTGAACACCTGGCCATCGTTGCCATAGACGGCGATGCCCAGCTGGTTGGACGGCACGTCCGCCAGGGCCGGAATGTAGCTGGCGACCCGGCCTTGGCCGATCAGGGGGCGGACTTCATCGAGAATCTGGTTCAACAGCGCTTGCATGGTCTGGCTCATCGTCACGGGCCCCGATACGGCTGCGGGGCCAAGGTCTGCTAGACGCACGTTGCGGCCTGCACAGCACAGTCCGTTGCGCGAATGAATGAAAATGCGATTGATAGTCGATCATTTTCAACAACCAAAACAATGAGGCCGCTGATACAGATCAGCATGAAATCAGCGCTACAGGCTAGAATTGCATGCTGTTGCGCGACCAATCCTGTCATATTCAACTTTAGTCGCAGCACAGCACATCGTTCCTTGCATCGTCGTTATTCGCTGTACCGTCGCGGCGATGCTTTTGCCCTGACGGCATTTGCTCACCGGAGTCATGCACCCTTGAGAACCTGGCATACGATCGTCGGCGTCCTGCTGATCACCACTTTCACCCTGCTAATGGAAATTCCCAGCCAGACCTGGCTGACGTCCGCCACCCTGAGCCTGGTATTGGGCAGCGCCGCCCTGGCCTACATGGCCCTGTCGTGCCTGCTGTCGAGCCGCTGGCGCTGGGTCGAACGGCTGTTCGGCGGCCTGGATCGGGTGTACGAGACCCACAAATGGCTGGGCATCTGGGCCCTGGCCTTCGCCAGCTATCACCTGGTGTTCAAGGCCAACCTGGACGAATGGAACAGCGTGCCGATCCTCGAGCTGTCCAAGTACTGGACGCGCATGGTGCGCCAGTTGAGCTACGTGGCCCTGGGGCTGATCGTCCTCCTGGCCCTGAACCGCAACATTCCCTACTGCCAATGGCGCTGGTGGCACAAGCTGTCCGGACCGCTGTTCCTGGTGGTGATCCTGCACTGGCTGAGCTTCAAGTCGCCCATCGCCCTGGACAACCCGTCAGGCATCTGGCTCGGCCTGCTGTGTGTGCTCGGCGTCCTGGGGGCGCTGTACAAGCTGCTGCTCTACCCATTCCTGGCCAAGGCTGGCGAATACCAGGTAACTGCCGTGCGCATCGAGCGCAACTCGTTGCATCTGGAGCTGATCCCCCAGGGCCGCGGCTTTCCTTTCAAGGCCGGACAGTTCGCCTTCCTGGCAATGCAGGAAAAGGGCTTGCGCGAACCCCACCCCTTCACCATTGCCAGCGCCCAGGCCCACGACGGGCGCATCGAGTTCGTGATCCGTGCCCTGGGCGACTACACCCAGCGGCTGCACAAGCAGGTCAAGGTCGGCATGCTGGCCGATATCTACGCCCCTTATGGTCGCTTCAAGCGCCCGCTACAGGCCGCCCGGGAAATCTGGATCGGTGGCGGTGTCGGCATCTCGCCGTTCATTGCCTGGCTGCAGGACCAGGCGGCCGGCCAGCTCGACCGGGCGACACTGGTGTATTGCTACAACCCGTCCCGGGCCTTCCCCAGCGTCGATGCCTTGCAGGGCATGGCCCAGGCCCGCGGTGTCGGTTTCGTCGCCAACAGCGGCGGCGTCGAACCCCTGGCCCAGACCCTCAAGCGCGCGGCGGCGGAAACCGATCCGGCACAGATCCAGGTCAGCTTCTGCGGGCCCAAGGGCCTGCTGGGGCGAGTCCGGGAACTGATGCACGAATGCCGGATTCCCGAGGCCAACCTGCACTACGAGTTCTTCGAGTTCCGCTGACCCGGCGTGCGGCGCGGCTCATGCAGCGCCACTCGCACCACCAGGGCCGACAGCAAGGTGATCACCACCAGCACCTGCAGTAACTGGCTGAAAGCCCCGGTATACAAGGCCAGCAAGCGTTCGCGGGCAACCTCCGGCAAGGCGGCCGCGCTGGCCGCCAGGTCGCCTCCGGCCAGTTGCCGAGCCGCCAGCAACGCGGTATCGCCCCGGACCTGCACCTGGTCCAGGGCGTGCTGCAACAGGCCGGCCAGCAAAGCCACCACCAGGGCCAGGGCAATACCCTCGCCCGCCACTCGCGTGGTGCTGAAGATGCCGCTGGCCATGCCCGCCCGCTCCTTGGGCACCACGCTCACCGACAACCCATCCATCAAGCCCCAGGGCAGCCCGGTGCCCAGACCGATCACCAGCAACGGCCAGGCCCGTTCCATGGGGGCCTGCCCTACGCTGCCGCAACTGAGCCAGAACAGCCCGCCAGCAGCCACCACCAGACCCAGGCTCGCCAGCTTGCCGGCGCTGAACCAACGGTTCAGCCAACCCGCGGCGAAGGGCACCACCAGCATCGGTGCAGACAAGGCGATCATCAGCAGCCCCGCCTCGATCTCGCTGTAGCCTTCCACGCCGATAAAGCGGATCGGCAGCAGGATCAGCAGCACCACGTAGCAGTAGCAAGTGGCGATAGGCAGCACCTGGACCCCGACGAAACGCGGGTAGCGAAACAGCGACAGATCGAGCATCGGTCGCACCGCCCGACGCTCCACGGCCACGAACACCCACAGTGCCAGACCCGACCCCGCCAGCAACGCCAGGACCAGCGGGCTGTCCCAACCGCTTTGCGGGGCTTGCAGGATGCCCCAGGTCAGCAGCACCAGGGCCAGGGTGAAGCTCAAGGTGCCGGGCCAATCCACGCCCCTGGCCTCGGGATCGCGAGACTCGACCATGCGCGGCACGCCAAAACCCAGGGACAGGACCCCGATCAAGGCGCCGGAAACGAAGATCCCGCGCCAGCCGGCATGCTCGATCAACACCCCGGCCAGGATCGGCCCGAAGGCCAGGCCGACCCCGAAGGTGGTGCCCAGCAAACTGAAGGCACGGGTCCGGCCCGGGCCATCGAACGCCTGGGCCAGGGCCGCCGAACCGCCGGCCAGGGCAGCCGCGCCGGCCACCCCCTGGACGCCGCGCAGCAGGTTGAGCCACAACAACGACGGAGCGAACACCAGGGCCAGGGAAGTCAGGGCAAACAACGCCACGCCAAGGCTGAACAGGCGTTTGCGGCCGAATTCGTCGGCCAGGGTGCCGGCAGCCATCAGCACGCTGCCAAAGCTGAGCATGAAGGCGTTGGTGGTCCAGCTCAGTTCCAGCGGGCTGCCACCCAGTTCACGGCCGATGGCCGGGGTCGCCACCGCCACCCCGACAAAGGTCAAGGGCAGCATCAAGGCTGCCAGGCACACCGCGGCAAGCACGCCTTGGGCTGCGCGTTCGCCACTGCGGGCCGGCGAGCCCAGGGTCAATTCAAGTTCAGGATTCACGGGCACCTCTACCTCCTGGCAACCAGGGTCAGCTAAAAAATTCATGGTAGGTGTGCCGCAATAGGCGAAAAACGGGGCAGTATTCCGGTCTTTACGGACAAAAAGGCTCTAATCGAGGTCGCCATGGATAACCTGAACGGCTTGCAAGTGTTTGTCTGCGTGGTGCAGAGCGGCAGCCTGGTAGCTGCCGGCGAACGCCTGGGACTCTCCGCCTCGGCGGTGGGCAAGGCCCTGGCCCGCCTGGAACAACGGCTCGGCGTGCGCCTGCTGAACCGCAGCACCCGGCGGATCAGCCTGACCGACGAAGGCACGCTGTTCTACGAACGTGGCCAACGCATCGTCGACGAGGTGCAGGAAGCCGAAGCCGAGCTCGCGCGGATCAGCGACAAACCCCGGGGGCGGTTGCGGGTCAGCCTGCCAGCCATCGGCTACCGCATGCTGCTGCCGATCCTCCCGGAGTTCTCCGCGCGCTACCCGGACATCGAACTGGACCTGGATTTCAACGACCGGATGGTCGACGTGATCGCCGAAGGCCTCGACGCAGTGATCCGCAGCGGCGAGCTGGCGGATTCGCAATTGCGCTCGCGCAGCCTCGGACCGTTCGGTTTCGTGCTGGTTGGCGCCCCGGGCTACTTCGCCCAACGCGGCATGCCGCAGGCCCCGCAGGACCTGGAGCAGCATGCCTGCCTGCGCTACAGGTTCCCCGCCGGCACCCAGATGCAGGTCTGGCGCCTGCGCTTGCCCGAAGGCGCACCGCCATTGGTGCTGGGCAAGGCCTTGACCAGCAACAACCTCGAAGCGCTGATCCACGCCGCGACCCAGGGCCTGGGCATCGCCTACGTGCCGGAGTTCGTGGTCGCCGGCGCCCTGGCCGACGGCAGCCTGGTCTCGGTACTGGACGACTACCAGGGCGAGCGCGGCAAGTTCTCGATCCTCTGGCCTGGTAGTCGACAGCTACTGCCAAAATTGCGAGTCTTCGTCGACTTCCTCAGCGAACACCTGGTGCTCGGCAAAACCCACAAGGAGCCATGATCATGACCGACCCCGTACCGCCGCTCACCACCCCGCGCTTGCTGCTGCGGCCCCTGGAACTGGCAGACGCCGGTGCCATCCAGAACCTGTTTCCACAGTGGGAAGTGGTGCGCTACCTCAATGCCAACGTGCCCTGGCCCTACCCGGTCGATGGCGCCTTGAGCTTTGTCCGTGACATGGCCTTGCCGGCCACGGCTCGGGGCGAGGAATGGCACTGGACCATTCGCCTGCGCGAGGAACCGGGGCAAATGATCGGCAGCATCAGCCTGATGCGCGAGCCCGATAACAACCGTGGTTTCTGGCTGGCTCCGCAATGGCAGGGCCACGGTTACATGAGCGAGGCCTGCCAGGCGGTGGATCACTATTGGTTCGAAGTGCTGGAGCAACCGCTGATGCGCGTGCCCAAGGCCGCGCCCAACCAGGGCTCACGGCGGATATCCGAGCGCGGCGGGATGCGCCTGGTGCACAGTGCGAATGGTGAATTCGTCAGCGGGCGGTTCCCCCAGCACATCTGGGAAATCACCCGCGAGGAATGGCGGCAACTGAACTCGCCGACGAGCGTTCTCAGGTAAAGCGCACCCCTGGACGGGGTCGCTGGTCCACGCTCAGCTCGAACACATCCGGGCGGGCATAGTGGCCGACCACGTCGTAGTCATAGCGGGCCTTGACCAGGTCATCGGTGTCTATTTGCGCGCTGATCAAGCCCGCACGACCGACCAACGGCCCGGCCAGGACATCGCCCATGGGCCCGACGATGACACTTCCTCCCGCGATCAACGGCCGTTGTGCAGGCCAGTTGGCCACCTCAAGGCCCAGCGCTTCGGGCGAGTCCTGCACCTGGCAGGCGCTGACCACGAAGCAACGCCCCTCGTGAGCCACATGTCGCATGCTCACTTGCCACATTTCGCGCTCATCCACCGTCGGTGCGCACCAGACCTCGATCCCCTGGGCATACATGGCCGTACGCAGCAACGGCATCATGTTTTCCCAGCAGATCACTGCACCGACCCTGCCGACCTGGGTATCCAGTACTGGCAAGGTGGAGCCATCGCCCTTGCCCCAGATCAGCCGCTCGGTACCGGTGGGCATCAGCTTGCGGTGCTTGCCCACCAAGCCTTGCTGGGGATCGAAGTACAGTGCGGTGCAGTACAGACTGCTGCCACTGCGCTCGATCACCCCCAGCACCAGGTTGGCTCCGGTGCGGGCCGATAGCCCGGCCAGGGCCTCGGTCTCCACGCCGGGTACGTCGATGGCGTTGGCGAAATAGCGGGCGAAGGCCTCACGCCCCTCTGGCAGGCGATAGCCCAGCTGGGTGCCGAAGCCTTCGCCTTTGGGGTAACCCCCAAGCAAGGCCTCGGGCATCACCACGAGCTGGGCACCGGCTTCGATGATGGCGCCTTCATAGGACAGGATCTGTTCCAGGGTTTCGCCCTTGCCCCCTGGCAGGGCTCCGATTTGCAGGGCGGCGACTATGGACTTGGGCATGGGGTGACTCCTTCGGCGATCAGGTATTGCGCATTCTCCAGCGGCCGCTGATCATCGATAAACCCCAAGCCAATGCTTAATGATATGAACCAGATGAATATCGCTAGTGTCGATCTCAACCTGCTCAAGGCCTTCGAGGCATTGCATGATGAATCCAGCGCCAGCCGTGCCGCGCTGCGCCTGGGCGTCACCCAATCGGCCATGAGCGCAGCATTGCGCCGGCTGCGGGAGTTGTATGGCGACCAGTTGTTCGTGCGCACCGGGCGCGGCCTGGCACCGACCCTCAAGGCCAATCAACTCAAGCCGGTGGTGAGCGATGCCTTGAACAAGTGTCGCCAGAGCCTGGCCATGGTCGCCCCGGACAGCGCCGACTATCGAGGGCGGTCGGTGACGGTTGGCCTGTCGGATGATTTCGAGATCGCCTATGGCCGGCGCCTGATCGAGGCCGTGGCGCGACGAGCGCCCAGGTTGCGGCTGATCTTTCGCCAGACCCACAGCCAGATCGTCGCCGAGGCATTGCTGCAGCGTAGTGTCGACCTGGCCATCAGTTCCGGGGGCTTCGCCCAGCGCATGCTCAGCCGCCAGGTCCTGGGAGAGGGTCATTACCTATGCCTGGCGGACCCGGCCAGCCTCGCCCCGGGGCAGGAGCGGATGGAGATCGAAGAGTTCGTCGCACGCGAACATTTGTTGGTGTCGTCACAGGGGTTCATCGGGATCACCGACGAGGGTTTGGCCGATCTGGGGCTCAGTCGCCAGGTGTGCGCCTCGACCACGCATTTTGCCGCCCTGCCGTTCCTGCTCAAGGGCAGCCAGGCGGTAGCCACCATTCCGGCCCATGCGGCCAGGAGCATTGCCCAGTTCACCGGTCTGCAGCTGCTGCCGTGCCCGCTGGCACTGCCGCGTTATCCGATCGAGCTGGGTTGGCGTACCAGCCCGCAGATCGACCCGTTGTTGCTGAAGGTACGCGAAGCGATCGTCGAGAGCTTCGCGCTTACTTGCTCGCCGCCATCAGGCGATTGACTTCACTGCGCACCATGTTGGAAAACTCCGGCGGCGACATGCCGTCGAGCTCCGCGCGGACCCACTCGGCCCACTTGCCCTTGCGCTTGCTACGTTCGCCGAACAAGCGCGCGGCCTCGCCCTTGGCCTTGCCCAGGTTGCTCTGCCATAACTCGAACAGGCGGGATTTCTCATCCTCGATGGCGGCGCGCTCGGCCAGGGTCTTGTTAGCCAGATTGAAGCTCATGGGAAATTCCTACTGCGTAAAATAGGCGACATCTTACACTGTAGGCGCTGCGGTTTTATCTCGGGCTGGCGGGTGGAGAGCAAAACAGCTGCAACTTTTGTCTCGGCACACGACTCCATTGCTTGCTATCCCATCGATCCGGCACCGCTGCTGGCTATGGGCGACACCGGAGCACAGGCGCGCCTCGACGGTGCGCATGTACACTGCATCAAGGCCACATCGACAAGGAACTACTTCATGGCTCGTAAATCTGCCGCGCAAGCGGAAAACGATCAAATCAAGGACCAGGCATTCAGCGAGCTGCAGGCGCTGATCGAAGAGTCCGAAAAGCTGCTCAAGGGCAGTGCCGCCCTGGTGGGCGAAGAAGGTGAAAGCCTGCGCCGCCAGGTCAGCCTCAAACTCAAGCAAGCCCTGGACTCGGTCAGCAGCGTCCGTGAACGCAGCAAGCCGGTGGTCGATGCCACCGAACAGTACATCGGTGGCCATCCATGGCAGACCGTGGCCATTTCCGCCGGCGTCGGCCTGGTGGTCGGCCTGCTACTGGGCCGTCGCTCCTAACGTGAGCCCATCATCAGGGCCAGGCGCCAAGTGCCTGGCCCTGGTTCGACTGACTTCAACCTTGCGCCAACGCCCTTAGCTGCTCCAACCGCTCACAGGCAATGGCGATCCCCCTCTCCTGCGAACGCGCACGCTGCCAATGCCGGCGCTCTCCCGGCAGGCGCTTGAGGCCTACTGCATGCATCTGTCGCACCAGCTCCTGGCTGCGTTCGGCAAAATCCTGCCCACCGCCCTTGCTCGGGTCGATGACGATCAGCAACTGGCCGGTCCAGGGCGTCTTGGCTCCCGGATGATTGGACCAGTCGAACTCGAATGAAAAATGGCCTCCGGTCAGTCCCGCACACAGCAACTCCACCATCATCGACAGCGCCGACCCCTTGTGGCCGCCAAAGGGCAGCAAGGCGCCACCCTCGAGGATCGCCCTGGGGTCCTGGGTCGGCTGTCCCAGGCTGTCCACCCCGATGCCAGGCGGCAAGCGCTCTCCCTTGCTTGCGGCAATCTGCACATCACCGTGGGCGATGGTGCTGGTGGCCAGGTCGAAGACAATGGGCTGGCCCTTGGCTTGGGGCGCGGCAAAGGCGATGGGATTGGTACCGAACAACGGACGGTCGGCGCCATGGGGCACCACGCAGGTCATGCTATTGACCACGCTCAGGGCCACCAGCCCTTCTTCGGCGAAAGGTTCGACGTCCGGCCAGAGTGCGGCGAAATGATGCGAGTTGCGGATAGCCAGCACCGCGATCCCGGCGGCGCGGGCCTTGCGGACCAACAGTTCGCGACCGACAGCCAAGGCCGGCTGGGCAAAGCCGTTGGCGGCATCGACCCGGACGAACGCCGGGGCCACGTCCTCCACCACCGGCAGGGCCCGACCATCGACCCAGCCACTGTCCAGGGTCGAGATATAACCGGGGATACGGAATATGCCGTGACTGTGGGAGCCGTCACGTTCGGCTACGGCACAGTTCTGCGCCAAACAGCGTGCCACTTCGGCACTGCAGCCATGGCGCTGGAGAATCGCCTGCAGCAACTGCACCAAAGCGGGCAAGGACAGGTATTCGCAGGGGGTTTCAACAAGCGGGGACGAGGCAGACATCTGAAGCTCCAGAATAGTTATTGGAGGGGGCTACAGCGCATGACTCGACGATTAAACAACGCCGTGGCCCGGGCCTGTCAACCACCAGTCCGGGCCACGGCCTACAACGGTTGTGGCAGCCTGTGCACGGCCCGATACGAGCCGTGTGCAGGCGGTAGGCCCCAGGCTAGGCAACGGCAGATCCTGCCTGTGGGCAAGTACGGTCAGTCCTTCTGATCACGCAGGATGTTCCCCGATGTCCCGTCAATCCGGAACTCATAGACACTACCGTCGGATTTACGCCCCTCACCCTCCCAGTAACCGTCGTTGTCCGCCTCGATCTTGTAGATGTCCACATAACCGGCCTTGGTCTTGGCGGTCTCGATGGCTTTCTCGATGGTGATCCAGCCCGCCTGCGGATGATCCGCCAGGGCGACAGAGCTACCCAACAGGGTGGTGCAGGCAAACAATGCGGCCAGTGTGTGCTTCATCATGTTCCATCTCCATTTGTCGATACTTTCTCTACACAACGTGTTTTTAGGGCGAGACGAATGAAAATAAGTTCACTTTGATGGCCAATAGCATGATGACTGTTCTACAACGCTTGCCCTGGAGGGTAGAATGCGCGAAATCAGGAAGAGTCAATGACCGAACAGATCCTTTCAGAAGCCGAATACGACGCCATCACTCAAGCTGCCGCCCAATGGTGCATGCGCCTGCATGAGCCTGACTGCAGCGATGCCGAGCGCCTCGCCTTCCAGCAATGGCATGATGCCGACCCCGTGCACGCCTTCGAATATGCCGCGATGTGCGAGATCTGGGAGGTGGCCGATCATCTGCCGGCCTCGGCGCTGACCCAGCCCCCCGCCCCGGCCAGGCCCGCACCTCGCCGCACCTGGCAACGCTATGGAGTAGCGGCGGCGATCACCTTGTGTGCATTGCCCCTGGCGGCCTACAGCGGGTGGGAACTGGGCTGGCTGCCCTCCTCCTACGAACGCTTCGAAGCCGGCGACAGCCTGCGCACGGTAGTCCTGGCCGACGGCAGCCAGGTGGAGCTGAACCTGGGCAGCGCCCTGGTCTACAGCAACTACAAGGATCAACGCCGGGTCACCCTGAAAAAAGGCGAGGCGTTCTTCAAGGTCAGCCACGACAGCGAGCATCCGTTCGTGGTCAAGGCTGCCAGTGGCCAGGTCAAGGTCACTGGCACCCAGTTCAACGTGTGGATGTATCAGGACCAGGTGCGAGTCACCCTGCTGCAAGGTTCGGTGCTGGTGTCCAGCAATACTGCCCAACCTGGCGAGGGCTTTCGCCTGGAACCGGGCATGCAGGCCAACTACAAGGCTGGCGACTATGCACCGCAGATCAACCAGACCTACAGCAACGACAGCTCCCTGGCCTGGCGCAATGGCAAGCTGGTGCTCGACAACCTGGCGCTCAGCGATGCCCTGCCACTGATCAATCGCTACCTGGACCTGCCGGCACAGGTAGCTGACAGCCATACCGGCCAGATTCGCGTCGGCGGTATCTACAACACCCGGGACATCAAGAGCCTGTTGAGCTCGCTGCCCAAGGTGCTGCCGGTGTACCTGACCCGCAACCGCGACGGCAACCCGGTCATCAACTCGCTGCCGCAGTTCCCGCCAAAAAGCTGAAGGCCGCCCCATGGCGGGAACGGCCTTCAGCGATCTCACTGGCTCATTGCCCGGATACTGGCAGCGCCTCCTTGCGCGGCTCTTCGATCGACTGCAATCGATAGCCCCGGTCCGCCTGGATCTGTGCCTCGCTGAAAGGCAGCTCGCTCCATTGGTTACGGGCAAAGGCCTGGGTCTGGTCGCGAAAATGGGCCGAACTCGGGTCGCTGGACAAGGAAAATGCCAATAATCCCAGGGCTCGCGGCCCCTGCCCATCGAAGCTGACCACGCTCAGGTAGCTGGTACCACTCACCACCTCACGCTTGCCAGCACTACCCGGCACGCTCTGCATGGCGTTGTAGATACCCAGGCTCTCGGGGCCACCGGGTACCGGAGTGGGCTGGCCACCCTGGCTGACCTGCTGGATATCGCCCCAACGAACATCATCGGCCAACCCGGCCTCCTTCACCTGTTGCAAGGAAGCCAGCATCGCCTCACGCATGGCCTGAGCGACGGGCGCACGGCTGATGGCCAAGCCTCTGGGGGTATGCAGCGGATCCTTGGGATCGAAGGCTACGCGCCAGACGTCCGGGCGCTGCAACAGCTCCTGCATGATCCCTTGGAAATACACGAAGCCCAGCCCGGCCTGCAAACCAGCACTGCGATCCCAGGACTTGAGGCTGGCGCACAACGGTCCGAGGCGCTCGGCATCCGCTCCCAGGTCCTGCTCGCAGAACTGCAGCAAGTCCGGCATGACCTGCCCGGCCAGATAGACCTGCTCGTCATTGACCATGTGCTGCAAGTCACTGACCTGGGCCGTATGCAGGCGACCCAGGCGCTCCAGGGCGAAGCGTGCGCGCATCTTCAGGGGCACGTCCTGCTGGCTGATCACCGGCGAGAAGCCCTCCAGCGGAGCAACGGGATTGACCATCCAGGCCGAGTCATTGGAATGCTGCAGATAGTCGTTACGGGCCAGTTGTGGCAGCTGGCTGGCGGCAAAGATACCCGGCTGGGCCGCTGCCGGGTCGATGTCCCAGGCACACGCACGCCGCGAACCATCAAGGACGATGACCTGGGTTCCGGCCCGCGGGTCGCTGCAAAGCGCCAGCTTGGCCTGGGTGACGTTGGGTACCACCGATTGGTTCATATACAAGGCTCGCCCCTGGTCATCCACGGCCAGTGTGTTGACCCAGGGAATGCCCTGCAAGCGATGTACGCTGTCCTGCAGGCCAGCAATGCTGGAGGCCTGATTCATGGCTTGCCACTGGGTCAGCACCCGAGTGTTGTCCAGGTTCGCGTCACGCAGGCTGTAAGCGTATTGCCGGTTCCAGTCCAGCTCACCAGGCCATTGCACCACGGGGCCGAACTCCGAGCTGTAGAGTGTGCGCGATTGGCTCTGCAACTGGCCATCCACCCCCTTGACCTGCACCGTCACGACCTGGCGCACCAGAGGCACCGAACGGCCATCCAGCAAATACCGGGTCGGGTCCTTGGGGTCGAGTTGCAGGCGGTACAGGGTGAAATGCTTGGAGGCGTCCACCGTATGCGTCCAGGCCAGGTGCTGGTTGAAGCCGATATTGATCAGCGGTAGTCCGGGCAAGGCCGCACCCATGACATCCAGCTGACCAGGAATGGTCAGGTGCATTTGGTAAAAGCGCATGGCGCCAACCCAGGGAAAGTGCGGGTTGGCCAACAGCAATCCGCGGCCATTGAACGAGCGCTCGCTGCCGATGGCCACCGCGTTGCTGCCTCGATCCAGGGCAAAGCGCTGCTGGCGCGCGGAGGCCAGCTGCCAGGCCTGTGCCGACAATCCGGTCTGCGCTACAACGCCTGGCGGCGCGGCCCCAGCCAGGGCCTCGGCGAACTGCCCGGCCCCGCCCTCCACTAACAAGCGCCGGGTCAACTTCACCAAGTCCGCCGTGGTCAATGCCCGCACCCACTCGCCCTGGCACTGTTCTGGCAGTCCCTGCTTGCGGCGCTCAGCCAATTGACGGTTATACCCTTCGACATAACCCTGCATGCGCTCGCGCATCGCCGGAGTCTGCGCCTGCCAGAATGCTTCGACGGCCTGGGGAGTATTGAGCCAGCTGAAGAACACATCGCTGCTGAGATTGTCTCGCTGCTCCAGAGTCTGCGCCTCAGGGCCGAAATACCGTGAACGCTGGGCATTCACCGTCAACACTTCATTGGCCAGCAGGCACAGGTTGTCCTGGGCATAGGCATAACCGATGCCGTATCCCAGGCCACGCTCATCGCTGGCACGGATGTGCGGCACGCCGAAGCTGGTGCGACGGATCTCGGCTCGCGTCTGTTCCGGCTGGGCCAGCGCCTGGACGCCGCAACTGAAGCCCAGAACCAGGGCTGCAAGGCAAAAATTCGGGAACTGCCTGGAAATGATCACACCGACTCCTGATACAGAAATACAGAACCAGGGCTGGGGTGCAGGAAGAATGGGCAGGGCCGCCAGCCTGGGCATCCGGCCGGGCACGGATAACCCGGCGCCTGCCTGCCATACAGACGAAGTCGATGGAAAAAAATTAACCGCACCGCGCCTTTATCAAGGCGGTCATGACATGTCAGCGACCTGATACTGACAATTTTTCTACATCCAGGGCCTCATGATTTGCCCTGCTCGTTCGTCTAGTTACTAGAGCACCCATCATTCTTTTCCTGATCAGGCTCTGATTAAGGAGTTTTTGCATGTACAACCCGCAACTGCCAATGGACGGCAATACCGTGACCAGAACGCCCTCCCTGAACGCCGGCGCTGGTGTCTTCGGCAAAAACGTCGAGCGCCACAGCAACGAACGAATCAAGCACATGCTCAAGAGCTTCGGCCTGCGAACCAGCCTGATTCGCCTGAAAGTCATCGATGCCCTGCTCACTGCGGCCCAGAGCGAACGCTCCCTGGGAGTACGCGGCATCCACAGCCAACTGCTGGAACTGGATATTCCATTGTCGTTTCTAAGCGTGCGGGAAGTATTGAAGCGACTCTGCAGCGAGGGCGTCATCACCCTCAACGCAGACAAGAGCTACAGCCTGCACCAGCAGGCGGCAGCGGTGTTGGACGGCCTTGCTTGAGGCCGCCCGGCACGGGCTCAAGGCTTGACCTTGCGCCGCATCACGCCATTGATCACCACCACGATAACGGCCACGGCGATGGCGATGTACTGGAAGGTCTTCTCGCTGATGACGCCGCTATTCTGTAGGTAGGAAAGGCCAAACATGATTCCCAGGACTGCCAGGGAAATCAGAATCGAATATTTCAAACGTTGTGACTGGGTCATTGCCGGAATCCTGAAGCTGAAATTGTATCCGCTGTGTATCAAGGCCAATGCCAAGCACATACCCGGATACGGGGATGTGCGGGGCAAATCGGGGTCACATGGTACAGGCGCGCTGGAGATTTTTCTTCCTCCCCGCCTTGTCATGTTCCCTGTGCCTTTGAGGATCGAGAAATGCTTCGTCGAATCACACTGCTGATTCCCCTGCTGGCCATACTGACCTTGTCGGGTTGCATCATCATGCCCCGCGATGGCTGGCATCACCGTTACTACGATGGTGGCCCCGGCTACTACCACCGCTAAGTCATCCGGCCAAGCCATCGGCCATCCCCGCCCACTTGACCAACGCCCGCCCTGCTGCGGGCGTTTTGCTGCCTGCGCCAGGCTCAAGGCCTGGCGGGGCAATGGCCCTGGCGGGCGAACAGCTCCACCAGCCAATCGACGAATGCCCGTACCCGGGTAGACAGCTGGCGCTGCGGCGGATAGAGCGCGGTCAAGGGCAAGGGCGGCGGCGCATAAGCCTGGAGCACCTCTTGCAAGGCCCCCGTCTGCAACGAGTGGGCAGCATGGTAGTACGGTGCCTGCACCAATCCATAGCCAGCCTCGCAAGCCGCCAGGTAACCGTCGGCACTGTTGACCGAGACCTGCCTGGGCAGCTCGACCTCCCGCAACAACCCATCCTGGACAAACTCCAGGCCATAGCGCTTGCCGGAGACGCTGGAAAAATACTCCACCATCCGGTGCCCTTGCAGATCCTCGAGAGACCGCGGAGTACCGTACTGCCGCAAGTAGCCAGGGCTGGCGCAGGTGACCTGGGGCATCTGCGCCAAGGGTCTTGCCACCAGGCGGTCATCCAGGACCGGGCCACCGCGCAAGGCGCAATCGACCCCCTCGCGAATCAGGTCCACTGGGCGATCGTTGAGGCCGATCTCCAACTCGATCAACGGATAGCGAGCGGAGAACTCCGGCAGCGCCGGCATCAGGATCAGGCGACCAACTCCGGCCGGCATATCGACCCGCAACGTACCCCGCGGATTACGACGATCCTGGGAAAACACGGCCTCGGTTTCCTCCAGGTCCGCAAGCAGGCGCACGCAACGCTGGTAATAGGCGACGCCATCCAGGGTCGGACTGACTTGGCGAGTGGTGCGGTGCAGCAACTGCACCCCCAGGTAGGCCTCCAGCTGCTTGATCAGGATGGTCACCGAAGCCCTGGGCAACTGCAGGCTGTCGGCGGCCCGGGCAAAACCACCGAGTTCGACGATCCGGGTGAAGACACGCATGGCGTTAAAACGGTCCATCACTCCTCCGATAATTATTTAGAAAATAATAATAGTGATAGTGATTTTTGCCTGTTTATCCGAATTTTGTCGAGCAGCACAATAGCGCCATCCCCCACCATCGGAGTATCCGACAATGCACACTCGACAATTGGGCCGTAACGGCCCGCAGGTTTCCGCCATAGGCCTGGGCTGCATGGGCATGAGCGACTTCTACACCACCGGCAGCGATCCCCGGGAGTCCATCGCCACCTTGCATCGAGCCATGGAGCTGGGCATCACCCTGCTGGACACCGCCGACATGTACGGTCCCCACAGCAACGAAGAGCTGATCGGCCAGGCGATTCGCGGCAAACGCGAGCACGTGTTCCTGGCCAGCAAGTTCGGCATTGTCCGCGACCCCAGCAAACCCTCTGCCCGCGAGGTCGATGGCCGCCCGGAATATGTGCGCGCCGCCATCGATGGCAGCCTGCGACGCCTGGGAGTCGATACCCTGGACCTGTATTACCAGCACCGCATCGATCCCGAGGTCCCCATCGAGGAAACCGTCGGTGCCATGGCCGAACTGGTGAAAGCCGGCAAGGTACGTTACCTGGGGCTGAGCGAAGCCTCGGCGAGCACCCTGGAACGAGCGCACAAGGTCCACCCCATCAGCGCCCTGCAAAGCGAGTACTCATTGTGGAGCCGCGACCCCGAGGAAAACGACTGCCTTGCCACCTGCCAGCGCCTGGGCATCGCTTTCGTTCCCTACAGCCCGCTGGGCCGGGGTTTTCTCACCGGCGCCCTGAAGAGCCCGGACGACTTCGCTGCCGATGATTACCGGCGTTTCAACCCGCGGTTCCAGGGAGAGAACTTCCAGAGCAACCTACGCCTGGTCGAACAGGTGCAGCAGTTGGCGATACAGAAGGAGGTCAGCGCTGGGCAACTGGCCCTGGCCTGGGTCCTGGCCCAGGGTGAATACCTGATACCCATCCCCGGCACCAAGCAGCGGCGCTATCTGGAGGAGAACGTAGCGGCCCTGGACGTGCGCCTGAGCGCCGACGACCTGGCGTCGCTGGGCCGCATCTTCAGCCCGCAAGCCACCGCCGGCACTCGCTACAGCGAAGAGGTGATGGCCCTGCTCAATCGCTGAAACGACAAGGCCGGGGTCGCTGGTAAAGCGCCCCGGCCTTTTTTATCCCGACTCAGGCCTTGGCGGAGGTGGAGCCGTCTTTGTTGGGCACCGTAGTGCCGTTGCCCTTGCCGTAGTTCTGCAAGCTCTGCAGGACGTAGATGGCCTTCTTGTACTCAGGGATCAGGTAGTTGGCGTACTTGTTGCCCTTGAGGTTGTTGTTCTGGATGTCGTCGAGCTTCATCGCGAAATACTCCAGGGCGTTGAACGACTCCTCAGGATTTTTCGGGATGCCAAAACGGTCGAACTTGTCACCGGCATTGATCAGGTTCAACGCCGTCACGTCCGAGATCAAACCGTTGTTCTTGAGGAAGGTACTCATGCTCCCCAAGGATTTGATAGTGACGTTGGTCGGATCGAAACCCTTGATTTGCTTGTGCAGCTTGAGCTGATCCATCTTGCGGACATCGAGCACCGTAGGGTTCTGCCCCACCTGGCCCAGGATCTGCCGGACCTTGGCGCTTTGCGGGACTTTCTTCACGTCGCCACCGCTCTGGTTCAATAGGCCGGCCTTGCTGCTCCAGCCCCCAACGTATCCGATTGCCATACTGATACTCCTGTAGTCCGGCTTTCCAATTCCCCTGCAGGCTATCTTCGGACTCTGCGAAAAGTCCTGGATAAGCTACTCAAACAGGGTAACTGCTGTATTGAAACATCTGAATGAACGCAAGTATCAACGCCGAAACAATCATCGCCAATGATTTATTTCCACAATTTACAATTTTCGTACATTTTCGACACGATCTCCCAAAGGCCCGTATTTAAAGGGTCTCAGCACTTCAAAAAACCTTCCCGGGATCGATTTTGGCTATCTGAAAGGTATCAAGCCTGAAAAATCCAGCACCTGCTCAGCATTCCGGCAGACTCTTTGCTAATAAATTCAAAATTTTTGGACAAACGTCCTAAAGAGCCCTGGATTCGTGCCGACAACTTATGAATGCCCCTAGCAAGGTGCAGCCCCCAAAGAATAAGAAACGCTCGGTAAGGACAGGTCCCATGCCCGCTTTGCGCACGATTCAAACCCGCTACACGCTGTTCCTGGTCCTGTTCATTGTCTTGATGCTGGTACTCACCGTGCTGGGCATCGGCCAGTTGGTAGCCCCCAAGCTGCGCCACACCGAAGAACAAGTCGCCCTCGATCGCATCGCCGAGGTGGCAGAACGCATCCAGGGTGAGTTGAACAAGGTCCAGGCCCAGCAACGCAGCATCACCCAGACCATCCCCCTGCTCGACAGCGACAGCATCGACCGCGTCTTGCCAGAGCTGGTGGACCAATATGGCGAGCAGAAGGTCTTCGGTGGCGGCATCTGGCCCTTGCCCGGCCAGCGCACTCCGGGGCGCGCCAAGCACAGCACCTTCTGGCACCGCGATGGCTCGGGCAAGCTCAAGGTCAATACCTTCTGGAACAGTGACGCCGCGCCCAACTATTACGACCAGGCCTGGTACAAGGGCGGCCTGCAGAGCCCGCCGGGCCAGTGTGCCTGGGCTGCGGCCTACAAGGATGACGCCAGTGCCGAACCGCGCACCAACTGCGCCATGGCGATCAGCCGCGACGGCGCCGCCTATGGCGTGGCGACCATCGATGTGACCCTGGGCTTTTTCAACGAGCTGGTCGCTCGCCAGGAACAGGCCCTGGGCGCCCAGATGCTGATCGTCGAGGCCGATGGCAAGATCATCAGCAACAGCTCGCGGATCAATAGCCCGATTGTCCTGAAGAACATCAGCGAACTGGCCCCCGCCTCGCCCTTCGCGGCCCAGGTGCAGCAAGCCCTGGGCAAGCACGATAGTGGCTTGCAACGCCTGGAGTTCGACAACGGCGGCGTGGCCAGCACCTTCTTCATGCGTCCCATCGAAGGCACTCCCTGGTTCCTTGCCAGCGCCCTGCCAACCCGCTTGATCACCGCCCAGCGCGACGATGTGCTGAGCACCCTGAGCCTGTTGCAATTACCCATGGTGCTGCTGCTGGTACTGCTGCAGATCTATGCCATCCGCCAACTGGTGCAACGAATGAAAGCCCTCAAGGCCAATATCGATGCCCTGGCCACTGGCGATGCCGACCTGACCCGGCGCATCACCATCCGTGCCGAGGATGAACTGGGAGCCATTGGTCACTCGATCAACCGCTTCATCAGCTACCTGCAAGACATGATCGGCGAAGTGACCCAGGCCACTGATGCCATGGCCGACAGCCTGCATCAGTTGCAGCGGACCTCGCAGCAGACCGGACAGATCCTGGCCCGACATGCCTCGGAAACCGACCAGACCGTCACTGCCATTACCCAGATGAGTTCCACCGCCGACAGTGTCGCGGCCAATGCCGCCGAGACCGCAGCCTTCACCCAGCGTGCCAATGAGCATGCCGAACATTCGCGACAGGTGGTGGGCCAAGCCTCGGGCAGCGTGATCGCCCTGGTCGACGAAGTGGCCAGCGCGACCCAGAAAGTCGAAGCCATGCAACAAGATGCCCAGCGCATTACCGAAATCCTTGGCGTGATTGGCGCCATTGCCGGCCAGACCAACCTGCTGGCCCTCAACGCGGCCATCGAAGCGGCACGCGCCGGGGAACAGGGTCGCGGCTTCGCCGTGGTAGCCGATGAAGTACGAGCCCTGGCCGCCCGTACCCAGGCCAGCACGTCAGAGATCAACGAAATGCTCAGCCGCCTGACCCAGGGCGTCAGCTCTTCGGTTGCCGCCATGGAGAACACCCAGGCCAGCTGCCAGTCGGCAGCCGACGCCACGGCCCGGGTCAACGCCGGCCTGGACGAGATGGCCGGTTCGGTGAGCCAGATCAACAGCCTGAGCACCCAGATCGCTACCGCCGCCGAGCAACAGAGCGCCGTTACCGAAGAGATCAACCGCAGCATGGTGAGCATCCGACATATGGTCGAGGAGCTGGTACGCAGCGGCCAGGCCAGTGAAGACAACACCCAGAGCCTGTTGCAGGCCAACTCGCGAGTCAGTGCCTTGATGGGACGCTTCAAAGTCCGCTGAACGGTCGAGCGCCCTCCCGATTCAGTGCGCGAGGGCAGCTATATTTGCAGCTCCGGTCACAAGGAGGTGCGTCATGGGCCAGCGCCAGCCCCACTTGACGGGTGAATACATCAGCCAGCAGCGGTACATCGCTGCCGGCATCGACACGGTCTACTACTACCTGTCCCAGCCGGATCGCTGGCATGAATGGAACCCCGGCTCCCTGCGAGCCGACACCGGCTTGTGCGGCTCATTGCCAGCCGGCCACCGATTCAGCGAAATCATCGACCTGCTGGGGCTGCAGGTCCAACTCAGCTATCGAGTGACCAGCGCCGTGCTGCCCCGGGAGTTCAGGGCCGTTTTCAGTTCCGCGCCACTGGATGGCAGCATCGACTACCAACTGCGCAAGCAGGGCGATGGCACGCTCCTCAAGCGCACCCTGCACTTCTCCACCGATCTCAACCTGGGTGGCCTGCGCTCGCGCATGGAGCGCCTGTCCAGCCAGGCCCTGGATAATCTCAAGCGTGTGCTCGAGGCCCCGCCGGGCTGATCAGTCCCCTGGGAACACCCCGTTGCTGTTCAGCGTCTTGTCCGGCAGTACCTGGGTGGCATCCCAATGCTCGACGATCCGGCCTTGCTCCAGGCGATAGATATCGATGATCGACCTGACCACCCCGGGCTCGCGACCGGTGTTCTTGACCTGCACTATCACGTGGTCGCCATCGACGAACACCTGGCGCACCTCGCTGCGCGACGTTGGATAGTGCTCGCGCAGAAACTCGATGAACTCCCGAAACCCCTCGATACCGTCCTTGACGCCGGGGTTGTGCTGAATGTAGTGATCGCCCAGGTAAGGTCGGGCGGCGGCGAAGTCCTTGTCGTTCAGGGCCAACTGGTAGAACGCCAGCACCTTGCGCCGGTTCTCCTGCTCCAGGGGGCTATGCTCCGCCAGGGCTGGAGCGCAAAAACACACCAACACCAGCAACATCAGGTATCGCCTCATGGGACCTCTCCAGTCTCGGGAAAACATCGGGCAGCCAGGAGCCATGACCCTGGGCATTTATAACCCCACAGTCCTTCACCGCTACAAGCCTTTCCTTGAATAGGATCGCGCTGACAAATCTGTAACCTGCCCCTCAGTTTGCTGACAGCCGTAGCTGATTAGTCTCTGCCTCAACCTGAAACCCAGGACAAACAGGACCTAATCGGCATGCATGGCAACCCCACTCGACGCAGCTTCATCAAAGGCCTGGCCGCCGCCGGAGTGCTGGCCGGCAGCGATCTCTGGCGCTCTCCAGTCTGGGCGCTGGGTACCGGTGGCCAACCCCTGGAGCTGAGCGGCCAGCAGTTCGATCTGTTCATCGGCGAATCGCCGGTCAACTTCACCGGCCAGCCGCGCACCGCCATGACCATCAACGGCAGCCTGCCCGGTCCGCTGCTGCGCTGGCGCGAAGGTGACACCGTCACCCTGCGCGTACGCAATCGCCTGGCACAGGACACCTCTATCCATTGGCACGGGATTCTCCTGCCAGCCAACATGGACGGTGTCCCTGGCTTGAGCTTCCAGGGCATCGCCCCCGGCGGGCTCTACGAGTACCGTTTCCAGGTCCGGCAGAACGGCACCTACTGGTACCACAGCCACTCCGGGTTGCAGGAGCAGGCCGGGGTCTACGGCCCCCTGGTGATCGACGCCCGCGAGCCCGAGCCATTCCAGTACGAGCGCGAGCACGTGGTGCTGCTCAGCGACTGGAGCGACATGGCACCGCAGCGCTTGATGCACATCCTGAAAAAACAGTCCGGCTACTTCAACTACCACAAGCGCACCGTGGGCGACTTCATCGAGGACGTCAGTCGCGATGGCTGGGCCGCGACCCTGGCGGACCGCAAGATGTGGGCCGAAATGAAGATGAGCCCCACGGACCTGGCCGACATCAGCGCGGCCACCTACAGCTACCTGCTCAACGGCCAGACCCCGGGCAGCAACTGGACCGGGCTGTTCAAGCCAGGAGAACGGCTGCGCCTGAGGCTGATCAACGGTTCGGCCATGACCTACTTCGATGTGCGCATCCCCGGATTGAAAATGACCGTGGTCGCCGCCGACGGCCAATACGTGCTGCCGGTCAGTGTCGACGAACTGCGCATAGCCGTCGCCGAGACCTACGACGTGCTGGTCGAACCAGGCGCTGAACCGGCCTACACCCTGTTCGCCCAATCCATGGACCGCACCGGCTACGCCCGTGGCACCCTGGCCGTGGGCCAGGGCCTGAGTGCCGCGATCCCGGCCCTGGACCCGCGCCCACTGATCAGCATGGCCGACATGGGCATGGACCACGCCAGCATGGCCGGCATGGACCATGGAACCCCATCCGCCATGGGCGATATGCAGGGCGAGCACCCGCCGATGGCCTCGATGGACCACAGTTCCATGCAGGGAATGCAGGGAATGGACCATGGGCAAATGACCGGCATGGGCCAGATGCAGTCCCACCCGGCCTCGGAAACCGGCAATCCGCTGGTGGACATGCAAACCATGAACCCGAAGCCAAAGCTCGACGATCCCGGGATCGGCTTGCGCGCCAACGGCCGCAGGGTACTGACCTACGCCGACCTGCGCAGTGCCTTCGAGGACCCCGACGGCCGCGAGCCTGGCCGCACTATCGAACTGCACCTGACCGGGCACATGGAAAAGTTCGCCTGGTCCTTCGACGGCATCAAGTTCAGTGACGCACAACCTTTACGCCTGCACTACGGCGAGCGGGTACGCATCACCCTGGTCAACGACACCATGATGACCCACCCGATCCACCTGCATGGAGTGTGGAGCGACCTGGAAGACGAACAGGGCCGGTTCCTGGTGCGCAAGCACACCATCGACATGCCACCGGGCACCCGGCGCAGCTATCGGGTCACCGCCGACGCCCTCGGGCGCTGGGCCTACCACTGCCACCTGCTGTACCACATGGAGATGGGCATGTTCCGGGAAGTGCGAATCGAGGAAGAGAGGGCTGCGACATGAAACTGACCGCATGCCGTCTATTGTCCGCAGCCCTGTTCGGCCTGGGCCTGGCCGGGTTTCAACCGGCCGGCGCGGCAACCACGGGCTTAGGGCAGGCCATGCCCGCCATGGACCATAGCCAGATGGGCACCCTGCACGATGGCATGCAGGCCATGGACAGCGCGCCACCCCCCACCACCAGCCGTACACCGATCCCGCTGCCCAGCGATGCCGACCGCCAGGCCGCTTTCCCCGACGTCGACGGTCATGGCGTGCACGACCGCGCCATCAACTCGTTCTGGCTGCTCAATCAACTGGAATACCAGGATGCCGAGCGCGGTAGCGCCCTGGCCTGGGAACTCAATGGCTGGATCGGCGGCGACATCGACCGCCTCTGGCTGCGCAGTGAGGGCGAACGCACCAACGGTGTCACCGAGAACGCCGAACTGGAGGCACTCTGGGGCCATGCCGTCGGCCCCTGGTGGGATCTGGTCACGGGCGTACGCCAGGACTTCAAACCCGGCTCGCCACAAACCTGGGCCGCCCTGGGCCTGCAGGGCATGGCCTTGTACAACTTCGAAAGCCAGGCCACCGCCTACCTGGGCGAAGGCGGCCAGGCGGCCCTGCGCCTCAAAGGCGATTACGACATTCTGCTGAGCAACCGGCTGATCCTGCAGCCCACCGCCGAGGTCAACCTGTACAGCCGCAACGACCCTCAACGGGGCATGGGTTCGGGCCTGGCAGACAGCGAAGTCGGCCTGCGCCTGCGCTACGAACTGCACCGCCAGTTCGCCCCCTACATCGGCGTGACCTGGAACCGCAGCTACGGCAAGAGCGCCGACTACGCCCGCGAAGAAGGCGACAAGCGCGGCGAAACGCGCCTGGTCTTGGGCGTGCGCCTGTGGTTCTGAAATCCAACAGCGCCACTCCTCACATCAACCATTGGCGGCTACGTCGCCGGGAGCCTTGCATGCCATCCCTGAAAACACTCAACACCAGCCTTGTCCTGGGCAGTGCCCTGCTGTTTGCCGCACTCGCCCAGGCCCACCCGAAACTGCTGTCTTCATTGCCGGCCGAAGGAGCACGGGGACCGGCGCCGGAACGCATCGAACTCAAATTCTCGGAAACCCTGACGCCGCAGTTCTCCGCCGCCAAGCTGGTGATGACCGCCATGCCGGGCATGGTCCATCCCCCGATGCCGATCAACGCCAGGATCAGTGCCGGTAGCGATCCCAAGACCCTGCTCGTCACCCCCTCCAGTCGCCTGTCTGCCGGTCGCTACAAAGTGGAGTGGCGTGCGGTATCCGCCGATACGCACCCGATTACCGGCGCCATGACCTTCACCGTCGACTAAACCATGGACCACGCCCTCACCATTGCTTTGCGCCTGGCGCTGTACCTCGACCTGATGCTGCTGGCAGGGCTGCCGCTGTTCCTGCTCCAGGCGCCTGGGCAACTGCGTGCGAACTGGAATCCGCGCCAGTTGAAACGCCTGCTGATGCCCTGTGCGCTACTGGGGTTGCTGCTGTCGCTGATCGCCCTGGTACGCCTGGCCCTGGAGCTCGACGGCCAGAACCAGCTCAGCCAATTGCAAGCGACCACCCTGTACATGCTATGGACCCAGACTGCCGTGGGCCAAAGCTGGATCCTGCGCATGGCAATGCTGCTCGGAGTTCTCCTGGCCTTGATCCTGATGACCCGGGCAGCCTACGGCGGCCTGTGGCTGCTGGCCGGTTGTTCCACCACGGCCCTGGCCACCCTGGCCTGGAACGGACACGGCGCCATGAGCGAGGGCCCGCTCCACTACCTGCACCTGGCCAGCGACATTCTCCATCTATGGGCTGCAGGGGCCTGGTTCGGTGCCCTGCTGGCCTTTGTCCTGCTGCTCAGGGGCAATTGCCTGGTGGTAGAAGACCAGCCGCACTTGCTAGCCAGTGCCCTGAGAGGTTTTGAGCGAGCCGGAGGCCTGATCGTGCTGGTCCTGCTACTGAGCGGCATGGCCAACCACCTGATGATCAGCGGCCCGGTATTCGCTCCGTTGGCAGATAGTTTCTATGGCCAGTTGTTGCTGCTCAAGTTGCTGCTCTTGGCTGCAATGCTGGGGTTGGCTGCGCTCAATCGTTTTCACCTGACGCCCCTGCTGGAGCGCTCGACCCAGGCTGGCGACCACGCTGCCGCCCTTGTTGCCCTACGCCGCAGCCTGGGCGTGGAAGCATCGATAGCCCTGGCGATTTTCGCCCTGGTGGCCTGGTTAGGCACCCTGAACCCCGAACCCTGAAGGCAACCGAGCCGTATAACCTTGAAACACAAGCCTCGCCCCTGGCATTGCAAAAACCGCAAAATGCACCGCGATCCGCCCAGGCCCGCCTGGGCGTTCCCTTTGTTCGACACGAGATACTGCATGAAACACTTCCTGCGTCTGGCGGCCCTGTCCGCACTGTTTTTCACCAGCTTGGCCCAGGCCGCAGCCCCTATCGATATCGACGTCCACCGGGACGCCAACTGCGGCTGCTGCAAGAAATGGATCGAACACCTGCAAGCCAACGGTTTCAGGGTCAAGGACCATGTCGAAGACAACATGAGCAGCGTCAAGCAGCGCCTGGGCGTCGTACCCCGCCTGGCGTCCTGCCATACCGCGGTGATCGACGGCAAGTTCGTCGAAGGCCATGTGCCGGCCGACCAGGTCCTGGCCCTGATCAAGCGCGACGACCTGCTGGGCATCGCAGCCCCGGGCATGCCCATGGGCTCCCCCGGCATGGAGATGGACGGCATGGGCGCCGATGCCTATCAGGTCATCGGCCTGACCAAAGAAGGCCGCGATGTGGTGGTCGCGGACTACCCGGCCCATTGATCGGCGTCTACTGCGGCCTGTTCCTGGCGGCCTTCGGCGCCGCCACCCTGCTGCCGCTGCAATCGGAAGCCTTGCTGGTGGGCCTGTTGCTCAATGGCCAGTGGGCGGTTTTCGGCCTGTGGCTGGTGGCGACCCTGGGTAATGTCCTGGGCTCGCTGGTCAACTGGTGGCTGGGGCGGCGCCTGGAACACTACAAGGATCGTCGCTGGTTCCCCATCGCCCCACGCCAGTTGCAACGCGCCCGGAAGCACTACCAGCGCTACGGCCACTGGTCGCTGCTGTTGAGCTGGCTACCGGTGGTCGGCGACCCGCTGACCCTGGTCGCCGGGGTCATGGGCGAGCCGCTCAAGCGCTTCCTGCTGATCGTCACCCTGGCCAAGGGCGCACGCTATGCGGTGCTGGCCTGGCTGACCCTGGGCTGGATCGGCTGACCGGCCCGCCTCGGACCTTCGCGCGGCCGCTGTGGTCGTTGAGACCATCCGGGGCCTGAAACACCTTCCTCATCGAACAGGATGTCGTCGGCACTGGCCACGTTCACCCCGGCCAGATACTGCCCTGGCAGGCTACCAGCGCCTCGTCAGTTCAACGCAGGCGATACCACCGCTCGGCGCGATGCCCATTACCGGCGCACAACCTACTGGAGCCTGCACCAAACCCTGGCACGGCGAGCCTCGGGCCGACCTTTCGTCGGCTGCGTTCAACCGGCCGGACTGGCGCGATGGCCAAACGCGAACCCTGCCCGGCACCGCCCAGGGTTCTGTCCTAGACTGGCTTTCGCACCGTGACCAGGCAGTCACGCCGCACGGAAAAAAGTCGAAACTTTTCGTTCAAACCCAGGGTCAGGGTAAAGGTAGGGCCGCTGCCACTGGTGCATTCCTTGCAACGGCCTCTGCGTCCTTTCTGCTTCGACACTCGGGCCATTCAGGCCGCGCAAGGTGCGCTCGCGCCCGGCCATGGAACGGGCGGGAACGGCGTTGAACACGCCAGAACAGATCAACAACACGGGAGAGACACATGATCAGTACCGTATTGGATACCCAGGGAGACCCCCTTCCACAGCAGGCCGGCGGGCGCAGCAATGCCCCGGGCCCGTACCCTGGGAGCAAGACGGTCCTGCCGCTGGCACGCCAGAACCCCAACCGCAAGCGCGTACTGTTCGTGACCTCGGAACTCACCGACCTGGTCAAGACCGGCGGCCTGGGGGATGTCTCCGCCGCCCTGCCCCGGGCCATGGCTCATTTGCACGATGTACGGGTCCTGATTCCCGGCTACCCCCAGGTGCTGCACAGCGAGAACCCGATTCATGTCATCGGTGAACTGGGCGGCCATGCAGCGCTACCCGCCTGCAAGATCGGCCGCATGGACATGCCCGACGGCCTGGTGATCTACGTGCTGATCTGCCCCGAACTCTACGAACGCGAAGGCACGCCCTACGGCGCCAATAATGGCCGCGACTGGCCGGACAACCATATCCGCTTCGCCCGCCTGGGCCTGGCCGCCGCCGATATCGCCGCCAACCTGGCACAGATCCACTGGTGTCCCGACCTGGTGCACGCCCACGACTGGCCTGCCGGCCTGGCCCCGGCCTACATGCACTGGCGTGGCCAGCGCACCCCGACCCTGTTCACTATCCACAACCTCGCTTACCAGGGCGTGGTCAGCCTGGCGTCCTGCCCGGAGCTGGGCATCCCCGAACATGCCCTGCAACAAGAGGGCATGGAGTTCTACGGCAAGTTGTCGTTCCTCAAGGCCGGTATGGCCTACGCCAGCCACATCACCACGGTGAGCGCCACCTATGCCAGGGAGATCACCACGCCGGCCTTCGGCTGCGGGCTCGATGGTTTCCTGGCCAGCAAGACCCAGCAGGGCCTGCTCAGCGGCATCCCCAATGGCATCGACGAGAGCTGGGATGCCGCCACCGATCCGCACCTGCATTGCCCATTCGGCATCGGCGACTGGGACGGCAAGGCCGCCAATGCAGCCCATGTCCGGCAATTGTTCGGCCTGGAGCCCAGCAACGGGCCGCTGTTCGCCGTGGTTTCGCGCCTGGTCTACCAAAAGGGCCTGGACCTCACCGAGGCGGTGGCCGAGTTCATCGTCGCCTCAGGCGGCCAGATCGCCATCATCGGGCGCGGCGAACCGGAAGAAGAGCAGTCCATGCGTGCCCTGGCCCAACGTTTTCCCGGACGCATCGCCGTCCATATCGGCTTCAACGAGACCGATGCCCGGCGCATGTTCGCCGGTAGCGACTTCCTGCTCATGCCCTCGCGCTACGAGCCTTGTGGCCTGAGCCAGATGTACGCACAACGCTTCGGCTCGCTGCCGGTGGCGCGCAATACCGGTGGCCTGGCTGACACCATCGACAACGGCGTCACCGGCTTTTTGTTCGACGAGTCCACCGTGACCAGCTACCAGCAGGCCCTTGCCCGGGCGTTCAAGGTCTTCGCGTACCCACGGCTGCTCAATGCCATGCGCTGCCGGGCCATGGCCGCGCCATTCAACTGGTGCCAGGCCGTGGAGCCCTACGCCGAACTCTATGAACAGCTGGTAGCCCAGGCCCTGGGGCACACCGCCAGGTAAGGGAGGCCACGCCGATGCCCTCAAGCACGCCACCGACCTGGCACCACGGCGCACTGCCGCTCGATGCAGAGCGCACTCGGTTCGCGCTGTGGGCACCGGATGCACGCTACGTCAGCGTGGAGCTGGAGAACGGCCAGTCCCTGCCGATGCTGCCCCAACCCGAAGGCTGGTTCGTGATCCAGGCGCGCTGCCCCGCCGGTAGCCGCTATCGCTTCAATATCGACGACCAGCTCCAAGTGGCGGACCCGGCGTCCAGGGCGCAGCACGGCGGTGTCCATGGTACCAGCCTGGTACTCGACCAGCAGGCCTACCGCTGGCAACACCCACATTGGTGCGGCCGCCCCTGGCATGAAGCCGTGATCTATGAACTGCACGTTGGCGTCATGGGCGGTTATGGCGCCGTGGCCCAGGCACTGCCCGCCCTGGTGGAACTGGGCGTGACCGCCATCGAGCTCATGCCCCTGGCCGAATTCCCCGGCACCCGCAACTGGGGCTACGACGGGGTCCTGCCCTATGCCCCCCAAGCCTCCTATGGCACCCCGGACGAGCTCAAGGCACTGATCGATACGGCCCACGGCCTGGGCTTGGTGGTGATCCTGGATGTGGTCTACAACCACTTCGGCCCGGACGGAAACTACCTGCAGCGTTATGCCCACGGGTTCTTTCGTGACGACCGGCATACCCCCTGGGGCGCAGCCATCGACTTCCGCCGCCGGCCGGTGCGCGACTTCTTCATCGACAATGCGTTGATGTGGCTGCTGGACTATCGCTTCGATGGCTTGCGCCTGGACGCTGTGCACGCCATCGACGATCCGGACTTTCTCCAGGAACTGGCGCACCGGATACGCGAGGCGACGCCCACCGGACGGCACATCTGGCTCACCCTGGAAAATGAGCGCAACCAGGCCAGCCTGTTGCGCCAGGGCTTCGATGGCCAATGGAACGATGACGCCCACAACGCCCTGCACGTGCTGCTGACCGGCGAGCAGGAAGCCTACTACGCGGACTTTGCCCAACAGCCCACCGAGCAACTGGCCCGTTGCCTGAGCCAGGGGTTCGCCTTCCAGGGACACACCGACCGCCATGGGCAGGCCCGTGGCGAACCCAGCGCCGACCTGCCACCCACAGCTTTCGTGCTGTTCCTGCAGAACCACGACCAGATCGGTAACCGCGCCTTTGGCGAACGCCTCAATCAATTGGCGCCCCCCCAGGCCCTGCACGCGGCCACGGTGTTGTTGCTGCTATCGCCCATGATCCCGTTGCTGTTCATGGGTGACGAGGCAGCGGCCCGGGAGCCGTTCCTGTTCTTCACCAGTCATCAGGGCGAGCTGGCCGAGGCGGTGCGCCAGGGCCGACGCAGTGAATTCGCAGCCTTCAGCGCCTTTGCCGACGCCGAGCAGCGCCAGCGCATTCCCGATCCCAATGCCCTGGAGACCTTCCAGGCCTCGTGCCCACGTCCCTGCCCGCAAGACGCTGCCAGTACCCGGGCGCTCTATCGTGAACTGCTGCAACTGCGGCATCGGGAGCTGGTCTGGCGCCTGCCCGGCACCCGCCCCCTGGGCACCGACGTGTTGGCCGAGGGAGCCCTCAGCGCCCGCTGGCGCCTGGGCGACGGTTGCTTGCTGCGCATCGATATCAACCTCAGCGCACACCCGGTCCAGGTGCCCCAGGCGCCCGGTGTCCAGCCCTGGTTCCAGTATCCACCCCAACCCAGCGGGCACTGGAGCCAAGGCAGCTTGCCGGCCTTCAGCGTGCAGGTGCAACTGGACTTGCAAAGCCCCTTCACTACCGCAAATGGAGAGCACCCATGAGCGATGCGCAACTGGAAATCCTCGCCAGCCGCGCCGGCCTGGCGGTGGACTGGATCGACGCCAATGGCCGCCCGCAAAGGGTCGAGCCACGGGTCCTGCGGGCGGTTCTGGCCGGTCTGGGGCATGCCGCCGACAACGACCAGGAGATCGCGCACAGCCTGGGTCAATTGCAGGCGCTCCAGGAGCACCGACACCTGCCTCCCCTGCTTACCGTGGATATCGGCCAGGGCCTCGACCTGGCCCGCTACTTTCCCCCGTTGACTCATTGCCAGGTCCAGCTGGAAGACGGCGCATCCCTGCAACTGCAATTGGATGAAGGCAGCGTGCTGCCCGGGAGCCTGCCCGTGGGCTATCACGCGGCGCACATAGAGGATGAGCACTTTATCCTCGCCGTAGCCCCCGAACGCTGCTACAGCGTGGCCGATGCGATGCACCAGGCCGTTCCCCGGGCCTGGGGGCTGAGCGTGCAGGCATACGCCTTGCGACGTAGCGGAGACGGCGGCCTGGGCGATACCCAGGCCCTGGAGGAGCTGGCCCGCCAGGCTGCGGAGCGCGGCGCCGATGCACTGGCCATCAGCCCACTACATGCCATGTTCAGCAACGACCCGCAGCGCTATAGCCCCTACTCGCCCTCCAGCCGCCTGTTTCTCAATAGCCTGTATGCCGCGCCGGCAGCGATCCTTGGCGAGCGAGCCTGGCGCATCGCCGTCGAGAGCTGCGACCTGGCGGAGCCATTGCAGGCACTGGAGAAGCTGCCCTTGATCGACTGGCCCGCAGCAGCCAAGGCCAAGCAACAGGCACTGCGCGCCCTGTACGAGGGGTTCTGCCAGGGCGAACACCCCTTGCACCAGGACTTCGCCAGCTATCGGCAGGCCGCAGGCGAAGCCTTGGAAAACCACTGCCGCTTCGAGGCTATCCAGGCCTTGCGAGTGGCCCGCGGGGAAGATCCGGACTGGCGCCACTGGCCATCGCACTGGCGTCATCCCGGGAGTCCGGCGCTGGCCCAATTGGCCAGGGAACAGGCCCACGACATCGGTTTTCATGCCTTCTGCCAGTGGTTGATCGCCCGCTGCCTGGAACGGGTCCAAAATGCCGCCCGCAGTAGTGGTATGGGCATCGGTCTGATCGCCGACCTGGCGGTAGGCGCCGATGGCGGCGGCAGCCAGGCCTGGAGCCGCCAGGACCAGTTACTGGCGCAACTGACCGTGGGCGCACCGCCGGATATCCTCAATCGCCAGGGCCAGAGTTGGGGGATCTCGGCCTTCTCTCCGGAGGGCCTGCAACGCAACGGCTTCCAAGCCTTTATCGAGATGCTGCGGGCCAACTTCGCCCATGCCGGCGGCCTGCGCATCGACCACGTGATGGGCTTGCAACGACTGTGGGTGATTCCCCTGGGCGCCGCCCCTTGCGATGGGGCCTACCTGCACTATCCGGTGGATGATCTGTTGCGCCTGCTGGCCCTGGAGTCCCACCGGCACCAGGCCATCGTGCTCGGCGAAGACCTGGGCACCGTCCCGGACGGCCTGCGGGAGAAACTCACGACCCGGGCCATGCTCGGCATGCGCGTGTTGCTGTTCGAGCAGGATCACGGCTGCCACTTCAAGCCCATCCTCGACTGGCCGGACAATGCTCTGGCCACCTCCAGCACCCATGACCTGCCAACGCTCAATGGCTGGTGGCGTGGCCGCGATATCGACTGGAACCAGCACCTGGGCCTGGTGGACGACAGCACTGCCCGGCAGTGGCGCGAGCACCGCCAGCGTGAACGCGACGGCTTGCGCCATGCCCTGGCCCGGGACCCACAGAACTTTCGCGAGCCCTTTGACGAGACCGACCAGGTGCTGGATGCCAGTGTGCGCTTTCTTGGGCACACGCGGGCGCCCCTGGTGCTACTGCCCCTTGAGGACGCACTGGGGATCGACGAGCAGGCCAACCTGCCCGGCACCGTCGAGGGCCATCCCAACTGGCGTCGGCGCTTGGCTGGCAGCGCCAGGCGCCTGCTGGACGACAGCGACGCGGCCCGGCGCCTGGAGCAACTGGCCCGGGCGCGGCAACAAGCCCATGAGCGTGACCGATGACCGGGGTCGTGCGAGCCAGCCTGCGCCTGCAGTTCCACCGGGGCTTCACCCTGGACGATGCCGTGCCGCTGGTGCCCTACTTCGCCAGCCTGGGCATCAGCCATATCTATGCCTCGCCGCTGTTGTGCGCCCGTGCCGGCTCCCTGCATGGCTACGATGTCGTGGACCCGACCCGGGTCAACCCGGAGCTGGGGGGCGAAGCCGCCCTGGAGCGCCTGGTGGCCGCCCTGCGCCAGCATGACATGGGCCTGATCCTGGATATCGTGTCCAACCACATGGCGGTGGGTGGCGACGACAATCCCTGGTGGCTGGACCTGTTGCGCTGGGGTCGCCTGAGCCCCTACGGCGAGTTCTTCGATATCCAGTGGCACTCACCCGACCCGCTGCTGGAAGGCCAGCTGCTCTTGCCGTTCCTGGGCAGCGACTACGGCCAGGCGCTGCAGGAAGGCAGCCTGCAACTTTGCCTGGAGGAGGATTGCCGTGGTTTCCATGTCCGTCACCACGAGCATCGTTTCCCCATCTGCCCCAGCGACTACGCCCCTTTGCTACGCCCCGACGAAACCCGGCACCCAGAGGCCGGGGCGGCCTTGAAACCCCTGGCCGACGACTTCGCTGCCCTGCGCTTCAACGGCGACGCCCACGCCCAGGCGCTGCTCCTGCAAGAGGCGCTGGCCCAGGCGCTGCAACAACCGCTGCTACGCCGGGCCGTGCAAGAGCGCCTGCACAACTACGATTCAAGGCACGCCCCTGGCTTCGAACGCCTGCACCAGTTGCTGGAGCAGCAGAGCTATCGCCTGGCCAGCTGGCGTACTGCCGCTGACGACATCAACTGGCGCCGCTTCTTCGACATCAACGAACTGGCCGGACTGCGCGTCGAACGTCCAAGGGTATTCGCGGCCACCCACGCCAAGATCTTCGAGCTGATCGAACGGCACCTGGTGGATGGCCTGCGAATCGACCATATCGATGGCCTGGCCGATCCCCGAGGCTACTGCCGCAAGTTGCGCCGCCGGGTCGATCGCCTGCATCCGGGGCAGCATTTGCCGATCTATGTGGAGAAGATCCTGGGTGACGGAGAGACCCTGCACCGCGATTGGGGGGTGGACGGCAGCACCGGCTATGAATTCATGAACCAGCTGTCGCTGTTGCAACATGCCAGCAGCGGCCAGGCGGTGCTGGGCGAGTTGTGGAGTCGGCACAGTGAGCGACCGGCACACTTTGCCGAGGAAGCGCGCCTGGCACGCCAGCAGGTGCTCAACGGCTCCCTGGCCGGAGACTTCGAGAGCGTGGCCCAGGCCCTGCTGCAAGTGGCACGCCTGGACCTGATGAGCCGCGACCTGACCCTGGGGGCGATCCGCCGGGCACTGCAAGAACTGATCGTGCATTTCCCGGTTTACCGCACCTACATCGGTGCCTGCGGCCGCGGTCCAGAGGACCAGCGGTTCTTCCAGCAAGCCATGGAGGGTGCCCGGGCCAGCCTGGGCGAAGCCGACTGGCCGGTGCTGGACTACCTGCAACGCTGGTTCGGAGGCCAGGGCTGGCGACAACAGCCCCTGGGCCAGGCTCGCAAGCTTCTGCGCCACGCCGGCAGGCGCTTCCAGCAACTGACCTCGCCCGCGGCGGCCAAGGCCGTGGAAGACACGGCCTTCTACCGCTCGGCGGTGTCCCTGGCGCGCAACGACGTGGGTTTCAACAGCGAGGTATTCAGTGCCCCTATGGCCGCCTTCCACCAGGCTTGCATCGAGCGCCTGGCAAGCTTTCCCGACAATCTGCTGGCCAGCGCCACCCATGACCACAAGCGCGGCGAAGACAGCCGTGCACGCCTGGCCGTGCTCAGCGAACGCGCCACCTGGTACGCCCGGCAGGTGGACCACTGGCGGGCCCTGGCCACTCCCTTGCGCCCATCCGCCCTGGCACCTTCGGCGGCGGACGAGTTGATTCTCTATCAGGTCCTGCTGGGCAGTTGGCCCCTGGACCTGCACACCGAAGACCGACCTGCCCTGCAGGCCTATGCCGGGCGTATCTGGCAGTGGCAGGAAAAAGCCCTGCGCGAGGCCAAGCTGCACAGCAGCTGGGCCAGCCCGAACCGGCCATATGAAGAGGCGGTACACGCTTTTATCGAGCACCTGCTGCTGTCCCCCCAGGGCTCGCTCCTGCGCCAGTCGATCGCCGCTGCCGCCAACGCCATTGCGCCCGCCGGCGCCCTCAACAGCCTGGTGCAGACCATGTTGCGCCTGACCGTGCCCGGCGTTGCCGACCTGTACCAGGGCAACGAATTCTGGGACTTGAGCCTGGTGGACCCGGACAACCGCCGCCCCGTGGACTACCCAACCCGGCAACGAGCGCTGGAGCACCCGGCACCGCTGGCCTGCCAGTTGGCCCAATGGCGCGAAGGGCCTATCAAGCAAGGTTTGATCGCCCGCACCCTGAGGCTACGGCGCCAGCACCCGGGGCTGTTCCAGCGCGGCAGCTACCGGCCACTGACCGTGCTCGGGCAACACGCCGGGCAGGTGCTGGCTTTTGCCCGTGAATACCGCCAGCAGCGGCTGCTGGTGGTGGTGCCGATACAGGTGGCCGAACTGCTGGGCGACAGTACGTGTCCCCAGGTCGCTCCCGAGCTCTGGGGCGATACCCGGGTGCAACTACCGTTCGCCGTCTCGAGGGGCAATCTGAATGGACTTTTTTCCAACGGGCCAGTCACAGCTCACGGTGAGCTGATGCTCAGCGAGGTGCTGCGAGACTTTACGCTCAACCTCTTGATCGAACATTGAAGCCACTCCAGGAGCATTGCGATGAGTACCGACGACAAACGCATTCGTGAGTTCGCCTATCAGATCTGGGAGTCGGAGGGTAAACCCGAAGGCCAGGAAAAACGCCACTGGGAAATGGCCCGCAAGCTGGCGGAGGCCGAGGCCCTGGCGCCAAGCAAGCCGGTCAAGGCCAGCCCGGCTACCGCCAAGCCCGGCAGCAAGGCAACAGCCAAACCCAAGGCCAAGGCGCCCACCGCCGTGGTGCCACCGGGCGAGAAGCCGGTGGCCGCGAAAAAGCCGCGCGCCCCGCGCAAGCCCCCGGCCCGTTGAGACCCGACCCGGCCTGACCGGAGCCCGTGACAGGCCCCTGCCACCCCCATTTGGGCGTGGGGCATGCACCCCGCTCGATCCGCCACTGTCACTGCAGGAGCCATCATGAGCACATCCAAGCACGGCACAACGTTCACACCCCAGGGCGAGCCATCACGCATCCGCGAAGGCCTGCCCTTCCCCCTGGGTGCCACCTGGGACGGCCTGGGTGTCAACTTCGCGCTGTTCTCGGCCAACGCCACCAAGGTCGAACTGTGTGTGTTCGACGCCGCCGGCGAGGTGGAGCTCGAACGTATCGAACTCCCGGAATACACTGACGAGATCTTCCATGGCTACCTGCCCGATGCCCATCCCGGCCTGGTCTACGGCTACCGCGTGCACGGGCCCTATGATCCGCCCAATGGCCATCGCTTCAATCCCAACAAACTGCTGATCGACCCCTACGCCAAGCAATTGGTGGGGACGCTGAAATGGTCCGAGGCATTGTTCGGCTATACCATCGGCCACCCCGAGGCCGACCTGAGCTTCGATGAGCGCGACAGCGCGCCCTTCGTCCCCAAGTGCAAGGTCATCGATCCGGCCCACACCTGGGGCGACGACCAGAGGGTCAGCGTGCCCTGGGACAAGACCATCCTCTACGAGACTCACCTGCGGGGGTTCACCATGGCGCATCCGGCGGTACCAGAAGCCCTGCGCGGTACCTGTGCCGGGCTGATGGTGGACGAGGTGCTGGCGCACATCCGCAAGCTGGGGGTGTCTTCGGTGGAACTGCTGCCGGTCCACGCCTTCGTCAATGACCAGCACCTGCTGCACAAGGGCATGACCAACTACTGGGGCTACAACAGCATCGCGTTCTTTGCCCCCGACCCGCGCTACCTGGCCAGCGGCAAGATCGCCGAGTTCAAGGAAATGGTTGCGCACCTGCATGAGGCGGGCCTGGAGGTGCTGCTGGACGTGGTCTACAACCATACCGCCGAGGGCAACGAGCAAGGCCCGACACTGTCCATGCGCGGTATCGACAATGCCTCCTACTACCGCCTGATGCCCGACGACAAACGCTTCTACATCAACGATTCCGGCACCGGCAACACCCTGGACCTGAGCCACCCCTGCGTCCTGCAAATGGTCACCGACTCGCTGCGCTACTGGGCCGGCGAGATGCACGTCGATGGTTTCCGCTTTGACCTGGCGACCATTCTCGGGCGTTATCACGATGGTTTCGACGAGCGCCACAGCTTCCTCGTGGCCTGCCGCCAGGACCCGCTGCTGCGCCAGGTGAAGATGATCGCCGAGCCCTGGGACTGCGGCCCCGGGGGCTACCAGGTAGGCCGCTTCCCGCCGGGCTGGATGGAGTGGAACGATCGCTTTCGCGATACCGTGCGCGCCTTCTGGAAAGGCGATGATGGCCAGTTGGCAGACTTCGCCGCGCGCATGACGGCTTCTGGCGAAATGTTCGACCAGCGGGGCCGGCGTCCCTATGCCTCGGTCAACTTCGTCACCGCCCATGACGGTTTCACCCTGCATGACCTGGTGTCCTACAACGACAAGCACAACGAAGCCAACGACGAGAACAACCAGGACGGCAGCAACAACAATCTGTCCTGGAACCACGGGACGGAGGGGCCCACCGACGACTCGCAGATCAATGCCCTGCGCCTGCGCCAGATGCGCAACTTCTTCGCCACCCTGTTGCTGGCCCAAGGAACTCCCATGATGGTGGCCGGCGACGAGTTCGCCCGTACCCAGCACGGCAACAACAATGCCTATTGCCAGGACAGCGAGATCGGCTGGGTCAACTGGAACCTGGACGAGGACGGCAAGTCGCTGCTCAAGTTCGTCAAGCGCCTGGTCAAGCTGCGCCTGAGCTACCCGATCCTGCGGCGCGGGCGCTTCCTGGTGGGCAGCTACAACGAAGATATCGGGGTCAAGGATGTCACCTGGCTGGCACCCGACGGCAGCGAAATGACCACCGAACGCTGGCAGGACCCGCACGGCCGCTGCCTGGGCATGCTGCTCGACGGGCGCGCCCAGGAAACCGGCATCCGCCGTGCGGGAGCCGACGCCACGGTGCTGCTAGTGGTCAATGCCCATCACGACATCGTCAACTTCCGCCTGCCACAGGTGCCGGCCGGGGAGTTCTGGACTTGCATGATCGACACCAACCAGCCAGCGGTGCATGGCCAGGAGCGCTTCGCCTTCGGTGACGAGTACTCGGTCACGGGTCGCTCGCTGCTGTTTTTCGAACTCAAGCAAGAGCCACAGGACTGATTAGGCCCCCCAGGCCCTGTGAGTGTGTAGCGCCATGTCATGGATTTGGGTGTCCGCCGAGGGTAAACGCCCGTCAGCCCGGAACGCCTTCCGGGGAATTGCGTCTACCCTTAAGTAGCAACGCAATCGATAAATCAAGCCAACGCCCTGTGTCAAAGGGCCGCGGCTGAGTATGATTGCGCAGCGACCACGCGACTCCAAAGGGATGGAGCCGCGGTACTTCACGTCGAGGCAAGCGCCATGGAATCGACGTGCGTGCAAACCCAGGGTGCGACAGGACAGTCGCTCATCATCTTTATCGGTGACCCGGAGACAAGGATGTATCAGGTTATGAAAGCCATACCCGCAATAGACAGTATCTGGCCCAGCCAGATCTGGAACAGTGCCCGCAGCCTGGCCGAAGTGCCAGCCATCAAGTTCGACATGCTGGTCCCCGCCGGTTCACGGGCGGTGATCGTTGCTCCGCACCCTGGCGATGAGGTGATCGCCACAGGCGGCCTGTTGCAAGTCCTGGCCCATCACGGGCACCCGATAGAACTGATCTCGGTCAGCGACGGTAGTGCCAGCCATCCAGGCTCGGAAGTCTGGCCAGAACGCCGTCTGAGTGTATTTCGCCCCCAGGAAAGCGCCGAAGCCCTGCGTCGCCTGGGCCTGCCCCTGCACAGCCTGAAGTGGATTCGCGGTGGCTTTGCCGACAGAGCCCTGAGCGAACGCGAACACCAGCTGGTGCCCTTCATCAGCCGTTACTTGCGTCCGGGCGATGTGGTGTTCAGCACCTGGCGAGCCGACGGCAACCTCGACCACGAGGCCGTTGGACGGGCCGCGGCCAAGGCCGCTGCCCAAATGGGCGCGTGCTTCCATGAGATCCCGGTGTGGGCCTGGCACTGGTCGCCACGCGAAGAGCACCAGATTCCCTGGCACCGTGCGCGCAAGCTACGCCTGGATACCTGGACCGTAGCCCGCAAGCGCCATGCCGCCCACGCCTATGCCAGCCAACTGCAGGGCGAACCCGAGATCGGCCTGGAGCCCTCGTTGTCGCCGGTCGTGCTGGAACGCCTGCGCCTACCCTACGAGATCATTCTCATGTAATGCCGCTGGGTGATCCAGGCAAGGGTTGCCGTATGTCTGGATTCTCCCGCAAATGCTGGCGCGCCCATCGCAGTAGTGCATGCTCCTTGCGGGGAATTTCCCGTAGAGGAGTTAGCCATGAGTGATCAACCTACCATCGTGCTGGTCCACGGGTTCTGGGGTGGAGCCGCCCACTGGAACCGGGTCATCGTCGAACTGCTGGAGCGCGGCTACCAGAAGATCCGCGCCGTTGAACTGCCCTTGACCTCCCTGGCCGAGGACGTCGAGCGTACGCGCAAGCTGGTGGCCCAGCAGACCGGGCCGGTGCTGCTGGTGGGGCATTCCTATGGCGGTGCAGTGATTACCCAGGCCGGGCATGCAAGCAATGTGGTGGGCCTGGTGTATATCGCCGCCTTCGCCCCTGACAACGGCGAAAGCCCCGGTGGCCTGACCCAGGAGTTTCCACCCGAGGCCGCGCCCAACCTCGAGCCCGATAGCGACGGTTACCTGTGGGTTCGCCCGGAGCGCTTCCAGCAGAGTTTCTGCCAGGACCTTCCCGCCCAGGAAGGACTGGTCATGGGCCTGACCCAGAAAGCCCCCCTGGCCAGCACCTTCGGCGATACCCTCGGCGCCCCGGCCTGGCGCGACAAACCTTCGTGGTATCAGGTTTCCAGCGCCGATCGCATGATTGCCCCGCACAATCAGGAGCGCATGGCTGCGCGCCTGAACGCGCGCAAGGTGATTCGCCTGGATGCCAGCCATGCCTCCCTGGCCTCCCAGCCCGGCGCCGTGGCCGGTTTGATTGCCGAAGCCGCCGCCAGCCTCTGACTTGCCAAGCCTTCAGCGCAATGGCAACGACTACAGGTGCAGTGGCTGCCATTGCCACAAGACTGGCGGGGCCTTCTGCATTCATCCGGACATCGGTAATGGCGGCCGCTGCGCACCCGTGCGCAGCCTGCGGCAGCGGCTACACGAGGCCTTGTAGGCGCTGCCGGGCTGGTGAGGCTGCGACAAGGCCCACAAGGCCTTCGGCATGCAGGGATCAGTGCCCGGGACGCAGGATCAGCACCGCCAGGGGCGGCAGATTGAGCACCAGGGACAGGGCCTGGCCATGGCTTTGCTGTTCTTCGCTGAAGACTTCGCCGGCATTGCCATAGTTGGAGCCCGCATACAGCTGCGAATCGCTGTTGAGCAGCTCGCTCCAGCGTCCTCCCAGCGGCACGCCCACCCGATAGCCCTCACGCGGCACCGGAGTGAAGTTGGCCACCACCAGCAAGGGTTCGCCACCACGGCTCCAGCGCAGCCAGGCATACACGCTGTTGACCGCATCGTCGCCGATCAGCCACTGGAAGCCCTGGGGCACGTGGTCCTGCTCGTGCAACGCCGGATACTCGCGGTACAGGCGGTTGAGGTCGCCCACCAACTGCTGCACGCCACGGTGCTCGGGATACTGCAGCAAATACCAGTCCAGTTGCTGGTCATGGTTCCACTCACGCCACTGGCCGAACTCGCAGCCCATGAACAACAGTTTCTTGCCCGGATGGGTCCACATGAAACTCAGGTACGCCCGCAAATTGGCGAACTTCTGCCAGCGATCGCCGGGCATCTTGTCGATCAGCGAATGCTTGCCGTGCACCACCTCATCGTGGGAAATCGGCAGGATGAAGCGCTCGGACCAGGCATACACCAGGCCGAAGCTCAGTTCGTTGTGATGGTGGGCCCGGTAGACCGGGTCCTGCTGGATGTAGTGCAAGGAATCGTGCATCCAGCCCATGTTCCACTTGTAGGCGAACCCCAGGCCACCATGGTCGGTACCCTGGCTGACCCCGGGCCAGGCGGTGGACTCCTCGGCGATCACCAGGGCCCCTGGCGCTTCGAGGGCGACCACATCGTTGAGATGGCGCAGAAAATCGATAGCCTCCAGGTTCTCCCGGCCGCCATGGCGATTTGGCACCCACTCCCCCGCCTTGCGCGAATAGTCGCGATAGAGCATCGAGGCCACGGCATCCACCCGCAGGCCGTCGACATGGAAATGCCTGAGCCAGTGCAAGGCCGACGCCAGCATGAAGCCATGCACCTCGGTGCGCCCCAGGTTGTAGATCAGCGTGTCCCAGTCTTGATGGAACCCCTCCAGCGGGTTGCCGTACTCATAGAGCGCCGTGCCGTCGAACTGTGCCAGTCCGTGGGCATCGGTGGGGAAATGCGCCGGCACCCAGTCAAGGATTACCCCGATGTCCGCCAGGTGGCAGGCATTGACGAACGCGGCAAACTCCCCGGGCGTGCCATAACGGGCACTGGGCGCGAATTGGGCCAGGGGTTGGTAGCCCCAGGAGCCACCGAACGGATGCTCCATGATCGGCATCAATTCGATATGGGTGAACCCCAGGTCCTTGATGTAGGGAATCAGCCGCTGCGCCAGCTCGGGCCAGCTGTAGTGACGGGCCACCTCGCCCACATCGTCGACCTCGCACTGCCAGGAGCCAGCGTGCAACTCATAGATCGCCAACGGCGCCTCGACCCCCTGGCGTTCGCCACGGGCCAGCATCCAGGCCTGGTCCTGCCAGTCGACTTCCAGGGGCGCGGCCACCTTGGAGGCGGTGTCTGGCGGCAACTGGGTGGCCAAGGCCATTGGATCGGCCTTGAGCGGCAAGATGCCATGGGGGCCGAGTATCTCGTACTTATAGGCCTCCCCCGCACGCAGGCGGGGAATGAACAGCTCCCAGACCCCAGAGGGATGACGCAGGCGCATGGGGTGACGGCGTCCATCCCAGCCATTGAAGTCGCCCACCACCGAGACCCTGCGGGCATTGGGGGCCCAGACCGCAAAACGCACGCCCTCGATGCCATCCACGATGGCCAGTTGCGCGCCGAGGCAAGCACCCAGGTCACGATGGTTGCCCTCGGCGAACAGATACAGATCCATCTCCCCGAGCAACGCCCCGAAACTATAAGGGTCCTCGCTGACCTGCTCGCCGCCCGCCCACTGGATTCGCAACAAATACGCCTGAGCCTGGCCAAAGTGCCCGACGAACAACCCCGGCACCTCGCCGCTCTCGAGTTCACCCAGCACCTGTCCCCCCTCCCTGGCCAGCACCTGCACGCTCAACGCGCCAGGCAGGTAGGCGCGGATGAACTGCCCGCCTTTGCCATCAGCGTGGGGCCCGAGAATGGCGAACGGATCATTGTGCTCGGCGCGCACCAGGGCCTCCACTGCCCCAACTGCTGGCAACCGTGCCGCGTGCCCCTGTCCCTGCTCTCTGTTCGAGAAACTCATGGCTGCTCTCCAGCATGCTCAATATCGGAAAAAGCCCGCAGCTCGCGCAGCAATCCGGCCAGCCCGCGCAGTGGCACATGCAGCCAGCCCGGACGGTTCTGCGCCTCATAGGCCAGCTCATAGGCGGCCTTTTCCAGACTGAACAACGCCAGGACCGCGTCAGCGGCCTGAGGGTCTTGCCAGTCATGGGCAAGACTAGCCGTCGCCAGCCGATAGGCGTCGATAAATGCCTGGCGCGCCTGGGCCAGGTACCGCCGCACCACCCGCTCCCGGATCGCCTGGGTTGGCGCTTGCGCATCCAGTGCCGGGGCCTCCAGGGCCATGGCCGCCGCGTAGTCGAAAGAACGCAGGATGCCGCTGACGTCCTTGTAGGGACTGTACTTGGCCCGCCGTTCCGCCAGCGGCCGCCCTGGCTCGCCCTCGAAGTCGATCAGGTAGGCATCGCCCTTGATCACCAGGACCTGGCCCAAGTGCAGGTCGCCATGCACGCGAATCCGCAAACTACCCTGCAAGTGCTCGGCCAGGTGCTGGATATGGGCCAGGATCTGCGGCTTGTACTGCTCCAGGCGCCGACTCAGCTCGCGATCGGCGCCCCCCAGCTCGCCCTGGTGCTCTTCGAGCAGCTGCAAGCCGCGTTCCACCTGCTCGGCGATCTGCCGTCCGCAAACCTGAGCCTGTGGCCTGGTATAGGTTTGCGCTCTGAAGTCCGGCGTCGCATTGGGGGCTGCCAGCAACCGGTGCATTTCCCCCAGCCGCTGGCCCAGCTGAGCGGCGAAGTCCTCGAGCTCGCCCAGTGCGTTGTAATGCTGCTCCTGTTCCGATATGGCACTGGCCAGCTCATCGCGGATGGCCCGGTCCAGGTTGCTCTGGGTCCACTCCCAGGCGTCGCCCTGATTGCTCAGGTAGCCCTGGGCGATCATCAACAGGTGGTCCTCGCCCTGCTCGTCACGCCGGACCACCGACCCCAGCAACGGCGACATATGGGCAAAACCGGCCTGGGTGAGAAAGGCGCCCATTTCCAGTTCCGGGTGGATACCGCCTGCCACCTTGCGCATCAGCTTGAGCACCAGGCTTTCGCCCACCACCACCGAACTGTTGGATTGCTCGGCCGACAGGTAACGCACGTCGACCTCGGCATCCAGCCCCAGTTGCTGCAGCTGCGGGCCGGCGTCGAAGCGGATCTGCCCGGCGTCGCTGTCCAGTCGGGCCTGGGCCTTGAGCCCCTGCAGCACGCTGCGCACGAAGCTCTCCAGAGCGAAGGCATCGGTGATCAGCCCCACCTGCCGCCCGCGCCGTACCCGGGACATGGCCAGTTGCTGGGGCAAGGCGCTGCTGATCTGGTCCTCGGCCAGCAGGCCGAACGGCAGTTGGTAACGCTGGCTGCGGCCCTGGCTGGTGACCTCGATCTCGCCCAGCAGCACCGGATGCTCCGGATCACCGAAACGCACCCCGTAGTCCAGGCGCACCTGCTCGATGGCACTGTCCTTGTCGGCGAACCAACGCCGATTGGGCAACCAATTGGGCAAGACCTCCTGCTCCAGGATGGTGCGCGACGGTTCATCGAGCAGCTCCTCGAGGCGTTTTTTCAACACCAGGGTGGTGAAGTCCGGCAGCCCCTGGGTCGGCTCGACGTGCCAACTGGGCATCTGGTTCTCACTGGCCAGGACGAACCAGTAGAAGCCGTAGGGCGCCAGCGTCAGCAGGAAGTTCAACTGGCCGATGGGCGGGAAGGCGCTGCCACCGAGCATTTCCACCGGCACCATGCCGGCGAAGCTCGACAGGTCCAGCTCCGCCGCCTGGGCACTGCGCGAGACGTTGGCCACGCACAGGATGATCTCCTGCTTGCCATCGGGCCCGGTGTATTCGCGGGTATAGGCCAGGATCCGGCGATTGTTCGGCGACAGCATCTTCAGCGTGCCCCGGCCGAAGGCCCTGGATTGCTTGCGCACCGCCAGCAGGCGCCGGGTCCAGTTGAGCAGCGAATGCGGGTCGCCGGACTGGGTCTCGACGTTCACCGACGGGTAACCGTAGAGCGGGTCCATGATCGGCGGCAGCACCAGGCTCGCCGGGTCCGCTCGGGAGAAACCGCCGTTACGGTCGATGGACCACTGCATCGGCGTGCGCACGCCATCGCGGTCGCCCAGGTAGATGTTGTCGCCCATGCCGATCTCGTCGCCGTAGTACAGGGTCGGGGTACCGGGCATCGACAGCAGCAGGCTGTTGAGCAACTCGATGCGCCGCCGATCGCGCTCCATCAGCGGTGCCAGGCGTCGGCGGATACCCAGGTTGATCCGCGCCCGACGGTCAGCGGCGTAGTAGTTCCACAAGTAGTCGCGCTCCTTGTCGGTGACCATCTCCAGGGTCAGCTCATCGTGGTTGCGCAGGAAGATCGCCCACTGGCAATTGGCCGGGATTTCCGGGGTCTGGCGCAGGATGTCGGTGATCGGGAAGCGGTCTTCCTGGGCCAGGGCCATGTACATGCGCGGCATCAACGGAAAGTGGAAGGCCATGTGGCATTCGTCGCCATCGGCGCCGTTGCCGCTGGCCTGGCCGAAGTACAGCTGGGTGTCCTCGGGCCACTGGTTGGCCTCGGCCAGGAGCATGCGGTCCGGATAATGGGCGTCGATCTCGGCGCGGATGCGCTTGAGCACATCGTGGGTCTCGGCCAGGTTCTCGTTGTGGGTGCCATCGCGCTCGATCAAGTAGGGAATGGCGTCCAGGCGCAGGCCGTCGATGCCCATGTCCAGCCAGTGGCGCATGACCGAGAGTACGGCCTTGAGTACCTGCGGGTTGTCGAAGTTCAGGTCCGGCTGGTGGGAATAGAAGCGGTGCCAGAAGTACTGGCCGGCCACCGGGTCCCAGGTCCAATTGGACTTCTCGGTGTCGAGGAAGATGATCCGCGTACCGGCGTACTTCTGATCATCGTCGGACCATACGTAGAAATTGCGCGCCGCCGAACCGGGCTTGGCCTTGCGGGCGCGCTGGAACCAGGGGTGCTGGTCGGAGGTGTGGTTGATCACCAGCTCGGCGATCACCCGCAGTTCGCGCTTGTGGGCCTCGGCGATGAAGCGCCGGACATCCGCCAGGGTGCCATAGTCGGGGCTGACCCCACGGTACTCGGCGATGTCGTAGCCGTCGTCGCGCCGTGGCGAGGGATAGAACGGCAGCAACCAGATGGTGTTGACCCCCAGTTCCTTGATGTAGTCCAGCTTGGCGATCAGCCCGGGAAAATCGCCGATGCCATCGTTGTTGGAGTCGAAATAGGACTTCACATGCACCTGGTAGATCACCGCGTCCTTGTACCAGAGCGGGTCGTCGATAAAGGTCGAGGGTCGGGTTCTCTTCGCCATTGCTCACTCCTGAATCTGTTGGCAGGTTCCTGCCCCGGCCACCGCCACCAGGCCCTCGGGCCGGCGGCGCGGCCGGGTCAGTCGGCGCTGATGCGCCAGATGCCGAACGGCTGGGCCGGTTCGAGGCGCATGAACTGGACCTTGCCGTACCAGGTCCAGCGATGGCCGTTCATCAAGTCCTCGCCCTGGGTGGCGGCATCGTCGGGCAGGCCCATTTCCCAGAGCGGCAGCTCGAAATGCGCCTCCTGGGGGTTGAAGGGATCGAGGCTGACCGCCACCAGCACGAAGTTGCCGCCATCGGCGCTGCGCTTGCCGAAGTACAGGATCCGGTCGTTCCAGGCGTTGTACAGCTTGAGCCCCAGGTGCGATTGCAACGCCGGGTTCTGGCGGCGGATACGGTTGAGCTGGGCGATCTCGGCGATGATGTTGCCCGGGGCATTGAAGTCCCGCGGGCGGATCTCGTACTTCTCCGAGTCCAGGTACTCCTCCTTGCCCGGCAACGGCGCCGACTCGCACAGTTCGAACCCCGAATACATGCCCCACAGGCCCGAGCCCATGGTGGCCAGCGCCGCCCGGATGAGAAAACCGGGGCGGCCCGAGTCATGCAGGAAACCGGGATTGATATCCGGGGTGTTGACGAAGAAGTTCGGCCGGAAGCATTCGCGCCAGGGCGACTGGTTGAGCTCGCTCAGGTAGCTGGCCAGTTCGCTCTTGGTGTTGCGCCAGGTGAAGTAGGTATAGCTCTGGGAGTAACCGATCTTGCCCAGGCGCGCCATCATCGCCGGGGTGGTGAAGGCCTCGGCCAGGAAGATCACCTGCGGATGCCGGCTGCGCACATCGCCGATCAACCACTGCCAAAATGGCAACGGCTTGGTATGCGGGTTATCGACCCGGAAGATGGTGACGCCCTCCTCGACCCAGCCGACCACGATATCCCGCAGTTCCAGCCACAGGCTGGGGATGGCATCGGCGGCGTAGAAATCGACATTGACGATGTCCTGGTACTTCTTCGGCGGGTTCTCGGCATATTTGATGCTGCCGTCCGGGCGCCAGTTGAACCAGCCCGGGTGCTGGGTCAGCCAGGGATGGTCCTGGGAGCACTGGATCGCGAAATCCAGGGCGATCTCCAGGCCATGGTCGGCGGCTGCGGCCACCAGCCGGCGAAAATCCTCGCGGCTGCCCAATTGAGGATGGATCGCCTCATGGCCGCCCTCCTCGCTGCCGATGGCATAGGGACTGCCGGGATCGTCCGGCGCGGCGACCAGGGCATTGTTGCGGCCCTTGCGGTGGCGCCGGCCGATGGGGTGGATAGGCGGGAAGTACAGCACGTCGAAGCCCATGTCATGGATCATCGGCAAGCGCCCATGCACATCGTCGAAGGTGCCATGGCGGGCAGGATCGTCGGTGATGGAACGGGGGAACAGCTCGTACCAGCTGGCGAACTGCGCACGCTCGCGCTCCACGTCCAGCGTGTACTCGGGACTCAGGCTGAGATAGGGACGCAGGTCGGCCTCGGCCATCAGCCGGGCACTATCGGCACTCAAGAACAGCGCCACCTGCTCGGCCGCGAGCAAGCCGCCCAGTTGCTGGTGCAGTACCAGCAGTTGTTCACGCAGCGCGCCTTCGCTGCGTTCGCCAGCCTGTTGCACCAGGGTCCGCCCTTCTTGCAGTTCCAGGCTGACCGGCTGGGCGGCCAGGTGCTTCTTTTCCAGCTCGTAGCAGAAGCTGGCGAACGAGTCGATCCAGGCCTCGATACAGAAACGGTAGCGGCCCACCTCCGGCACCGGGAAGTGGCCCAGCCAGCCGTCGTTGCCCTGGTCTTCCAGCGCCCGGCTGTGCCAAGCGTCCTGCCGTTCGTTGCGCCAGCGCACTCGCACCGCCAGCGTGTCGTGGCCATCGGTGAAGACTTTGCACCCCACCTCGATCTCCTGCCCAGCCACTGCCTTGACGGCGAACTGGCCGGCGTCGAGCACCGGGCGGGGATTCTCGATGGCGATGCGCGGCAGCAACAGGGCCTGGGGCAATGGCAAGTGGGCCTGGTATTGCTGTTCGGTCGGTTTTCCTGTCGTCATCGAACATCACCCTGTCCCGCGCCAACGGCGCTGTAGTGATAGGGCTGGTCGGCCCTGGTGAATGGCTGAATCAACATACTTAGGTTCCGAGCGGTGCTCGTCGTCGAAAGTTCAGCGCGATTGATCGCCAAGCGAACCGGAATCAAATGCACCTTTTCAGGGTCCACCGAGCACGCCCATGCGCCGACAGGCACGAAGGAGACCCGTGCAATGAGTATCCCGATTCCGCCAGAACCGCCTGATCCGAACATCGACCAGCCCCCCCTGCCGCCTGGTGAACCACCGGCGATTCCCGAGCAGGAGCCACCGGACACGCCCCCACCGCCCATGGGCGACCCGCCCATTCCAAGGCCACCGGTGGAAGCATCGAGGCCACTATCAGTGGCACGCCCACAAGCATAGATAGACAACCTGCGCGAAGCTGGCGAGGTTCACCCATCGAGCACCGCCCGTCAGCGGCGTCGAACCCTGGCCATGACTCGCCCGCCTAACTTGTACGTCCACCGCGAAGAGGTATCCGCCATGAGCCTGCGCATCGACCGACAGCACTGCTACTTCGACACCCAGACGCTCCACGAGCACTTGCCTGCCAGCGCCGTGACCATCATCACCGACGGGGCCAGGGCCATGTCCGCCGTCGAGATCAAGGGGCAACGGATCTACATCACCGAAGCAGAAGCCGACGCATTGACCGTAGCAGGCGCCGTCGACGGCCGACGCCATCTAAAGGCCACTAATGGTGATTCGGTAATTTGACTGATCTGGATCAGGGCCCGCCCTGCGGGCCTATGCCAGGCAGCGTCATCGCCAGGCCTGCGGAGCTTGCCGGGGTGCAGCAAGTTGTCGCAGGGGGCCGGAAAAGCGCATCTGATCCGCTTTTTTATCAAATAGCTGAGTCTGTTATGCAAACAGTTCCATGGTCATAGTTGCCCGGCCTGATGGAGGCTGATGAGCGAACGACCATGAGCGAAAGAATCCCCGTCCGATTAGTAGAGACCTTCGAACCTTCACGCCCCAAACAGATGAAGACGAAGAGCACCGACAAGCACGTCTATACCCGTAGTTTCAGCGGCCTGTTCCGCACCCTGCGCATGAGTGGCGCAGGTTTCCTGTTCCTGCTGTTCTTCGGCACCGTCTGGTTGAACTGGGGCGGCCGCCAGGCAGTCCTCTGGGACCTGGCCGACAGCAAGTTCCATATCTTCGGCGCCACCTTCTGGCCCCAGGACTTCATCCTGCTCTCGGCGCTGCTGATCATCTGCGCCTTCGGGCTGTTCTCCATCACGGTATTCGCCGGCCGGGTCTGGTGCGGCTATACCTGCCCGCAGAGCTCCTGGACCTGGCTGTTCATGTGGTGCGAAAAGGTCACCGAGGGTGACCGCAACCAGCGGATCAAGCTGCAGGCCGCGCCCTGGAGCGCCAACAAGCTGCTTCGCCGGGCCACCAAGCACACCCTGTGGCTGGGCATCAGCCTGCTCACCGGCCTGACCTTCGTCGGCTACTTCACCCCGATCCGCCCGCTGGCCCAAGAGCTGCTGACCTTGCAGATCGGCGGCCTGAGCCTGTTCTGGGTGCTGTTCTTCGCCGGCGCCACCTATATCAATGCCGGCTGGATGCGTGAGGCGGTGTGCATGCACATGTGCCCTTACGCGCGCTTCCAGAGCGTGATGTTCGACAAGGACACGCTGACCATTTCCTATAAGCCGGCCCGGGGTGAAAGCCGCGGTCCGCGCAAGCGCGACGTCAAGCCTGCCGATGTCGGCCTGGGCGACTGCATCGATTGCCAACTGTGCGTCCAGGTCTGCCCGACCGGCATCGATATCCGCGATGGCCTGCAAATGGAGTGCATCGGTTGTGCCGCCTGTATCGATGCCTGCGACTCGATCATGGACAAGATGGGCTATGCCCGCGGGCTGATCGCCTACACCTCCGAGCATGAACTGCAAGGGGGCAAGACCCACCTGCTGCGGCCGCGCCTGGTGGGCTACAGCGTGGTACTGCTGGTGATGATCGGCGCCCTGGTCCTGGCCCTGACGCAGCGGCCCATGGTATCGCTGGATGTCAGCAAGGACCGGGGCCTGTTCCGCGAGAACGCCCTCGGGCAGATCGAGAACATCTATAGCCTCAAGATCATCAACAAGACCCAGGAACGCCAGCAATACCGTATTGCCCTCGTGGACGGTACGGGCTTCGAGCTGCAGGGCAAGACCGAGCTGAGCCTGGCCCCGGGGGAAATCGTCGACTTGCCGGTCTCGGTGGCATTGATCCAGGACCGCGCGCAAAGCAGCTCCCAGGACATCAGCTTCAAGGTCAGCGACAGCGATGACCCGAGTGTCTATGCCGTGGCCGAAAGCCGTTTTGTCTCACCGATGAACCGTTGAGTCTTTAGAATGCCGTGGCGAGGGAGCGTGCTCCCGCCTGGGAGCCTGGCTCCCAGCGCCAGCCACGGCGCATCCCCTTAACTTCCTCGCTAGCGTAACAACCCTGACCCGATGACCAGACTGGATCTTGCACCGCAGATGAAACGCTACGAAAAATTCGCCGACGACATCGCCGAACTGATCCGCTCCGGAGTGCTGGGCCCCGGCCAGCGCGTACCCTCGGTGCGCTATGCCAGCCAGACCTATGGGGTCAGTCCATCGACGGTATTCCAGGCCTACTACCTGCTGGAGCGCCGCGGCCTGATCCGTGCCCGACCGCGCTCCGGCTACTTCGTCAATGCCCATGCACCGAGCCCGTTCTCCGAGCCGGTGATCAGCAGCGAGGTCAATGAATCCACCGAAGTCGATGTCAGTGAACTGGTGTTCTCGGTGCTCGACTCGATCAAGGACCCGAGCACCGTCCCCTTTGGCTCGGCGTTCCCCAGCCCGACCCTGTTTCCCCTGCAACGCCTGTCGCGCTCCCTGGCCAGCGCCAGTCGCGAGATGGACCCGCGAGTCGTGGTGACCGACATGTCGCCGGGCAACCCGCAGCTGCGCCGGCAGATCGCCCTGCGCTACATGGTGGCCGGGCTGATGCTGCCTATGGAGGAACTGCTGATCACCAATGGCGCCCTGGAAGCGCTGAACCTGTGCCTGCAAGCCGTGACAGAGCCGGGCGACCTGGTGGCCATCGAGGCTCCGGCGTTCTACGCCAGCCTGCAAGTGCTGGAGCGCCTCAAGCTCAAGGCCGTGGAGATCCCGGTCCACCCGCGCGACGGCATCGACCTGGGCGTGCTGGCCCAGACCCTGGAACGTCACCCGATCAAGGCCTGCTGGTGCATGACCAACTTCCAGAACCCCATGGGCGCGAGCATGCCCGAGGCCAAGAAACAGGAGCTGGTGGAACTGCTGCGCCAACATCAGGTGCCGCTGATCGAGGATGACGTCTACGCCGAGCTGTACTACGGCCAGCAGGCGCCAAAACCCGCCAAGGCCTTCGATACCGAGGGCCTGGTCATGCATTGCGGCTCTTTCGCCAAGAGCCTGGCCCCCGGATACCGGGTCGGCTGGGTCGCCGCCGGGCGCTATGCGCAGAAGATCGAGCGACTCAAGCTGATGACATCGCTGTGTGCCTCGATGCCAGCCCAGGCGGCCATTGCCGACTATTTGCAGCACGGTGGCTACGATCGTCACCTGCGCAAGCTGCGCTATGCCCTGGAAGAACAGCAGAGCGCCATGCTGGCGGCGATCGCCCGGCACTTCCCGGCCCAGACCCGGGTCAGCCAGCCTGCCGGTGGTTATTTCCTGTGGTTGGAGCTACCGCCGCAGATGGACTCCCTGAAGCTGTTCCAGATGGCCCTGGCCCAAGGCATCAGCATCGCCCCCGGGCCAATCTTTTCCCCGACCCAGCGCTTTCGCAACTGCATCCGCCTGAACTACGGCAGCCCCTGGAACGAAGCCGCGGAAAAAGCCATGGAGACCCTGGGGCGGATCATCCGCTCGTTCTGACCAGCACCGATCCGAACGCTGAAGGTCCTGCGGACCCTGGCGCGGCCTCGCAGGCTCGGCAGCAGCTACAGCGTCGCGTAGCCGCTGCCGCGGGCTGCGCAAGGGCGCGCAGCGACCGCAGGGAGGGAGTGGCAACACCCCTGGTTGGCCAAACGACTTGCCCCCAGGCCGGCACTGGTGCAGCATCCGCGCTCGAATTTTCCAGGGAAGGAGCACGGCATGGTCGAAGACCTGTATTACGACGACTATCCAGAGGCCAAGGCCGAACTGAGCCAGGCCATCAAGCGCGGTCGCCTGCCGCTGCTGACCCAGGAGCTCAATGCCTACGACACGGTCCAGGCGATCCTCGAACTGGATGCGGTAGACAATGACCAGGACGAAGCAGACGCCCTCTTCGACCTGGCCCTGGCCTTGATCGGCTGGATCCCCGGCCCCGGGCAGGAATTCAAGCTCATCCTGCGCCAGATCAACCGCGCCCCCTGGCGTCACGCCGAAAAACTCTTCGACCTGATCCGCCATACGCTGCTGAGCTGCCGGATCAAGACCAGCCCGGAACAACTGCTGGAAAAATCCCTGGACCCCACTCGCCTGACCGAGGAAATGCCAGAGATCGTCCGTGGCGTGCAGGCGTCCTCGACCTTCGCCGGCCTTGCCCCACGCCAGCAGCAACGGGTGCTGTACAACCTCGGCGAGGCCCGGGACCACAGCCAGATGCTCATGCAAGCGGTGCAGCAACGCATCGCGCCATGGCTGGCGGTGCAACGCAACAGTTCGGCCCTGGCCCACAGCCAGGGCCCGGCCCTGTTGCCCAAGCCGCAATCGGCAGGCAGTGCCAGTACCAGCAGCGCCCTGCCCGCGGCCCGCGAGGCCGCCAGCACTCCACAAGCCATCAACCAGGGCATGGAGCATCTCACCGGCGAGGGCCACTGGCTGGAGCTGAACCTGCACTACTCCAACCTCGAACCCGTGTCCGGTGCCGCCTACCGGGTGGTCTTCACCGACGGTTCGCAAATCCAGGGGCACCTCGACGAAGAAGGCTTCGCCCGCCTGGAAGGCATTCCTCCCGGCACCGCCAAGGTCTACTACGGCGAAGACCCACGCCCCTACGAACGCCTGCCGATCCGGGCACTGGCGGCCGACCGCCCAGCCCTGGAGGAGGAACTCGACATCCTGTGCCTGGAGCCTGCCGAGGTGGACCTGCCGACCCTGCTGCTGGAAACGTCCGAGCGCAAGCCGGCTTTCACCCTGATCCCCTATTGAACCGAGGCGAGCGCGATGAACCGCAGGCAAGTGTTTCTCAGCCACAAACAGTACTACCAGCTCAGTGAGCACCTGGAAGGCACCGAGGCCTTCTGGCAGGAGCACTCCATGGAGGCCGACTGCCCCCTTCAGGAAGCCTCCCTCAAGGCCCGGCAGGTGCAGCAAGCGCGCCTGCACCGGCTGATCCTCGGCTACACCGCTGGCGAGCCCATGCAAGCGCTGGCCCAGGCCCTGGACGCAGTGGTGGAAAGCTACGAGGACTACCAGCGCAAGCTGGCGCGCTATGAAGAACTGCCGGACATCGCGCCCCTGGCGATCGATCACTACCCTCATGACTTCGAAGAGTACGTACAGGTCATCAGCCTGTGCATCCTCCTGCAGCGCAGCGACCTGCTGCCACGGGTGGCGCTGTTGCAGGATCGAGCCGGCTACCATGGCGAGGACGTGCTGATCGAAGACCTGCTCAAGGGCTTCCTACCCGACCGGGTGGAGGTGGATGAGTGGTACCACGAGGTCTACACGCCCCTGGTGCGCGCGGTCTACCACGAGGAGCCTGCGCAAGAGCGCGAATTGCTGGTGGAGTACTGCAACCAGTGGTACCCGGCCTTCGTGCACGCTCCGTGGCACGACAGTCACAGTTTCGACGACGATGGCGGCTACTTCGGCTACTGGGCCTTCGAGGCCGCGGCCATCGTCTACCTCTACGGCCTGGACGATAGCGCGGTGCGGCACATGATCTATCCCCGGGACATGCTCGAGCACGCCCGCCGCTTCACCCCACCGAACATTCCCGGGCAGGCGGCACAAGCTTGATGCGTGCCGTTTTGCCCCCACTCATACAGGCGATGAAACAGCCATGAAGTCCTGGATCAAGACCCTGCTGGTCACCCTCCTCGCCGCAGCCCTGTGCCTGCTGTTCGCCCGCGTCGTACTGCCCCCGGTGCTGATGCTGATAATGCTGCCGAGCTGGGAAGGCGGCGGCTGGTACTGGGCCAACCTGCTACTGGCCGGTTTTCTGGCCGGACTGCTGGTAGCCCCCCTGTTGCCGGCCCAGCGCTTCTACCCGGTGCCCTTGCTGTTGCTGTTATCCGCCTTGCTGGTGTTGCACAACTGGAGCGAGAGCCGCTGCAACGACGCCCAGTTGCAGGCCATCGAACAACTGGCGGCACGTGAAGCGAGCCATGCCAAGCTGGAGCTCTCGAATGAGCAAATGGCGCCATCAGACCCGGCACCGGTGAACAAGGTCCCGGGAGTCCGGGCAGATGAACAGGGCTATGGATTTAGCTACAGCTGCATACGCCCTGGCGAAACCCTGAGTCGTCTGCTGCCGCTGTCGATGAGCTATGGCGCCGGCCTGCTGGGGCTACTGCTGGCCTTGCTGATCGTACCCCGCCGCCGCACCGTCGACGCGTTGCCCTGAGCCCTGGCATCCGCCGCTTGGTGCCAGGCTCAGGGGCTATTGGCCGACAAACCGGCTCATCAGTTCGGGATCAGCGACCGCCGCCCAGGTCGACGAAGGTACCGGTGGCGTAGGAAGCCTTGTCCGACAGCAGCCAGACGATGGCCTCGGCCACCTCGTCCGGGCGCCCGCCGCGGCCCATGGGGATGGCGCTCTCCAGCTTGCTGACGCGGTCGGCATCGCCGCTGAGCGCATGGAAATCGGTATAGATATAGCCCGGGCGTACCGCGTTGACCCGGATGCCCTCACCCGCTACTTCCTTGGCCAGGCCGATGGTGAAGGTGTCCAGCGCCCCCTTGGAGGCGGCGTAGTCCACATACTCGCCGGGCGAGCCCAGGCGCGCGGCGACCGAGGAGACGTTGACGATGCTGCCACCCTGCCCGCCATGGCGCGGCGACATGCGCAGCACCGCGTGCTTGGCACAGAGGATCGGCCCCATGACATTGGTCTTCATGATCTTCTGGATACGAAACTCGGACATGTCATCAAGACGAGACTTCTGGCCCACGGTCCCGGCGCTGTTGACCAAGGCCGTGACACGCCCCAGCTCGGCGTCGACCCGCTGGAACAGGCCGATGACTTCATCCTCGATACTGACATCGGCACGTACGGCGATCGCCTGGGCGCCCAAGGCTCGAAGCTGCTCCAGCACTTGCTGGGCAGACTGCTCGTCGGCCTGATAGTTGATACACACCTTGAAACCCTGCTGCGCAGCCAGCAACGCCGTGGCTGCGCCGATTCCCCGCCCGCCACCGGTGATGACGATGACTTTGTCCATACTGCCGACTCCCTCACTGATCATTTCAACGCGAGCCATTAAACACCGCGCAGCCAGTGATGGAAACCGCCAGAGCGCCGATCATCGAAGGCCCCTTGCATGCACCCAATGCGGTCGGCAGTGCAGTGGGTGTCAGCCCGGCAACCGGACGGCTCAGTTGACCCCGGGGACCGTTGGCTGCGGCGACGCCGAGTGCGGGTTTACAGGTTCGATGGCGGCTAGCGGAGCATGCGCCTCGACTTTGCCATTGGGGATGAGTACCCCTTGCAGGAAACGCTCGGGAGGCATCGGATGCCCCAGGTAATAACCCTGGAGCGAATCGCAGCCCAACTCGGTGAGGAACGTCTGCTGCACGCCGGTCTCCACGCCTTCGGCGACAATCCGCAACCCCAGGGCCTGGCCCAGGGCGACGATGGCCGAGACGATGGCGGCATCGTCGCTGTCATGCTCCAGGTCGCGGACAAAACCACGGTCGATCTTCAGCTCGTTGGCCGGCAGGCGCTTGAGGTACATCAGGCTCGAATAGCCGGTGCCGAAATCGTCGATGGACAGGTCCACCCCCATGTCCGCCAGCTGCTGCAAGACGATCATGCTGACATCGGCGTCGTGCATCGCCGTGGTCTCGGTGATCTCCAGGGTCAGGTTATTGGCCGGCAGGTCATAACGTTCCAGCGCTTCGGCGACGCTGGCGACCAGCCCCACATGACAGAACTGCATGGCCGAGAGGTTCACCGCAATACGCCAGCCGGTATGCCCCTGGGCATACCACTCGTGCATCTGCCGGCAGGCCTCGTTCAGGACCCAGTCGCCAATGGGAATGATCAGCCCGGTCTTTTCCGCCAGTTCGATGAACTTGTCCGGCATCAGCAAGCCATGTTGCGGATGCTCCCAGCGCAACAACGCCTCGGCGCCAACCGGCCGGCCATTGGCAGCATCGAACTTGGGCTGGTAATGCAGGCGGAACTGATGCTGTTCAACGGCGTTGCGCAAATCCTGCAATAACTGCAATTGGCGCCGGGCGTTGCTGTTCATCGAAGCGTCGAAAAAGCTGTAGCCGTTCTTGCCGGTGCCCTTGGCGTGGTACATCGCCGCATCGGCGTTCATCAACAGTTCCTGGGCGCTGTGACCGTTGCCCGGATACACCGCGATCCCGATGCTGGCGGAAATCTGCAGGTCGTGATCGGACACCCGGAAGGAACGGGAAACCAGCCCGACATGGCGCGCGGCAAGGCGCAAGGCATCGTCCGGTTCGGCCAGCTGTACCAGCAGAACGAACTCATCGCCGCCGATACGGGCCAGGGTGTCCTCAGTGCGCAAGTCCTCGCGCAGGCGCAAGGCAACTTCGCGCAGCAACTGATCGCCCATATGATGGCCAAAGGCATCGTTGACCGGTTTGAAACCGTCCAGGTCGATGAACATCAGCGCAAAGCAGCCACCATGGGCCGTCACCCGATGCATCGCCTGATCGATCCGGTCGGCCAGCAGGATGCGGTTGGGCAATCCGGTCAGGGTGTCGTGCAAGGCCAGCTGGGTCAGTTCCTTGTTGGCTTCGGTCAAGGACTGCGCCAGCACTGCGGTACGGGCTTCGAGCCGGGCATCGAGCACCGAAGTCAGCAAGGCGATGATCAGCACCGCCAGGGTGGTGATCAGCACCAGGTTGTCCAGGCCCTTGCCACTCAGGCCGTTGGTCAGGGCACCGCAGAAACTGCCATCGGTAAAACGCGCCGCGGCCATGCCGGTGTAGTGCATGCCAACGATCGCGAACCCCATGACCACGGCGGCCCCTGTGCGCACCAGGCGCACATAGGGCGTGTTCTGCCGCAGGCGGAAGGCAATCCACAGCGCCGCCAGGGAGGCGCCAAAGGCAATCAGCAAAGAGGCGCCGAACAGCCCCGGGTCATAGTCGATGCCCGGCTGCATGCGCATGGCCGCCATGCCGGTGTAATGCATGCCGCTGATGCCGGCCCCCATGATCAAGGCCCCGAATATCAGCTGCCAGAACGGCAGGCGCGGCTGGCTTACCAGCCATAGGGCGAACCCGCAGGACAGGAACGAGATCAGCAACGACAGCCCGGTGAGCCCGATGTCGTAGCCCAGCTCGATGGGCAATGAAAAGGCCAGCATGCCGATGAAGTGCATGGACCACACGCCGATGCCCATGGCCAGCGCCCCGCCGCCCATCCACAAGTAGGCGGCCCGCCCCTGGGTGGTGGCAATGCGTCCGGTGAGATCAAGAGCGGTATAGGAAGCGAGGATCGCCACGAAAATGGAGATCAGGACCAGTGCGGAGGAGTAACTACCGATGAGCATTAGGCGTCTCTTGGCCGTTGTGCCGACATCCTTGCGCGGCGGGCAAAATCGCAGATTGTACTGATTGCAGGAAATAACGCATCTACAAATGTCATCAAAAGGCCATTAGTCAGACAGAGGGTCCGCAAGCCCATACAGGCCTTGTGGACATGACTTTTGTGCATTTCAGGAGCGAACCGCAATCGATCACCAGACGCCCGTATATCGACTGCGACACGACATACTGTAGCTGTTGTTGCTGGATGTAACAGGGATAAATCACCACCCATCCAGCACAGGTGTCGCTTGGCGAGCCCTTCCATGCCGCGCTCGCCCTGTAGCGACCGACACCTGGCTACTTCTGCTCGCTGACTTGCAATTGCCCATCCCAGCCACCGCCGAGGGCAGCGATCAACTGCACGCTGGCGATCAACCGGCTCTGCAGCAGGCTCAGCACACTGCGCTCATTGCTCAAGGCCGTCGTCTGGCTGGTCACGACATCCAGGTAGCCGATCAGCCCCGCCTTGTACTGGTTCTCGGTCAGGCGCAGGGCCTCGCGAGCCGAGTCCAGGGCTTGCTGGCGTACCCCTGCTTCATCGTCCATGACCTTGAGCTGGGCCATGTAGTTCTCCACCTCGCGGAAACCGTCGAGCACGGTCTGCCGGTACTTGGCCACGGTCTGGTCATAGGCCGCCACGGTACGGTCCACTTCCGCCGAACGCTGGCCGCCATCGAACAAGGTCATCGCCAGTTTCGGCCCCACCGACCAGAAACGATTTGGCAGCGTGATCCAGTTGGCATAGGTGCTGCTGCTATAGCCACCGGCCATGCTCAGGGTCAGGTCCGGATAATAAGCAGCCTTGGCCACGCCGATGTTGGCATTGGCGGCAATCATCGCCCGCTCCGCCGAAGCGATGTCCGGACGCCGCTCCAACAACTGCGACGGCACGCCCAGGGGCACCTGGGGCAGCACCGGCACGCTCTTGGCTTCAGCCAGGTTGAACGCTGCCGGCGGCACGCCGATGAGCACGGCAATGGCGTTCTCGAACTGCGCCCGCTGCCAGATCAGGTCGATGAGGTCGGCCTGGGTGCTCTTGAGCTGGGTCTGGGCCTGGGCCACCGCATCCTTGCCAGCAACGCCGGCCTGGTACTGGTTCTGGGTCATGGTCAAGGAGCGCTGGTAGGCCACCACCGTGGCCTCCAGCAGGCGTTTCTGCTCATCGATCACCCGCAACTGCAGGTAGTTCTGCACCAGCTCGGACTGCTGGCTCAGGCGCATGGCCGCCAGGTCGGCAAAACTCGCCTCGGCACTGGCTTCGTTAGCCTCCAGGCCACGCCGCAGCTTGCCCCAGACATCCGCCTCCCAGCTCACCCCCAGCTGGGTGTTGTAGGTGTCGCGAATACCGCTGCTGGAGCTGCTCAAGGCCGAACTGCTGCTACCGGTGCCCTGGCTCGCGCGGGTCTTGCCGGCACTCAGGTCGACACTGGGAAAGAACGCTCCGCGAGAGCTGCGCACCAGGGCCTGGGCCTGGCGGAATTGCGCCTCCGACTGGGCAACGCTCTGGTTGGCATTGTTGAGCTTGTCCACCAGGTCGTTGAGCTGGGCGTCGCCGTAGAGCTGCCACCAGGCACCGCGGGCCAGGGCATCGCTGGGATTGGCTTGGCGCCAGCCCTCGGCCTGCTTGTATTGCGCAGGCTCGGCCACTTCGGGTCGCTGATAGTCGGGGCCGATGGCGCAGGCACTGAGCAACGCGGCGCACAGGCCCAGGCTCAGGACCCGCGAGCCCCGGGCCATGGCCAGGCGCTGGGTGGACAGCGGCGAAACGGGACGGGACGGATGTTCGGTCATAGCGGCGTTTCCAGAGCGGCATCGGTACGAACCCCGCGCCAGTGATTGAACTTGTGGCGCAGGCGGTCGAGGTAGAGGTAGACCACCGGGGTGGTGTAGAGCGTGAGGATCTGGCTGAAGACCAGGCCGCCGATGATGGTCAGTCCCAGCGGCTGGCGCATCTCCGAGCCTTCGGCTGCACCCAGCAACAACGGCAAGGCGCCGAGGATCGCTGCCAGGGTGGTCATCAGGATCGGCCGCAGGCGTTGCAGGCAGGCGCTGCGGATCGATTGCAACGGGTCGAGCCCGTGATGCCGCTCCAGCTGCAGCGCCAGGTCGATCATCAGGATCGCGTTCTTCTTCACCACCCCAATCAACAGGAACAGCCCCAACAGCGAAATCAGGCTGAATTCGCTGCCCAGCACATAGATCGAGAGCAAGGCACCGACCCCGGCCGAAGGCAAGGTGGAAAGGATGGTCAGCGGATGGATGTAGCTCTCATAGAGCACTCCGAGCACCAGGTACACCGCCAGCAGAGCGCCGAGGATCATGAACGGCTGGCTTTTCTGGGTGGCAGCGAAGGCGTCGGCGGTGCCGGCCATCTTGATGATCACATCCTCGGGCATGCCCAGCTTGGCGATCGCCCGCTCGATGGCCGCGGTGCCCTGCTCCACGGTGACACCTTCGGCCATGTCGAAGGAAATGCTTTCCGAGGCGAACTGCCCCTCGTGGCTGACTCGATCGTCTTCCAGGCTGTTCTCATAATGAGCGATGGTCGACAACGGAATCCGCGCCCCATCGGCGGTGATGACCTGTACCTGGTTCAGGGTGATCGGGTCCTGGGCGTACTTGGGATTGACCTCCATCACCACCTGGTACTGGTTGAGGCTGTCATAGATGGTGGAGATCTGCCGCTGGCTGTAGGCGTTGTTGAGCACCGCGGTGACCATGTCCATGTCCACCCCCAGCCGCTTGGCCTGGTCGCGATCCACCACCAGGGTCACCTGCTGGGCACCGTGGCCGTCCCGGGCATCGATGGCGGTCAGCTCGGGCAACGCCCGCAACGCCGCGACGACCTTCGGATACCACTCGCGCAGCTCACCCAGGTTGCCACTCTGCAGGATGTAGGAGTACTGCGAGGTGGTCTGCTCGCGGCCGCCACCGAACTGCAGGTCCTGGTCGGCCATCAGCATCAGCTGGGCGCCAGGCACCTTGGGCATTTCCTTGCGCAGGCGCTCGATGACCTTCTGCGCCGAGATATTGCGCTCCTTGATGGGTTTCAGGCGCACCAGCATGAAGGCATTGTTGGTGCCGTTGGAGCCGCCGATGAAGCCGGCCACGCTTTCCACCGCCTCATCCTTGAGCACGGCGCGGCGGAAGATCTCCATCTTCGGCTGCATCACGCTGAAGGACAGGCCGTCGTCGCCACGGACGAAACCGATCAACTGGCCGGTGTCCTGCTGGGGCATGAAGGTCTTGGGCACCACCACGTACAGGGCAACGTTGACACCGATGGTCACCAGCAGGCTGAGCAAGGTCAGGCGCCGGTGCCGCAGCACCCAGTCCAGGCTGCTGGCGTACTTGCCGACCATCCAGTCGTTGCTGCGCCGGCTCCAACGTTGCAGGGCATTCTCCTGGCCCGGCAGGTGAGGCTTGAGCCAACGAGCGCAGAGCATCGGAGTCAGGGTCAGGGACACCACCAGCGAAACCACGATGGCCGCCGCCAGGGTGATGGAGAACTCGCGGAACAGGCTTTCGATGATCCCGCCCATGAACAGGATCGACAGGAACACCGCCACCAGCGAGACGTTCATCGACAGCAGGGTGAAGCCCACTTCCTTGGCCCCCATGTAGGCGGCCTGCAGCGGTTTCACGCCCTCGTCGATATGCCGCGAGATGTTCTCCAGCACCACGATGGCATCGTCCACCACCAATCCCGTGGCCAGGATCAGCGCCATCAGCGACAGGTTGTTCAGGGAAAAACCGTACAGGTACATGACCGCGAAGGTGCCCACCAGCGACACCGGTACCGCCAGGGTCGGGATCACCGAGGCGCGAAAGTTGCCCAGGAACAGGAACACCACCAGGATCACCAGGGCCACGGCGATCAGCAGGGTCATCTCCGCCTCATGCAGGGTGGCCTTGATCACCGGGGAGCGATCCATGGCCAGGTTGAGCTTGACGCTGGCCGGCAGCACCGCCTGCAGCGCCGGCAGCTGGGCCTTGATCTCGTTCACCGTCTCGATGATGTTGGCCCCGGCCTGGCGGTTGATCACCAGCAGCACGGCCGCGTCGTCGTTGAAGAAACCGCTGTTGTAGCGATCCTCGACGCCATCGCTGACCTTGGCCACGTCCTTCAGTCGCAGGGCCGCGCCGTTGTTGTAGTGAATGATCAGCGGCTCGTAATCGCGAGCCTTCTCCAATTGGTCGTTGGCCTGGATCTGCCACAAGCGCTGGTCATCCTCCACCGAGCCCTTGGGGCGGCGCTGGTTGGCATTGGCGATGGCGTTGCGCACGTCGTCCAGGGCCACCCCGTACTGGTTGAGCAGCTGCGGCTCCAGTTCGATGCGCACCGCTGGCAGCGAGCTGCCCCCGACCTGCACCTCGCCCACGCCCTGCACCTGGGACAGGCTCTGGGACAGGATGGTGGAGGCCAGGTCGTAGAGCTGGCCCTTTTCCAGCACATCGGAGGTCAAGGACAGCACCATGATCGGCGCCTGGGACGGGTTGACCTTCTTGTAGGTGGGCATGCTGCGCATGCCGCTGGGCAACAGGTTGCGCGAGGCATTGATCGCCGCCTGCACTTCCCGCGCCGCGCCATTGATGTCGCGGTCCAGGTCGAATTGCAGGATCACCCGGGTCGAACCCTGGCTGGAGCGGCTGCTCATGGTGTTGACCCCGGCAATGGCGCCGAAGGAGCGCTCCAGGGGTGTGGCCACCGTGGAGGCCATGACCTCGGGGCTGGCCCCGGGCAGGCTGGCCTGGACCACGATCACCGGGAAATCCATCTGCGGCAGCGGCGCCACCGGCAACAGCCCGAAACTGACGCCGCCCAATAACATAATCGCCAGACTCAAGAGCATGGTCGCCACGGGACGCCTGATAAAAGGTCCGGACAGGTTCATGGGCGGCAGCTCCAAGCTTCAAGCTGCAAGCTACAAGAGAAAAGCAGGACGCCCAGCAGCGGCTCTGGCTTTTGCTCCGGCTTGCCGCTTGCAGCTTGCAACTTGCCGCTGACGCCCCTCACACCACTTCTCCTACGGCGGGCTTGGCAAACCGGCGGCCCAAGCGATCGAAGTACAAGTAGATAACGGGCGTGGTGAACAGGGTCAGGACCTGGCTCACCAGCAGGCCGCCGACCATCACCAGGCCCAGGGGCTGGCGCAGCTCGGCACCGGAACCGGTGGCCAGCATCAAGGGTACGGCACCGAACAATGCTGCCAGGGTGGTCATGAGAATCGGCCGGAAGCGCAGCAGCGCCGCCTGGTAGATGGCTTGCTGCGGCGCGACGCCCTGGTTGCGTTCGGCATCCAGGGCGAAGTCGATCATCATGATCGCGTTCTTCTTGACGATACCGATCAGCAGGATGATGCCGATGATGGCGATCATGCCCAGGTCGTTACCGCTGAGGATCAGTGCCAGCAAGGCCCCCACCGCTGCCGAGGGCAAGGTGGAGAGGATCGTGATCGGATGGATGTAGCTCTCGTAGAGCACCCCGAGCACGATGTACATGGTCACCACCGCCGCCAAGATCAGCAGCAAGGTGCTGGACAGCGAAGCCTGGAAGGCCTCGGCCGCGCCCTGGAAGCGAGTCTGCACCCCCACCGGCATGCCGATGTCCTGCTGCACCTGCTCGATCACCTGCACCGCTTCGCCCAGGGCCACCCCGGGTGCGAGGTTGAAGGACATCATCACCGCCGGGAACTGGCCGATGTGGGCAATCGCCAACTGCGCCTGGCGCTCCTCGACATGGGCCAGGCTCGACAGGCGCACTTGCCCGCCATCGGTGGTCTTGACGTGGATCTGCTCCAGGGCCTGGGGTCCGATGCGCTCCCCGGCCTGGGCCTGGAGTACCACCCGATACTGGCTGGCCTGGGTATAGATGGTGGAGATCTGCCGCTGGCCAAAGGCGTCGTACAGGGCGTCGGTGATGTTCGACACCGAGACCCCGATCCGCGACGCGGCATCACGATCGATCACCAGGTAGACCTGCAGCCCCTTGTCCTGCAGGTCGCTGGCCACGTCGGTGAGTTCCGGACGCTGGCCCAGGGCTTCGACCAGGCGAGTGCTCCACAAGCTCAGCAGGTCGGCATCAGGCGATGACAGGCTGAACTGGTACTGGGTCCGGCTGACCCGGTCCTCGATGGTCAGGTCCTGTACCGGCTGCATGAACAGGCGGATACCCAGCAGCTTGTCCACCTGCGGTTGCAACCGCGCAATGACCTGGGCGGCACTCAGGTCCCGTTGATTGTGGGGCTTGAGGTTGATCAGCAAGCGACCGCTGTTGAGGGTGGCGTTGTCACCGTCGACCCCGATATAGGACGACAGGCTCTGTACTGCCGGGTCCTGCAGGATGATCTTGGCCAGGTCCTGCTGACGCTGGCTCATGGCGGCAAAGGACACCGACTGCGGCGCCTCGGAAATTCCCTGGATGACACCGGTGTCCTGCACCGGGAAGAACCCCTTTGGCACCATCAGGTAGAGAAACACCGTCAGGGCCAGGGTACCGATGGCCACCAGCAGGGTCAGGAACTGGTGCCTGAGCACCCACTGCAACTGGCGCCCGTAGCCCTCGATCAACCAATCGATCCAGGCCCCACTTGCGCGATAGAAGCGCCCCTGCTCGTGTTCCTTGGGCTCGGGCTTGAGCAACCGGGCACACATCATCGGGGTCAGGGTCAGGGACACCACCAGGGAAATCAGGATCGCCACCGCCAGGGTGATGGCGAACTCACGGAACAGCCGCCCGACCACATCGGCCATGAACAGCAGCGGGATCAGTACCGCGATCAGCGACAGAGTCAGGGAAATCAGGGTGAAGCCAATCTGCTTGGCCCCCTTGAGCGCCGCCTGCAACGGGCTATCGCCCTCCTCGACGAAACGCGAAATGTTTTCCAGCATGACGATGGCATCGTCCACCACGAAGCCGGTGGCGATGGTCAGGGCCATCAGGGTCAGGTTGTTCACCGAAAAACCGGCCAGGTACATCACGCCAAAGGTCCCGACCAACGACAACGGCACGGCAATCGATGGGATCAGCGTCGCACTGGCCCGGCGCAGGAACAGGAACGTCACCATCACCACCAGGGCGATGGCGATGAGCAACTCGTGCTGTACGTCGTTGACCGAGGCGCGGATGGTCTGGGTACGGTCGGTGAGCACGGTGACATCCAGGCCCGCCGGCAGGTTGTCGGTGATGCTCGGCAACATCGCCTTGATCCGGTCCACCACCTCGATGACGTTGGCCCCGGGCTGGCGCTGGATGTTCAACAACACAGCCTGGTTCTCGTTGGCCCAGGCCGCCAGGCGTTCGTTCTCGGCACCGTCGACGATCTCGGCGACATCCTTCAGGCGCAGTGGCGCACCGTTCTTGTAGGCCAGGATCAGCTCGGCATAGTCCTTGGGCGAAGTCAGCTGGTCGTTGGCGTCGAGCATCGACACCCGGGTCGGGCCGTCGAAGTTGCCCTTGGGCTGGTTGACGTTGGACGCGGCAATCAGGGTGCGCACGTCCGACAGGTTCAGGCCGTTGGCCGCCAGGGCCTCCGGGTTGACCTTGATCCGCACGGCCTGGCGCTGGCCGCCGGCGATGCTGACCATGCCCACGCCGCTGATCTGGGCGATCTTCTGCGCCATGCGGGTGTCCACCAGGTCATTGAGCTTGGGCAACAGCATGGTCTTGGAGGTGATCGCCAGGGTCAGCACCGGGGTGTCCGCGGGGTTGACCTTGTTGTACACCGGCGGCGCCGGCAGGTCCTTGGGCAACAGGTTGGTGGCCGCATTGATCGCCGCCTGTACCTGCTGCTCGGCGACGTCCATGTTGATGTCGAGGCTGAAACGCAGGGTCAGTACCGAAGCGCCACCGGAACTGGTGGAGGCCATCTGGGTCAGGCCCGGCATCTGCCCGAACTGGCGCTCCAGCGGCGCGGTCACCGCGCTGGTCATCACATCCGGGCTGGCCCCCGGGTATAGGGTCATGACCCGGATGGTCGGGTAATCCACCTGGGGCAAGGCCGAGACCGGCAGCAAGCGATAGGCGATCAGGCCGGCCAGGACAATGGCCAGCATGCTCAGGGTGGTGGCTACCGGACGGAGGATGAACAGCCGCGAGAAATTCATGCGCCGGCCTTTTGTGCCTTGCCAGCAACTGGCGCTGCATCGGGCGCCGTGGCACTGGCCGAACCTGCGGGCTGGCCTTGCAGGTGCTCGGTGGGAGTGGTCGGCACGTCGATGGCGTCATTGACCACTTCCACCTCGCTACCGTCCTTGAGGCGGTCGGTGCCTTCCATCACCACCCGGTCGCCGGCCTTGAGGCCTTCGGTGATCACCGTCGAGTCACCGTTGCTGGCGCCCACCTTGAGTGTCCGGATCTTGACCTTGTTGTCCCCATCCATGGCATAGACGAAGGTGCCGTTGGTGCCGAACTGGATCGCCGCCGAAGGCGCCAGCACCACATTCTTCAAGGTATCGGCCAGCAGGCGCACGTTGACGAACTGATTGGGGAACAGGCCCTGGTCGCGGTTCTCGAAACGGGCCTTGAACTTGAGGGTGCCGGTGGTGGTGTCGATCTGGTTATCCAGGCTTTGCAATACGCCGCTGGCCTGCAGCTTGACGTCGCCCCGGTCCCAGGCTTCCACCGGCAGCTTGGCGCCGCCGTGGTAGCGATTGAGCACGGTTTCCAGGCTGTTTTCCGGCAGGGTGAACGCCACGCTGATCGGTTGGGTCTGGGTGATGATCACCAGCGCCGTGGTGTCATTGGCCGCCACCAGGTTGCCGACGTCCAGCTGACGCAAGCCCAGGCGGCCGGCGATAGGCGCACGGATCTGGGTGAATTCGAGGTTGAGCTTGGCATCGTTGACGGCCGCCTGGTTGGTCTTGACGGTCCCCTGGTACTGGCCCACCAGCGCCACGGCATTATCCAGGGTCTGCTTGGCGACGCTGTCCTGGGCGTACAGCCCCCGATAGCGTTCGAGGTCGATCTGGGCATTCTTCAACTGCGCCTGGTTCTGCAACAGCGTGCCTTCGGCCTGGAGCAATGCGTTCTGGTAAGGCCGCGGATCGATCTGGGCCAGCAGGTCGCCGGCCTTGACCATCTGCCCTTCCTCGAAGTTGACCTTCACCAGCTCCCCCGCCACCCGGCTGCGTACATTGATGGTGTTCAGAGCGGTCACTGTACCAAGGGCCTTGTAGTACAAGGCGAAGTCTCCCTGGGTCACCGGCAGCACCCGCACCGGGATCGGACCACTGGCGCCACCAAAACCGGGGCGCATGCTGCCACTGCGCCCGGTATGCCCGGTAGCGGCCTTCTGAGCCGCCGCCTCCTTGTGGGTGCTGCCGGCCGGCCAGAATTTCCAGCACAGGCCGGCGACCAGCAGCAGGACGAACAGGCCGAACAGCCAGCGACGGGAGTTGCGGGTAGCAGAGGATTGCATGGAGTGATCAACCATTGGGCGCGTGGAATCGGTCTATTCAAGAAGGCTGAAAGATAAGCACTAGAGCGGTTTTAGCAAAGCGCCTTTACCGGCAATTTACCTTTGCCTGACGTTTTAACGTTCAGTTCTAACTTACTGAAGCACAAATAAAAACGGCCTGGACAGGCCAGGCCGTGAATAATTGTAAAAGCGCTTACTTGAGCACGGCCAGAGCGGCGTCGTAGTTCGGCTCTTCAGCGATCTCCTTGACCAGCTCGCTGTGCAGCACTTTGTCGTTTTCATCCAGCACCACCACGGCGCGGGCAGTCAGCCCGGCCAACGGGCCATCGGCGATGGCCACGCCATAGTTCTCGATGAATTCACGACCACGCAGGGTCGACAGGTTCTGTACGTTTTCCAGGCCTTCGGCGCCGCAGAAGCGGGCCTGGGCGAACGGCAGGTCGGCGGAGATGCACAGCACCACGGTGTTGGCCAGGTCATTGGCCTGGGCATTGAACTTGCGCACCGATGTCGCGCAGGTCGGCGTATCGACACTTGGGAAGATGTTCAGCACCTTGCGCTTGCCGGCCAGGCTGGCCAGGGAGACATCGGCCAGGCCGGCGCCCACCAGGGAGAACGCTGGGGCCTTGGAGCCCACTTGTGGCAGTTGACCATTAACCTGGACCGGATTGCCTTTGAGGGTAACTTGAGCCATGAACGGAGTCCTTTTTCAGCAGAGGAAATAAAACAGCATCGAGAAATGATCGAGAGGCCGAAGTTAAGCATGAAACGCTTCAGGCACCTATGCCCGGCAGAACAAATTGTCCGACACGCCCTGCGCCTGCCAAAGAGACGCCAATCGTGCCGAATCGATGACCAGGAGCAGCCCCGACAGCATGGCGAACCGCAAGCTCCTCTCTCGCCCAAGAAAAAGAGCACCCGCCAGGCTAGGTAACCGGCTCTCGAAACGGGGCAAAGAGCTACAATCCAGCGCCATCAATAAGAACAATTTACATCATATAAGTCACGTAATTAATTGTTTTATATAGATTTTTATCTATCTATAAAACACATTAAATTAACCATACAAACTACATTGATATAATTACAAATCACTTTAAGATCAATCATCGCGCGATACGGTGCCACCCACCCTGCCGGCGGTTTTTTTCTCGTGGAATACGTCCACTCAGTAGTATCATCACGCCATTATCGATCCTTGCCGCGGTTTTCATGGAGTCGTACCGCCCAATGAGTTGCTGGACCCTGCTTGGCCTACCGGCCACCTCCGATACCCGCTCCATCAAGCGCCACTACGCCAAACTGCTGAAACAGACCCGCCCGGACGAAGACCCGGAGGGTTTCCAGCGCCTGCGCGACGCCTATGAGCAGGCCTTGGAGCAGGCCCACTGGATGACCGAGGCCGAAGGCGAGGACATCCCGCAACCGGCGCCCTGCCTCGACGACCTCCCAGTACTCCAGGCCCCGGCACCACTGTCTCCGGCACAACGGGTCGCACCGCTGCTGGAAGGCATTCGCATCGAGCAACTGGATCAACGCCATCGACAGGCCCTGGAGGCCGACTGCCTGCTGGAGTTCGAGCTGGGCTTGCTGCGCCATTGCGTGGAGCACCCCGAACAATCCAGCCAACTGCTGGCCTGGGCCCTGGGTACTTTCCACTGGCTCACCGCCTGGCAACGCCTGGAGCTGCCGGAGTACCTGACCGACACGCTGTTGCAACAATGCCGACAGGCCCTTGAGCAACCCTTGCGCGAGGCCTTGGAGCACCAGGATGCCGAGGCCTTCACCCACGTCTATGCGGCGCACGCGCAACAGGACTGGTTGCACAGCCTGGACCAGCGTCAATGGTTCAACCAATGCCTGGCGACGATGTTGCTGGAAAGCCCCTACTGGTCCAGCGAGGTCTTCCGGGCTGTCTGCGCCGGCCAGGGTTGGCAGGAGGGCAAGGACAACGCCTGCCCACCCCAGGCATGGCAGCGTCTGCTGGAGCGCGATGAGGCCCCAGTGTTCATTGCCCGCCAGCGGACCCTGGCCACACAACCGCCGGCATCCCCCGAGCAACGAGCCGCCTACCTGTTGCTGGCGCCCATCAGCCTCGGGCGCCGCCGGGCCTTCGCCCGACGCCTGAACGAAGAAGACTGGGCCAGCTGTCGCAAACTCAGCTCCCGCCTGCATGCCGACCATCCACCGCTCGCCGCCCAGATGCCGGGCAGTACGCCATTCTTCTGGCGCGACTGGGAGTTCGCGTTCAATTCCTGGCCGATGTACCTGGCGCTGTTCAGCGCCTGCCTGGCCGGAGCCTTGGCCCGCTATGCCCCGCAAAGCAACAGCCTGGGAGAGATCATCGGAGTCACGCTGTTCTGGAGTGCCTGCTTCGCCGCCTCCGCGGCGCTCCTGCATTGGCTCTGGCAACCCCTGGCCCATCGCCTGTGGGCCCGTGATCATCGTCTCGGCAGCCGCCTGCCGAGCTGGCTGAATCCCAACCAGCGCTTGCTGCCCCTGCGGGATCTGTTGCCGGTAGCCGTGCTCGGCCCGGTCCTGGGTTACGTCTGCGGCCCAATCAGTGCCTTGGTTTACCTGGCGGTCCTGCCGAGCATCGCCCTGGTGCGCAACATCGAGTTCAAGCACGGCATGCCCTGGCGTCAGCTCGCCCCCTGGCAACGACGCCTACTGGGCGGCCTGGGCTGCGTGCTGTTGGCCGCCGGCCTGCTGGCGATCAAGCTGCTGGGCGACTACGGCACGGTCACCGCCAACCAGGGCCTGCAACAATGGAGCGAACGCCTGTGCGCACGGATGCCAGCCAACGCCCCTGACTGCGCCGCGCCGGCCACCCGCGCCCAGTGGTATGGCCAGGAGGGCACGCCATGAACCCCAATTGGTTATTTCCGATCGGCCTGGGCCTGAGTTTGGCCCTGTTCGGGCTGGCCGGTTCCAGCAAGCAGTTGGGACAAATCGATCTCTGGCTCGATCACCGGGACAGCCCCTATACCGCCCAGGCCAACGCCCTGAATCCGATCATCGATTGCATGAACCAGGTGGATGTACCCTGGCGCGCAGTGCACCAAGCCTATCTGGCCGAGGGCAAGCCGCGCTCGGCGGCCCCTGGAGCCTATGACCTGCGCAGCCAGGGCGGGCCGGACATCGACCTGGCCTATCGCAGCTCCTGCAGCGGTGACATTGGCGCCAAGCTGCGCAGCCTCGACCCCGAAAGCCCCCTGCTGGCCGCCACCGAGCGCTACCAACAAGTGCTTGCGCGCTTCGTCGCCCTGACCGGGGACGCACACCTGCACCGCCTGGGCCTCGGCCGAAGGCTGGATGAAGCACAGCTCGATGAACGGGTACGGCAACTGGAGATCCAGGCCCCGGACTATCTGCAAGCCTCGAACGCTGTGCGCCAGTTGCTACAGCCGCAGGATATCGAACACCGCCCCCAGCAGTTGCAGCGCCTGGAGCAGCGCCTGGGCCGTAACGTCCACTGGGCTTTACTCAACTACATGATCCAGGCCCGAAGCACCATGGACCTGCTCGACCATGGCATTGGCCAGCGCACCCTGACCCCGGCGCAATTGACCCAAGCCACCCAGGAACTACGCCAGGCCTGGGATGCCCGGCAACAGTTCATCGGTGGGATCCAGGACAAGGACACCCGCGAGGCCCTGTACCTCTGGCAACTGATCGCCGCTCCCAGCCAGCATTACCTGCAGGCCCTGGACACCCTGCACCGGGACTGGCTGCAGCACGCCGAACCGCAGCGCCTGAGCGAGGACTTCCACGCCGTGGCCCAGGGCTACGACCAGATGCTCTATCACTACAACCAGCTGGCGCGTAGCCGTTATTGAAAGCGCTGCCCAAGCCAGGGCAGCACTGCCCGACTCATTTGTTCTTCAGTTGCACATAGGACTGGTGCAGGTCCGAGGCCCAGCTGTCGATGACGCTCTTCACATCGCTGGCCTGCATCACCTGGGTGTCGTTATCCAGGGACTTCCCGGTGCCCTTGCGCACCACTTCGGCGATCACCCGGTTGCTGCCACCATCGAGGAAGGCCGCCTCGGTGCCCAGGGTGGTCTCCTGGTCACGAATACCGCTGGCCGTGCTGACCGCAGCCGCGACCAGGGCGATGGGGATGATCTCGTAGGGCTTGAGCCCCTCGGTCTTGCTGCTCACCGCAGTAATCGCGGCCCGTACCACCACCACGCCAGGCCCTGGCCCTGTGGCCAGCGACATGGATTTGCCAAGCTCGCGCTTGAGCGCCTCATCGTAGTAGCGGGTGATACCGGACAAGGTGCTCTGGGGAATCTTCACCGTCGGCTGCGGTTGCGGGTAGAACTGGGTCGGCTCGATGTACACGCTGGTATAGCGGTCCAACTTGAGCTGGGGATCGATCCAGCGCATCACCTGTACCCCGGAGGGCGACTTGGCCTGCTTGAGCAGGCTGTAGTCGCTTAGAAACCCGGAGTAGTCCTCGGGCCGGGTCTCGTGGCTGGAGCAGCCCACCACTGCGAGGGAGGCAAGGCACAGGGTGCCAAGGGTCAGTGCAAGCTTCATGGATAACTCCTGTAGGTGAAGCAGCCATGGACTGGCTAGAGGAACTACAGGTATAGCCAAAAGCCTTGGCTTGCGCCGCCAACCTGTGGGGCGACACAGGAATTGGGCAAGGAACCTAGCGTCGGCGGAACAGCGGTCGCGGCTCGATCACCGAGCGCCCATACAGCACGCTCATGCCGGCCAGCCCCTTGAGGGCGTCCAGGGCGCATTTGTCCTCGCGCACGGCAAAACTGTCGAAACCGCACTGGCGCATATGGCTCAACTGGTCACGCAGCACATCGCCAATCGCCCGCAGTTCCCCACTCCAGCCCAGGCGAGTGCGCAACAGGTACGCCTGGCTGTAGCCCCGACCATCGCGAAAGCTGGGAAAGTCCACCGCCACCAGGGGAATCAGCCTGAACCAGGGCTTGAGGCTTTCCACCTCGTCGTCCGGGCCGATCCACACCGCGTCCCGGGCCGGGTGATGCTCGATGCGACGCATCAACCAGCGGCCCAGCGGCAGGATCAACGGGCCATCAGGCAATGGGTCCTCGAGCCCTCGTACCAGGTGCCAGGCGTCGTCCTCCACCAACTGGGCCTCGCCCTCGTGCAAACGCAGCAGGTTGTTCATGCCGGCACCTCCTCCTTGGGGTAGACCTTCTCCTTGAACGGCTCCAGGCCAATGCGCTGCAAGGTATCGATAAACGGCTCGTCGCTTTCGCGATAACGCACGAACGTGCCGATGATCCGCTCGATCACCTGGGGGATTTCCTCGGCGCTGAAGGACGGCCCGATCACCTTGCCCAGCGCACTGTCCTTGCCCTGGGCGCCACCCAGGGTGACCTGGAACCACTCCTGGCCATTCTTGTCGACCCCGAGGATGCCGATATTGCCGATGTGATGATGGCCGCAGGCGTTCATGCAACCGGAGATGTTCAGGCTGATGTCCCCCAGGTCGTGGACATAGTCCAGATTGTCGAAACGCTGCTGGATAGCCTGGGCGATGGGAATCGAGCGGGCATTGGCCAAGGCGCAGAAATCGCCCCCGGGGCAGGCGATGATGTCCGTCAGCAAGCCCGCATTGGCCGTGCCCAGCCCGTTGTCGCAAGCCAGTTGCCACAGCTCGTACAGCCGTGCCTTGGGCACATCCGGCAGGACGATGTTCTGCTCGTGGGCGATGCGGATTTCACCGAAGCCGAAGCGCTCGGACCAATCGGCCACCGCCTCCATCTGCAGCCCGGTGACATCTCCCGGCGGCGCCACGCCCGGCTTGGTCGAAAGCACCGCACTGGCGTAGCCCGGCATCTTGTGCGGCTGGACGTTATGCGTCACCCAGCGGGCAAAGGCCGGGGACTCGGCCAGGCGGCTGCCGTATTCCAGGTCGGTGTCCCCCAGGTGTTCATAGATAGGTGGCACGAAGGCACTGGCGACCCGCTGGAACTCGGCCTCGGTAAGCTGCGCCGGACCGTCCCTGAGGTGCTGCCACTCCTCCTCCACTTCCCGGGCGAAAGCCTCGATGCCCAGGGCCTTGACCAGGATCTTGATCCGCGCCTTGTACTTGTTGTCCCGCCGGCCATGGCGGTTGTAGACCCGCAGCACCGCCTCGACGTACGACAGCAGGTGTTGCCAGGGCAAGCCTTCGCGGATCTGCTGGCTGAGGATCGGCGTGCGCCCCAGGCCGCCGCCGACCATGACTCGCAGCAACATCTGGCCATCGGCGGCGCGATACAAGTAGAGGCCGATGTCATGCATCATGATCGCCGCACGATCCTCGTGCGCCGAACAGATAGCGATCTTGAACTTGCGCGGCAGGAACAGGAACTCCGGATTGATGGTCGACCACTGGCGCAGGATCTCCGCCAGCGGGCGCGGGTCCAGCAACTCGTCAGCCGCGACCCCGGCGAAGGCCTCGGTGGTGATATTGCGCACGCAGTTGCCCGAGGTCTGGATGGCGTGCATTTCCACCGCGGCCAGGCGCTCGAGGATGTCCGGCACCTGGGCCAGTTCAATCCAGTTGAACTGCAGGTTCTGGCGAGTGGTGAAATGGCCGTAGCCACGGTCATAGTCCCGGGCAATGCCGGCCAGGGTCCGCATCTGCCGGGCACTCAGGGTGCCGTAGGGGATCGCCACCCGCAGCATGTAGGCATGCTTTTGCATGTACAGGCCGTTCTGCAGGCGCAAGGGCAGGAACTCCTCCTCGCTCAACTGCCCCTCCATGAAGCGCTCGACCTGATCCCGGAACTGCGCCACCCGCTCAAAGACCAGGGCCCGGTCATAGTCGTCGTATTGGTACATGTGCCTACCTCGTCCTCATCGGTGCTGGTCGTGCTCTAAACGGCGCGTGGGGGTGAGGCGGCGACTATGCGCTTGCGGCGCAGATCGTTACAGAGGCAGGTAAAAACTAAAAAACCATATCAGCACCTGCCATGCCGCAGTTTCAATGAGCCAAATCTGATCCGTATTAATGCTGTTTTTCTGAGCCTGTTTTGTTTCTTCCTCGATTCCTACAGTGCACCCCGTGCCAGACCGGGTGGCCTGGCAAGACCTTGCAACCGTGGAAGCATTGACCATGAACTCAGCAACAATCGGACAGGCCTACAACTACAAGGTGGTTCGCCAATTCGTCGTCGCCACAGTGGTATGGGGGGTGATCGGCATGGCCATGGGGGTGTGGATCGCCTCGCAACTGGTATGGCCGGAAATGAACTTCGACCTGCCCTGGACCAGCTTCGGTCGCCTGCGGCCACTGCACACTAGCCTGGTGATCTTCGGTTTCGCCGGCAGCGCCCAGTTCGCCGCCAGCTACTACGCAGTACAACGTACCTGCCAGGTACGGCTGTTCTCCGACAGCCTGGCCGCCTTCACCTTCTGGGGCTGGCAGGCGGTAATCGTGATCATGCTGGTGACCCTGCCCCTGGGCTACACCACCACCAAGGAATACGCCGAGATCGAATTCGCCGGCGCCGTGTGGATGGCCGTGGTCTGGGTGGTGTACGGCATTGTGTTCTTCACCACTGTGGTGCAGCGCAAGAGCCAGCACATCTATGTCGGCAACTGGTTCTTCGGTGCGTTCATCCTGGTGATCGCCATGCTCCACGTGGTCAACCACCTGTCGATCCCGGTGGACTGGTTCAAGTCCTACCCGGTGTACTCCGGGGCCACCGATGCCATGGTCCAGTGGTGGTACGGCCACAACGCCGTGGGCTTCTTCCTGACCA